>OCZS010000112.1_pt1 | contig 25730 bp, 22 predicted proteins | sample 1539071 | NCBI WGS metagenome assembly OCZS01 (sample SAMEA3113584, study PRJEB22503) | soil metagenome
AGTAGCTCCCGCAAGGAGATCGGGTTTCCATTGCCGTCCTGTCCAACGAAGCCGAGGCCGGTGTCGCGAGCAAATTGCTCGGCGAAGGCGACCTCCTCGCGCCAGGCGGCCCAGGCCTCATCCACCACAGTTGGCTCCGCTACTGCACCGTCGAAGTCACCGTCCGGCTCGGCCTCCGACTGGTAACGCTTGGGGATGTCCTGACCGGAAAACCGGCGCCGGAACCACGTTCGTTCCACTTCTGCCATGTGCCGGACGAGACCGAGCAGCGATACGGTTGACGGCTCGACGGCGCGGCGAGCGAGCTGTTCTGTGTCCAGGCCCTCGCACTTGATCTGCAGGGTGAGGCGTTGGCGCCGGAGGTATTCGGCCAGTGTCGCCCGCTCGTCGCCCAGCGATGGGCCTCCCTTGCGAGGGTCAGCTTCGAGTTCGAGAAATCTATCGGCGCGGTGCTGCGGCTTGTTCACCCTGCAATGGTCGCCGTGTCACCGGTGCCGCAGCAACCCGGGTCAATACGGGTCGGCTTTCGAAATCTGACGCTATGAGGGAGGCGAAGAAACGTCACAGCGACAAGCGTGTCGACAGCCAGGTTCCGCACCGCACGCGGTGATACTTTCGATCGATGAAACCGTGGCGACGTCAGCCGACGAACGGTGTCGAATGAAGGTCGGGCGCCTGGTCCTTGGTGCAGCAGGAATCCTGTTCTCAGCAGGATTGTTGTCGGTCTCATTGCCGGCAGCCGCCGAGCCGGCCACCACCGTCAGGTATTCGAGGGACGCCTCCGCCACCCGCTTCAACGGCTACGCCTTCGATGCCTGTACGGCTCCGTCCGCCTCGACCATGAAGGCGTGGACGGCCTCCCCGTACGACGCAGTAGGGGTTTATGTCGGCGGGGTGAACCGGGCCTGTGGCCAGCCAAATCTCACCTCAGCCTGGGTTTCCACGGTGTCCGTACAAGGTTGGCGGCTCATTCCGATCTACGTCGGCCATCAGGCGCCGTGCACCGGGAGGGTGAACGCGGTCAAGTTCACGGCCAGCTCGGCCGCTGCGGACGGAACTGCCAACGCGGCCGACGCCGTCGCCAAGGCGAAGGCACTCGGCATGCTTCCGGGAACCGCGATCTACGGCGACATGGAGAACTACTCGACAACCGACGCGACCTGCCGGACCGCTGTACTAACCTTCGTCTCGGCCTGGACCAAGGAGCTGCATCGACAGGGCTACCTCTCCGGCATGTACGCGAATTTGACTCTCGGAGCCACGCAACTGTCGGACTCGTACAACTCCAGCACCTACGCCCGGCCCGACGCGCTGTGGATCGCGCGTTGGGATAGCAATGCGACGCTCACCGGGTGGTCTGGCATTCCCGATTCGCAATGGTCAAATCATCAGCGCGGCAAGCAGTACCGGGGCGACCACAATGAGACGCACGGCGGTGTGACGATCAACATCGACAGCGATCGCTTCGACGCGCCCGTCGCGACGGTCGGCTACAACTACCGCGTCACCAGCACCACGGATCTCAACGGGCGCAGCGGTCCGACAACCTCCGCGTCGATCGTCAAGACCTACGCTCCAGGTTCGACGGTCAAGGTGGTCTGCCAGACGCCGGGCGCCACTGTGGGCAGCACGGCGGTGTGGGGCAAGCTCAGCGACGGCAATTACGTCTCCGACTACTACGTCAGCACGCCGTCGCAGACGACGTACAGCGCTCCGCTGCCGCGCTGCACGTATCCATACCAAGTGACGACGACGCTGAACGAGCGGACCGGGCCAGGCTCCAGTTATTCGATCGCGCGGACATTGTCGAGTGGTGCCCTGGCCTGGATCTACTGCCAGCGATCCGGATCAGCGGTGAACAGCACCTTAGTCTGGGACCGGCTGCAGGACACGTACTACGTCTCCGACTATTACGTATCCACGCCGAGCAAGACCACCTACAGCGCACCCATCCCCCGCTGCTGACTACGGCCTGGTACGCATGATCACTTAACCTGGCTTGAAGCTGGCTCACCGGGCCGCGATCATGGCGACGTAAAGCCCGTTCGGTCGAGGTAAGGAGCGCCCAGGTGATTGTTGAAGACTTCCGCGAGTATCTCGCCGACATCCTGCGTGAGGGTTACAGCGTTCGCCACGACGAACACGGATCGGACCCCGATCTCATCGACCCAGGTGGCAATCCCGTGGAGACCTGGCGCGCGGACTACCCGTACGAGGAGCGGATGGAGCGTGACCTGTACGAGGACGAGAAGTACGCCCTCCAGATCGAGCTGCTGAAGTTCCAGGACTGGTCGCAGGAGACCGGGTCCAAGCACGTGATCTTGTTCGAGGGCCGGGACGCGGCCGGCAAGGGTGGCACGATCAAGCGCTTCATGGAACACCTCAACCCGCGAGCCGCACGGGTGGTGGCCTTGACCAAGCCGACCGAGACCGAGCAGGGCCAGTGGTACTTCCACCGCTATGTTTCTCACCTGCCAACTGCAGGTGAGATCGTGCTGTTCGACCGGTCCTGGTACAACCGGGCGGGCGTTGAACGGGTGATGGGCTTCTGCAACAACGAGGACTACGGGCAGTTCCTGCGCCACGCGCCGCTGTTCGAGGAGATGCTGGTCGAGAGCGGCTTCTCCCTGACCAAACTGTGGTTCTCGGTCACCCAGGCCGAACAGCGAACACGTTTTGCCATCCGGCAGATCGACCCGGTGCGGCGCTGGAAGCTGTCACCGATGGACGTCGAGTCGCTTGACCGCTGGGACGACTACACCAGGGCCAAGGAGGCCATGTTCCTGGCAACCGACACCGAGGACGCGCCCTGGACCGCGATCAAGAGCAACGACAAGAAGCGGGCCCGGATCAGCGCTATGCGCTTCTTCCTCCATCAGTTCGACTACGAGGACAAGAACACCGACGTGGTCTACGCGCCCGATCCGCTGATCGTTACCCGCGGGCTGAACTCGATCGATTAGAGCCTGAGGCTTGCTAGGGGAGCTGCTATGCCGGGTAATCCACCGTCGGTGAGCACCGAGCGCGAGGCGCTCGTTGCCTATCTTGTCCAGCAGCGCGACGGCTTGAAGTATGCGGCGTATGGGCTTACCGAGGATCAGGCCCGCGCCAAACCAACGGTAAGTGCGCTCAGCGTCGGGGGGTTGATCAAACACGCGGCCGTCATGGAAAAGGGCTGGATCCAGACCATGGTCGGCAATGTCGGTTACGCGAATGAGCAGGCCTACTTGGACAGCTTCACCTTGGCCGACGAGGAAACGCTCGAGTCCGTTATCGCCGATTTCGACCAGGTCGCTGCTGAGACCAGCGCGGCGGTGGCTGCTCTGGACGATCTCGGCGACAGGGTGCAGCTGCCAGAGGCGCCCTGGTATCCGCAGAATCCGGAGGGCTTCTCAGCTCGCTGGATTCTGCTTCATGTCCTCGAGGAGTTAGCCCGGCATGCGGGTCACGCGGACATCATTCGGGAGCACATCGATGGTGCAACCATGTACGAGCTGATGGCCGCCGCAGAAGGTTGGCCTGAGACTGATTGGCTCAAGCCTTGGCGTCCGAAGGTGGAGGCGGAGTCGCCTGGGCGACCGAACATGGAAGAAGACTCGGGTCGGAGGTCAAAGGCAGGCTGAGACTGGGCTGGGTTCGAGGGCCGACGCGTAAGACAGGCTTCTCGTCGGCGATGAGGACACGGCAGTATGGCCGAGACGTCTACTCAACGGGGGATGACGATGGCGGCACCGGTGGGCCGTTGGCGGGCGACGTACGCGCCAGGGAAGTCGCTGATCCTGGCTGGACCTACATCGCTAGTGCTGCTGAGAGAGCCAGCCCCAGTCCAGGAAAGGCTCGTCAACGCGCTGTGGGAGCAGGTCATCCGATCGGCGACCATGAGCGAGCTGGCTGCACGGCTCGCCGTCTTCTCGCTCGACAGGCTGCCGGGCTTCGCCGCCTTGTTCTGGACGCCGAGCGGGATGCGTTCGCTGGTTCACGGGGACGTCACCATCACGGATCCATCCAGCGGAAGCGTGATCGCCAACGGGTCAGATATCACAACGTGGAGTGAGTCAAGTCTGCGCGATCTGACGCGGGTGAGCGTCGTCACTGGTGAAGACAGTGAATCGGGACCGATCCTGCCGCTGGTGGTGGGAGTTGCGTACGCATCCTGGGTCTCGCTCGACGCCTCACCTGACGCTCAACTGACATCCCCGCAGGCTTCGGAGGAAGAAAACGAGCACGCCCAGCCCGTTACTGCGGCAGCGACCTCGATGAACGGCGCTGACTCCTCAAGTAGTCAGCCTGCCATGTCGGCGGGCCAGGATGCGTGGGTGAACCCGGCCGCATCAATAGGGGATCTTGCTTCTCCGCCGGTTGCTTTGGCGTCGCCACCGATGCGCTCAGCTGCTCCGCCCGTGCGGACCGCGGCGACAACAGCAGCATTCGATGCCGGTTCCCCGTCCGTCTCCAGCGAGGACCCGTGGGGTCCCGACGACGACGGTCCGGACACTGAGCCAATGGCGGCCATCGAGGACGGCGATGATCAATGGTCGGATGGGGCAGTGCCGGTCGCCAGACCGGCCGATCTCGTCGAGCAGCGAGATCCGAATTCGAGGTTCACGGAGTTCGCCGGAGACGACATGCTGGAAGGTGACACTCGGCTGATGGGCGCGCCGGGTGAGCGCAGGCCATATGACTGGTCCGACCCTCAGCTGTTCCCACCACAGCAGGCAGCCACCGCTCAGGCGGCAATGCCGCCGCCGGTCTCGCCCGTTGAGCCGCCGCCCAGTTTGACCTCGTCAACTCCGGTGCCCAGCACGCCGCCGCCCGATGGCTCCTCCACCGAATCCTTGATTTTGGCCGCGGACTGCCCATCTGGGCATAGCAATCCACCGGCTGCGTCCAACTGTCGTATATGCGGCGCTGCGATACCGCCGCAAGCGCCGCGTGTCGTGCGCCGCCCGGTGCTCTGCGTCCTCCGGGCCAGTGACGGAACGACGGCTGACGTGGACCGAGCGGTCCTCGTTGGGCGCGCGCCGGATCCAGATCGTTCCAACTTCAAGGCGCCGCGGCTCATGTCTCTCCAGAGTCCGGGACACGACATCAGTCGCACTCATGTTGAGGTGGCGCCCGAGGGTTGGCAGGTGGTGGCCACCGACCTGAACTCCACCAACGGCACGGTGTTGGTTCGTCCGGGTGGTTACGAGCGCCAGCAGCTGGCGCCCGGCGAGCACGTGCCGGTCCAGCCGGGCAGCGTCCTGGAACTAGGCGACGGAGTGTCAATCACCGTGGCACTTCCTTCTTGACGCCGGATCGGCTGGCTTGTTCGACACAATAGGATTCCTCGACAGCACTGATGAGGAGATCCGCATGGTATCGCCGCAGCCGGCTCCGCCGGTCAACGCCACTGGCCTGCCGCCAGGCGTGGAGGTCGGTGGGCTGGGCAAGCGATTTCTCGCTCAGCTGATCGATCGGCTCGTACCAGCGCTGTTGGCTGCGGCCGCCGTCTATCTGGCTCCGCGAGTGGGCGGTGAGATCGGCGTCGTCATTCAGATTGCGGCCGCCGTGCTCACGTTGGCCTGGTGGTTGCTCGTCTGGTGGGGCTTCGCCGAACGCGCAGCCGGTCCCGGTATGCGGCTGATGCGCCTGCAGCTGGTCGGATTCTACGACGGCAGACCGATCGGCTGGATTCGGTTCCTGCTGCGCGCACTGGTGCTGGCCGCGCTGAACGTGACCGGCATCGGATTGTTGCTCATGCTCATCTTCCTGGTGATGCACCCGCGTAAGCAGGGCTGGCACGACCTTCTCGTGCATGCGGTGGTGATCAAGCAGCGGGCCCTCGCGCCGCCGAAGTCCAAGGTCGCGGCCGAGCAGCGACGCGCACCGGAGGCGATGACCCCCGCACAGCAAGATCAGCTCGCCGGAACACCATCGAACGGTGGGCAGCCGCATCCATCGCCCCAACCGCTGGCTCCACCGGCCGGGGTTGGTGGCTACGGTCCGCCACCGGTACCGGCCGGGCCGCAACCCAATGTGGCTCAACCGTACGGCGAGCCATCCGCCGGAGCTGGCCCCGCCTGGCAGCCCACCGGCTTTCCGCCGGTTCCAACTCCTGAATCGGATCAATTCCGTCGACCGCAGCCCGCCGGCGCGACCGCACCACCCGTGCCGCTCACTCCACCGGCCGGCATGGCAGCGCCGACCGGGGGTTCCGTAGAGGCGGCGCCTTCTGCCGGGTCCGCGACCTCTCCCGCCGGGGCCACCAACGATCATATTCATCCGGGTGGTCAGAACGGCGGCAGACCTGGTGACCGGCCACCGCCGACCGAGGCGGGTTCGACCTCGGCTGGTCCCGTCACCCGGGTTTCACCGTCGATTGCCGTACCGGAATCGTCTCGGGCCGACGGTCAGACGGGTTGGTACGCCGTGCTGGATGACGGGCGTGAGATCGACGTCACCGGCTTGGTACTGCTGGGTCGAAATCCCCACGCTCAGCCCGGCGAGGAGGATGCGCAGCTGATCAAGATCGCCGATGAGACCCGTACGGTCTCCAAGTCGCACCTCGCTATCGCCACGGACAGTGACGGAGCATTCGTGGTCGACCGCGGCTCCACCAACGGATCCACAGTCACGACAAGCGGCGGCGTATCGACGAAGTGCCGGATGGGGGAGCGGGTGCGGGTCAGCGAAGGTTCCATCGTATCGATCGGCGACCACTGGCTGGAGATCAGACGCCGGACCGACTGACCAAGGGCGGCCGAATCTGCCGCTAACGTTGCGGCCATGTTGCTCTCGGACCGCGACATCAGAGCTGAGGTCGGCGCAGGCCGGATCACGATGGAGCCGTACGCGCCTGACCTGATCCAGCCGTCCAGCATCGATGTCCGGCTCGACCGTTACTTCCGGGTTTTCGAGAACCATCGTTACCCGCACATCGACCCCGCCGCCGATCAATCGGAGCTGACCCGCGCGGTCGAGCCCGCTGGTGATGAGCCGTTTATCCTCCACCCCGGCGAGTTCGCCCTCGGTTCGATCTACGAGGTGGTGACATTGCCTGACGACATCGCAGCTCGTGTCGAGGGCAAGTCGTCGCTCGGCAGACTGGGCCTGCTCACTCACGCGACCGCCGGCTTCATCGATCCCGGCTTCTCCGGCCACGTGACCCTGGAGCTGTCCAATGTGGCCACCTTGCCGATCAAGCTATGGCCGGGGATGAAGATCGGCCAGCTGTGCTTCTTCCGGTTGAGCTCGCCGGCCGAGTATCCGTACGGCTCGGCGAAGTACGGCTCGCGTTACCAAGGCCAGCGCGGCCCTACGCCGAGTAAGTCGCACCTCAACTTCCACCGCACGCCGATTTGAGGCCATCCCGGGACACCCGATCTATCTCCGGCCCTGCCGCAATTCGACGTTGAGCCCGTTCGGCACACTTTGAGCCTGGTCTACGGGGCTCGACGTGAGCCGATGGGGCTCAAACGTCGATGAGAGACTTCACTGTCGTTGATCGACGCCGGGCAGGAGCCGCCGCGGCGACTGCCGACGAGGGGCGTCAGGCGCGGTAGACCCCGATGTCGCCCGAGGCCGTACGGGCCCGGACCGATATGTAGGGCTCGCCCGGCTCAGGCTGGTTGATGGCCTCCAAACCGATCGCGACGCGCCCCGAGACTGAGCTGAGGTCAAGCCAGGTGGCCAGTCGATCGGCCACACCGACGCTCACCTCACCTGAGGCCGAGCGGATATCCACAGACCCCGTCGTCGAGTTGACCGACACCTCCCCCGACCCTGAACTGGCCTGCAGATCGGCGCGGTTCAGCGATGTGATGTCGATGTGACCACTGCCGGACTTCGCCGAGATCGGACATGAGGCGGCGCCAATCGCCAGGTGTCCTGATCCTGTGCTGAGCCGGGCGCCGTGACCGACCAGTTCGGAGACGTGGACGTTGCCCGAGCCGGTGGAGCAGTCAAGATCGGCGGCCCGGTTGATGTTGATGTGTCCGGAGCCGGTGACGATCTTGGAGCGCGCGATGGCGACCCCGAAGGAGACATCCGCGCCTCCAGTCTTGATCACAAACGTCAGGTCCTCCGGGACGCGGAGCCTGAGGTCGACGGTGCTCCCGCGCCAGATCCCCTGCGGCAGGCTGATCCGCAGGCTGTCACGGGCCTGGCGGATCTGCACATCGGCCAGCAAGGAATCCCCTGCCTCGATGGACCCCTCCACCGCATCGCCATCGATGCCACCCTCGACCAAGATCGATCCGTCACCGAGATTGTCGATGACGACTTGCGTGATGCCCGAGTAGTCGAAGGTCCGGACGCTCATCGCGCCCATCCCTGCACGCTGCCGCCACGATGTCCAGGGCGGGAGTCATGGGGTGCCCAGTCGCCTCGTGGCCGATCGCCCTCGTGCTGCGCGTGATGACGAGCCGCCTTTCCGCCGCCGAACACGCCGCCGAGCCCGAAAACGCCGCCAGGACCGAACACGCCATGGGGGCCGAACGGACCGCCAGGCCCGAAGAACGCTCCCGCAGGGGGAGGAGGCGGCGGTGGGGGCGGCTCCGGCCACGTCGCGCCGACTCTTCGCTCGGCCAAGGCGTCCATCACTGCTCGGACGAGCCAGGCATTCGTGGAGATGCCGTCCTTCGCGGCATGCTCGTCCACGCGTGCCTTGACCGAAGCCGGCAACCGGAGGCTGATCCTGGACAGCGGTTCGTCCTCATCCAACTCATCCACCTGAGCCGCATCGGTCGGCTCGTCCTGACCCGAACCCAGATCGGGACGGAGGATGGTCGGTTCGGCGCTGGGCGACGACACGGTCACCACGAATTCCGGATCGTCTCCGCTCATCCGCAGCTCCACCGAGGATGGCGCGAGCTCTGCGCTGATCACGCCGGTCGCGTCGGAGAGCGCCGAAATCAGGGCGAGGCGGGTGGCCGACTCGACGGCCGTGCCCAGCTTGTACGCGACCTGCTGAGTGTCCTCGTCAGCCAGGGCAGCGGCGTTCTGTACACCGGTACGAACGCTTTCGAGATAGGGAGAAAGGTTCATGACGCCATAGTGACATCACACTGGCGCTAATGCAAGGCCTAAGTGGCGTCATATGGCGTCAGGTTGGCGTCGAGCGCTTCACCGACTCGAGCAGGAGCTGGGCCACGTCAAGAACTTCCATGCTCTCTGGAGCGCCGCCATCGGCCTGTTGAGCTGTGAGACCGTCACTGAGCATCACCCTGCAGAAGGGGCAACCCGTCGCAATGGCCGCCTGCTCGCCGCTGGTACTGCTCCAGGACAGCGCACGCACGGCCTCGGCCGTACGGTCGGCGTTGATTCGCGTGCCGATTGACTCCTCCATCCACATCCGTGCACCGCCAGCCCCGCAGCAGAAGGAGCGATCGCGGTTGCGAGGCATTTCGGCGACCGTGGCGCCTGGCAGAGAACTCAGCAGCTCACGCGGCGGGTCGTAGATCTCGTTGTGCCGCCCCAGGTAGCCCGGGTCGTGATAGGCGATGTTGCGGTCTTTCGAGCCGGGCGTGGGCGGCACGGGCGTCAGCCGCCCGTCGCGGACCAGCCGATTGAGTAGCTGCGTATGGTGCACGACCTCGAGCTGGACTCCGATCTGCGGATACTCGTTCTTCAGCGTGTTCAGGCAGTGCGCGCAGGTGGTGATGATCTTGGTCGCCTTGGAGTCTTTGAGAGTCTCCGCGTTTTCCATGGCCAACTGCTGGAAAATGAATTCGTTCCCTGCGCGCCGGGCAGGGTCTCCGGTACAGGTCTCACCATTTCCGAGGACTGCGTAGGAGACTCCGGCGGTGTGGAGCAGTTCCGCGACGGCCTGCGTCGTCTTCTTGGCCCGGTCCTCGAACGCCCCGGCGCAGCCGACCCAGAAGAGGTACTCCACCTCGGTCAGGTCCTCGACATCCTCGCCGACCACGGGCACGTCGAAGGGTAGGTCCTTGGCCCAGTCCATCCGTCCGCGCGGGCTCATGTTCCACGGGTTTCCCTTGCTCTCCAGACCCTTGAAGAGCCCACTGAGCTCTCGGGGAAACTCCGATTCCATCTGGACGGAGAAGCGGCGAAGATCAATGATGTGGTCGACGTGCTCGATGTCCACCGGGCATTGCTGGACGCAGGCGCCGCAGGTGGTGCAGGACCACAGCACATCAGGGTCGATTACCCCGGCCTGCCCCTCAATGATCTTGATCGGCCCCACCAGTGGGCGCTGCGCCTCGTCCTGGACAGCTGCTGGCAGGGAAGCCCGTGCGGCCTCGGCCGCCTGCAGATACGGCGCCTTTGCGTACGCGTGCTCCCGCAGCTGCATGATCACCAACTTCGGTGACAGCGGCTTGTTGGTGTGCCAGGCCGGGCATTGGGACTGGCAACGTCCGCACTCTGTGCAAGACGTGAAATCAAGCAGGCCCTTCCACGTGAAGTCCTCGATCTTGCCCACACCAAGGGCGGCGTCCTCGTCGAGGTCTTCGATGTCAGCGAAGTCCAGCGGTTCTCCGTCGACCATCATCGGCGGCACAGCGCCCAGCGCCGGACGCCCGGACGACTCGCGCTTAAACCAGATGTTGGGCCAGGCGGTGAACCGGTGCCAGGCCACTCCCATGGTGGAGTGCAGGCCGATCACGATGAACCAGGCCATCGAGATGATGATCTTCACGGCGGAGATCACCACGATCGCGGTTTCCAGAACGGGGACCGGGAGACCGACGGGCAACAAGAACCACGTCGTCGGGAAGTGCAATCGAGAGGTCTGGGTGCCGAGCAGCTGATACTCCAGCGCCCGCAACGCCAGAACGCAAAGAACGATGCCCAAGATCGTGAACTCAACGTAATAGCCCTGCCAGCCGCGAGAGCCGAAGAATCGGGATGCCCGCGTACGGTTCGGTGACAGCGCTCGCACCGTGATCAAGTACAGGATCGAGCCCAGGCCGGCCCAGGCGATCAGCTCACTCGCCGCTTCGTACGGCACCCAGTGACCGATCACCGGGAGCGCGAACCGCGGGTCGAACAGCTGCCCGTACGCGGTCAGCAAAGTGAAGAAGAGCGCACCGAAAGCTACGAAGACGAACCAGTGAGCGATGCCGATGGTGTTCCACTGCAGCATCCTGGTGTGCCCGAGGGTTTCGACCAGCAGGTATTTCCAGCGCTGCCCCGGCCGATCGCGACGTCCGGGGGTCGGGCGCCCGAGCTTGACGACGCGGATGATCGTGCGCACGGCCCGTGCGAAAAAGCCCACGCCCACCAGCGAGATCGCCAAAGCGATGACGATGGCTCCGACCTGCACGACTTCCATGCTCGACTTCCTGGCTGGATGGGCTGGATCTCACTCAATCAGGCTTCACGCGTGCATCGTCAGGTTACCTGCGAGTAACTAGCGGAGCGTGCTCCCGGCGCCCCGAGAAGTGAGGGCACGCCGGGCGGTGTCCGATTATTGTCTGCAGCGGCAGCTATGGTCGTCTGTGACCTGCACCGGTGCGGGTAAGGGGGGCCCATCGGGGGTGGCGGCACTCCGAAAGGACAGATGTGGACGAGCGGCGGGATTGACGTGATCCAATTCGAGTCAGTCAGCAAGACCTTCCGAGACGGCACGACCGCCGTGGCCGACCTGAACCTGACGGTGCCCTCGAACAAGATCACGGTGATCGTCGGTCCCTCAGGATGCGGTAAGACCACGACTCTGCGGATGGTCAACCGGATGCTCGAGCCCACCAAGGGACAGATCACCTGGGACGGGACTCCCTTGCGGTCCAAGCGTAAGACCACGCTGAGACGCCAGATGGGTTACGTCATCCAGAGCGGCGGCCTTTTCCCGCACCGTACGGTTCTGGAGAACATCGGGACGGTTCCTGGCCTACTGCGCTGGGACAAGTCCAAGATTCGCAAACGCGCCTTCGAGCTCCTCAGCAGCGTCGGATTGGACCCCAAGCTGGCCAACCGCTATCCGGCGCAGCTGTCAGGTGGCCAACAGCAGCGCGTCGGGGTCGCCCGGGCGCTCGCTGCGGATCCGCTGGTTCTGCTCATGGACGAACCGTTTTCGGCGGTCGACCCGGTAGTGCGAGGGGAGCTGCATGAGTTCTTTCTCGAACTGCAGCGCCGGTTGAGCAAGACAATCATCTTGATCACCCACGACGTCGACGAGGCGATCAAACTGGGCGACCAGGTGGCTATCCTGCGGGTGGGCGGCCGTCTGGCCCAGGTGGGTACTCCGCAGCAGCTGCTGGACGAGCCGGCCGATGCGTTCGTCGAGGGCTTCATCGGCAAGGACCGCGGTTATCGGTCGCTGTCCTTCGCGTCGGCCGCGGATCTGCCGCTGTACAGCGTCCCCGTCGTCCGCGACGCTTCGGCGGCACGAGACAGGCCATCGCTGGTCGTGGACGCCGACGCACGCCCCCTGGGTTGGACTGATCCCAGCCGGCCTACAGGCCTCCACCCGGTGGGCTCGACCTTCGATCCGGAGACCGACACCCTGCGGACAGCGCTCGACGCCGCCCTTACCTCACCGGTCAGCCTGGCGGTTGCGGTCAACCGGGCCAGCGGACGTTTTGCCGGTGTGGTGTCAGCCCAAGAGATATTGGCGCAGGTCGCCGAAATCAAGTCGGCGCAGCAGGAGTCGATCGCGCCGGCGGACGCAGAGGACGGTCAGGCGGTGGAGGTGGGCGACCAGAACACAGCCAGTCAGCCAGGCGTTATTGATGCGGCCCGAGCGGCGGGCGGTGTTGATGCGGCCGCCGGAGCGGCTGCCGGTGGTGAAGCGGACGTGGACGACAGCAGCCCCGAGGAACGGGACGTGAAAAGCGGGGACGAGGAGGCCTCTGAGCCGGCGGACGTCACCAGCCCGGCAAAGAGCGCCGACGAACGAGCCGCTGCGGAGTCTGACGGCTCGGATACCGAAGCGCGCGTTCACCCGGACTTAACTGAGAGCGTCGAAGACCAGGAGCGGTCTGGAGCTGGCCCCGCCACCGAGCCACGAGGTGACGTGGGACGGGCAGCCGCAACGGAGGAAATCACCGGAGAAAGTGACAGCTCCAACGAGGACACGATTGTGGTAGCCGCGGTTCCGGCAAACAACGTTCCAGAAGGCGCCATCGACGACAGCCAAGATGTGCGGCCCGTAGAGGTGCACGAGTCCGACGCTGACCGAGCCGAGGCGCCAGTCCGGTGAATCTCGACTGGGCTTGGCTCAACCGCAACCTTGAGATGATCGGCGGGTTGCTGGTTGAGCATGTCATCTTGGCGCTGGTCCCTGTTGTGCTTGCCTTTGTGATCTCGCTGCCGCTCGGCTATCTGGTCTTCAAGACCGGAAAGCCGGCCAACGTGCTGCTGGCCATCTTGGGCGTGATCTACTCCATCCCGTCACTGGCGTTGTTCGTGCTGATGCCGCTGGTCCTTGGTACGCAGATCCTCAATCCGGTCAACATCGCCGCGGCGCTCGCCGTCTACTCGATCGCCCTGCTGGTCCGTAGCGTCGTCGACGGCCTGCGCTCGGTGCCCCCAAGCGTCCAGCAATCCGCTTCGGCCATGGGCTACGGCACGTTCCGTCGGCTTTGGGGCGTGGACTTGCCGCTGGCCATGCCGGTGATCTTCGCCGGGTTGCGGGTCGTTACCGTCTCGAACATCGCTCTTGTCACCGTCGCCACGCTGGTCGGCAGCGGAGCACTCGGCAAGCTCTTTGATCTTGGCTTCGGGAGCTACTTCTATACGCCCATCATTGTGGCGCTGGTGCTGACGCTGGCGCTGGCGCTGATCGCGGATGGGCTGATCTTGTTGCTGCAGCGCGGAAGCCTTCCCTGGCTCCGGAGGCGGGTGGCGGCATGAATTTGTTCGACTACATCAGTGATCCCGCCAACTGGCAAGGTGAAGCCGGAATCGGCTACCTGCTGCTGCAACACCTCGGCTATACGGCTGCGGCGGTGAGCATCGCTGCGTTGATCGCCATCCCGCTGGGGATCTTGATCGGTCACACTGGCCGAGGGTCGTTCCTAGTCATCGGGCTAGGCAACGCGGCCCGGGCCATTCCGAGCCTCGGCCTCTTGGTCCTGATCGTGCTGCTCCTGGGCACTGGGAACGGGCCGATTGTCGGCGTGCTGGCCGTACTCGCATTGCCGGCGATTTTGACCGCCACCGCCGCTGGCATCCGGGGAGCCGACCATGAGGCTGTCCATGCGGCGCGCGCCCTGGGCATGTCAGGCGGCCAGGTCATCCGCGAAGTCGAATGGCCGCTGGCGCTGCCACTGGTGATTTCCGGTCTGCGAAGCGCAGCGCTGCAGGTAGTCGCCACGGCGACCATCGCCGCGTACAGCTCGGGCACCGGTCTAGGTCGACTGCTCATCTCCGGAAACGCGAACCGCGACTACCCCCAAATGTTCGCCGGCGCCCTTATGGTCGCCCTGCTGGCTATCGCCTTGGACCTGGCGTTGGGCGCAATCGCCTGGTTGATCGCGCGACGGAGGCATTCGCTCACCGATACAGTCGGCGCCGCGCTTGCCGTTCCGGCATAACCTGGTCCGACGGCCGGAAATGCCCCGCGTCCAGATGGAGTCGACAATGAAGATCAAGAGTGCCGTGATCGGTGCTGGCCTGGGGATTGCCGCCCTGCTGCTGACGGCCTGTGGCGGCGGAACCGATCCGCTAGCGGAGTCCTCGGCCGAACCGTCCGAAGCTGCTTCGAGCCCCACAGGCGGTGAAATCCTGGTGGGCTCCGCTGACTTTACCGAGTCCAAGATTCTCGCTGAAATCTATTCGCAGGCGCTTCAGGCCAAGGGCGTCCAATCCTCGACGAAGCTGGGGATCGGATCGCGGGAGATCTACATCAAGGCACTGCAGGATCAGTCGATTTCGGTGGTGCCTGAATACACCGGAAACCTGTTGATCAACTTCGACGCGAACGCCACCGCCACCACGGCCGAAGAAGTCGAGGAGGCTCTACCAGAAGCGCTGCCGAGCGGGCTCAAGGTGCTCAACTCCTCGCCGGCTATCGATCAGGACGTGTACGTGGTGACCAAGGAGTACTCAGAAAAGAACGGGATTACCTCGCTGGAGGACCTGAAGAAGATCGCCAGCGGTGCGACCCTAGGTGGCCCGCCCGAGCTGGAGAAGCGTGCGTACGGACCCCCGGGGCTGGAGAAGATATACGGTGCGAAGTTCAAGGCGTTCAAGCCATACGCCAAGTACCCGCCTAAGATCAGCGACCTCGACTCGAACAAGATTCAGGTGGCGACCTTCTTCACCACCGACGCCGTCCTCTCCGAGAAGGGCTACGTGCAGCTCGAAGATCCGCAATCGATGATCTTGCCGCAGAACGTGATCCCGTTGGTGCGGGAGGACGTGGCCAGCAATTCGACCGCCACGTCCGCCTTGAACGCGGTGCAAGCCGCCTTGACTACTGAAGATCTGATGGCCCTGGATAAGAAAGTCGACAGTGAGCGTCAAGATCCCGATCAGGTTGCCGGGGAGTGGCTGACGAGCAAGGGCCTCGCCTAGTCCCCGGCCGGTTGGTCAGGAGTCCGCGTCCGCCGGACGCTCCTGGCTGTCGCGTTCGTCACGCTCCGCCCACTCGAGAAGTTCATCGAGCTGATAGACGTTCTCGTCGATGTCGGCGTGCAGATCACCAAGATCAGCGAAGCGCGCCGGCATGGTCGCGATCGTGAAGTCGGCGGGCTCGGCGTTGGCGATCTCGTCCCACCTCACCGGGGCCGAGACGATCCCAGCTGGTGTGCCGCGGACCGAGTAAGCGCTCGCGATCGTGTGATCACGGGCGTTCTGGTTGTAGTCGACGAAGATCGAACCGGGATCGCGGTCCTTGCGCCACCACGTGAGGTCGACCATGCCGTCGCTGCGCCGCTCGACCTCCCGAGCAAAGGCCCAGGCTGCGCGTCGTACATCGGCGAAACCATGAGTCGGCGAAATCCGCACGTAGATATGCAATCCCTTGCCGCCGGATGTCTTCGGAAAACCGACCGCACCGAGTTCAGCTAGTACCTCCTGGGCAATCACCGACACTCGCCGGACATCGGCGTAGGTGGCCAACGGCATGGGGTCCAGATCGATCCGCCATTCGTCGGGCGACTCCGTGTCGTCACGGCGTGAGTTCCAGGGATGGAACTCGACCGTGGACATCTGCACCGCCCAGATCACGTCGGCCGGGTGGTTCACGCAGAGTTCGTCCGCGTCCCGGTTGAAGCGCGGAAAGTGGACCCGAACGGTTTCGATCCAGGGCGGCGCACCAGCCGGCAGCCTCTTCTGGTGCACCTTCTCACCGTCCACCCCGTCCGGGAAGCGGTGCAACATGCAGGGCCGGTGGTAAAGGGCATTGACGATGCCGTCAGCGACCGAGAGGTAGTAGCGCGCAAGATCGAGCTTTGTCTCGCCGCGCTCGGAGAAGTAGACCCGATCGGGGTTGCTGATCTTGACGACCCGATCACCGACCTCGAATTCGACGCGCTCCGCGGCCATGCGGGCACCATACCGTGGCCACCCGGGGCCGTACGCGACCCAGCTTGTCGAAAAGCGACCTTTGAGAGGGCTCGAACGTGCTTGGAGGCGATCGCCGTTCTCGCCGGAGCGCCCCGGAATCGACTGGCTCCCCCTCTGCCGGGTGCCGGCCGCCCCTCCTGTGGCGTCTTTCCGCACAAGGCCACAGAAACCTCTGGAATCGGTCAGAAGGCGCCGCATCTGTGGCCTTGTGCGGAAAGACGCGCGGCCTGTCCGGCGCGGTTGACGCTCCCTACCTATGAGCCAGAGCGCAGCACCGGCTTCTTGGTCGCGGCCAATTGCTCGAGCAGATCGCCGGCCTCCGCCGGACCCGTCGTTCGTGGCAAGATCGTGCTGTATCTCCTCGGCCCGCTCCCGATAGGAAGGGTCCCGGAGGACGGAGAGGATCGCCGTCCGCAGCTGTTCGGCGTCGGCCGATTGGCCAGCCCAGCGTGCTCAGCGCGACTTGAGCCAGGCGAGGACGGCGAGGACTCGGCGATTGTCCGAGCCGAGGTCAGGCAAGTTGATCTTGGCGAAGATGCTCGATATGTGCTTCTCGACCGCACCGCCGGAGACCACGAGTTGATGTGCGATGGCTGCGTTGCTGCGCCCCTCGGCCATCAATGACAACACCTCTCGCTCTCGCGGCGTGAGCGTCCCGAGCGGGTCCGAGCGACGTGAGACGAGTAGCTGTGCGATGACCTCAGGATCGAGGACCGTGCCGCCAGCGGCGATCGTCCGTAACGCGTTGGATAGCCGATCCAACGACGTCACTCGATCCTTGAGCAGGTAACCCACCCGGCCGCGTCCATCGGACAGGAGCGCGTCGGCGTAACTCATCTCGATGTAGGCGGACAGCATCAAGACGCCAAGGTCCGGCTGCACCGCTCGAGCCGCAACCGCAGCCCGCAGTCCGTCGTCGGTCATGGTTGGTGGCATCCGTACGTCAACCACCGCCACGTCCGGGCGATGTTCGGCCACCGCGCTGAGCAGGCTGGGCGCGTCCCCGACAGAGGCGACCACCTCGCAGTCGGCTTCCCTGAGCAGTCGCGCCAACCCTTCCCGCAGCAGGACGGAGTCGTCGGCGAGCACGACACTCATCCGGCTCGCGCGCACTGCCCCAGATTGTCACGAATTCCTGGCAGCCAAGGGCACGGTGGCCGTCAACTGGGTCGGACCGCCAACCGGAGAGGAGACCGTGAGAGTGCCATCCACCCCCGCCAGCCGGTCCGCGAGCCCGGCCAGTCCTTGGCCCTTCGCCATCGACGCGCCACCCACGCCGTTGTCAGAAACGTTGATCACCGCAAGCGCGCCCATCGCATGGATATCCACCGCAGCGGAGTCCGCCCCGCTGTGCTTCTCCAGATTGGCCAGTGCTTCGGCAACCACGAAATAAGCCGCATTCTGCGCAGCGTCGGTCAGCGGAACATCATCCACATCGACCGAGGTCGGCTTGCTCCCACGAGCGGCCAGCGCGGTGACCGCCGCCCGCAAACCCTGCTCGGCCAGGATCGGTGGGGCGATGCCGCGGGAGAGCGTACGGATCTCGGAGAGCGCCTCTTGCGACTGGGCGAACGCCTCGTCCAACAGAGCTCGCGCCTGTTCCGGATCGCCATCTAGGCGGCGCTGAGCCGCCGAGATGTCCATGCCCAGACGCACGAGGCGTTGCTGGGGACCGTCGTGCAGGTCGCGCTCGAGTTTGCGCAACGTATGTGCCTCGGCTTCACCGGCGGCGGTCCGGCTGGAGGCCAGGACACTCACCTGCTCCCTGAGCGCTGAGGCTTCGTTGACCAGCAGGCCACGTGCCACCACCCCATGCAAGCGGACGAGACCGGACAACACCAACGGCGCCGTCAGCAACATGATCACACCGACGATCTCGTGAGCGGCCACGGCGTCGAAGCGGCTTTCGAATCCCAGCAGCTCCGGTAGGCCCTGATCGTCATCACGCAGGAAACGACTCCAGAACCAGTACGTGCTGCCCGCCAGCCCGGACACCACCCAGCTGATCGCGATGGAGAAGCTCGCCGTGCTGAGCACGAAGTTGACTAAGACGAAGATCAGGTCGCGCCAGGACTGCCCGTCCGCCAGCCGACGCAGCTTGGCCCAGAAGCCAGTGGCAGGCGCGGGGTAATGTGCCGGCGGCAGCGACACGCCCGCGTACCCGAGGAGCAGTCGGATCAGCCGCGTGGACCACCCCGCCACTACCAGGCAGCCGACGAGAACGAATAGGCCGACGACGAAGATGGCCAGGGAGACGCCGACGCTGAACAGGGCGGTGCAGGCGACGAACGCGACAAGCGCGACCGCGAACATGCCGACGATGGCGGCCAAGTTGCGGCCGACGCCTCGGATGATGTGGGTCAGATTCTCAGCTCCTGCGTTGGCGCGGGCGCTCGCCGGAGGAAGGACGTCGTAGAGGTCGAGCACCTCGGTGCTGGGCGAATCGGTGCTCGGGCGCGTGCTGGTCATGCCTCTACGCTGCCAACTGTGAGCGAGCCTCGCCATCAGGCTAGCGACCGAATCCGGGGTGGGGATATCCCGAACCGGACGGGACGTGAAAGAGCGGCAGAGCTCCGCCAGATCGCGGCGAGTCTGCGGCAAGCCGGATGTGTCTTCGCCGAGGACGAGGCCGTGCTGCTGCTGGCTGCGAGTTCCACGCTCCGCGAGCTGGACGCCATGGTGGCGAGGCGCATTTCGGGTGAACCGCTGGAACACATCCTCGGCTGGGCGGAGTTCTGCGGACTGAACATCATGGTGGAGCCCGGCGTGTTCGTGCCACGCCGGCGAACGGAGTTCGTGGTCGATCAGGCGGTCACAGCGATGCGGCCGGGAGCCGTAGTCGTGGACCTGTGCTGCGGCTCGGGAGCGATCAGCGCAGCTCTGCTCGTACGAGTGGCAGAAATTGAGTTGTACGCGGCCGATATCGACCCGGTCGCCGTACGCTGCGCTCGCCGGAACATCGGTGACCGAGGCATGGTCTGCCAGGGCGACCTGTACGCAGCCCTGCCGGCCGAGGTCGCCGGCCGGGTGGATCTGGTGGTGTGCAACGCCCCGTACGTACCGACGGAGGCGATCGCCTTCATGCCGGCGGAGGCGAGGCTGCACGAACCGACGGCGGCCCTCGACGGCGGCCCGGACGGTTTCGATATCCAACGCCGGGTGATCGCGGAGGCTCCCGATTGGCTGATCCCGGGCGGTCAGGTCCTGATCGAGACCAGCCAAAATCAGGCATCGGCCACCGTCGCGACTCTTCAGCGGGCGGGCCTTGCCGCGACCATTGCCCGCTCAGACGATCTGGACGCCACGGTCGCGATTGGTCGCAACCCCGGCCCCGCGCCCTCGACCTTGCCCCCCGGGGGCAAACCTTGACCCCTATATTCGGGGGTCGAGGATGGAGCGCCGGGGTCAAAGTCGGAGAACTGGAAGCGGGCCACCCGAAGCCGCGCTACACCTAGGCCGGAGGTGAAGGCGGCGGGAGCATGTCGGGGCCAGGGCCGGGGTGAGTCGGTTCGGGCGCCAGTGGCAGTTCCACGGTGAATTCGGTATGCCCTGGTTGGCTCGTCACACTCACCCGGCCGTGGTGGGCCTCGACGACGGCAGCGACGATCGCCAGGCCGAGGCCCGTGCTCCTACCGTCTGCGCCGCCCGCAGCGCGGACACGACTGGTGTCCGCGCGAGTGAAGCGCTCGAAGACCTGATCGCGGATGCCGTCGGGAATCCCGGGTCCGTTGTCGCTTATCGTCATCACTGCGCGGCCATCGCGCACGATGAGGGCCGTGTCGACCCGGGTGCCCGGCGGCGTGTGCGTACGGGCGTTGGCCAGCAGATTGGCAACGACCTGATGCAGCCGATGCCGATCGCCGAGGGCGCTTACCGGCTCATCGGGCATCGTCATGCCCCAGGTGTGGTCGGGTCCCGCTGCCCGGGCGTCGCTCACCGCATTGATCATGATCTCGGTGAGGTCGACGGGCTTGATCTCGAGGTCCGGACCCGAATCGAGCCGGGCGAGCAGCAGCAGGTCGTCGACCAGGTGGGACATCCGCTCCGACTCCGACTCCACGCGTGACATCGCGTAGGCGGCATCGGCCGGGAGATCCTCCCTCCCGCGCCGGGTCAGTTCGGCGTACCCGCGAATAGCGGCCAATGGATTGCGAAGTTCGTGCGATGCATCCGCGACGAATTGCCGCACCTTGGTCTCGGACGCCTGCCGTGCGGCCAGCGCTTCCTCGACGTTGTTGAGCATGTGGTTCAGCGCCTGCCCCACCTGACCCACCTCGGAGCTGGGATCGGCGTCCTGCGGGGGTACCCGCACGGCGAGCGCAACTTCGCCCCGGTTCAACGGCAACTGCGAGACCTGCTGCGCTGTCGCCGCCAGCCGATTCAGTGGCCGGAGGCTGCGAGCCAGGACCGCCCGGGCGGCCCACCAAGCGCCCGCGATGGCGAGCAGCGAGAGGATGATCTCGACGCCGATCAACTCGATTAGGAAGGTGTCGACATCCTTGAGCGGAAGGCCGATCACCACCGAGCCGTAGTCACGAGACTGCGCAATCAACCGGTAGCGACCAAGGCCCGCGCCCAGGTTGAGAGAAACACGCTCGCCGTCGACCGGAACCGAGCGCAGCTGCGCGACGAGTGCCTCCCACTCGTCCTGAGGCAGTCGTACATCGGCGCGATTGTTCTGCAGTCTGCCGATTCGGACCCCCTCATCGGTGAATTCGGCGGCGAGGGTGCCGATCTGCTGGCCCGGGACTCTGATGCCTCCGGGTGGTGGCCCTCGATCCAGGTCGGATGGGCCGCCGCCGCCCGATCGGAACTGCTGTTGCCGGGCCAGTGTCGAGTCGAGCTGCCGGTCGAGCTGACTCAGCAGCAGCTGGCGGGTCGCCAGGGTGGTGAAGAGGCTCAGCAGGACAGCGGCCGCCGCGACCAGCGCGAGCACGCGCACCAGTAGCTTCCGCCCCAGCGTTCCTCGGCCAAATGGCGCCGGGGCCGCAGCGGGCCTGGCGGGTATCAAACCTTCGGAGCTAGCAGTCATCACACCGCCGGGCGAAGAACATATCCCGCCCCGCGCATGGTGTGGATCATCGGCGGCCGGTTGGCGTCGATCTTCTTCCGCAGGTAGGAAATGTAAAGCTCGACCACGTTGGCCTGGCCGCCGAAGTCGTAGTTCCAGACCCGATCGAGGATCTGGGCCTTGCTGAGGACGCGGCGAGGATTGCGCATCAGATAGCGGAGCAGCTCGAACTCGGTGGCGGTCAACTGGATCTCGACCCCACCGCGGGTGACCTCATGGCTGTCCTCATCGAGAGTCAGATCACCCACGACGAGCGTCGAGCCGCTCTTGGCCAAGCCGGCGCCGCTGCGTCGAAGGAGGGCTCGCAGCCGGGCGATCACCTCTTCCAGGCTGAACGGCTTGGTGACGTAGTCGTCACCACCGGCCGTCAAACCACCGATCCGGTCCTCGACCGCATCCTTGGCCGTGAGGAAGATGACCGGTACGTCGGGATCTTCCGCGCGGATCCGCCGCATCACTTCCAGACCGTCGTAGTCGGGCAGCATCATGTCCAACACGATGGCGTCCGGCCGAACTTCGCGCGCTGCCTTGACCGCGTCCCCGCCGGATCCCGCGGTTGTCACCTGCCAGCCCTCGTACCGCATTGCCATGGACAGCAGCTCAGTCAGGCTGGACTCGTCGTCGACAGCGAGCACCCGAATCGGTGTGCCGTCCGGGCGGGTCAGGGGCGGAGTTGTGGTATCGATGCGGGCCATGGATTCAGCGTGACACGGTTCGGCTACCTGAAGCTGTGTGAAAACTGTGCACGACCTGTGAGATTAGGGCTGGACGTCATCATCCTCGGTGACGTCTGGGTTTCTGCGCCGGAACAAGCCATCCACCGAAATGCGCCCCGCCCCGAACACGGCCAAGAGCAACGCCAGCAGGGCGAGAGCGACGTTGTACTCATACCCGCCTGCGTAGGTCCCATCGCCGGCGACCAGATCCGGTCCCTTGTACCAATTCGTATAGGCGATGATCAAGATCTGCTCCACGAGCACCGCGATGGCGACGACCGGAGTCAGCGCACCGACGACGAGGAAAATGCCGCCGAGGAGTTCCAGCACGATTGCGCCCCATGCGGCGTACTGAGGGTAGGGAGTCCCGAACTGGCTGAGGTAGTCGATCTGCTTCTGAACGCCCTGACCGGGGCCCTGCCAGCGCAGCCATCCATGCAAGATCAGAATGCCGCCGAGACCCAGCCGGGCCACCAGCAGGGCGAGATCCCGGAGCACCCGCAAGGCCGTGGACATGTTCACAGCTTGCCCCGCCAACCCTCCAAACGCGGCGAGGCACCCCGTAGTCGCTCCGGGCACCGGGCAGAGAGAGAGGTGACTCGGCTGAAAGAGGGTGGCTCGCGCGCGGAAATTCGGCCAATGCGCGGAATACCCAGAACCATGGCATAGTTGAGCCTAGTGCGCTCAAGATGTAAGTTGAGTGCTGCAGACTCAAGGACAACACTTCCACGGAGGATCAACAACATGGCTCGTGCAGTCGGCATCGACCTCGGAACGACCAACTCGGTCGTCGCCGTACTCGAAGGTGGAGAGCCCACCGTCATTCCCAATGCCGAGGGTTCTCGCACCACCCCGTCGGTGGTTGCCTTCGCCAAAGGCGGCGAGGTCCTCGTCGGCGAGGTGGCCAAGCGTCAGGCGGTCACCAACGTGGACCGCACCATCCGCTCGGTCAAGCGCCACATGGGTACCACCTGGACCGCCAAGATCGACGACAAGACTTACAAGCCGCAGCAGATCAGTGCCTTCGTGCTGCAGAAGCTGAAGCGGGATGCTGAGGCCTACCTCGGTGAGCAGGTCACCCATGCGGTGATCACGGTTCCGGCATACTTCGGCGACGCCGAGCGGCAGGCCACCAAGGAGGCCGGTGAGATCGCCGGCATGGTCGTCGACCGGATCATCAATGAGCCCACGGCGGCTGCGCTCGCGTACGGCCTGGACAAGGGCGGTAAGGATCAGACGATCCTGGTCTTCGACCTCGGTGGTGGCACCTTCGACGTGTCGCTGCTGGAGATCGGCGACGGTGTGTTCGAGGTCAAGGCCACCAAGGGCGACAACCGGCTCGGTGGCGACGACTGGGATAGCCGGATCGTCGACTGGCTGGTCAAGCAGTTCAAGAACAAGAACGGTACGGACTTGGCCCAGGACAAGATCGCCCGGCAGCGGCTGCAGGAAGCGGCCGAAAAGGCCAAGATCGAGCTGTCCTCGGCCAGCGAGACCCAGATCAACCTGCCGTACATCACCCTCGGCCAGTCCGGTCCGCTGCACCTGGAAGAGAAGTTGACTCGCTCGGAGTTCCAGCGGATGACTTCCGATCTGCTCGACCGTTGCCGCTCGCCGTTCAACGCGGTGATCTCCGACGCCAAGATCAGTGTCGGCTCGATCGACCACGTGATCTTGGTCGGCGGCTCGACCCGGATGCCGGCCGTCGTCGACCTGGTCCGCGAGCTGACCGGCGGCAAGGAGCCCAACAAGGGCGTCAACCCTGACGAGGTCGTCGCTCTGGGCGCCAGCCTGCAGGCCGGCGTGCTGAAGGGCGAGGTCAAGGATGTGCTGCTGCTCGACGTGACGCCGCTGAGCCTCGGCATCGAGACCAAGGGCGGCGTGTTCACCAAGATCATCGAGCGAAACACGACCATCCCGACCAAGCGGTCCGAGGTCTTCACCACTGCTGACGACAACCAGCCGTCGGTGATGATCCAGGTCTACCAGGGCGAGCGCGACTTCGCCCGGGACAACAAGTCCCTCGGCAACTTCGAGCTGACCGGCCTGCCGCCGGCGCCGCGTGGCGTGCCGCAGATCGAGGTCGCCTTCGACATCGACGCCAACGGCATCGTGCACGTGCACGCCAAGGACCTGGCCACCAGCAAGGAGCAATCCATGACGGTGACGGGCGGCTCAGCTCTGGGCAAGGAGGACATCGACCGGATGGTTCGCGAGGCGGAGTCCCATGCCGAGGAGGACCGCAAGCGTCGCGAGGCCGTAGAGATGCGCAACGAGGCGGACAACCTCGTCTTCCGAACCGAGAAGCTGCTCAGCGAGAACGCCGACAAGATCACCGACGACGTGAAGAAGCCGGTGGAGGAGGCGCTCGCGGAGGTCAAGACGGCCCTCGAAGGAACCGACGACGACGCGGTCAAGGCGGCGGTGGAGAAGCTGAACACCACCAGCGCCACTCTGGGCCAGGCGATGTACGCCGCCGCCCAGGCCGCTCAGGAGCCACCGACCGAGGCCGGGGAGCCGAGCGAGCACGCTGAGACCAATGGCGCCAGCTCGACCGCTGACGAGGACGTGGTTGAGGCCGAAATCGTTGACGAAGACGAGAAGACGAGTGAGTCCAAGTGAGCGCTGCACCGAATAGTGCGGAAGAACCGGAGCCGCGAGTCCACGTTCGAGACAACCGGCGCATCGACCCCGAGACGTACGAGGTGAGGGAGCCGCAGGCATCTGCGGCTCCCACCACGCACAGCGGCTCGGCTGCGTTCGCGGATCGTGATGCGGCGGTCGATGCCGGAGCGGTCGAGGACGGGGCGGTGATCGAGCTGACCGCGTCGCTCGCCGAGCGGACCGCCGATCTGCAGCGATTGCAGGCGGAATACGTCAACTACAAGCGTCGGGTGGATCGGGATCGTGATCTTGCTCGGACGAGGTCGATCGAGGGTGTCCTGAAAGACTTCTTGTCCGTGCTGGACGACGTACGTTCGGCTCGCGAGCACGGCGAGCTGACCGGCGGCTTCAAGGCCGTGGCGGACGAGATCGAGCGGGTCACGACGAAGTACGGCCTCCAGACCTACGGAGAAGCCGGCGATCCGTTTGACCCGCACATCCACGAGGCACTCCTGCACGCCCACGCCGAGGGCATCGACGGGCCGACCTGCGTCGAGATCCTTCAGCCGGGCTATCGGATCGGCGATCGGATCCTGCGGCCGGCCAGGGTCGCGGTGGCCGAGCCGGACCCTGACGCCGCGCCGGCCGAACCGGAGGCGGAGGCAGGCACGCAGGAGCAGGACGAGAGGGTTGACGAGGCGGGTGCAGATGAGCCCGAACTCAACGACCAAGAGAAGTAGAGCGCAGGTGGCTGGGGGTCCTGAGCTCTACGAGAGGCTCAAGGGCAGCGTGCTTCGACAGGCTCAGGACTGCCTTGTCGAAGTGCGCAGCCACATCGCCCGTTCGACGGGCTCGGGGCACGGCCGCAATGATCACCGTGGCAC
>OCZS010000113.1_pt1 | contig 25571 bp, 20 predicted proteins | sample 1539071 | NCBI WGS metagenome assembly OCZS01 (sample SAMEA3113584, study PRJEB22503) | soil metagenome
CGATGACGTTGCCCGCGATGATGTTGTCCTCGGCCACGAACGTGGCGTTGCGGTCAGGGCGCACAACGATCCGGCCACCGGACAATCCCTTGGCCAAGTAGTCGTTGCTGTCGCCCTCCAGCCGCAGAGTCATGCCCGCGGGTATGAAGGCACCGAAGCTCTGCCCCGCGCTGCCGATGAACGTGATGTCGATGGTCCCGTCAGGGAAGCCTTCGCCCTTGGTCGCCTTCGTCACCTCATGACCCAGGATCGTGCCCACCGTTCGGTTCACGTTGCGGATCTTGATCGACGCGCGGACCGGTTCCCCGTGCTTCAAGGTCTCCTCGCACATCTTGATCAACATCTGATCGAGCGCGAACTCCAGGGCGTGATCTTGTTTGGCCACGTTGTGCAGTGGCGCGCCCTCGGGCAGATCGGGCTTGTGCAGCACCGGCCGAAGATCAAGCCCGTGCGCCTTCCAGTGCGCCTCCGCGCCGGTGGTGTCTAGTACCTCGACGTGTCCGATGGCCTCCTCCAGGCTACGGAAGCCAAGCTCCGCCAGGTATTCGCGGACCTCCTCGGCGATGAACTCGAAGAAGTTGACCACGAACTCGGGCTTGCCCGAGAACTTCTTCCGCAGTTCCTCGTTCTGGGTCGCGACGCCGACCGGGCAGGTGTCCAGGTGACAGACCCGCATCATGATGCAGCCGCTGACCACCAGCGGTGCGGTCGCGAAGCCGAATTCCTCCGCTCCCAGCAGCGCACCAATGATCACGTCTCGGCCCGTCTTGAGCTGGCCGTCGACCTGGACCACGATCCGGTCTCGGAGTCCGTTGATCAACAACGTCTGCTGGGTCTCGGCCAGGCCGAGCTCCCACGGCCCGCCGGCGTGCTTGAGGGAGGTCAGCGGCGCGGCCCCGGTGCCGCCGTCGTGGCCGGAGATCAGCACCACGTCCGCCTTGGCCTTGGACACCCCCGCCGCCACCGTGCCGACGCCCACCTCGGCGACGAGCTTGACGTGCACCCGGGCTGACGGGTTGGCGCACTTCAGATCATGGATGAGCTGCTTCAGATCCTCGATCGAGTAGATGTCGTGGTGCGGCGGCGGCGAGATCAGCCCGACGCCGGGAGTGGAATGCCGGGTGTTCGCAATCCAGGGATAGACCTTCTGGCCCGGCAGCTGCCCGCCCTCACCTGGCTTGGCGCCCTGGGCCATTTTGATCTGCAGGTCGGTCGCGTTGGTCAGGTAGTCCGACGTCACCCCGAAGCGGCCGGACGCCACTTGCTTGATCGCGCTGCGCCGCTCGGGATCGTACAGCCGGTCCTTATCCTCACCACCCTCCCCGGTGTTCGATTTGCCGCCGATCCGGTTCATGGCGATGGCCAGAGTCTGGTGTGCCTCGGCACTGATCGACCCGTACGACATGGCACCCGTGGAGAATCGTTTGACGATCTCACTGACCGGCTCGACCTGATCGATCGGAATGGGATCCCGATCGGAGTCGAACTTCAGCAACCCGCGCAGCGTCATCAGCCGCTCGGACTGGGAGTCGATGTGGTTGGTGTACTGCTGGAAGATGTCGTAGCGGCCCGAGCGGGTGGAGTGTTGCAGCCGGAAGACCGTCTCCGGATCGAAGAGATGCGGCTCGCCCTCGCGACGCCACTGGTATTCCCCACCCACCGGCAACAGCCGGTGGGCCAGCGGGATCCCGTCGGCCGGATACGCCGTCAGGTGTCGGCGGTGGACCTCCTCCGCCAGCTCAGTCAGCCCGACGCCGCCGAGCTTGCTCGTGGTGCCGGTGAAATAGCGGTCGACGACGTCGCGGTCCAAACCGAGCGCCTCGAAGATCTGGGCCCCGGTGTAGGACGCCACGGTGGACACGCCCATCTTGCTCATCACCTTGAGCACGCCCTTGCCGAGCGCCTTCACGACATTGGTGACGGCCTTCTCTGGCTCCACGCCGGTGTACACACCGCGGCGCGCCAAGTCTTCGACTGACTCGATCGCCAGGTAGGGGTTCACGGCGGCGGCGCCGTACCCGATCAGGAGCGCCACGTGATGGACCTCGCGGACGTCACCGGCCTCCACCACGAGGCCCACCTGCGTGCGGCTTTTTTCCCGGACCAGGTGGTGGTGTACGGCGGCGGTCAGCAGCAGCGACGGGATCGGCGCCAACTCGCCGTTGGAGTGCCGATCCGAGAGCAGGATGATCCGAGCCCCGCCCTCGATTGCCTTTGACACCTCCGCGCAGATTTGGTCCAGCTTGGCGCGGAGCGCGTCGGCTCCCCCGCTCACCTCGTACAGCCCGCGGGCGACGTACGTCGCGTAGCCGGGCAGGTCCCCGTCCCGATTGATCTTGACAATCTTGGTCAGGTCGTCGTTGTTGAGCACCGGGAACGGCAACACCAGCCGCCGGCATGACGACGGGCCTGGCTTCAGCAGGTTGTGCTCGGGACCGATGGTGTTGTAGAGGGAGGTGACCAACTCCTCGCGGATCGCGTCCAACGGTGGATTGGTGACTTGGGCGAACAGCTGGGAGAAGTAGTCGAACAGCAGCCGCGGCTTGTCACTCAGCGCGGCGATCGGGGAGTCGGTGCCCATCGACCCGATCGGCTCCGCGCCAGCCGAGGCCATCGGAGCCAGGATGATCCGCAGCTCCTCCTCGGTGTAGCCGAAGACCTGCTGCCGGCGGGTGACCGAGGCATGTGAGTGCACGATGTGCTCGCGGTCAGGGAGATCGGACAGCAGCATCCGGCCGCCGTGCAACCACTCCCCGTACGGAGCGCTGTTGGCCAGGCCAGCCTTGACTTCCTCGTCAGAAATCAGCCGGTGCTGGCTGAGATCAGCGAGAAACATCTTTCCGGGCTGGAGCCGGCCCTTCTGGATGACCTTCTCCGCCGGAATGTCGAGCACGCCGGCCTCCGAGGCGAGGACCACCAAGCCATCGTCGGTCACCCAGAACCGGCCGGGCCGCAGACCATTGCGATCCAGGACTCCGCCGACGACCGTGCCGTCGGTGAAGACCACGCCGGCGGGTCCGTCCCAGGGCTCCATCAGACACGAGTGGAAGGCGTAGAAGTCCCGGCGCGCCTGGTCCATGTCCTCGTTGTTCTCCCAGGCCTCCGGGATCATCATCAACATGGCGTGCGGCAGGGACCGGCCACCGAGGTGGAGCAGCTCGACCACCTCGTCGAAGGACGCGGAATCGCTCGCGTCGGGCGTACAGATAGGAAACAACCGCTCCAAGTCACCGGGGATCACGTCGCTGGCCAGCAGCGCCTCGCGGGCTCGCATCCAGTTGCGGTTGCCCATCACGGTGTTGATCTCGCCGTTGTGCGCGATCATCCGAAATGGATGCGCAAGCTCCCAGGCTGGGAACGTATTGGTGGAGAAGCGGGAGTGCACGACGGCCAGCGCGCTCGCCGTCCGTTCGTCGAGCAGCTCGGGAAAGACGAGCTCGAGCTGCTCAGTGGTCAGCATGCCCTTGTAAACCAAGGTTCTCCCCGACAGCGATGGGAAGTAGACGCCTGCCTCGTGCTGGCTACGACGCCGCAAGCAGTAGGCCAGCCGATCGAGGGCGATGCCCATCAGTGGCGCGTCCTTCGCGGTCACGAAGAGCTGCTCGAAGTACGGCATGTTCGAACGGGTGAGGTCGCTCAGGGCGCGGTCATCGGTGGGAACCACGCGCCAGCCGAGCACCGCCAGGTGCTCTTCCTCGGCAATCTGCTCGATCGTTGCCTTGGCCTTGGTGGCCGCGTCGGGCTCCGTCGGGAGGAAGGCATTGCCGACGGCGTACGCACCCGTCCGAGGCAGCTCGAAATCCACTTCGGACCGCAGCAGCTCGTCGGGAATCTGCATCAAGATGCCGGCACCATCACCGGTCTTCGGATCGGCGCCGGTGGCTCCCCGGTGATCAAGGTTCCGTAGGGCATGGAGGCCGCGCGCGATGATCTCGTGGCTGGGAACCCCGCTCAGCGTGGCGACAAAGGCGACACCGCAGGCGTCGTGTTCGAATGCCGGGTCATAGAGCCCTTCGGCACTGTGTGAATACGGAAGCGAACCCCGAGCAGGCGCAACAGTCATCGGTAACTCCCGTCGTCAGGCCGGTTGGTCGACAGCGAGTACGGACCACCGGGGCAGGCGGAAACGGCATCGGCAGCTGGGGGGACGACGTTGGCCCATGATGGATGGCTCAGGTTAACGCACGCAGGACGGCGTCGACGCAATCGAAGCCTACGTGAGCAAGGCCGCCCAGCACGAGTTCTCGCGCGCAGTCTCGACTCAACTCGACCACCGATCGGGGTGGCGGAATTAGAAAAGCGCGCTCAGCCCGCCGTCGAGCGCAATCGTCTGGCCGGTCAGGTACGAGGCCTCTTCGCCGGCTAAGAATGCCACTAGGCCGGCGATCTCCGATGGCTGACCCCAGCGACGAAGCATCGTCCGGGCCTCCACCCAGGCGAGCCGGTCGGAATCCGCGGCCTGATCAGCGTTCGCCTCGGTCGCGAAGAAACCTGGAGCCACCGCATTCACCCGGATACCGTGGGGCCCCAGATCGGCGGCCAAGGCCCGGGTCAGTCCCTCCAAACCCGCCTTAGCCGTCGCGTACGCGACATCGCCGCGGTTGGCCAGCAAGCCGCCGACCACGGAGGAGATGTTCACGATCGCGCCAGGACGGCGCTCGGTGACCAGTCGAGTGGAGACCAACCGACTCAGGCCGTACGCGGCGACCAGGTCGGTGTAAAGGAGGCGTTCGAAGTCAGACGTCGGTAGGTCCAACGTGCCCCGTCGGTCCCGCTGGCCGACGTTATTGATCAGGATGTCGATCGGTGGATGTGCAGTCAGCTCCTCTTCGGCGTCCGCCAGATTTGTGATGTCGAACGGGACCGGCGCCGCGTCCAAGCCCTCGACCCTCAGTTGCTCGACGGCTGGCTGCAGCCTGGTGGCGTCCCGTCCGTTCACCAAGACGGCGGCCCCTCGCTCCGCCAGCCCGCGGGCAATCTGAAAGCCGAGCCCTCTCCGCCCGCCAGTGACCAGGGCCAGGCGGCCGGCCAATGACTCGGTCACGGCGACTCGGGTTTGGCTTCCAGATTGGCCGGTTCGTGCCCTTCCACACCCCCGCGCCCTGAGCTTGTTGCGGAGCCGTGGTCGCTGTCTGGCCCTGGGCCGGTCGCAGCGTCGTGCTCGGCGCCCGGCTGCTGCTCGCCGCTGGTATTCGACAGGCTCAGACCGCGTTCGGCATCACCGGCCTTTGACAAGGCCAGACCGCGTTCGGGATCGCCTTCGACCACCTCTTCGCGCCCGGGCCGGTTCTTGACCAGCCACAAGAACCACCCGAGCGCGGCGAGGAAGACAATGAGCGACGTGTAGTTGTTGAGGCGAAAGCCACCGATCTCGTTGACCTGATCGATCCGTAGCGCCTCGATCCAGAAGCGCCCCAGCGTGTAGAAGATCACGTACAACGCGAAGACCTTGCCGTGGCCCAGCCGATACCTCCGGTCCAACAGCACGAGGGCGAGCGCCACCAGCAGATTCCACACCATCTCGTAGAGGAAGGTCGGGTGGAATGTCGGATACTGCGCGTAGCCGAGTGGGCGAAAAGCCGGATCGATCTCCAGGGCCCAGGGCAACGAGGTCGGCCTCCCGAACAGCTCCTGGTTGAACCAGTTGCCGAGCCGGCCGATGGCCTGCGCGACCACGATGGCCGGTGCCACCGCGTCCAGCAGCGCCGGGAAGACGATCTGCCGACGTCGGGCGACGAGGTAGGCGCCCAGCACTCCGCCGGCCACGGCCCCCCAGACCCCTAGCCCGCCCTGCCAGATTTTGAGCGCGTCGACGGGGTTGCGGCCATCACCGAAGTAGAGCTGGTAATCGGTGATCACGTGGTAGAGCCGGGCTCCGACGATCCCGCAGGGCACGGCCACGACGGCAACCATCTCCATGCTTTCGCCGGATCCGCCGCGGGCACGCCACCGCCGATTCGCGATGATCATCGCGACGATGATGCCGGCGATGATGCACAGCGCGTATGCCCGCAGGGGCAGACCGAAGACCTCCCAGACGCCGGTGCTGGGGCTCGGAATGGTCAGCCCGACCGAGACGCGGCCGTTCATCGCTTCCCGCTCACGTCGTGGCCGCCTCGTCGATCTTGGTCTGCAGAGCTTCCGGTGACAGGGTAGCGAGGTCGAGCCGCGCACCGTTGAGAAACAGCGTCGGAGTGCTGCTGACCCCGTTCGCGTCCGCCGCCGCGTTGATCGATGTCACCCAACCGGCATGTGCTCGGCTCGTGACGCAGGAGCTGAAGCGCTCAGTCTGGGCGGGTGCGACCTGGTTGGCCAGCTCAATCAGTTGGTCGTCGCTCCACCGCAGTGTGGCGTTGGCGAACAGACCCTCGTAGTAAGACGACCCGAACCCAGCCTCGGCGGCGCAGGCCATCGCGTTCGCGGCGGACGCTGATCCTGCGTCGATGAAGGACATGGGATAAAGCTCGATCGCTGCCTTCCCGCTGTCTCGAGCCGCCGTGAGTCCGGGACCGTACGCTTCCTCGAAGTCGGCGCAGTGCGGGCAGTGGAAATCCTCGTACAAGGCCAGCTTGACCGGCGCGTCGTTTCGGCCAAGCACGATTGGCTTGCCGTCGGCAATGGCCACGGGAGCCAAGCTCTCCGCCCCGCTGGTCGGTGCATCCGGTGCACGACGTGTGCGCCAGGACTGGAAGGCGATGCCGCCACCTACCAGCAGGACCAGCGCCACCAGCGCGGCCACGACGGCAATCCGCCGCTCCCGCTGGCGTTTCGCAGCTGCCACTGCCTGCTGGCGGGCCATCTCCTGCGCTCGCCTCGAGCCCGCGCTCATCCGGCCCGCTCTCCGTCCCAGCGGTCCAAGCTGAACCTGGTCCTCGGCCGCCACGCCAGCCACCCAGCCAGCAGGAGCAGGCCGATATCCCGGACGATCTCCGCGGTGTAGCGGGTTTCGCCGGCGGCCACCGGGCCTCCGCCGCCGAAGCAGCCGCAGTCGATGCTGAGGCCGCGGGCGACAACCGAGATAACCGCGGCAAGAAGCGTGGCGAGCAGGAGCGCGCTGGAAATTGCGGCGGCCCTGGTGTGGAGTCCGAGCGCCAGCAGCAGCCCCAACCCGATCTCCAGGAACGGCAAACCCCAACCGATCGGCGTCACCAGCGGTGGCGGCACCAGTTCGTACGCGCGAACGGCCGCCACCGTTCCCGAGGGATCGATTGCCTTGGAAATGCCGGCGGCGAGCAGCACCCCGGCGAGCACCAAGCGGGCCACCGTGGATACCCACAGGGAAGTCTCGGTGCGGCGCGCCCGGGTAACGGTGGTCGTGCTCACCGGGAACGTTCCACCAACAGGCTGAAGTCGGCTTTGAGATCGGCAATCGGAGTCTCCGGCGTCCACAGCACCACTCCTTCGCGGTCTCGGTCGAATCCGATGACCTGGGCGGAGTGGCCCACTTCGTAACCGCCGCTCGGCAGCTTGCGCATTCCTTCGATGTCGACGCCGACCCGGCCGGCGACCGCTTTGATGGTGGTGAGATCTCCGGTCAGACCGATGAAGGTGGGGTCGAACCGCTCGAGGTACCTGGCGATCACCTTCGGCTTGTCCCGAGCGGGATCGGTAGTGATGAAGATCATCTGGATCTGATCGCGATCGCTCGGCTCCATCCGGTTCAGCGCCTGCGCCACGTCGGCCAGTACGGTCACGCAGACATCCGGGCAATGGCTGTAGCCGAAGAAGAGAAGCACTACTGGCTTGGAGGGCGAGGTCGCCAAGTTGTAGGAGTTACCCGAGGTGTCGGTGAGGGTGGCGGCCGGCAACTCGTATGGCTCCGGCAATGAGGTTCCGCCCGAATAGCCGGCTGGGTCAGGGTCCGTCCGGGCCACGGTCGGCTGGGGGGACGTGCAACCGACCAGCAGGAACATCAGCCCAACGACGAGCACCCAGCGTGCCCTACCCGGGTACTCCGTGCCGCTCACGCTCCGATTAACCCGCTCGCCCGACCGGAAGTTCCTGCACCGTCCGGCTTGCCTCGGCGTACGCCCTCGGCCAGGTCCGCAACCACGGCTCGCAGCCGGGACAGGTCGGCTGGTGTGCCGGCGTCGTCGGCGTCCACCAGGGACTTGACCAGCAAGGAGCCGACGATGACCGCGTCGGCGTATCGCGAGACCTCCCACGCCTGAGTGCCGTTCGAGACGCCCAGCCCCACTCCGACCATCGCGTTGGCGTCGGCGGCGCGAACTCGCCTGACCAGCTCTGGCGCGGCGATCGAGCTCTGCGCGCGGGCGCCGGTCACTCCCATCACCGATGTCGCATAGACCCACCCCCGGCAAGCCGCCACGGTGCTCGCGATCCGGGCATCGCTGGAGGAGGGAGAGACCAGGAAGATCCGGTCCAGGGCGTGCTGGTCGGAGGCGTGGAACCATGCGCCGGCCTCGTCAGGCGTGAGGTCCGGGGTGATGGCGCCCGAACCACCAGCGGCGGCCAGGTCACGCGCAAAGGCCTGAGCGCCGTAGCGCTCGATGAGGTTCCAGTAGGTCATCACGACGACCGGGGTTCCGGTGGACGCCACGGCCTCGACGGCCGCGAAGACATCCCGGGTACGGACTCCACGTTGCAGGGCCCTGGTGGCGGCGCGCTGGATGATGACGCCGTCCATCATCGGGTCGCTGTACGGCATGCCCACCTCGACCATGTCGACGCCCGGCGAATCACCGCCGCCGGTCAGCGTTCGCATGGCGTCCAGCGACGTCGGGACGTTCGGAAAACCGACATGCAGGAATCCGACCAGCGCGCCGCGTCCGGCTTCTGAGATGTCGGCCAGGTGGCGCCCCGTCCGGCCTTCGTCGAAGCTCAGCTCGCGACCGGCGCTGTCGCCGTCAAAAGCGGGTGGAGAACCTGTGCCGGCCGCCGTCATACCTGCACACCGGCGCCGGTCGACGGCCCGCCCATCGCCAAACCGTCCCCGTCGGGCGAGGTGTCGGCGGTCGGACGTCCGGATTCGGAGCCGCGGCCGCGGGTGTCCAGGTCGAACCACTTGATCGCCGTATCGACGTCCTTGTCGCCGCGGCCGGAGAGGTTGACCAGGATCAGGAGCGGCTGGCCGTGGGGCGGTGTGGCGAGTCGCCCCGCCAGCTTCAGCGCGCCGGCCAGAGCGTGAGCCGACTCGATGGCCGGGACGATCCCTTCGGTTCGGGAAAGCAGCGCGAACGCATCCATCGCTTCGGCGTCGGTGATGGGCTCGTAATGAGCCCGCCCCGTGTAGGACAAGTAGGCATGCTCCGGGCCAACGCCCGGATAGTCGAGGCCCGCGGAGATCGAGTGGGACTCCTTGGTCTGTCCATCGGCGTCTTGGAGCACGTAGGTCCGCATCCCATGCAGTACGCCGACGTCACCGGCGGAGATCGTCGCGGCGTGCCGACCGGTATCCACGCCTTCGCCACCGGCCTCGAATCCGTAGAGTTCGACATCGCCGTCGGGCAAGAAATCGGCGAAGATGCCGAGCGCGTTGGATCCCCCGCCGACGCAAGCCGCCACCACGTCCGGAAGCCGGCCATAGCGATCCAGGATCTGCTGCCGGGCCTCTGTGCTGATCACGCGCTGGAATTCTCGGACCAACATCGGGAACGGGTGCGGCCCGGCGACCGACCCGATCAGGTAGTGGGTGTCGTCGACCGAGCCGACCCAGTCCCGCATGGCGTCATTCATCGCGTCTTTGAGCGTCTGACTGCCGGACTCGACTGCGATCACTTCGGCGCCCAGCAGCCGCATTCGGGCCACGTTCAGCGCCTGCCTCTCGGTGTCCACCTTCCCCATGTAGACCGTGCAATCCATGCCGAACAGCGCGGCCGCGGTTGCCGTAGCCACCCCGTGCTGCCCGGCCCCCGTCTCGGCAATCAACCGGGACTTGCCCATCCGCCGGGCCAGCAACGCCTGGCCCAGCACATTGTTGATCTTGTGTGACCCGGTGTGATTGAGATCCTCCCGCTTGAGCACGATCAGCGCCAGGCTCCCTGAGCCTGTCGAGACGTTCCCTAAGCCCGTTGAGGGGTTCCCTGATCCCGTCGAAGGGCGGGCGTGTGATGCGAACCGCCGGGCCTCGGTGATCGGGCTGGGTCGGCCCGTGTAATCGGCCAGCAGGGAGGACAACTCAGCGCCGAACGCTGGATCGGCCATCGCCGCGCGGAACTCCTGCTCGAGCTGCCACAGTGCGGCAGACAGGGCCTCGGGGACGAATTTGCCTCCGAAAACCTCGAAGTGCCCGGTCGCGTCGGGAAGCTCGGAAAGCTCGGTGGCCATGACAAATTCCTTCACTCAGCTACCGGATCTGCGCGGGTGCGCTACGACTTGTGCACGGCCGGGTGGGCCCCAGCCGCCACCAGGTCCGCCACGCCGCTGCGCGGATCGCGACCAGTCACCAGCGCCTCACCGACCAGCACCACGTCGGCTCCGGCGCGCGCCAAGTCGATCACATCGTGCGGTCCCCGGACCCCGGACTCCGCAATCCGGACGATGCCCTCCGGAATGAGTGGCGCCAACCGCGCGAACGTTGAGGGGTCGACCTCGAGGGTCTGCAGGTTACGGGCGTTCACACCGATGATCCGAGCGCCGGCGTCCACCGCCCGCGAGATTTCCTCAGCCGTATGGACCTCGACCAGGGGCGTCAGCCCGATCGACTTTGCGCGCTCGATCAAGGCGATCAGCTCGTGATCTGACAGTGCCGCCACGATCAGCAAGATCATGTCCGCGCCGGCTGCGCGGGCCTCGAAGAGCTGGTAGGCGCTGACGATGAAATCTTTGCGCAGCACGGGAATGCTCACTGCGCACCGGACCGCCACAAGATCATCAAGCGAGCCAGCGAAACGCCGGCCTTCGGTGAGCACCGAGACTGCGGCCGCGCCGCCCGCCTCATACTCCGCGGCCAGTGCGGCCGGATCAGCGATTCTTGCCAGCGGACCCTTGCTCGGACTGGACCGCTTCACCTCGGCGATCACCGAAACGCCGGGACCGTTGAGCACCGGCATCGGATCCAGAGCCGGGTCCACGTGTTGTGCCCGCTGCTTCAGCCGATCCAGGGAGACGTCGGCCTGGCGCGCGGCGAGATCGGACCGTACGCCGTCGAGAATGTCGTCCAGGGCTCCCACGTGGTCGTCGATTCAGTTCGCGCCGTGGCCCATGGCCTGGAGCACCTTGGTTGCGATCAGCGAGACGACCAAGATGGCTACCGCGATCCAGAAGAGCGTCCAGTTAGGCCCGAGCACCATCGCGATGCCGCCGAGCACGAAGGCTGCCATGGCCAGGACGCTGCCGGTCCATGCCGCCGTCGTTCGGCCGTGGTGCACATGCTTATGGGGCTTACTCGCGGCTGAGGCGTCCATGCTCCCGCCTGCCTGGGACTGAGACTGGCTCGTCATCGCGTTCCTCATTCCGCCGACCATTGGGACTTGGGTGAGAGCTCGGTGCTGCCGCTTGAGTCTCGTTCCATTGTGTCTCGTGGCGGGCCGGAGTGCACATCGGGGTCCCATCGGCGCGCCGGTGCTGCCGGTAGATCAGCCGTCGGGTCAAGCCCCGCATCCATCGCCTGCCACGCTTCAGCGGGGTGCTCAGCCGGCGACGTCATCATGGTTCTGCGCTCGAACCGAGTAGTGCGCAGTGGCCAGCTACCGGACCCGAGCAGCGTGATCATCGCGCCGAGGACCACGGCAACTCCGGCTGCCGCGTAGATCCAGGGCCAGGCAGTCGCCGATAGTGAGAACTGGTCGGCGAGGCTAACGGCACGGACCTGCTGACGTACGGCTTCCGCGCTCGGCCGCACCCGAATGAGGCCGAGCACGGCCATGCTCGCACCCACCAGGGAGAGGAGCGCGGCGAGCACCTGCCGGCCCCGCACCGACATTGTCAGCAGCAGCAACGTGCCCGCGGCAACGACGAAGGCCAGTGCCTGGCTGATGCCTCCGGTGGACTGGGTTCCACTGAACGTTGCCTCCAGTCCGTCTGCCTCGGCTCGCCACCAAGGCTGACTGCCGGCGAGGAAGCCGAGCGCGGCGCCGGCCACGAGGAGGCCTAAGGCGTACGTTCGGTTCCTCGCACGTCCGCGGGTGGCAGACGAACCCCGGCTGGTCACGGGACTGGCCATCAACGCGGCGACGCGAGAGGTGAGAATGTCTGGGCCACCGATATTGCACGGACCACGGCCGCGGCCTTGTTCTGCGACTCCTGGTCCTCGGTCGCCGGATCGGAGTCGGCGACGATCCCGCCACCGGCCTGGATGTAGGCCGCGCCATCCCGCAACAGAGCGGTGCGGATGGCGATTGCGGCGTCCGCATTCCCCGCGAAGTCCAGATAGCCGACGATCCCGCCGTACAGGGCGCGTCGAGAGACCTCGAGCTCGTCGATGATCTCCATGGCGCGCACCTTCGGCGCGCCGGAGAGAGTGCCTGCCGGGAAGGCCGCCAGCACCACGTCCAGGGCCGAGTGATCGGCATCAACCCGACCCTGCACGGTCGACTCCAGATGCATGATGTGGCTGTAGCGGCGGACGTCCATGAACTCCACCACTTCCACCGTGCCGGGTTCACACACCCGGCCAAGATCGTTGCGGCCCAGATCCACCAGCATCAGGTGCTCGGCCCGCTCCTTCGGATCTGACCTCAGTTCGGCCTCCAATTCGGCGTCCTCCGCCGGCGTGGCACCGCGGGGCTTGGAGCCGGCAATCGGGTGGGTCACCGCAACGCCGTCCTTGACCGTCACCAGCGCTTCCGGACTCGATCCGACGATGTCGAAGCCCCGCCCGGTGCTGTCCTCGAGCCGCAGCAGGTACATGTACGGGCTGGGGTTTGTCAGCCGAAGTACGCGATAGATGTCCAAGGCGTCCGCGCTCGTGTCGACCTCGAATCGCTGGCTGACCACGATCTGGAAGGCTTCGCCGGCGCGAATCTCCTCCACCGCTGACCGGACTGCCTTCTGAAACTCCTCAGGGGTGCGCTGCCGGCGTACCGGAAGGGGGCTGTCGAAGTCAGCTGACGTGGCCCACGACGGCGTCGGCGCGGCCAGCCGGACGGCCATGGCTTCAACCCGGGCGGCCGCGTCGGCGTAGGCCTCGTCCACTCGCTCATCGGTCGCGTCGAAGTTGATGGCGTTAGCCACCAGCCACACTTGCCCGTCGTGGTGATCAAGCACCGCAAGGTCGGACGCGAGCAGGAATGCCAGCTCGGGAATGTCCAGGTCTCGTGGGTTCGTGTCCGGCAGTCGCTCGACTCGGCGGACCGCGTCGTAGCTGAGGTAGCCGACCATGCCCGAGGTGAACGGAGGCATGCCGTCGGTCGGCGACGTGTGCAGCAGGCGCAGCGTCTCGGCCAGGGCGGACAGCGGGTCACCACCTGTGGGCAGGCCAACCGGAGTGTGGCCGAGCCAGCGGAGCTGGCCAGCTTCTTCGGTGAGGGTTGCGGCTGCCCGGACACCTACAAAGGAGTATCGGGACCAGACGCCCTGCTCGGCCGACTCGAGGAGGTACGTACCGGGCAAGTTCGCCGCGAGCTTGCGGTAGAGACCGATGGCGGTTTCGCCATCGGCGAGGAACCGACGGAAGACCGGAATGACACGGCGTTCGATTGCGAGCTTGCGGAATTGCTCCAGAGTCGGAGTGAGATCGCTGATCATGTGGAGAGCTCAGGCCCCTTCAGCAGCCGGGCGTCGAAGCACGTCCGGTCACCCGTGTGACAGGCGACCCCGACCTGATGGACGCGCACCAGCACGGTGTCCCCGTCGCAGTCCAATCGGACTTCCTGGACTTCTTGGGTGTTGCCGCTGGTCTCCCCTTTCACCCAGTAGTCCTGGCGACTGCGGGAGTAGAAGGTGGTCCGTCCGGTGCTCAGCGTGCGGTGGAGGGCTTCGTCATCCATCCAACCGACCATCAGCACCTCTCCGGTGGCCTGCTCCTGGATGACAGCGGTCACCAGGCCGGCGGCATCGCGCTTGAGCAGCGAGGCGATCGCGGGGTCAAGCCCGGACGCTGTCGGCGTGGAGCTGGCTTTCGTCACTCGCCCATTGTTCCCGCCCAAAGCGGGCCATGGCGACCGCATTCCGCCCGACGCTGTTCTGACCAAAGTCGGGGCCCGGTACTGGCCAACGACCGTCGGTGACAGTGTGGCGCGGAGCTACGGCGTGCCGTGGAGAAATCTGGGCGCGTCTGACGCAGCTAGGATGATCCCTCGTGACCTTCGCCAAGTCCGAGCGCGCCGAGCTGTGCGACCTGCTCGACACCGTCGGTCCGGAAGCTCCAACCCTCTGCCAGGGCTGGAGCACCCATGATTTGGCGGCCCACCTCTGGATCCGGGAAACCGACCCGGTCGGCGCGACCAGCATGGTCGCCAAGCCACTCGCCGGTCTATTGGAACGGCGGATGGCCGAGGTGAAGTCGCGGTGGGAATTCGCCGAGCTGGTGAATCGGGTGCGGCGGGGTCCAGCTCGCTTCTCGGTCTTCGCCTTCCCGGGCGTGGATGAGGGAGCCAACAGCACAGAATTCTTCGTCCACCACGAGGACGTGCGGCGCGCCGGACACGAGCCGCACACGTCGCGCGATCTCGGGCCCGAGGTCGAGGAATGGATGTGGCGGCGGCTCAAACTGCTAGCCCGAGCGTGGTTTCGGCGCTCGCAGGTGGGTGTGGTGCTGGAGCGGCTCGGGTCGGCCAGCCACGAGGGGCAGCCCGACACGATCCGCGCCGTCAGTGGTTCGACGATCGTGACGCTCGTCGGTCAGCCAAGCGAGTTGATGTTGTACGCGCACGGCCGTACTGCCGTCGCCGAGGTCAAGTTGGTCGGTGAGCCGGAGGCGATAGAAACGTTCTCCAGCACCGATCTCCGTACCTAGAACTCGCCACATTCGTTTGGGCACGCGGCGACACTGACACTGTGATCAGCAGTTGGCGCACCCGCCCAGGTGGCGCGCGCCTGATCGGAAGCGCGGCCATGCTTGCCATGCTGATGAGCTGCAGCACCGCCGCCAGTCAGCCCAGCGCGGACACCCGTACTGGCGGAGCCGCAGCGGCGCAGGCACCGAAGGTGAGCGAGGTGACAAGCGGTCTGACGTCGCCCTGGGGTCTGGTCGCCCTGACCGACGGCAGCACGCTGCTCAGCGAACGCGACACGCGCCGGATCCTCCACCTGGCGGGCGGCCGGGTCAGACACGTGCGGACCATCGAAGACGCCCGCCCGCTGGGAGAGGGCGGCTTGCTCGGGCTGGCGATCACTCAAGATCAACAGAAGGTCTTCGCCTACTACACCGCGGAGAACGACAATCGGCTGGTATCGATGAGCTGGAACGGCCGAGACCTTGGCGAGCCAACCGTCATCCTTGCTGGCGTTCCCAAGGGTGGCCGGCACAACGGTGGGCGGCTGGCCCTCGGTCCCGATGGATATCTGTACGTCGGCACCGGCGAGACCGGTGAGGGGAGCCTGGCTCAGGACACGAACTCGCTCGGCGGGAAGATCCTGCGGATCACCACGGCTGGGAAGCCAGCCCCGGATAACCCCTTCGGCAATGAGGTGTACAGCTACGGGCACCGCAACGTTGAAGGACTTGCCTTCGACGATGAGGGGCGGCTGTGGGCCAGCGAGTTCGGCGAACAGACCTGGGACGAGCTCAACCTCATCACCGAGGGTGGCAATTACGGCTGGCCGCAGGCCGAGGGGTCGTCCCAGAACGATGACCTGATCAACCCAAAGGTGGTCTGGGAAACCTCGGAGGCCTCGCCATCCGGGCTGGCCTACTGGCGAGGAAGGCTGTGGATGGCGGCCCTGCGCGGTCAGCAGCTGTGGGAGATTCCGCTCGAGGGAGCAACGCCAGGACAACCACTCGGACACTTCACCGCCACCTACGGCCGTCTCCGGTCGGTGACGGTGACCGAAGACGGGAACGCCCTGCTGCTCAGTTCCTCCAACACCGACGGGCGCGGCGAGGAGCAGCCTGGCGATGATCGGTTGTTGCGGTTGACCGGCTAGCCTCAGCCAGCGGTCACCGCGCTGTAACACAGCCGTTCTAAGGTGGGCCGGATGGCAGCTGAACTGACGTTGGGCGCCGAGGAAGAGCTGCACCTGATCGACTTCGCCACGTCCAAGCTGTCGGCCCGCGCACCGCAGCTGCTGTCGCGGCTACCACCGCAGAACTATGCGGCCGAGATTCAGCGCACCACGGTGGAGATCAACACCGAGGTGGTCGACTCGCTGGCGGGGCTGCGGCACGAGCTGCTCCGACTCCGGCGCGGCATCGTCGACGTCGCCGCAGCCGATTCCCTCGGCATCGCCGCCGTGGGTACCGCCCCCACCTCCGCGTTCGCCGACTTCGAGCTGACCAGCACCGGCCGCTACGGCCGGATGCAGGAGCAGTACCGGCTGCTGGTCGATGAACAACTCATCTGTGGCCTGCAGATCCACGTCGGGGTCAGCGACCGCGATCTAGCGGTGCAGATCATGCAGCGGGTCGCCGCCGATCTACCGATACTCCTGGCTCTCTCGGCCAGTTCGCCCTACTGGAACGAGCAGGACACCGGCTACGCCAGCATCCGGTCGATCATCTGGCAACGCTGGCCCACCGCCGGTGCCACCGGTTGGCTCCGATCGGCCCACGAGTACGACCAGCTGATCACTGACTTGATCAACAGCGGCGTCATCGCCGACGAAAAGATGGCCTATTTCGACGTGCGGCCCTCCGCGCATGTGCCGACCCTCGAGCTGCGCACCTGTGACGCATGCCCTCTGGTCGACGACGCGATCGCGATCGCCGGCCTTTTCCGGGCGATGGTGCGGGCCGCAGAGCAGAACATCGCCAACGGCCGACCGTTCGATCCGGTCCCGCCTCCCGTACACCGGGCGGCGATCTGGCAAGCAGCCCGCGCGGGGCTGACCGGCATGCTGCTGGACAACTCCCGCCATCCCGCACCGCAGCCCGCCCGTCGGGCGGTCAAGTCGCTACTGTGGCGGCTCCGTCCGCAGCTGCATGAACTCGGTGACTGGGACCTCGTCAAGGAGCTGGTCAAGAACACTCTGACCCGCGGCAATTCGGCCGACCGGCAACGCGCCGCGTACGCCGAACGCGGTCGCCTTGAGGACGTGGTCTCACTCGTGGTGGAGGAGACCCAAGGGCCGCCGGGTGGTCCGCAGCCGGCGGTGGCCCCACTGCGGCGCTATCGGGTGCGTGCTGGTGACGAAGCGGTCGGACCCAGCTATCGTCCCCGTCCGGTGTATGCGGACATGGTCGATTACTTCCGCCGAACCGGCGAGCGCGAGCTGAATTCGCTCAAGCAGGCCCGCCGGGAGTGGATCGACAACTCCGGCCTGACGTTTGGGGTCAACGGTGAGAAGCGACGCTTCTCGGTGGATCTCGTGCCACGGGTCATCACAGCGCATGAGTGGCAGGCACTGCGGGCCGGCTTGATCCAGCGCGCTCGGGCGATCGAGCTCTTCCTGCGCGACGTCTACGGCGCGCAACGGATCGTCGCCGACGGCACAGTCAGCAAGGAGCTGGTGGAGCGCTCGCCCGGATGGCGGGCGGAGGCGGCCCGCTTGCCGAGCGGCGCGGTCCGGGCGCCGATCATGGGCTTTGATCTGGTCCGCAACGAATTCGGCGGCTGGCGGGTGCTGGAGGACAACGTCCGCAACCCGAGCGGAGCGGCATACGCGATCGCGATCCGGGACTTGATGGACGCCTGCGTGCCCGATCTCCCGCGGCCGTCCGGACTGCTGTCCCCCGCCAGCGCGCTGCCCGTGATGCGCGACTGCTTGCTGGCCCACGCGCCGCCCGGCGGAGCGGCGGCGCTGTTGTCCAGCGGCCCGAGCGCCTCTGCCTGGTTCGAGCACCGGCTGTTGGCCGAGCGGGCGGGCCTCCTGCTGGTGCTGGCCGACGACCTGGCCGTGCAGAGTCGTGAGGTACGGCACCGTGACAGCGGCGAGCGAATCGACGCGCTCTACCTGCGGCTGGACGTCGAGCTGATCGATCTGGTTGACGCAGGTGGCCGGCCGATCGGCGCCGAGATCTTTGATATCGCCGCGGCCGATGGAGTCGTGCTCGTCAATGCACCTGGCAACGGGGTGGCTGACGATAAGTCCATGTACTGCTACCTGCCCGAGCTGATCACGTACTACTTGGGTGAGCATCCGAGCCTGGAGGCGGTGCCGACGTACCGGACGAGCGATGAGGCTGAGGCTCGTACGGTGCTGGACCGGGTCGGCGAGCTGGTCACCAAGCCGGTGAACGGGCACGGCGGTATCGACGTACTCATCGGGCCGGACGCGTCCGCGGCAGAAGTCGCCGCCCGCCGCATGGCCATCGCGGCGAACCCATCGGCCTGGGTCGCCCAGGAGGTGGTGGCCCTCTCCTCCCATCCCACGTTGAGCGGCACGTCGTTGCAGCCCCGGCACGTGGACCTCCGGGCTTTCGTCTACCTTCGCGGCACCGAGCCGGAGGACTGTACTCTGGCCGACCTCGCGCTGACCCGGGTCGCGCCGGAGGGAAGCCTGGTGGTCAACTCCTCCCGCGGTGGCGGGGCCAAAGACACCTGGATCATCGGAGAGGACTGACATGTGCGGCTTGGTGGGTGAGCTTCGGTTCGACGGGGAGTATGCCGACATCGCAGCGGTGGACCGGATCAGCGCCGTCATGTCGCCCCGCGGCCCCGACGGCTGCGGCGCCTGGTGCCGCGGGCCGGTCGCCTTCGGACACAGGCGGCTGTCGATCATCGACCTGAGCGTCGATGGGTCGCAGCCGATGGTCGACTCGCAGCTCGGGTTGAGCCTGGTGTTCAACGGCTGCATCTACAACTACCAGCAGCTGCGGGCCGAGTTGGAGGGCCACGGGCATCGGTTCTTCTCGACCTCCGACACCGAGGTGATCGGCAAGGCGTACGCCCAATGGGGCCTGAGCTGCGTCGATCATTTCTTCGGCATGTTCGCTTTCGCAATCTTCGAGCAGCACACCGGTAAGTTGATCTTGGGCCGGGACCGACTGGGGATCAAGCCGCTCTATCTGGACCAGACCCCGCAGCGACTTCGCTTCGCCTCCACGCTGCCGGCGCTGCTGGCGGGAGGCGGCACCGACACGTCGATCGACCCGACCGCCCTGGCCTACTACATGACCTTCCACAGCGTCGTACCGGCTCCCTACACGATCATGTCGGGCATCCGGAAGCTGCCGCCGGCGACACTGAGGGTAGTGGAGCCCGACGGTTCCCACACCGATCGCCTGTACTGGGATCCGGCTTTTTCCCGTGATCCGGAGCGCGCGGACTGGTCGGAGCAGGACTGGCAAGAGGCCCTGCTGTCCAGCCTGCGCACGGCCGTGGACCGCCGCATGGTGGCAGACGTGCCGGTCGGCGTGCTGCTCTCTGGCGGCATCGACTCCTCACTGGTGGTCGCGCTGCTCGCCGAGGCTGGGCAACACGGGCTGGCAACCTTCAGCATCGGCTTCGATTCGGCAGGCGGCGAATCGGGCGACGAGTTCGAGTACTCCAGCTTGGTGGCGGAGCGATTCGGCACCGATCATCACCGGATCAAGATCGACAGCTCGCGGCTACTGCCGGGCATCGACGCGGCGATCGGAGCGATGAGCGAACCCATGGTGAGCCACGACTGCGTGGCCTTTTACCTGCTCAGCGAGGACGTCAGCAAGAGCGTCAAGGTGGTCCAGTCCGGACAGGGCGCGGACGAGGTACTGGGCGGCTACGACTGGTATCCGCCGCTGGAAGGCCATGAGCCAGCTGCTGAACGCCGACTGGTTGCTCGACCACGACGCTCCCACGGCCTTCATCACCGAGCGGTTCGGGCACCCCGGTGCCGACACCGCGGTCGATGCGGCGCTGCGCAACGACACGACCATCATGCTGGTCGACGACCCGGTCAAACGCGTCGACAACATGACGATGGCCTGGGGACTGGAGGCCCGGGTGCCGTTCCTTGATCATGAGGTGGTGGAGCTGGCGGGCCGGATCCCCCCAGAGCTCAAGCTTGGCGACGGCGGCAAGGGCGTCCTCAAACGCGCCAGCCGTGGCGTGGTTCCCGACGAGGTGATCGATCGAACCAAGGGCTACTTCCCGGTTCCGGCCATCCGGCAACTCGAGGGGCCGTATCTTGACCGGGTGCGAGCGGCATTGAGCGACCCGGCGGCGCAGCAGCGGGCACTGTTCCAGCCCAAGGCGGTCAAGAAGATGCTGGCCGACCCGAACAGCACGCGGACCATCCTCGGCTCCAATGCCTTGTGGCAGCTGGCGCTGCTGGAGATGTGGCTGCAGCACCACCACGTCCACTGATGGGCTTGGTTGAGCGTGAACCGGTCCAGGTCGGAACGGTCGGCGGTCTTGACCGCTCGTTGACCGCGGCTGAAGAGCTGGCCGACGAACTAGTCGACGCGTGGGGCAGCTGGGCCCCGACGCTGTCGCCAGATTGTGCGCGAATCGCCTTTCTGAGCGATCGGAGCGGCAGCCCGTGTGTCTGGGTGCAGCACTTACCGGCGGCGGGCCCGAGCGGCGAACCGATCATGATCAAGATCTCGGAGGATCCGGTCGTCGGCGTGAACTGGTCGGCCGACGGGGGATGGCTGGCCTGTTGTCTTGCCACCGACGGAGGTGTCCGTACCCAGGTTTGGGTAGTGCGGCCCGACGGCAGCGACGCCCGCCGGATCGGGGGCTCGAGTGAGGAACACGCCGAGCTGGGGCCTTGGACCCGCAGCGGCCACCGAGTCGTGGTGATCGTTCCCGCCGAGCGGGCCGACGGGAAAACGGTGTCGTACCTGGCCGATCCGGCGACTGGCGAGCTGACCACGCTAGCCTCTGGCGAGCTGATCAGCGTGCTGGACCTGTCGGTCGATCAGGAGTACGTGATCATCCGCGACGGGCAGCGCGGCAAGCAGTTTTGCGTGGTCGTCGATCGTCTTGTCGATCAGCACTATCCGCTCCTCCCGTATCCAGCGACCGGGTCGACGGAGCGCGCAATCATGCGGCCTGCCCCAGCCGGAGACGACGAGCCCTTGGTCGCCTACGTCGCGACCGACGCTGGGCTACCGCGGCGCCAACTGGTGGCGATCCCGCTCGGCCCGCACGGCTGGCGAGGCCACTCGGGCGTTTTCTGTCCCCGTGATGACGCCGAACTGGAGGGCCTGGACGCCGATGACTCCGGCCGGCTGCTCCTGCTGGTCTGGAACGTCGATGGTCGGAGCGAGGTCGAACTCGTCGACACCTGGACCGACGAGTCCCGTCCCATCCCGGGAGTTCCCGGCCTGGTCGTTTCTGGTGCTCTACTGAGCCGCGACGGCTCGACCGCCGTCTTTGCGGTCGAGGGACCGGAGCGTCCGCGAGAGCTGTGGAGCCTGGACGTGGCCACGTTCAGGTGGTCCCGAGCGACCGACACTCCGTCGCTGCCGAACCGCGCGTTGGTGCGGCCGACCCTCACCACGTTCACCGCTCGCGACGGTTTGCGGCTGAGCGGCTGGCTGTACCGGGTGCCGGGGCAGTTGAGCGCCGGACCAGCCATGATCAGCTTGCACGGCGGGCCGGAGGCTCAGGAGCGGCCCACCTTCAACCCTCAGCACCAGGCGATGACCGCAGCCGGCATCACCGTCTTCGCACCGAACATCCGCGGCTCGTCCGGCTTCGGGCGAGCATTCGTCCACGCTGACGACGTGCACGGCCGACTGGATGCCTTCGACGATGTCCTCGCCTGTCGCGACTTCCTGGTCGGCAGCGGGATAGCGGATCCCGAGCGGATCGCGCTCACCGGCCGCTCGTACGGGGGCTACTTGACGCTCGCCTCGTTGGCCTTTTCACCGGGCGCCTTCACCGCAGGTGTGGATATCTGCGGGATGTCGGACCTGCAGACCTTCTTCCGAGACACTGAGCCCTGGATCGCCGCCGCCGCCGTCAGCAAGTACGGCGACCCTGAGCGCGACGAAACGCTGCTCAAGGCGATCTCTCCACTGCACGCGGCCGCCAACATCGACGTTCCGCTTCTGGTCGTCCACGGTGAACTCGATAGCAACGTACCCCTGGGCGAGGCCCGCCAGATCGTCGGAGCGCTGCGCCGGCTGAGTCGGCCGGTGGAATACCTCCAACTCGACGGCGAGGGCCACGAGTACCGCCGGGCTGACTCGCGAAAGATCCTGATTCGACGGATGCTGAGGTTCCTCTCCCGCGCCCTGACGGCATAGTGGGGCGACCATGACGACTGCCACCGCCCGGGCGCGCGATCAATCCGTAGGAAGCTGCCGTCAGCCGAGCCTTTCGAGGATCAGCTCCCGGACGCGACCGGCGTCTGCCTGGCCGCGCATCGCCTTCATGACTTGACCGATCAGAGCGCCCGCCGCTTTGACCTTGCCAGCACGAATCTTCTCGACAATGTCTGGGTTGGCGTCGAGCGCCTCGTCGACGGCAGCGGCCAGGGCCTTGTCGTCGGAAACGAGAGTGAGGCCACGCTTGGTGATCACCTCCGACGGTGTGCCCTCCCCCGCGATCAGGCCTTCGAAGACCTGGCGGGCCAACTTGTCGTTGATCGTCCCGTTGTCCACCAGAGCTTGGATCTCGGCGACCTGCTGCGGCGTCACGCCGGCATCCTCCAAGTCGACTCCTGCTTCATTCGCGCGCCGGGCTACCTCAGTCAGCCACCACTTGCGGGCCGACTGCGGCGAAGCGCCGGCGGCCACAGTTGCCTCGATCGCATTCAGCGCGCCGGCGCTGATCACGTCGCGGAGCTCCAGATCGGTGAACCCCCAATTGGTGGTGACACGCTTGAGGCGCACGGCCGGTGGCTCGGGCAACGTTGCTCGCAGCTCTTCAACCCATTCGCGGCTCGGCGCTATAGGGACCAGATCCGGCTCGGGGAAGTAGCGGTAATCCTCGGCGGTCTCCTTGCTCCGACCGGAGGTCGTGACGCCGGAATCTTCATGCCAGTGCCGGGTCTCCTGTCGGATCCGGACGCCGCCGCGAAGCAGCGCCGCCTGCCGGCTGATCTCGTAACGAACGGCCCGCTCGACGCTACGGAGGGAGTTGACGTTCTTGGTCTCGGTACGGGTGCCGAAAGTGTCGGTGGCCGACGGACGAAGTGAGACGTTGACGTCGCAGCGGAGTGATCCCTGCTCCATCCGGACATTCGAGACGTCGAGTGCGCGCAGCAGATCCCGCAGCATGGTCACGTACGCCCGGGCAACCTGCGGTGCCTTGGCTCCCGTTCCCTCGATCGGCTTGGTGACGATCTCGATCAACGGCACGCCGGACCGGTTGTAGTCCAGTAGCGAGTAGTCGGCGCCGTGGATCCGGCCGGTCGCGCCGCCGACGTGCATGGACTTGCCCGTGTCCTCCTCCATGTGGGCGCGCTCGATGCCAATCCGGTAGGTGTCGCCGTCGAGGACGACCTCGGTCCAGCCGTCGTAGGCGATGGGCTCGTCGTACTGGGAGATTTGATAGTTCTTCGGCATGTCCGGATAGAAGTAGTTCTTCCGAGCGAACCGGCACCACTCGGCGATCGAGCAGTTCATCGCCAGGCCGATCCGGATCGCCGACTCGACGGCCCGCGCGTTGAGCACCGGCAGCGAGCCGGGCAGCCCCAGACAGGTCGGGCACACCTGCGTGTTCGGATCCGCGCCAAAGACCGTCGAGCAGCCACAAAACATCTTGGAGGCGGTGTTGAGCTCGACATGGACCTCCAGCCCCAGCACCGGGTCGAAGGCGGCGACCGCGTCCTCGTACGGGACGGTGTCCTGAGCTTGACCATGCCCGTCGTGAGTACGGCGAAGGCGTGTGCGGGGTTCCACAGCTTCCGCTCCCGTGATGTCCGTCATGCGATCACCGTCAGCTCGGGCACGCGATCCAGCAGCGAGCCACCCCACTCTGCGACCAGGGCTCGCTCCAGGGCGGCCCCGACACGATAGAGCCGATCATCGGCCAGCGGCGGTGCCATCACCTGCAGCCCGACCGGCAGTCCGTCCTCCGGCGCGAGCCCAACGGGGAATGATGCGCTGGCGTTGCCGGCGAGGTTGGAGGGAATGGTGCAGAGGTCGTTGAGATACATGGCCAGCGGGTCGTCAGCCTTCTCGCCGATCTTGAAGGCTGTGCTGGGCGCTGACGGCGAGACCAACACGTCGACGCTCGAGAAGGCCCGCTCGAAGTCGCGGGAGATCAGCGTCCGCACCTTCTGCGCTTGTCCGTAGTACGCGTCGTAGTAGCCGCTGGACAGGGCATAGGTGCCGATGATGATCCGGCGCTTGACCTCGGCGCCGAAGCCCGCTTCCCGCGTCGCAGCCATCACCTGCTCGGCACTCGCTTCGCCGTCGTCGCCCACCCTGAGGCCGAAGCGCATAGCGTCGAACTTGGCCAAGTTGGAGGAGCACTCGGCCGGCAAGATCAGGTAATAGGCGGGTAAGGCATAGACGAAGTGCGGGCAGGACACTTCGTGGACCTCGGCGCCGAGCTCGGCCAACAGATCGACGGACTCGCGGAACCGCTGCTCAACGCCGGGCGCATAGCCCTCCCCTCCCAGCTCGGTGACCACGCCGATCTTCATGCCCGCCACGTCGCCGGATCGGGCGGCGGCCACCACATCGGGCACCGGGGCGTCGATCGAGGTCGAGTCCAGGGGATCGTGCCCGGCAATGACAGCATGCAACAAGGCAGCGTCAAGGACGGTGCGTGCGCACGGACCGGGCTGATCCAGACTCGAGGCCAGCGCCACGAGCCCGTAACGAGACGTGCCGCCGTAGGTCGGCTTGACGCCGACGGTGCCGGTCACCGCTGCCGGCTGGCGAATCGAGCCGCCGGTGTCGGTACCGATCGCCAGCGGCACCTCGAACGCGGCCAGCGAGGCGGCCGAGCCGCCGCCGGAACCGCCCGGAATCCGGTCCAGCGCCCACGGATTGTGAGTGGGCCCGTAGGCAGAGTTCTCGGTGGAGGACCCCATGGCGAACTCGTCCATGTTGGTCTTGCCCAGGATCACCAAGTCCGCGTCGAGCAGCCGCTGAGTCACGGTCGCGTTGTATGGCGGTATCCAACCCGCCAGGATCTTCGAGCCGCAGGTCGTCGGGGCACCGGCATAAGTCAGCACATCCTTGAGCGCGAGCGGAACACCGGCGAGCGGTCCGACCTGCTCCCCGTTCGCGATCTTGGCGTCGATGCGCATCGCGGCGTGCAATGCCCGCTCACTGTCGATGTGCAGAAAGGCGTGCACTGCCGGATCGACCGCCTCGATCCGCTGCAGGTGGGCACGGGTGACCTCGACCGAACTGAGTTCGCGAGATTTGATCTTGGCGGCCAGATCGACTGCCGTCGCCCGGATGATCGCGTTCACGCCTCCTCCCCGAGGATGCGCGGTACTCGGAACCGGTCGAGCTCGCTGGCCGGCGCACCGGCCAGCACCTCCTCACGAGGAAGCGATGGCCGAAGCGCGTCCTCGCGGAAGACGTTCGTCAGCGGCAGGGCATGCGACGTCGGCTGGATGTCTTCGGCCGCCACCTCCGAAACCCGGGCGACCGATTCCAAGATCACCTTCAGCTGCGGAGCCAGGTGCTCCAGCTCATCGGCGGTCAGCTCGATCCGGGCCAGCCCGGCCAGGTC
>OCZS010000114.1_pt1 | contig 25422 bp, 28 predicted proteins | sample 1539071 | NCBI WGS metagenome assembly OCZS01 (sample SAMEA3113584, study PRJEB22503) | soil metagenome
ATGCGGCAAAGAATTTCAAAACCTTACCGAGGGTGTATTATATTCAAGTTCTGCCATAGGCGTTTTAGAGTTTTGCTCAGATGAATGTTCCAAGAATTACCTTAATTCAGCTGTGAAATGAAAAATTCGGAAGAATATTATACAGTATCCTTATACATGATATACTCTAATAATAAGAGCTGTTTTCAACTAGGTATGGTAACACCAGCATTCAATATTCCAACCCTTTTCAATCGATGTCAGAAGAGAGTTGGTGGTGGTTATTAGGATGATGAAATCTCCTTAAATGATGGCGACGCCCTAACAAATTTGGCAATCTTGTGCCTAAGAAAAACCTCATGTTCTTTTCCACAGTCGTTACATCGAAGTCTGAGATTGCCGGAGATACTCCTATATTTTGGTTTTACCACTTCATCCTCCTCAACGCATTCCATCACGTTTCCGCAATCACATGAGATCAGGTGTTTTGGCATTGCATACATTTACGCAGAAGAAGAATAAAAGCATGAGAACTAGAAGGTTTCCACGCTTTACCTTTTTGTAGAACGGTAAATAAAACAAACCGCGTAGTGCATATAGTGAAAGCGTTGGAAGAGGTAACCATACTATATATCATATTTAGTCGCTTCTTCAAAAAAAGGAACAATACGAGCGCGTCATCTGATGACTTTCTTGTACTAGTAAACCATGATAATATTCCTTGTAGTTTTGATAAAGCTGATGTAGCAGTAATGGAACCAATGCGCTAGAGATAACTTTGAGCAAGATATGGCTACTATTAGGTAGGTAGGATATCAGAGTCCTAGCTCTAACTTGCGGTTCATTCTAGATGCACCTTCATCGTTTCTACATGCACATTCATTCCAAATTCGTTATGGCAAGTAAGATGTAGAGACAATCTCACTTTCATTGGGTCGGAAAAGTCCTTAAGCAATGCATGTTATGATAATACAAGCACAATGACAGACATACAAAAAGAACTAAAAAATGCGGGACAGAATCTCGAAGCAAAAGGTGAGACAGCCAAAGACCATGCAGAAGGAAAGCCAAGTTCAGAGACTTTGAATAAAGCAAAGGTAAAGGGCGATGATGTTGCGCAAGATGTAAAGCGGGACCTCTAACTTTTTTTATTCTTGGTTTTCTAGACAGACATTTACAGAACCTTCTTGTACTTGATGCGTGGGCCAGCTAATACGCATGACCCTCCATTTTATGATTCTTCATTTTGAAAAGCTGTTAAAGATGTTTTCATATATGTTGCACCTCCAGACTGACTTGTTGCATTGTTGCAGCTTAACAATTTTTGTGCTTGTATCTCCTTAAGTGATTGACGCTCGGGCTGTTGTCCATAACATATTGAACCGAGGGCTATTGATGCCTTTAGATGACGTGTAAGCATTTAGAATTGATGGCAGTTATGTCTGCTCAAATCATTGATAACAGCAATCGGAATGCTTTAAGCCAATTGATTAATGCTATGGTTGTGCAGAGATATGGCATGACGCAAATAACATGCAACAACGCTAATGCGGGAGAAAGGACCAAACAATTACTCAATGCAAAAGTTGAAGAATCAAGGATTCAAGAGTGGTCAAGAACACAATTTGAAAACCTTCCGTAACCAGTTCAGGAAAAGCTAAACGCGTCGGGATAGAGCCCGGCCACTTTTGCTGTTTCTAATACGTGTTTGAAAGTACTAGGTCTCAGATCTTTGAATATATCATACGTACAGTTTCGCTAATTCTAACTTATCTTAATCGCACAATTTCTCTATTATCTGGGACACCTGACCGGATTTTGAGGCGAGAATAGATAGCGCTTGCCACATTTTCTGACTTGCTCTTTTCACCGTGATTGACTAGCACGCGCTTTGGCCTAATGCGCGAGACAAAGTTCAGTATTTGATTAAAGTCAGAGTGACCTGAAAATCCATCTATCTTTTGTGTTTGGCAGCGGACAGGAACAACTTTGACCTTCCCGGACTTGTCCATCATACTAACTTCAGACATGGCACCGTCAAGGACGCGCCTGCCAAGAGTGCCATTGATTTGGTAAGAGACAAACATGATTTTGTTCTTGGGGTTTGGTGCAAGCTCTTTGAAGTATTCTACAGATGGCCCGCCTTCAAGCATTCCAGATGTTGCCATCACTATCGCGGGATTTTCGTCATTGAGTATATCATCGCGCTTGCCATATCCGCTAATCACTGTAAAATATTCTGACTGAAATGGATTTATGCCCTGTGATACTGACTTGCGAACATCAGAGCCGAGGTAGTGGGCATAGGACATATGTATGGCGCTTGCCTCAGAGATCATTCCCTCGATATATATTGGCGACTCGATCAGCCTGCCTTCCTTCATCTCCTTTGCCATGACAAGCATTATCTCCTGAGCCCTGCCAACAGCCGGAACAGGAAGGAGGACCTTGCCACCATCGATCAGGGTCTTGTTTATGGACTCGGTGAAAGTTCGATATACCAATTGCTGATCAGGCATGACATCTGTTGTGTTACCATATGTACTTTCAGTGATCAGGGTTTCTACCCTTGGGTACATAGATACTGCGCTGTCGAGCAGCTGTGTCCTGGCATACTTGTAATCTCCAGAGTACAAAATATTATGGGCACCTGAAATATTGAGGTGAACAGTGGCACTGCCCATAATATGTCCGGCATTGTTGAGTGTAATCGTGACGTCTGGCGAGATGTCTGTAGGTTTGCCGTATGGCAGGGTGATACAATGCTTGATAACTTCATTTACGTCCCTCGCCGCATATGGCAGGTATGTGCCATTGCTGTTTGCAATCTTGACAGAGTCGGTCTGGAGGAGGATCATCAGTGGTAAGGTAGGCTCAGTACAATAGACAGGTCCCCTGTAGCCATACTTGAAAAGTGTCGGCAAGAAGCCTTGGTGATCAATGTGTGCATGGCTTATTACTACTGCATCCAGATCGTCAAGGTCGAAGTTGAACCAGTCAAGCCGAGGATAAGCGTCAAGCCCGGACATCTCTCCCGGATTTATACCACAGTCAAGCATCACCTTGGTCTCTGGTGTGACAACAACAAAGCAGGATCTGCCTACCTGTTTAACTCCACCAAGGCAGAATAGCATAACTTCTTCCCTGCTTGTAGACCATGACTGAGGCTTATTAGATCGAGGCACGCTCGTGGCTGTTGTATTAATGGTAGTAGTTTGAGTTTGTTGCCGCTGCGGTCGACGAGACATAGTATCATTCTCATTGACGGTGCTAACTATAAGGGACGCTCTGAATACGCGCTTGCCCAGCTTTTGCAGAAACTCTGTCCTTTCTTTTGCAGAGCTTTTTAACGTTGAATGCATCGTGTTGATGCTCGATGAGGGAATATGAGGCGAGCGTCTAGTGTGTGCTATCCAGCCTGTTGATTGGGCAATTTGAACAAGCATGTTAGGATCTATTGCTTCCTGTTTACTTACTTCAAGAACAACCTCACCTGTCGCATCGTCGCAAAATATTGCTGATACCTGCACATCTTTTGGAAGCAATTTTACCACAGCCTGTCGAGTCTGATCCTCTGGCAGTCTACTTGACGGATCAGTCCGAATAATGAACCTCTTTTTCAAAGTCTTTGACAAAGATGACAAAAAATACGTCAGATCAGTGAGTGCAAACTTTGGGTTCTTCGTATAAAGTGCAATGTTAGGACCTTCAAACCTCACAGAGGTTATCTGAGAATCAGACGGAATGGACTGGAGTATTACCTTGCTTACCGCCTCCTCGCATTGAGTGGTAACTTTCGTGATCCCATTTTCGAGGTCTTCTCCTGCTGCTTTTGTTGCTGCTAATGATGATGCCGATGCTCCCGATCTAATCCTTCTAGGAGAAGAAGTTGTCTGGCCCACTTGAGTTACTGTTTCGCCAACCTTCTGGTTCTTTTCTAATTCTTCCATTATCGCTCATCCGACTATATTCCGACTGTATATGCCTTCAGGCTACAATCAATAGTATAAAAGGCATAAAGCGGTAATAAGCCGATACTATATCAGTGACTCCATTATAAAAGCATAATGCTTTTTAGAATACCACGTAGGGGAGCACCAGCACCGCAAATACAATCGCAGCCATCACAAGGGTCAACAGCATATTTGCATTCTTTGCAACCGCTTTGGATCTGGCTTTGTTCTCTATTAATGCACCATACAGCTGACCGCCGTCGAGTGGACCTAATGGCAGCGCATTGAATATGCCAACGTTAAAGTTGATGAACCATAGCCAGAACAGCATGTTGGCAACAAGAGCGAAGTTATCGCCAAAGACGCTTGAAGTGTACTTTGGAGCCATGAGATCAGAGAAGGGCACAAATCCCTGTTGAAATGTTGGCGGAAGAAGAACAGCTAGTGGGTTTTGGCTAAACTGGTTCTTGTAGATGTCAAGGACTTCTTGCGGGTCTTGCGATAGAACGGTGACACTAACTCCCAAGGTTCCCCTCCCTGGCTCTACAGCTGCAGGCAGCGTTACCTGACGCACTATGGTCTCCCCAGCTTTGTTCAGCCAAGTTATTTCGACCGTATTGCCAAGATTTCCCCTGAGGTTCTCGCTCAAATCATCAAGCGACGTGATCTGCTGGCCTGCAACGTACTGAATCACAGATTCGGCCTCGATCCCTGTAGCTTCAGCAAGAGACCCAGCGTTTACGCTGACCACCATTACTCCAAACTGCGCAGCGTTAGGGTCTGGCGGAAGAGGCGTAAGGGTAGACACTACAAAGAACATTGCTAATAGACAAGCGCCTGCCAATATCATATTGTTGAGCGGACCAGCAGTTAGGATTGCACTCTTTTGCTTCAGCGTTGCTCTGTTTAGCTCCTCCCTTTCAATATTTACAAAGGCGCCTATGGGTATGCCGAGAAACAGTACAATTCCTGTCGAATCAACTCTAATGTTATGCACTCTGGCCACAACACCATGTCCTGCCTCATGAATGATAATGGTGATAACGAGAGCTGCCAAGCCATAACTTATCGGCAAATACGGATTGAACCCGGGAATGAGCAGATTGGCCGCGGGGCCGACACCCCGTACACCTTCTCTTGCTTGGGCGTCTGCAAACATGACCATAAGTGAACCCAAAATAAGGAATATTGCAAGCGCTGTTATTGCAGGCATAAGGTATGTGTTGAATCTGGCATATAATTTGGCAATACGCCATTTGGCTACCTTATCGAAGAATTCAAGGCCAAAGGGTGTGTGGACAAGTATCAGCACGAATCCTTTTACTTCTACTCGCATCCTGCTATTCTTCTGCTGTTCCAACTGGTTAGTATTAACTCCCTCTGTATTTAAATCCAAGCTTACTGTGACTTACTGTTGCTATGGGATGGTTATATTCCGCCGCTGCTGTCTGTCTTTTGTATCTCAATGTAGACCTTGTCGCCGACCTTGATGCCCATGTCCTGATATTCATGCATGCTGAGCTTTATAGTCGGTGAATCGGTTAGTCCCGGCCCCATAAACCCAATATTTGTAATCACTTTGGGCATGTTTTTCATAAGGTCCTCAATAGATGTCACATTTGAGCCAAAGGGGTTCATATTTGGCCGGTCTGGTTTGTATTCTTTTGGGTCATTGAATGTGACGTATACGTACGGGCTGCCATCCTGAGATGCTTCAATTCTGGCAACTATGAACTCTCTCTTCATTAACAATGTAGTTACCACAATGGGGACTTATTTGCATATCTGAAATGGTATGATATCCCTTCTCTCACTTGCCTAGCAGAAAGTCTACATTAGAGGTTTGCACACACTATCCTTATGCTTGCCATCGATGCTGTTGGCGTCACCAAGGTATATAGGAATGCAAGTCAGCCTGCAGTCAAAGACCTTTCTTTAAAGGTAGAGGCAGGCAAAATCTTCACGCTACTGGGCAGGAATGGGGCAGGCAAGACTACCTTTGTGCGCATGTGCGCCACGCAATTACTCCCAACTTCCGGTACAATAAGCGTCCTCGGTTATGACGCAGTCAGGCAAGCAAAGCATGTGCGCGACCTCATATCCATTGTGCCACAAGAAGGCAGGCCGCTTCGAGCGCTCACCCCCTGGGACCACGTCTACAACTGGCTCCAGATAAGAGGTGACACCAAGAGTGCAGCAAGAGACAAGACAGAGGCAATGCTTCGCAAGCTAGAGATTTACGAAGCTCGAGATAGTCCTGCGATGAACCTATCAGGTGGCATGAAGCAAAAGATCCTTGTCGCGATGGCGATGGCAACTGACGCACAGCTTCTCTTCCTTGACGAGCCAACTATTGGCCTTGACCCGGTGTCCCGTCGACAAGTCTGGACAGCCATCAAGGATTGGAAACGTAAAGGAGGCTCCATTCTGCTGACAACGCATTACATGGACGAAGCGGAAATGCTATCTGATTATATCGTAATTATTGATAAAGGTATGGTTGTTGCACAGGGCACCATTCAGGAGTTGCGCAGGATCATTCCACAGAATATACGGGTAGACATAGCTCGTGACACACTAGATGTCGACACTTTGAAATCTTACGGATCGGTCGTCGACACTGGTGCAGGGATGCTTCGCATATTTACTTTTGAATCTGCAGTACGCGAGCTATCTGATCTTGCATTGCGACATAACCTGTCCTTTACGGTCTCTTCTGTTACGCTAGACGATGTTTTCGTATACATTATGGGCAATGGTATTATAGATGATCAAAATCCCAAAGACTAGCATATTGCCTGTACGGCAAGTATTCCTTATTGCCTACATGACAGGCGTGCTCTGGTTAAGAAGGAATCCTATGTCATTAGTATTCACTGCAATAAGTCCATTCTCGTTGTTGTTTGTGCTTTTCGTGGTAAGCGGCGGCCAGTATATCCACTTTGCCGTAGCCGGCAGCCTTGTGATGGCCCTTGTAGGATATGGTCTTGCACTTGGCCAGGACATCTCATTTTACAAAACAGAATACAAGGTGCAGGATGTATTTGTTGCATCACCCGTTTCACCATTGACCTATATGGTTGGACTTGCTCTATCAGAGCTGCTATTCGGACTTCCAGCACTTATAGTGCTAGCAATGCTTGTTGTGTATTTTGGATCTGTTTTCAGCATACCTCTGCTTGTAGCAACAATTCTTTTGATTTGGGGAGCCATGTCAGCTATGGGGTTTTTTCTCTCATCCCATATGCTCCATATGAGAAATGCTACGCAGGTAATATCCTTTGTGAATGTGATATTGGCAGTGCTACCACCGGTATTCTATTCTATGGACATAATGCCGGAGGTCCTGAGGCCTCTTGCCTATGCTGTACCGACAACACACGCATCGCTGATGCTACAAGACATCATGGGCATCCCCATACCGCCCGATTGGTCACTTGAATTCGGCTTTGCGGTCCAGATTGCATACCTCTTAGCGTTTATCATGCTGGCCAAGACAAAGGCATTATGGCGTGAGAATTAGTTATAGTCTAGTACTCGACAACCCCTATTTGTGGAATTTCTTCTGTCGGCATGAAGCCAGCTCTTGTAAATTAATTAGCCAGAGGTGAGATGGAGGGCGGCGGCGCCGGCTGCTGCATAATTCTTGGATTGGTTGAATCCCTAGAGATCGAGTAAGGAGGTCATGGTGGGATTCGGACCCACGACCTGCTGATTTCTTGATGACCTTTACAAGTCAGCCGCTCTGACCAGGCTGAGCTACATGACCTCATGCGCTGTAGCCACACTGCGTTTTATTAATTAAACGGCATCTTTGCTTTTGCAAAAGATTATCTAGCACTAAATTCGTCTGTATAAGTCGTTGGCACGTAATGCTCCTGTTGAACCTAGCAGGCGAGAAAAAGCCAAACTCTTGGGCTATACGGTAGGGACTGCAATGTTCTTTGGTGTGACGTCGCTCATCTCGTTTTTCTTGGTGATAGTGGCTATCAATGCGATCAAGATTCCGGCTGACGTCGCACCAAACATTCTGATGCTCGGTCTAGTACCACCTTCGGTGGCAACATTCTTGCTCTTTACAAAAGTATTTGGCCGGTTTATTTAAATAATGTATTTAAAAAGCATGGACTTGAGAAACTTGTGCCAAAGTTTATTGTCCAGGTAATAATTGAAAACAAGCCGTATATCAATGACCCGGAGGGTGAGACGATCCACAGAGATCTAGTTGTCAAGGGGGGATATTCCAATGTCCAATCGGTCAGATCTGCGAAGATGTTAAAGATGATCGTGATTTCAAAAACGAAAACTGATGCTGAAGCGACTGTGAAAAAGCTCTGTCAGGAATTACGTATCTTCAACCCAGTTGTCAGCAACTGTACGGTCAAGGCAACAGGCAAGAGATAGGTGTTCTATACAACCTTTAACAACCTCTTCTTTATGGTAGATGGCTTGGGATTGTGCTGTGGGTAGTTGAAATATTCAAACTCCATTACAAAAAATGGGCATTTCGCCTGCAAAGAGTGCATGCCCTATATGGTTTCTCTCATGTTTAGGTGATATGTTCTGTTTAGTGCGATTTTTCAAAAAGTTTAACAATTAATACTTGTCGCGATCCATCGTGGCAATCATGTTGTCAAAGCTGTTGGAATCACTAAGTGCACCTTCAAGCAGCAATGTAGTCCTCAAATGCTTTGCCAAGTCAGTCACTGTTATAATGCCTACTAACTTGCCGCTTTCCATTATGGGGAGCCTGCGTATTTTGTGGTTTACCATCCTCTGAACTGCAACTTCAATTGGAGTGTCTGGATCAGCTGTAGTAAGTATCTTTGACATGATGTCGCTCATTTTTACCTCAGCTATTGGTAGTTCCTTAGCGCATATTTTTTTGATGAAATCTCGCTCTGTCACGATGCCAATTGGATGATTGTCTTTCACAACAAACAGTGAGCTTATGCCTTTCTCTGTCATAATCTGGGCAGCCTCCAAGGCCGTCTTGTCATGGTCTATCATAACCACATTCTTTGTCATGATGTCGCGGACTACAGTAGCTGCCATAAACAATTTTTTCAGAATCAACCAATGATAAAAACAGTACCGTAGCAATCTTTGTACTTATATAGAGTAAAAATTGGCCAGTCTGAAGATATTAATACGACTACATGCAAGCTTTTGTTGCAAAGTAATGGCAGCAAGAATTGGGATAGCTGTTTTCCCCGGCAGCAACTGCGACCGCGATGTTCACCATATCCTTAACAATATAATCGGTGTCGAGGCCAACTTTATTTGGCACACCAAGCATCACATCAGCGGATATGACGCGATGATAATCCCGGGAGGCTTTGCATTTGGCGACAGGCTTCGCCCTGGAATAATCGCTGCCCATAGCCCGATAATGCAGGAAGTAAAAAGGATGGCAAAGGACGGCCTTCCTGTGCTCGGCATATGCAACGGCTTTCAAATTCTTGTTGAATCTGGGCTATTGCCAGGTGCCCTCATGATGAACGACTCCCTTCGCTTTGTCTGCAGGTGGACAAACGTACAAGTTACAAACAACAAAACACCCTTTACAAACCAGTTTGCACTCAAGCAGACATTCGGTATTCCTATTGCCCACGGTGATGGCCGCTATGTCGCTGACAGCAAGATATTGAAGGAGCTGAAAAAAAAGAATCAGATCGTCCTGCGGTACGCTAGTGATAACCCTAACGGATCAACTGATCTCATCGCAGCAATATGCAACGAAGAAGGTAACGTGATGGGCATGATGCCCCACCCGGAGAGGGCGAGCGAAAGAATTCTCACCGTCGACCGGAGGAGAAATAGCAGCAGAAGCGACGCCATTACAATTTTCTGGTCGCTTGTGTCAAACCTGAAGCAAAAGGCGATGGCATAGAGATGGAAGTGCTCACAAAGAAGGAGCTTGAATATCTTGAACAAAAACTAGAGCGAAAGGCAAACGAGATCGAACGAGACGCAGTAGGAGCTCAGTGGTCAGAGCATTGTTCGTACAAGTCTTCCAAAAAATATTTGCGATTTCTACCCACAGCGGGCAAGCATGTAGTAGTTGGCCCCGGCTATGACGCAGGGGTGCTTGATGTTGGGGATGGCTACGTCTTGACAGTTCACATTGAGAGCCACAATCATCCTTCAGCCATAGAGCCATTTGGTGGAGCTGCAACAGGCGTCGGGGGGGTAATACGTGACATCATGTCGATGGGAACTCGTCCAATTGCGGTTCTTAACGCTCTGAGGTTTGCACCTATTATAAACGATAAGCATTCTGTCGCGAAATCAAAGTGGCTCTTTAAGAATGTAGTAAAGGGCATTGCAGATTATGGAAACTGCATAGGAATTCCAACAGTAGGGGGCGAGATTGAGTTTGACCCCTCGTTTCAGGATTATTGTTTGGTCGACGTTGCAGCGATAGGCTTTGGTAGAAAAGAAGACATTATCACCAATGAGGCCGAAGCAGATGACATAATAATACTTGCAGGCGGCCCGACGGGTCGGGATGGCATACGAGGTGCCTCCTTTGCCTCAAAGACGCTTGAAGAGGAGAATAGGTCGGCTGTACAGATCCCCGATCCATTCCTCGAAAAATTGTTGTTGGAGGCAACGATGGAAGCAGTCAAACAGGGGTGTCTCAAGTGCATCAAAGACTTGGGAGGTGGTGGACTCTCCTGCTGTCTGTCGGAGACATCAGACAATCTTGGCAAGGGCTTTGACATTGAGTTGACAAAGATCCACACAAGAGAAAGTCATATGATGCCAAATGAGCTCATGATATCAGAGTCACAGGAGCGCATGCTCTACATTACTGACAAACCAAAACTGCCGATATTGCAGTCGATTCTTAGTAAGTACGGAATCAAATATTCTATCATTGGCACCGTGCAAGAACACCAAGACCTTGTCGTCCGGAATTCCGGCGAGATCATTATGCAGATGCCTTCGCATTTGGTTGCCCACGCGCCGCTTGCAAATAGGGCGGCCAAGCAACCTACTTACATAGAAAAGCTGAAAAGAGTGAAGCGGCCTGTCCAGCCCTCAAATCTTGAGAAGGTCTTGCTATTACTCTTGGCAAATCCTACAATAGCAAGTAAGCGATGGGTCTACCAACAATATGACCACGAAGTGGGAATAAGAACAGTGATCAAGCCGGGGGCAGGTGACGCAGCAGTAATGAGGCTTGACAATGGCAAGTTTCTTGCGGTTAAGCTGGATGGTAACTCAAAACACTGTTACCTTGACCCCTACCAAGGAACGCTTGGGTCTCTCTCAGAAGGATTTAGAAATATTGTTTGCACAGGCGCTGAACCCATTGGAATAGTAGACCACCTGCAGTTCGCAAGTCCAGAAGACCCGGAGATTTACTGGACATTTGTTCAGACGGTAAACGCCATAGTAGACTATTGCAGGTTCATGGAGATTCCCGTAGTAGGGGGCAAGGTAAGCTTTTACAACGAAACTGTGAAGGGCCCGATAAAGCCGTCGCCTGTCATAGGCACGCTTGGCCTAGTCGAAAGTGAATCGTTTCTCACGCAAATGGCACTCTCAGCAAATGAGTCAATCTTTATCGTTGGAGATACCCAACCAGAAATGGGCGGTTCCGAATACTATGAATATTTTCATAAAATAACAGGCGGGACGGTTCCACATGTTGATTTGAAAGTAGATAGGCAGAATAGGACTGCCGTGCTGAACCTAATAAAAAAGGGCTTTGTAAGCTGCTCGCATGATTGCTCAAAGGGTGGAATTGCAGTTGCACTTGCTGAAATGGCGATATATGGGTCGATCGGCTTCAGAGTTCAGCTTGACTCTATTCCAAACTCTTGCAAACAAATAGACGAACTCCTATTCTCCGAGACACAGTCTCGTTATATCATTGCCACAAAGGAGCCAGAGAGTGTCCACAAAGTGCTGTCGGCTAAAGGCTTGAGGTTTGCAGAGATCGGCAAAACTATACCTACTAGCATTGAGTTTATCAAGGGCAAACAGGACATGATCAGACTGTCTTTGAAGCAATTGCAGTCAAATTTTTACTTGCTTGAAAGGACACTGCAGTCATAAAGAAGATATATTTTTAATAGCTTAATGCTCAATGTACTCTATCTTGGGGTGGAGGCATTGGTTCATGAAAACTGCGGTGTGATTGGGATCTTTTCTCTTGACGGGCATAATGTCATACCTTTTGTCATAGACTCGTTAAGAGCTCTACAGCACCGTGGGCAGGAAGCATGGGGCATTGCAGTTCCCGGCAAGCCGCCATTCAGAAAGCTTGGACTTGTCTCTTCCGCAGCCTCAGACTTCCCAATGGTGATCAATAAATACAAGTCGCATACGGCCATCGGACACGTCCGCTATTCCACTCTTGGTAAGAGCACAATTGAAAATGCACAACCTCTCAAAGTAAAAGATCTCTGTGTTGCACATAACGGCACAATTGCCAATGTTGAAGAGCTGTCAGGCATGGTCGGCGGTTGCACTTTTACCCCACAAACAATGAGCGACACTCTTGTGGCAGCTCAGCGCCTTGTCATGCACTTAGCTGACAAGGAGGATATGGCGGAGGCAATGCACATTTTAAAAGGAGAAATGGTCGGCTCTTTCTGCTTTACATTTCTGACAGACGAGGGTTCGGTGTATGCGGCTCGAGATACACGCGGTTTCCGTCCGCTAGTCCTTGGATATCATAGAGAAACCAATACCTACATTGTTGCTTCAGAGTCATGTGCACTTGCGGCAGTAGGAGCGCAACTGACACGGGATGTTGAGCCGGGCGAGCTCTTGAAGATAAGTAAGGCCGGTTTGGCTTCGCAACATTTTGCAAACGAAAGGCCCCATGCCCACTGCGCATTTGAATATACATATTTTGCACACCCGTCCAGCGTAATGGAAGGAATCAACATTTATGCCGCAAGGAAGAGGATAGGGCAGTTCCTTGCGAAGAAATTTCCTTTAACAAATGCAGACGTTGTAGTCCCAGTCCCTGACTCGGCACGACCAGCGGCGCTGGGGTATGCACAGGAGCTCGGTCTTCCATTTGAAGAAGGGTTGCTGAAGGACAGGTACAGCAAGAAAGGCTCGATGCGCAGCTTTATCGAGCCGTATCAAAACAACAGACTCGAGATAAACAAGGGCATAATCCCGATCCCGGAAGTGGTTGAATACAAACATGTTGTTATCGTAGACGACAGCATCGTAAGAGGCACAAGTTCTGCTGAGATAATCAGAACACTTAAGATGGCAGGGGCAAAAATGGTGAGCCTTGTGGTTACATATCCCCCTATACGTTATCCATGCTATGCCGGCATCGACTTTCCATCTCAGGATGAATTAATAGCATACCAGCACGGCACTACCAAACAATCAAGCAACAAGATTGGCTCCCGTGTCGCGCAGGTAATAGGGGCGGACTATGTAGGATACAATGACACCACCAATCTTGCAAAGGCAATAGGGATGCCGGAGGAAGAGCTCTGCTTTACCTGTTCTACGGGCAATTATGCGCCTCTAGGGATACGTCCAGTGTTTAAGTCAAGGATAGAAATGAAAGGTGAATCATAATAATGATAATAATAATAATAACAGCTTAAATATTTTCAGACTCAATCTTTTCTAATGCGTATAGCGTTTATTGTGATAATAGCGGCTGGTATAATTGGAGTCGCTCTTGTTGCAATGTTTGCTTCTGCAATACCGACAAAAGATTATGATCTTAGCGTAGATGCACTCAAGGACGAGCAGTCACTATTTACAAATGCTCGAGTAGTTGTAAAGAACACAGGCAGGCTTCCTCTTTCAAACGTGCTTGTGGATTATGGAAGCAATAAAGAGCCTCCAATAGACATTCTGCGGCCAGGCGACACGCTGACGCTTTCGCCCCCTGAAGGCGTACAGCTCGATCAGGTCACAGTGACTGCCGAGCCAAGCATTAAGATAGTACAGTTCTATCGAACTCCATGGAAATTACCTGGCATGATCGGATCCTAGTCTGTTTAAATAATGTACAAACGAAATTGATCATGTGGAAAAAGACTCACACTTGGATGATGAAATAAAGAAATTCTATACATTGAAAAACATCGCGGTGGTAGGAATGTCAAAAAATGAGGAGAAGGCAGCCCATTATGTGCCAAAGTACCTCATCGATCACGGATACAATGTTATCCCCGTCAATCCTACGGCTACAGAAATCTTGGGGCGCAAGTCATATCCTAAGGTCAGTAGTGTGCCAGACAGAATAGAGATCGTCGATATTTTCAGACGCTCAGAAGATGTGCCCTCTGTGGTTGAGGATACTCTAAAGAAGGAGGGCGTCAAGGTGATCTGGATGCAGGAAGGTATTTACAGCAAGGAAGCAGAGAAGATGGCCAAGGAAAAAGATATTTCTGCAGTCTACAATAGGTGTATGATGGCAGAGCACAGGAGGCTATTCAGTGGCTGAGTTAAATTACACGCGTTAAGATACTAGTATCTGATGTCAAGTATAGACAGAGTGTCAGATGGGATCAGAGCTGTTCTCGAAGAACTTGAGAAGCAAAATATCTTTTTCAAAGTAAGCGTCGACACAGACGCAAGCATTGTCAGAATCTATGGAGAAGATTCTCACTATATCAAGCGGGCATCTTCCGGTCTAGGAGAGGTGATGGAGCTAGCATACACAACTGCAGAGCATCACCCATACTGGGCGGTACTATATAACGCCGCGGAAATCTGCAGGACAGTTTTGGAGAGATGGGAGTCTGACCTTACTGCTGACCAGATGAGTGAGATGTCATGGCGCTGCGAAGAGATCAAGATGGCTATTGGAAGGCTGGAGAAGTAGAGGATAATAGTAGCAGGACGATTTTAAAAAGAACTAATAGGATATCAGCAATACGATTTCCCCAAAAAAGGGAGAAGCAATGAAAACCTTGATACCATAACTACTATTATTATCATCTTGCCGATTTTAAATCCATGTTTATGCAGCGAGTAGTTATATGGCCATATGGGGGCATAAACAAATGGTGGCTGTGAAGCAGTATCAAACCTTTTTCAGGTAAACTAATAGCAGGTAGGCATGTCCAGATGTCAATAATATATCTTCTTTTTTACAGGTTAGGCATCAAATATCTAAAAAAAGAGATTCTAACCATCCATATAAAGGACCACCGTAAATGATAAAAAAATTCGTTAAGAATTATACTCTATGCAAATATGGGTTTAAACAGACTGACGACTTACAAAATTAGATTGCAATCAATACAAAAATTTTAAGGTCATTGGGCAGAACAATTTTTGCTTGCTTATTAAATATGCGAGCAGCAAATCTTATCCGTTAGCAATACCATATTAATATGGGGTAGAGATGCAGGCCTCAATTCGACTCTATCAGCAAAGAAAATTTCCACTTGGGGAGAAGAAGGATTTTTTTATCCACCTATCGTTGCTTGGAGGGTTTCTAGGTTTAGTAGGGTACCTTGCAATCGTCTGCCACCACATCCACTGAGCACAGTGTATATAAACGATGAAAATAGAGTGAAAAACCATGATCAAGATAGGCCTGATTGGCAAGACAAACACAGGCAAAACGACGTTCTTCAATTCCGCGACACTGATGTCTGCGGAGGTATCCAACTACCCATTCACCACAAAGAAGCCTGCAATGGGCAATGCTCATGCAATAACTCACTGTGTTCACAAGGAGTTCAACCTGCGCGATAATCCCAAGAACTCTGGATGTATAGATGGCTGGCGCTTTATTCCAGTTGAACTTGTTGACCTGCCTGGTCTAATCAAGGGTGCATGGGAAGGCAAGGGACTTGGCAACCAATTTCTCACAATAGCAGCACAATCAGACGCTTTGCTGCACATCGTTGACGCATCAGGCAGCATCGACGCATCAGGCAAGATCGCGGAGCCTGGCACGGGCGACCCCGTTGCAGATGTTGCAGACATCGAGGAGGAGCTTGTCATGTGGTACCTAAAGCTGCTTGAGGCAAACAGGGACAAGATATCTCGAGCCATTGGCTCAGGTATGAACACAGTTCTTGCCATAACAGAGGTTTTCCGCGGCATTGGGGTAAAAGAAGATCATGTCAAGCTTGCCCTTACACAGAACAATCTGACTGAGACTATTTTTGACAACTTTGGGACACAAGAGAGCAAGGACTTTTGCTGGAGCCTGCGAGAAATTTCAAAGCCTACTCTGATAGTTGCAAACAAGGTCGACCTTCCTACAGCAACGGAAAACTTTAAGCGTCTGCGCGAAGAATATCATGACGTTATAATAATACCCGCAAGTGCTGATGCTGAGCTTACACTTAGGCGTGCGGAAAACAAGGGGATCATTCGATACATTCCCGGTGACGAGCGCTTCGAAATAAGTGATCAGACAAAGCTCAATGACAAGCAAAAGTGGGCACTTAACTTCATACGCAAGGATATCCTAGGCGAATATATGCGCACCGGCGTCCAGTTTGCAATAAATGTGGCTGTATTCAAGTTGCTCAAGATGAATGCTGTTTACCCAGTTGCTGACGTCCAAAAGTTCTCAGATAAGCATGGGAACGTGCTGCCTGATGTATACCTCATGAGGTCAGGATCTACGGTAGAGGATCTGGCAAAGGAGATCCATAGCGAGCTGGCAAAGGGCGTAATATATGCTCTTGATGGCAGGGACGGCATCAGGTTGCCTGTAAACTATCAGCTTAAGGACCGTGATGTATTGTCTATAGTATCGGCAAGGACAAAGAAAAAGTGATTAACATGACATCGACAGAGCTAATGCAGGAAATACAAAACATACTGTGTCGGGAGCCTTCAAGGATGTACTCAAGGGAAGAAATCCTGAACCTCCTTGCGCCAAAGAAGAAGGACCACGAAATCGAACGATTGCTGGCGGAGCTTGAAGTTTCAACTTCACTTAGAGAAGGCGAATCTGATGTTTATTCAACGTGTCGAGGCGGCACGGTCTATTACAAATGGAACAATAACAATAAAAGTAGTTAATCTTCTTCCTGCTGGAAGACGGCGATGCTTTTTAGAGTGGAATAGATTGACAGGTATCTTATGCCTTTTTCCGTGGTCCAGTAAGCCATATGCCTTTTCTCTTCGTCAGCAAGTTGCACTACCAGCTTTTTTGTAATTAGAACATCGAGATACTGTCTAAGCTGTCCACTTGTAAGGTTAGCACGAGTAAGTAGCTTTGTCTTTGTTATTCCTCCGTTAGCAGACTCCAGAATAATAGCCATGATATCAGGTCTGCTACGGTTTTTCACATAACAATGAGATATCTGGACGATATAAATGATAAGTGAAGCAACTTAGCAGACAAGATGATAGAATAAATTTGATTACTAAATTATACCTACAAATGCAAATTCGTTAGAAAGACACTTGGCTTAAAAAAGGCAGTGTGGGAAGAAATGAAGCAACATAACTTGGCGGATGAGGCAATCGCCTCACCTAAGCTGTAAATGCAGAAGAAGAAGAAGAAGAAGAAGAAGAACCAGCTAAAGTACTTCGACAAATCGATAGTTGTCGTTATTGATAATGGAATCGACATATGCGATAAAGATCTATTACAGGTCAACGCTACAATTATTACATGTGGTCCTATTTTTCTTACCCTTGCAGCTTCATTTTTAAGCTCATTTGACAGAAAGTTTAGTTCAACAGCCCTATTCATAAAAGCTGGAGCTACCCTTTCATTCATTATCTCCTCTTTTTTCTCATAGATGACTTCAATGGTGAAGCTCGTAGACTCAATAACCGAGGCTTCTGACACATTATGGCTTGTTGTTTTTATTTGCTGCAATACTTTACTTTTATTCGATGGTCTCTACACATCAGTTGAACAGTTACCAGACTCTTGACAGAATGTCTGATGGTGGAACCATTCCACCATTGTGAGAAAATTGTAAGTCAATTGTTATGGTTGGAAGGACGTAGGATCCAAGATTGCTCCTCTCAGTCGACTCATCGGCTTTTTTATGTGTTGATAACGTTCCAGAACCGAGTATTATTTATGGTACCCTTTAGCCATTAGAAATCATAATCGGATTGGGATGGCGGTTGAAATGATGGATGCATGGACAATATCTTCATTTAGAATTGCACACGAATTAGAAGCATGTGACTGGAACCTCTTTCCCAATGCTTTGGATTAATCAGGCAGAAAGAAGTTTGATGAGCCGATGTTTGACATCCCTAGATTTAGATTTCTGCCAGCTTCTATTCTGTTTGGTATGCAAGACCCCCCGATACTGGTGTCTATGTTGTTTCACCATTACAAACAGCTGATCAAATGCATCAAAGGGTTGAGCAGATAGAGGCCAAAGTAGAAGGTTTCCAACCAACTATAGAAGTTGTATTGCTGTTGCCTCACCACGACAGTTAAAGTCACCAGAATTCCAAAGTTTCTAAGTAAAGCAAAAAAAGAAGAAAAAGTAAGCAGGTAAAATCCACATTATTTTCCCTTTCAGACGTCTTTACATCCAGATTTGTTGTTATTATGTCGCCTTTATCATATCATACATGATTGTAGGTGTAAAGAAACCTTAGACCTTTTTCGGTAGTCTTGAATGTTCGAGTTTCTAGCTCATAGCTAAGCAAACCATTGTGAGTTAGAACCATCAGATACTGTTTCATTTGGGCATAGTTAAGAAGTGCTTTGTACATTATCTTAGTTTGAGTGATACCACCATTTGCAGCCTCTAAAATCTCGCTGATTATGTCGGTTCTGCTTCTGTATGTCATATCTTTTGCTGCACTGGATTATGGTATTAAATAGCATTATAAAAGAATGTTACAAAAATGGTTTATGCAAGTTCTGAAAAAGGTGTATCAAACTAGTGCTAACTGTTGAGTATTGTTCTAAAAGTATTTTTATGATGATGGGTTTTTGTCAATAAGTCATAGCAGTATTTAGCGGGCGAAGTGAGGTCAAAGAATAAAAGGTAATGACAAAGATAATTTCAAGATGCAGTATCTGTGGCCAATTCTTTCACTCAAAGAAAGCTCTGAAAGCTCATAAGGACAAGAATCACAGAATAACAAATTCAAAGATGATCATATTATCAGAAATAACGTAGCTTGTTGCCATAATTACTTTTAACAAAATCGCTGAAAGTGAGTAATTCACGTAACGTAGCTTGGCAGTCGATTATTCTAGCACTACTACTCCTTTTTCTTACTTGGATGCGCGGCTTGCCAATCCTCCCATCGTTCGTTGCTTTTTTGTTTATACTCTTCTGTGGTCAGGAATCTCTTGCAGTCTGCACAGTAATAACCGATTGGTATCATACTTCTGTTGTTTTTCTTCTTTGACTCCTTATCTTTGACTGAACCACGCACATAGACAGTTCTCATCCTGCTGTGGAGATACCACTTAGGATCACCCCAGGGGTGCATTACGCAGGGCCTACTTCTACCAGGATGTTTGTGAAGCAATATGGCATTTGGTACACCAATGACGTATTTATACATTTGGTGTACCAATTAATCGAGCTGGATCGGTATACCAGCAGAGATCATCCTACTGTCGTCTAGCAATCAGCAAGTTAGCAATGACCGGCAGGTCTGTGTTATTGAGAGAACTGTAGCTAAACGTCAATAATAATACTTAACATTTCATAACCTCTAGCGCTTAGCTATCAGCCACAACCCGCCATAGTATGATTGACAATAAACACAGTGACTAAGTGAGATGTAAGGGGCATAAAAAGGGGGAATAAATTAATGCAATTATCATATCCTAATTATACTTCCCAATGCGCACTAATGCCAAAATGCCGTCAGAAGAGCCAGAAGAGCACCTCCTCTGTATGCTCAGATTGCAAAAGGGATATATATCAGGGAAGAAACTGGCAAAGGAGATAGGGATTTCAACGAGCGGAATCTCTAAGCGGATAACGATCCTACGCCAATATGGTTATAATATTGAGTCGAACCACAGGATGGGTTATAGACTTGCCGGTGAGACGGACCTTCCCCTCCCATGGGAGCTGGCAAAAGTGCTCCAGACTTCATTTGTAGGTAAGGATAAAATAATCTATCGACAGACTACTCATTCCACTCAGAACCTTGCAATATTGCTCGCTGAGAAAGACCCCAGTTTGGATGGTATAGTGATTATTGCAGAGCAGCAAACGAACGGACGTGGCAGGGAAAACCGGAGGTGGCTATCACCCAAGGGAGGCATATGGCTATCAGTCGTTTTGAGACCAAGAATTTCTGCTTCCATGATCACACTCCTTCCGTTTGCTGGCGCGCTCGCAGTATGTGACGCGATAAAAAAAACTACGCTACTTGATGCCAAATTAAGATGGCCAAATGATGTCACAATAAATGGCAAAAAGGTGGCTGGTATTCTCATTGACATCAGTATGGAGGGGGAGCGGATCAACTATGCGGTCATCGGTATTGGGATTAATGCAAATGTTGATTCGTCGTCGATCTCTTCAGGTCTTGAAAAGAGCATCAAGGTTACTTCATTAAGCGATGAACTAACACATAAAACTAGCACACTTGGTTTGACGAAGATGATACTTGAGAGACTTGAATATTATTATATAGAGATGAAGCACCGCGTTCCTCACACGATAATAGAAGAGTGGAAACAAAATTCTGATATAATACATCAGAAGGTTGCACTGATACAGAACAATAGAACCATTCAAGGCATAGCTGCAGATGTGAACGATGATGGATCGCTTTTAGTTAGAACCGACGACTGTGATAATATCAATGTGGTAGCAAGCGACATACATGTCAGATACTAGGGAAGTCTCAAGAATTCACTTTGCGTCAATCATTTAGGTACGTGTGCCGTCAACCGTCAAGATCCTAGTTTGGCAATATTCTTTTTTCTTCTAGTATTTGTATTTTGGTGCAGTATTGTCAGTTCTCCTGCTTCTTCCATCTTTAAGACTATTTTTTCATTTTTAGGGTTTTAACTCTGCAATTCTTTTTTCTGCAGAGTTCAGAAACAGGCTCTATATCTTTATCCCCCTCAGGCTCAGAGTGCTTGCTTGCTAGATTGTGAAAAGAGGAATCGCTGAGGGCCTGCTGTTATTGCCACTGCTGCAAAACATGAGACAAAATCTTACTTTAATTCGGGACATATAACTGCAATATCGTTGACATTGGTGCCAGTAAAACCAGTGATGATGAGCGAATTCAACTTTTTGAAGGCGCGATAACTATCATGCATGTTAAGATATTTCTGGAGGTCCATCTTTTTGGCAAGCATTTTTGTCTTTGGCGAGACGAGTGCGCCAGCGGCGTCAGAGTTCCCGTCGATTCCGTCAGTTCCTATGCATGCCATTGCAACATCGTATCGATCAAGCTCAGCCAAATATGATAGTGCAGCTTCTTGGTTCCTCCCGCCCAGGCCATTTTTACTCATTTTCAGCTTGACAATGGTTTCACCTCCGGCCACTATTGCAAGACGCTTGCGTCCAAGGCCTAGTGCACGCCGCGCCAGAAACGCTCCAAATTCTTTGGCCTCGCCATTAAATTCTGATCCAAGATTTACTGCTTGCACGCCGTGCTTTTTGAGGTGGCTGACTGCTGCTTTGCATGCCATTGCATTATTTCCAATAAGCACATTGTGGATGCGAGAAAATAGCTCCTCTTGCGGCTTGGGTGTTTCCTCAATCCTGCCCTTAGCTCCTTTGGCAACGTATCGAATAGCAGTAACGGGACTTTCTATGCGATATTTTTTTAAGATATTCAAGGCGTTGTTAAAAGTCGAGTTATCAGGACAGGTAGGCCCCGAAGCAATCATTCCAAGGTCATCTCCTATCACGTCAGAGAGGATCAACGACAGAAGGCTGCATGATTCGTTCACATGTCGCAGGAGCTGACCTCCCTTAACCGCTGATAAGTGCTTTCTAACGGCATTTATCTCGTGAATTGATGCCCCAGAGCGAAGGAGCGAGCTTGTGATTTTTTGCTTGTCAGTCAAAGAGATGCCTGATGCAGGCATAGGCATGAGTGCCGAGCCACCACCTGAGATTAGGAAAATTACAAGATCATTCTGATCAGCCTTTCTCAGGATCGAGAGGATATTTCTTGTGCCCTTTATCCCTGCCTTGTCAGGGATCGGATGCGAGGCCTCAGTAACCAAAACTCTCTTGATCTCGGCTTTGGTCCCATAAGGAACGGTAATCGCGCCAGCACCAACCTTGTTACCCAAGATAGAGCAAAGCGTATAGGCCATGCCTGGTGCTGCTTTACCGGCGCCGACAATGTATACACGGTCAAATTCACGCAGTTTTGAGACATGTCCGCGAATGTCACGTACTATCAGCTCGTTATTGCTGAATTTTACAGCACGCTTTATGAGCGGAGCAGGTCTCACGCTGTCAATTGCAACTGCAAGTGTAGAAAGAATTAGCCGCGAAGACCTAGTCCTGTGAAATGTCTCCAATTGATGACGATTTACAATCAATCATTAACTACCAGTTACAGCACCTAATAATTTCTTTTTATAATGCCTATTTCTTTATTGTATACAGGCAAAAGTCGCATTCTTCGCAGACATAATACAGGTTATCAAAATCTGAACAAAGCATCATGCTGTCGTGACAACGGGGACATTCTATCTCCTGCTCCAAGAACGGAACCAGATTTTCATGCTCTTCCTTGCCTTTCATGCTTGTTGGCATTACCTTTTCTGTGTCAAGCGTAGGTTCTACCATAAAAAGAAGTAATAGACAGTCCTTTTTAAAGCCAGCAACACCTCGAAGAGAGGGAGGGAGAGGTATCCCTATTCCTCTGGAATGATAAAAAATGCATACAAGCCTTACAAGCAATAAAGCGCTTTTGTCGGCAAAGATCAAGGCCTAATTCGTCTATCCTTCTATTTTTGATTTTTTACAGACATCGCCGGTTAATTTCTCTTTTTTGTCTGATAAAGTTTGACTTGGAGCATTTGTATTCCCTTATTCTCCTCGACATTAAGAATGGAGAGATTACAATAGGTCCATTATGAAAAATGACATAACAGGATTCTCAAAAATTGTATGCTCTTCTCCCGTCAGGTGCTAAAAGCATAAATTATCTCAAAATTGAACAAAATCTCATTAATGTTTACGTTATATACGCCACAGACTGCCGATAAGGCATTGCCGGAGGTCAAGCGTTTATTTGAAAATATCATAACGCTAAAGAACCATGTTGTTGCCCTGCAAGAGGAGATTCAGGCAATAATTGACTCTGGTAGTCCTTTTGAAGGTTTCATAAAGAAAAAACAAGAGCTTAATACTTCTGTCACCACTCTGTACAAAGCGATAGAGCAGCTTGAGGAGACAGGAGTAATGATAAAAAGCGTGGATGAAGGCTTGCTTGACTTCCCTTCAAGGAGGTTTGACGAAGAGGTCTGGCTGTGCTGGAAAGTAGGTGAAAACAAGATAAAGTTTTGGCATGGAAAGGATGAGGGCTTTATGGGGCGCAAGCCGCTTGAAAGCACAGGCGTAATAGAGCCGTAGCTTTATAGAATCTATTGGTGGCGGTTTGATATGCCTATAGATGCTGCAGAGTTTGACGCCCATAAAGACGTTGGAACAATCATTACGCAATTCTTATGTAGAAATTCGGACAAAGGCTATTCTGCTAGAGAGATAGCACAGGCAACCGGTATTGCAGAGACAAATGTAAATAATGCCATGCTCAAGCTGGGATTATCAGATCTTGCAAGTGCTTTAGCAGGCAAGAGGAAAAAGTTTCGTATAGAGGACGTAACGTTAAATGGTATAACCTATTACCGGTGTGTTTCTCAATGATTTCAAAAAACATAGTAATAAGCTCCTCTGCATAAGGCAGGAGATAAGTGCTCTCTATTTGGCTGCGAGCTATCCGGATCAGATTTCTCCTAGCGTCAGTAATTGCGGTCAGTAATGGCCTTGCGATTGCTTACTGGAAATACGCTAACATAGACCCACTTTATGCCCTTCTCACCTATGTGGGCGTAGTTTTTTTGCATGCAAGCGTCGACCTTCTAAATGACTACTGGGATCATAAGCGAGGAATAGATAGTGTAACGAAAAGGACAAAGTTCAGTGGAGGGACAGGAGTTCTACCTGAAAACCTGCTGACACCTCGCGCAGTATACATAGCTGGCATAATATTTCTGATTCTTGGCGCGTCGATAGGGGCGTATTTTGTCGCAATACGCGGGATAACGATAGCAGTAATACTTGGCTTTGCAGTCGTTGCGATCTACTTTTATTCAACAAGAATTGTAAATGCTGGCTTGGGGGAGCTGTTTGTTGCTATCAAGGGGGCGATGATCGTGCTTGGAACGTTTTACGTCCAAAATGCGGTATTAGCGCCAGACGCTCTATATGTCGGGGTAATAGTTGGCATTCTGTCCGCAACAGTGCTCTTTATCAATTCATTTCCGGACTATGAAGCAGATAGGTCAAAAGGACGCCGTACCCTAGTGATAATGCTCGGAAGGAAAACTGCTTCAGCTCTATTCCCCATATTTATCATTGCTGTTTATGCCATGATCGCCGGAGGTATTTTGCTTGGCTTTACCAAGGTCTATTCTCTAATCAGTTTTGTGTCGATACCGCTTGCTATAAAATCAATCTTGTCACTTAGAGTTGAATCGGAAAATGTGGAAAAGATGGTGCCTGCAATGGCTTCAGCTGTGACATACTCTAGGATTACTGGCTTTTTGTTGGCCATCAGTTTTATTTTATAGATGAGATATATACATCCTTTTAATTTTGTTCTGTTACTTGCATTAACAATAGGTTTTCACTTGAAGATATTGTGAGAGTCAAAAGGGTAAGCCTAATTTTTTTGCGGAGTAATAAAATTCGATTCATTATTATTTTGCATGTCGCCATATCTGAACCATTGTCGTCGCCGTCATCATCATCATCAACATCGCCATACCAAGCGCTTGAGGGCTATGCCACCCCTGAGGGTACAAAGAAATACACAGAGTATGCCATCTCACAGGGGAGGCCGAGGAGTCACTTTAAGTCCTTTGACAGCCTCCGCCTATCAAGCATAGGGATGGGGACATACTTGGGCCAGCTAAGTGAGGAAGACGATCAGGCTGTTGAAAATGCAGTCTATCAGTCAATCAAGTCTGGCGCGGTCAATGTGATCGATACTGCAATAAATTATCGTGCCATGAGGTCGGAAAAAAGTATCGGTAGAGCACTTTTGCGTCTTGTAAACGACAGGATAATTTCACGAGACCAAGTTTTTGTATCTACCAAGAATGGCTATATCACAAATGATGGTGACTACCCAAACATCGACGTAATGGAATACATCCACAGGATGTATATCCAGACTGAAATAATAACTGCTGACGATATCAGCACCGGCTACAACGTCATCAACCCTAACTACCTTGCCAAGTGCATTGACAAGTCACTCATGAACATGCATATTTCTACCATCGATCTCGTTTACATTCACAACGCCTTTGAGAGTTGGTACCAGGATGTAAGCAGGGAGCAGTTTATGGAGATGC
>OCZS010000115.1_pt1 | contig 25351 bp, 23 predicted proteins | sample 1539071 | NCBI WGS metagenome assembly OCZS01 (sample SAMEA3113584, study PRJEB22503) | soil metagenome
CCCGCCTGTCGGCCAGCGGGTTCACCGACCGGCTGGTCGAGAAGTTCGACCTGCCGGTGCAGGGCTGGCGAGGGGCCGCACGCCGCCTCCCTCCGGCGGGTGAGGGCGTCACGCCGTGATCGAGGAGATCCGCATCCGTGGCCTGGGGGTCATCGACGAGGCGGTCCTCCCGCTGCACCCGGGCCTGACCGTCCTGACCGGAGAGACGGGGGCGGGCAAGACCATGGTGGTCACCGGTCTCGGACTGCTGCTCGGCGGCCGCGGCGACTCGGGCCTCGTCCGTGCGGGCTCGGACCGCGTCGTCGTGGAGGGCGTTCTCGACCTTCCCGCCGGGCATCCGGCGCTCACCCGTGCCGCCGACGCCGGAGCGGACGTCAGCGACGGACTGGTCCTCGTCCGGTCCGTTTCGGGCGACGGTCGGTCCCGCGCGCACGTCGGCGGACGCGCCGCGCCCGTGGGCCTGCTCGCCGAGCTGGCGGAGCACCTCGTCGCCGTCCACGGACAGGCCGACCAGTGGCGGCTCCGCCGCGCCGACCAGCACCGCGAGGCCGTCGACGCCTTCGGGGGGTCGAGCCTGGCGGCTGCGCTGACGGCATACCGCGTCGTCCACACCCAGCTCACTGACGCAGAAGCCGAGCTCAGCACCCTGCGGACCGCTGCGACCGAGCGGGCCCGGGAGGCCGAGACGTTGCGTGTCGGGCTGGAGCGGATCGAAGCGGTCGACCCCCAACCCGGCGAGGACGCGGCGCTACGCGTGGAGTCCGAGCGGCTGGGGCACGCGGAGGAGCTGAGGTCCGGGGCCGGAGCCGCCCACGCCCTCGTCTCCGGTGAGGACGAGACGTCGGGGATGCAGCCGACCGGCGTCGTGGCGACGCTGGCCACGGCGTCGGCTCGCCTTGCGGCGGTGAGCTCCGCGGACCCGGGCCTCGCCGAGATCGGCAGCCGCGTCGACGAGCTGCGGTACCTCGCGGCGGACGTGGCCGCGGACCTCGGCTCCTACCTCGCCGACGCCGATGTCGACCCGGCCCGGCTCGAGCACGTGGAGCAGCGCCGCGCCGCGCTGGGTGAGCTCACCCGGCTCTACGGCCCGACCGTCGACGACGTCCTCGCATGGGGGCTGGCGGCAGCCCGGCGCGTCGCGGAGCTCGACGGCACCGGAGACCGCATCGACGAGCTCGAGGTCCGGGTGCGCGAGCTCAGGAGTGCTCGGGAGAGCGCAGCCACGCGCCTCACCCAGGCGCGCACCGCCGCCGCGACGGCCCTCGCCGCGCGAATCACCGAGGAGCTCTCGCACCTGGCCATGGGCTCCGCGACGGTCACCATCGCGGTCGAGGACGCGGGGCGCTTCACGACCGACGGCCGGGACGACGTCGAGATCCGCCTGGCCTCCGGCTCGGGGACCACCCCGCGAGCCGTGACCAAGGCAGCCTCCGGGGGTGAGCTGTCCCGGGTCATGCTCGCCATCGAGGTGGCGACGGCCAGCGAGGTGTCGGCCGTGCCCACGTTCGTCTTCGACGAGGTGGACGCCGGCGTCGGGGGGCGGGCCGCGCTCGACGTCGGTTCCCGCCTCGCGTCCCTGGCACGGCACGCCCAGGTCGTCGTCGTGACGCACCTGGCCCAGGTGGCGGCGCACGCCGACCGCCACCTCGTCGTCGAGCGGTCCGACGACGGACACGTCACCCGCAGCGGTGTCCACGAGGTCCACGGCGACGACCGCGTCGTCGAGCTCGCGCGGATGCTCGGGGGTTCCGGGACCGACGCCGCGCTCGAGCACGCCCGTGACCTTCTGGCGCGGGCCCGGGTCTAGTGGCGTCTGGCACGATGGGGCAGATGTCCATCCGCCTACCCGCCCGCCGCCACCGTGGCCCCTCACCCGGGCTCAGCGGTTCGGCGCGCGTGGACCCGCGGACGAAGGACCTCACCAAGCGACTGCGTCCGGGTGACATCGCCGTGATCGACCACGAGGACCTCGACCGGGTGAGCGCCGAGGCGCTCGTCGCGTGCCGGCCGGCGGCCGTCGTCAACGCCTCCTCCTCGATCTCCGGCCGGTATCCCAACCTCGGGCCCGAGATCCTCGTCGCTGCCGGCATCCCGCTCGTGGACGGCGCCGGGACGGACGTCATGGACATCAAGGACGGCACCGGCGTGACCCTCGAGGGAGGGGACGTCGTGGTCGAGGGGCAGACGGTCGGCAGCGGCACCGTGCTGGACACCGAGGCGGTTCAGGATGCGATGACCCTGGCCCGAGCGGGTCTGTCGGACACCCTCGAGGCGTTCGCCGAGAACACGATGGACTACCTGCGCAAGGAGCGCGAGCTGCTCTTCGACGGGGTCGGCGTCCCGGACATCCGCACCGACCTCGAGGGGCGGCACGTCCTCATCGTCGTGCGCGGCTACCACTACAAGGAAGACCTGCAGACGCTGCGCCACTACATCCGTGAGTACAAACCCGTCCTCATCGGTGTCGACGGCGGCGCGGATGCCCTCATCGAGGCGAGGCACCGCCCGGACCTCATCGTCGGCGACATGGACTCGGTCTCCGACGATGCCCTCCGGTGCGGCGCGGAGATCGTCGTCCACGCCTACCGCGACGGTCGCGCCCCCGGCCTGGAGCGGGTCCGTGAGCTGGCCGTCGAGCCGGTCGTGTTCCCCGCCACGGGAACCAGCGAGGACGTCGCGATGCTGCTCGCCGACGACAAGGGGGCTAGCCTCATCGTGGCTGTCGGCACCCACGTCACGCTCGTGGAGTTCCTCGACAAGGGGCGTTCCGGCATGGCGAGCACCTTCCTCACCAGGTTGCGGGTGGGCGGCAAGCTCGTCGACGCCAAGGGGGTGAGCCGGCTGTACCGCGCGAGGATCTCCGTCCTCAGCCTGGTCATCATGCTCGGCGTGGGGCTGCTCGCTCTCGGCGCGGCGCTCTGGTCCACGGCCGGTGGACGCGCCCTGCTCCAGGTCCTCGGCGCCCGCGTGGACGACCTCTGGTCGTCCGTCCAAGGAGTGTTCGGTTGATCGACTTCCGCTACCACATCGTGTCCATCGTCTCGATCTTCATGGCCCTCGCCGTGGGGATCGTCCTCGGTGCGGGTCCGCTGGAGGGCGAGCTGGGTGACACCCTCAACAACGAGGTCGCCGGCCTCCGCCAGGACAAGGCCGACCTCAACAGCCAGCTCGAGAGGGCCGCCGCGGGGACGGAGGCGCAGGACTCCTACATCGGCGTGACGAGCCCGCCGGTCCTCGCCGGACTCCTCCAGGACAGGCGGGTGGCGCTCGTGGTCCTTCCCGGATCCGACGGGTCCGTCGCGGAGGCGTCCGTCGCGAGCCTGGAGGTGGCCGGTGCCGAGGTGGTGTCGACGACGTCCGTCGCCGACGACTGGGTCTCGGACGACGACGGCACGATCGAAGCCCGCGAGGCGGTCGTCCAGCAGGCGGCGACCACCGCCGGCGTCGACATCACGGACTCCGGCGCCGTCTCCCCCCGAGACGTCCTGCTCGCTTCGCTGCTCACCGCTCCTGCTGCAGAGGGCACCGACGCCCCGGCTGCCGCGGAGGCACGAGAGGCACTCGACGCCCTCGCAGGCGCAGACCTCCTCGAGGTCGACACCGAGGGCTTCGAGCCGGCGGACCTCGTCGTCGTCGTCGCCGGAGTGGTGACCGACGGGGACCTCGAGGCACAGCGCGCCGCCGCCGAGCACTGGGTCGACCTCATCATCGCCCTCGACGAGCGGTCCGCGGGCACCGTCGTCGCCGGAGAGGCGACCACCGCCGGCGAAGGCGTCTCCGTGCTCGACAGCGTCCGCAACGACGCCACCGCGACGCAGGGCGTCACGACCGTCGACAACGCCGGTGGTGCCCTGGGACAGGGGAGCGTCGTCCACGGGCTCGTGGAGCAGTCCACCGGCGAGGTCGGGCAGTACGGCCTCGCCCCCGGTGCCGAGGCCCCCTACGCCCCCCTGCCGACGCCGTGAGCCGGAACGGCTCGCAAGCGCGCGCAGGAACCGTCGGCCGCAGCGCCGCCGTGGCTCTGGGGTCCGCGGCCGTGGCGCACGCGGCTCTTCGGCTCCTCACCGCAACGGTCAGGTCCTCGCGGTGGCAGAGGACCAACCACGCCGGCGACCGCGTCACGCTCCTGGAGGGACCCGCCTACGTCGCGGGGGCGGCGGTCGGCGCCGGAGCGGCGGGTCCAGCCGGAGCTGCGGCGGTCATCGGCGCCGGGGCATTCGGTGCCCTCGACGACCTCGTCGGGGACTCGGGCAGCAAGGGGCTCAAGGGCCACCTCGGGGCCGCCGCTCGCGGCGAGCTGACGACGGGGCTCGTGAAGGTCCTCGGGATCGGTGCGACCGGTGTCGTCGCCGCCGCCATCGCCGACCGCGGTCGGGCCGACGTGGGCCGCGTCGACACCCTCGTGGGCGGGGCCCTCGTCGCTGCTGCCGCCAACATGGCCAACCTCCTCGACCTGCGGCCCGGACGGGCCCTCAAGGCGACGCTGCTCGCAGCGGCACCTCTCCTGCTGGCGCCCACCCGCCCGGGGGCCGTCGACGCTGCCGCGGCCGCCGGAGCGGCTCTCGGAGTGCTCCGACCCGACCTGGCCGGCACCGCGATGCTCGGCGACACCGGGGCCAACGCCGCGGGTGCGTTGGTCGGCACCGCCCTGCTCCGCCGTTCCGGACGGGGTGGGCGATACGCCACGCTCGCAGGGTTGGCCGTCCTCACCGTGATCTCCGAGAGGGTGAGCTTCACCCGGGTCATCGAGGCGACGCCCGGCCTGCGGGAGCTGGATGCCTGGGGCCGGCCGCCTCGATGACCAGTCGCCGTTTCGCGTCCGGGATCGCCGGTGCCGCGGGTCTCATCGCGGTCACGACGCTCTTGGCACGCGCTGCCGGGTTCGCTCGAATCCTCGTCTTCGCGGATGCCGTGCGCGCCGGAGGGGTCGGTGGGCTCTACCAGACCGTCAACGCGATACCCAACGTGTTGTTCGAGGTGGCGGCAGGCGGCATCCTCGCCGCCGTCGCGGTGCCGCTCATCGCCTCGCGGCTGGGAGCGGGGGAGCGCGAGCGTGCCGAGCACACGGCATCCGTGCTGTTGACCTGGACACTCCTCGTCCTCGTGCCGGTGGGGGCGCTTCTGTGGGTGCTGGCGCCGGGCATCTCCTCGGCGTTCGTCGTCGACACCGACCCTCGCGCCGCAGACGTGGCCGCCACACTGCTGCGGATCTTCGCGGTGCAGGTGCCGCTCTACGGCCTCGGCATCATCCTCACCGGACTGCTCCAGGCGCACCGCCGGTTCCTCGCCGCGGCGCTCGCGCCGCTCGCCTCCTCGATCGTCGTCCTCGGGTCCTACCTCTGGTACGGCGCGATCGTCGACGGCCAGACGGCCCCGTCACTGGTCAGTGACGAGGCGATCCAGGTGCTCGGGTGGGGAACGACGCTCGGCGTCGTCGTGCTGTCCGTTCCTCTCCTCGTGCCGGCGATGCGCACCGGCTGGCGCTGGCAGCCCGCCCTGAGGATGCCGGCCGACGACGCCCGCCGCATCGGGTCCCTCGCCGGGGCCGGAGTCATCGCCCTGCTGGCTCAGCAGGGGTCCGTCCTCGTCACCATGTGGCTGGCGAAGCAGTCCGGTGACAGCGGAACCTTCCCGGTCTACCAGTACGCGCAGGCCGTGTACCTCCTGCCCTATGCCGTGCTCGCCGTCCCGGTCGCGACCAGCGCGTTCCCAGCACTGGCCGCCCGGACCGGCGCCGGAGAGGACGTCACCGAGACACTCGCGCGCGCGCTCCGTGCGGTGCTGGTCCTCACCGGTCTGTCCGTCGGCGTGCTCGTGGCGGCTGCTCCCGCCATCGGAGCGTTCTTCTCGGTGCTCGACAGCCGCCGTGGCAACGGCGCCGCCAGCACGTCGGCCCTGGCCGCCCTCCCCGGGACGCTCACGGCATACGCCCCCGGACTCGTGGGGTTCGGTCTCACCGCACTGCTGACAAGGGCGCTCTACGTGCGTGGCCGCCCCACCGACGCGGGCCTCGCCGCGGCGCTGGGGTGGAGCATCGCCGCGCTGCTTCCGCTCGTGCTCCTCGGTGGTGGCCAGGAGCCAGCGGCAACTCTGCGGGTTCTGGGTCTCAGCTCGACGCTCGGGATGACGGTCGCCGGCGTCGCCCTCGTTCTCCTCGTGCGCCGCACCTGGGGCCCGATGGCGACGGCGGGGGCGGGACGGACGACCGGTGCCCTCGTCGTGGCCACGGCCTTTGCCGTGGTCGTCGGTGATCTCGTGACGCGGGCGCGGCCGATGGACGACCTCCTGGAGGCCGTCCTCGTCGGGGTCGTGGCCGGTGCCCTCGCGCTCCTCGTCGGCGTCGTGACGCTCGCGATGGGTGACCGGTCCATGATGGTCGAGGTCCTGCACCGTGGCCGGGCCCGCCGTCGCGCTGGGAGGTCGGCATGAGGATCCTCCAGGTGCTGGGCACCAGCGCCGGCGGCGTCGGTAGCCACGTCCACGGCCTGGTGAGGGGCCTCGCCGAAGCCGGCCACCACGTCGTCGTCGCATGCCCACGGCAGGCCGAGGACCACTTCCGGTTCGGGGCCGTCGCGTCGAGTGTCGAGGCGCTCGACGTCTCCGACCGCCCGCATCCGGCTCATGACGTCCGGGCCGTCCGCGACCTCTCGCGCCTCGCCGCCGGGGCTGACGTGGTCCACGCGCACGGGCTGCGCGCGGCGGCGCTCGGGGTCCTCGCCACCGGAAGACGTGGCGCCCCGGTGGTGGCCACGCTGCACAACGCGCCCCCTTCCGGCGCCATCACCGGGGCCGTCTACGCCGCGCTCGAGCGGGTGGTGGCGCGAGGGAGCGCACTCGTCCTGGGCGTCTCCCCGGACCTCGTGCACCGGATGGACCGGCTCGGTGCACGCCGAACCGGTCTCGCCGTCGTCGCTGCACCGCCCCGCCGCACAGCGGTCGTCGACCGGTATGCCGTGCGTGCCGCCCTGGGGGTCGGCGGCCGGTCCTCACTCGCGGTGGTGGTGGCCAGGCTCGCGCCCCAGAAGGGAATTGAGCTGCTCCTCGACGCGCACCGTGAGCTGGTCGACGACGTCGACCTCGTCACGGTCGTCGCCGGCGACGGTCCGCTGCGTGAGGCGCTCCAAGCCCGGATCGAGGCCGAACGCCTCCCCGTGCGCCTCCTCGGGCACCGCACCGACGTGCCCGAGCTCCTGGCCGCCGCAGACGTCGTCGTGTCGAGTGCCCGGTGGGAGGGGCAGCCGGTCGCGCTCCAGGAGGCCCTGCACCTGGGCGCCGCGGTGGTCGCCACCGACGTGGGGGGAACAGCGGCCGTCGTCGGGGACGCGGCCCTGCTCGTCCCGCCGGCCGACCCCATCTCGCTGTCGCGGGCGATCCGCGACGTCGTCCGTCACGGCGCTGTGCGCGACGACCTGCGCTCCAAGGCCGTCGAGCGGGCCGAGCACCTGCCGACCGAGGAGGACGCGCTCGCGGCAGCCCTCACGGCATACCGGAGCGTCGTTGAACTCGCCCACGACGCTGAGCCGTAGGTCGGTCCGGTCGGCGGGCGACGCGCCGGTCCTGCGGTCGGGCGGCAACGTGCCCATGACGTATCGTTGAAGCCCGTGGTGCTCCAGACGAAACAGATCTTCGTGACCGGAGGCGTGGCCTCCTCACTCGGCAAGGGGCTCACAGCCTCCTCCCTCGGGCACCTGCTCCGGGCGCGCGGCCTCCGGGTGACGATGCAGAAGCTCGACCCCTATCTCAACGTCGACCCGGGCACGATGAACCCGTTCCAGCACGGTGAGGTCTTCGTGACGGACGACGGTGCGGAGACCGACCTCGACATCGGGCACTACGAGCGGTTCCTCGACGTCAGCCTGCGCGGCAGCGCCAACGTCACGACCGGTCAGGTCTACAACCGCGTGATCCAGCGCGAGCGACGAGGGGAGTACCTCGGGGACACCGTGCAGGTCATCCCGCACATCACGAACGAGCTCAAGGACCGGATGCGAGCGCAGGCCGCCGGCTCGCCCGGGGTTGCCCACGCGGAGGCGCCCGACATCATCATCACCGAGATCGGGGGGACGGTCGGTGACATCGAGTCGTTGCCGTTCCTCGAGGCCGCGCGACAGGTGCGGCACGACCTCGGCCGCGACAGCGTCTTCTTCCTCCACGTGTCCCTCGTCCCCTATCTCGCGCCGAGCGGGGAGCTGAAGACCAAGCCGACGCAGCACTCGGTGGCGGCGCTGCGGCAGGTCGGCATCCAGCCCGACGCGCTGGTGCTGCGGGCGGACAGGGACATCCCGGAGTCGATCAAGCGCAAGATCAGCCTCATGTGCGACGTCGACACCGACGCCGTCGCTGCGGCCGTGGACGCCCCGAGCATCTACGACATTCCCAAGGTGCTGCACCGGGAGGGGTTGGACGCGTACGTGATTCGCCGCCTCGGGCTGACGTTCCGGGACGTCGACTGGACGGACTGGGACCTCCTCCTGCAGCGAGTGCACGAGCCCGAGCACGAGGTCGAGGTGGCGCTCGTCGGCAAGTACATCGACCTCCCCGACGCGTACCTGTCGGTCACCGAGGCCCTGCGTGCGGCCGGCTTCCACCACGACGCCAAGGTCCGGATCCGCTGGGTCCCCTCCGACACGTGCGAGACGGAGGCGGGTGCCCAGAAGGCCCTGGGCGGGGTCGATGCCGTGCTCGTGCCGGGTGGGTTCGGTGTGCGCGGCATCGAGGGCAAGGTCGGGGCCCTCGGCTGGGCCCGGGAGCGGCTGGTGCCCACGCTCGGCATCTGCCTCGGCCTGCAGTGCATGGTCATCGAGTACGCCCGAGCAGTCGCCGGGATCGAGGGAGCCAGCTCGACGGAGTTCGACCCCGGGACCCCCGCCCCCGTCATCGCGACGATGGAGGAGCAGAGGGCGTTCGTCGAGGGCGACGGTGACATGGGGGGCACGATGCGGTTGGGCAGCCAGCGGGCCTCGCTCGTGCCCGGCTCGGTGGTCGCCACCGCCTACGGTTCCACGACGGCCGACGAGCGGCACCGCCACCGGTACGAGGTCAACGAGGCCTACCGCGTCCCGCTCGAGGATGCCGGCCTGCGGATCAGCGGCACGCACCCCGACCTCGGGCTCGTCGAGTTCGTCGAGCTGCCGACCGACGTCCACCCCTACTACGTCTCGACGCAGGCGCATCCGGAGTTCAAGTCGCGCCCGACGCGGGCGCACCCGCTCTTCGCCGGACTCATCGGGGCCGCGATCGAGCAGCAGCGGGCGGCGCGCCTCGTCGAGGTGGAGCGCCCGCGTCACCACGAGCACGCCGAGGCACATGTCTGATCCTCTCCGGGACCGCATCGACCCGCGGCCGGTGCTGTCCTCGGAGCTCGTCCTCGACGGGCTCGTGTGGCAGGTGCGCCGTGAGCGCGTGGACCTCGGCGACGCCGGCGTGGTGACCCGGGACCTCCTCGACCACACCGGTGCCGTCGCCGTGCTCGCGCTCGACGAGGAGGAGCGCGTGGTGCTCGTCCAGCAGTACCGCCACCCCGTGGGTGCCTTCGAGTGGGAGCTGCCTGCCGGGCTGCTCGACGTCGACGGCGAGCCGCCCCACACCACGGCGGTCCGTGAGCTGCACGAGGAGGCCGACCTCGTGGCGGGGGAGTGGCACCTGCTCCTCGACCACTACGCGAGTCCCGGTGGCTCCAGCGAGGCGATCCGGGTGTTCCTCGCCCGCGACCTCCGCGAAGTGCCCGATCACGGGCGGCACGAGCGGGACGCGGAGGAGCTCGGGATGCCGGTCCGCCGCGTACCGCTCGACGAGCTCGTCGAGGCGGTCCTGGACGGAGACCTGCACAACGGGACCCTGATGATCGCGGTGCTGGCAGCGGCCGGCCAGCGGGATCGTGGCTGGGCCGGCTTGCGACCGGTCGACGAGCCGTGGTGGATCCGTCCGCCTCGTCCGGGCTGACCGGCTGTGCGGCCGAGCTCTGGATTCGGGGACGGCGCGGGGCGCCCGAGCGGTGAGGTGCGAATGCCGTGTCCGTGTGGAGGCGTGCCCGCGGGTACTTCGCTGGCCGGCTGTTGCGGCCCTGTGGTCGACGGTGAACGCCTTGCGGAGAGTGCCGAGCAGCTGATGCGGTCGCGCTACACGGCATACGTCCTCGGGAACGGTGCGCATCTCTTCCGCACATGGCACGCGCGCACCCGACCGGATGACGCCACACCGGACCCGCGCGTCCGATGGGTCGGCCTCGAAGTGCTCGGCGTCGTCGGTGGCGGTCCCGACGACGACGAAGGGGTGGTCGAGTTCCGGGCGCGCTGGGTGAGCGTCGACGACGGTCCGGTGCGCCGGGGTGAGCTGCACGAGCGCAGCCGGTTCGCGCGGCGGGCCGGGCGCTGGCACTACGTGGACGGCGAGGCGCCCGGGGCACCCTGAGGGTCCGGGGGCTCGTGGTCGCCCGTGGTCGCCTACGGACGGTGGGTCGGCACCGGGGCATGCGCACCTAGAATGCGCCTGTGCCCGAGGCCCTGTCGATCACCGCCCCATTTCTCGTCGCCGCCGTGCTCGTGTGGAGCGCCGTGGGGAAGCTGCGTGACCCAGCAGCCTCGGCGGCGGGGTTCGCCGCGCTCGGGGTGCCTGCGGCCCTCTCCCGGCGGTGGATCATCGGGGCACACCCCTGGGTCGAGGTCGCCTTGGCCGCGCTGCTGCTCGTCGGGCCCAACTGGCTGCGCGTCATCGCCGCCGTGGGGTCACTCGGGCTGATGCTCGCCTACCTTGCCCTGGTGGCTCGGGCGGTGCGACGAGGTGACGACGTCGACTGTGCGTGCTTCGGGGCGTGGGGACCGGGGAAGGTCACCATGCGCACCGTGTGGCGCAACGCGTGGCTCGTGGTGCTGGCAGCGCTGTCGCTCTGGGCGGCGGTCGGGGGTCAGACCTGGTTGTCCGAGGCGGCCGACTCAGGGTCGGGGTGGTGGGTCGTCGCCCTCGGAGCGGCGCTGCTCACGGCGGCTCTCGTCGTGGCTGGGGAGGGCGGTTCGGAGGCGCCGGGCGCGGAGCCGCCGCAGTACGCCCTCGGGGCTGACGAGCTCGGGGACTACGTGCCGGTGCTGACTCCTGCCGTGCCGGTCACCCTGGCCGACGGGACCACGAGGACCCTTCGCGAGCTGTCCACGGCTCGGGCCCAGCTGCTGCTCTTCGTGTCGGAAGGCTGCGGGAGCTGCGTCGGTGTGATCGCGGCGGTCCCCGCGTGGCGAACCGAGCTGCCGCAGCTCGACGTCCGCCTCGTCATCGCCGTTCCGGCGGACACCTCGTCCCTGATGTCGCTCGAGGAGCCGCAGACCCTGCACGACGCGCCGGGTTGGGTCCGGCAGTCGTTCGGCACCGGCGGCACCCCGTCGGCGATGTTGCTCGGTGCGAACGGCTACGTGGCGGGGGGCCCGGTCGTCGGTGCCGACGCGGTACGGGCGTTCGTCGAGGAGATCCGCGCCCAGCTGGCCGCGCCTGTGTGACCCCTCCGGAACGACGAAGAGGGCGGGCGCCGGATGGCGCCCGCCCTCTTCGTCGCTTCGCTCCGGCCCTTGAGCCGACCCGAGCGCCGGATCACCGCGACGCGGCGCTCCGGCGGTGGGTGCTCAGCAGAACTGGTCCTCGGCTCGACAGGTCTGGACGGGCGAGGGGACCGAGATCACCTGGGTGCCGGGCTGGCCCGCGACGGTGAACGTGACGTTGATGAAGTTCGCACTGCTGTTGCTGCAGTACAACACATCCTGCGGCAGGCAGGCCTGGCCTCCAGCCGGGATCGTGATGGGGTCCTGGCTGACCGCCAGGACGACGGGGTTGCCAGTGTTGGCGGCGACCTGGGTGACGTCGAGGGTGATGCTCGTGGCGCAGGTGTTGGTGAAGCAGATCTCGAGCCGGTAGCCGAAGTTGTTGCCCGAACCGGGCTGCTTGCAGCTGTCACCAAGGAACTGCGCCGTGAGGCACTTGGGGGAAGCTGCCAGTGCCGGTGCCGCGGCGGCGACGGCGACGGCCGGAACGGCCCACGCCGCGCCCTTGACTACTGTGCGTCGGTTGCTACCGGACGGACGCGCGCCCTCAGAACCAGTCATGAATGACCCTTTTCTCTCTCGTTGTCTCTGACAGTGGCACGTTCATCGCGTCGGACACTTGCACGCACTGATCCCGAAGCCTCGTAGAACCTACCACCAACCGTTCACCCGACGCGACGAACCAAGCGCCTCGACGCGCGGGTCGCACGACGGTGTGCTCACCGGGGCCACAGTAGCGGGTCAGCCATCCGCCGTCACGGTCATCGGCAACATTTCGGTCGTCGGCATGTTGCAGCTTGTTACGGCCCACGGGCTAAGGGGTCACTGTCCCTCGACGGTGACCAGGCCCTCCGCCGCGAGGTCGTCGACGGCTGCCCTGACGAGTGCCTGGACGTCCGCCGTGTCGGGTGTGCCCAACCGTTCGACGAGCGCCCGCTCGAGCACGCTCGACGAGATGCCATCGGCCGCGAGCTCACGGATGGTGTGACCGAGGACGCTGAGCCGCACGACGCGGTGGGTCGTCTCGTGCACCATGAGCACGACGGCCCCGTCGTCCCCGACGAGCTCGTCGAGCACCGGAGCGCTGCGCACGACCACGTGCGTCACCGCCGCCTCGAGAGGATGACGTCCACCATCGGGCCCAGCTGGGTCGCTTCGGAGTAGGTGACGATGGTCAGGCCACGCGCACGTTCGATGACGTGCGCGACCCGCCGCAGCGGATGGTCGAGCGCGGCCATCGCGGACGTCTCCGGGCTGAGGGCGACGATCGCGTCGAGGGTGTCCACCGGCTCCACGTGCAGCGTCGCGCCCTCCTGCCGCCGGAGGATGACGAGTCCGGCGACCCACGGTGTCACGGTCGGCGCCATGAGTCCCAGCTCGGCGGGAGCCACCTCGTCCTTGACGCTGCCGTGCCCACCCCGACGCACTGACAGCGGCTTGAGGTAGGGGAGGATGGCGCCGTCGGCGGTGACGGCGATCGTCTCGTCGGAGAGGTAGGCGAACGCGGGGCCCAGCGTGCGGGTGAGGGGGGTCTTGCCCATGCCGCCGGGCGCGACGTAGACGAACGACGCTCCCGTCCTCGGGTTGCAGAGTCCTCCGGCATGGAGGAAGACGGCCTTTCCCGCCTGGGCGCGGAGGGCTCCCCGCGTGAGGGCCTGGGTGAGCGCCACCATCGCCCGCGATCGGCGCTCCGACCGGTCATCGTCCCCCCCATCGCCCACCTGCATGTGGACGAGGCGGTCCTCCGGGACGTCGACGCGCTCCCCCGAGTAGAGGGCGAGGTGCCACGCACGGCGGACCACGGCTGCGCACTCGGCATCCGGGGTCTGGATCCGCATGATCGTGCCCAGAGCCCGCACGTCGACGGTGAGATCGGCCTCCGGTCGACCGCTGAGGTCGTGCGGCGTCGTGGTCCAACTTTCGGGCGGTGGGGCGGGCGCCGGCGTCATGGACGCAACCTAGCCGCGGCACGGAGGCGGTCGAGTACCCGTGCCATCTCGTCGACCCGGTCGCTCCACGTCGGTACTTCCTCGTCCGTGCCCTCGGGGAAGGTGCTCTCCGCGGGGAGCAGCGACGCAACGGTCGCTGGGAACTCGGCGGGTTCGGCGACCGTCACCCTGGCGTCGAGAACGTCTCGGAAGCCGGCGACCGGGGTCGCGACGACGGGGCGACCGACCGCGCGGTACTCATAGAGCTTGATGGGGTCCAGGCTGTCGGTGAAGGGGGTGACGGCGTGAGGCACGACGAGGACGTCGGCGTGCTGGAGGTAGGACGGGACGTCGTCGTGGTCGACCGCACCGACGAGGACGACGCCGGCGGACTCCAGGGGTGCACGGTCACCGGGGTCCAGCGCCACGGGTCCGACCAGCACGAGACGGCCCCCGGTGGCCCCGGCCTGTCGGGCGGTCCGAGCGCAGAGGTCGAGGTCCATCCGGTCACGGTGAACGGTCCCCACGTAGACGGCCGTCGGCACGTCCGGAAGGCCGGCCGGCCGGACCCGCGGAACGCGGTAGGCGTGGACGTCCACGGCGTTGGGTACGAGCGTGACCCGACGCCTGACCCCCTTGCTCGCCTCGAGGCCGGGAGAGCAGACGACCACCTCCTGACAGCGGTCGAGGAGAGCCGAGTCCAGTCGCAGCAGTCTGTCGTGCTCCGCACCGGTCCGGTCCGCCACCGTCCAGTCGTCGGTGATGTCGTAGAGCGCCGGCCAGCCGGTGAGCTCGAGAACGGCGGCACCGAGCGGGTCGTTGACCCAGAGGACGGGCTGCGTCATGCCGAGTCGCTCTGCGCCGGCGGCGACCCTCTCGGCCCACCGCTCGTCGACCCTGCGGTCGACCCTGCGCGGGAGCCACTTGGTCGGCTCCAGCAGCCACAGGCCTTCCCCCGCAACGGCATCCGGCCGAGGAGCAGATCGCAGACCCCGCCCGCGGCGAGGTCGCGCGCGCCTGGTGAGCGCGTGAGCGGGATCCGCCGGAGGCTCCACGAAGAGCACCCGGAGCCCGGGGTCCCGCGACATCAGCCCGGCGACGAGGTGCTGGTTCCGGCGCCACACCTCGTCCCAGGGCTCCAGCGAGATGACGACGAGGTCGGTCACAGCACGCTCCGGTAGACGGCCTCCGTGGCCACCGCCTGACCCTCCACAGTGAAGCGCGCGCGCTGCACGTCGAGCAGGTCACGCCCGTATGCCGCGCGGCTCTCGGCGTCGTCGGCGAGCCGACGAAGGTGCCCGGCAAGCCGTCTGGTGTCACCGGGAGGGAAGAGGGCGGCGCCGCGGACGGTGCCGACAGTCTCGAGGTGACCACCGGCCGCTGCGGCGACGACCGGCAGGGCCGCCGACATCGCCTCGAGCACGCTCAGACCGAGGGCCTCCGTCGGGCGGGGTGCGAGGAAGATGCCGGCGGCCGCCATCAGCTCGTCGACGTCCATCCGAAACCCGAGGAAGCGCACGGCAGCCCCTGCGCCACGATCCGCCGCCAGTCGCTCGAGCTTCGCCCGCTGAGAACCGTCACCGGCGATGTCCAGCGTCCACCCGTCGTCGGCGAGGCCCGAGGCGACGAAGCCTTCGATGGCCACCTCGGTGGCCTTCTCGATCTCCAGGCGCTGCGCGACGAGGACGGAACGACGACGCGCTACGTCATTCGGAGGGTGGGATCGTCCCGGCACCCCACTGACGACGACCGTACTGGGACCCTCGACGTTGTGGGCGACGTACTCGGAGACCGCGATCTGTGCGGCGATGCGGCGTGAGGTCAGTCGCGTGAAGAACCTTGCTGCGGGCGTCGATCCACGACGCGCGGCGAAGTGCCGGGTGGCCACGATCGGGACCCGCCGCAGGCTCGGGGACAGGGCGGCGGCCACCTCGGCTGCCGTCATGTGCACGTTGACCACGTCGACGCGGCCGGCCCTGCCCAGGGCACGGACCACTTCGGTCAACGTCGTCGCTGGTACGCAGCGCACCTCCGGTCGGCCGAGCGCTGCGGCCATGGGCGTCGGCGCACTCCCGATGACGGACACGTCGTGGCCAGCGTCGTACTGGCAGGCGGCCAGCCGGGCGACATGGCGTTCGACTCCGGCGAAGGCGTCGGTCGCCACGACGTGCACGATCCGGAGCCGGGTGCGGCTCATCTGCGCGACTCCGCCGGCCCCACCGCCGTGTGTACCGGAGGGACGTGCCGCACCCAGGTCGCCTGCCCCCGCGGCGGCGGAAGCTCCAGGAGGCGGGTCGGCTCGTGATCGGTGGAACCGTCCTCGACGGATCTCGGCGCCACGGGTTGCAGCGCTGCGGCGGCCGCATGGGCCTGTGTCCCGAGGCAGATGCCGACGACCACCAAGGGGATGGAGGCCTGCGACGTGACCCAGTAGAGGTCGAACTGGGTCTGGGCAAGTCGGCAGATGAGCACGGCAAGAGCGAGCGTGCCGTACAGCGGGTCCATCCTGCCCAGGACCACGAGACTTCCGACGACCATGACGAGGAAGGCCGCGAGTCCGACCACTCCCGCGGTGGTGAGGACCTCGATCTCCGCATTGGGCGGCTGGAACCGAACCGTGAAGCGGTCGGTGTACCACCATCGCAGACCCGCGCCGAACCACGGGTCGGTCCCCCACACGGTCAATGAGTCCTGGAACCAGTTGAGCCTCTGGAAGACCGAGTTGAACCGGTTGCCCGACCGCACCTGGTCACGGACCATGAGCGTGACGCCGACCAGCGCGGGCACGGTGAGCAGCAGGATGAGCTTGGAGCGTCGCCGGTCGCTTCGGGTGCGAAGCACCACGACGACGAGCGCGGCCACGAGGCCGATGAGCGCCTGGCGGGACTGCGTGACGAGGATGGCCGCGACGAGAAACGCGAACACGGGGAGTGCCACGCGTGAGGACCACCGCGTCCACACCGGGCGCACGTAGGCGATGGTGGCCCCGATCGCGCAGATCCCCCCGACGAAGTTCTTGTGCATGTCATACGGCCACGTCACGTAGACCTCGCTGAAGTCGCCGCTGAGGTACTGCCGGGTCGCCTGCACGAGGGTGACGAGGGCGAGCAGGACGATCGACCCCATGAGGAGCGTCAGGCCGAGCCGGCCCGCGCCGTGACGGCCGACCGTCCACCCCACGACGAGAGCCCCCGAGATGAGGAACCACGCATGCACCCACTCCACCGCATTCGCCGTGTATGGGTTGTTCACCACCGTGAACAGGGTCGCGAACTGGTAGCCGGCGTTGAGCCACAGGAGGGTCCGCATGGATGTGGAGTACGGCCGCTGACCGAAGGCCAGCGCCGGGAGCGTGGCTGTGGCGAGGGCCACGTCCGACACCGACAGCTGGACGCCCCCGATCGAGACCCTGGCAACGAGGATCAGCACAGGAACGCAGAGCAGGGGGATGAAGCTCGGTGAGATCGACGCGATGCCGAGAGCGAGGACACCGACCGCGCCCACCACTGCGAGCCTCGGGTGGCTGGGCACGAGGAGACCGACCCCCACGAGCACGGTGAGGAGCACGGCGAGGCCGAGAGTCACCCGGAAGCCTCGACCAAGGCTGCTCTCCCTCATCTCGGCTCCACCCGCATGGGGCCCCGGGCGAGCGTGGACATGCGTGCCCGTGCGGCTGCCCCCCGTTCGCCGGGGAGCACGAGGCTGCGCACGGCGGCCCCGACGACCTGGCCCGCGCGGGCGATCTGCCACCCAAGGGCGCCGAAGTGCTTGCGGAGGTAGCGTTCCTGCGAGGCGTGGAAGTACGCGTCTCGACGCGCCGGGTCGGAGCTCGTCGCGGAACCGAGGTGGGTCGCGCAGACCTCCCGGACGAGGACGTGTCGCCAGCCGAGCAGGCGGGCACGCCGAGCCCAGTCGGTCTCCTCCGCGTACAGGAAGAACCGCTCGTCGAAGCCGCCCACCTGGGCCCGTGCCTCCGCGCGCAGCAGGAGAACCGATCCGATGACGAAGTCCGTCCGACGGCGCAGGCGGCCGAGCCCGGTCGCCTCCAGCCACGCCCCCGCCGGGGAGGGAAAGGGCCACGTCGTCCGGGCCGGCCGCCCGTGCTCATCCACCTGGCGCGGTCCGACGCTGGCCACGTCCGGTTCGGCCAGAAGCGCTCTGTGGAGAGCGTGGACGCCGGCCTCGTCGATCACCGCGTCGGGGTTGAGCAGCAGGACGTCTGCGTCCGGGGGAAGCAGCTGGAGGCCGAGGTTGACGCCGGCGGAGAAGCCGCCGTTCCGCCCGGCGTCGACGTACCGGCCACCCACCTCATCGACCACTGCCTGAGTCTGCGGCGACGACCCGTTGTCGATGACGGTGACCGACAGCCCGGAGAGCGGGGACAGCGAGCGGCGAAGGAGGTCGGGCGAACCGTAGGCGACGACGAGCACCTCGACCCGTCTCGGCCCTGAGATCGGCTCGTGGGTAGCGCGCTCGTACATGTCGACGTGGCGGCGCGCGACCTCCGTCCACGTCATCGCCGCAGCCCGCTCCAGCCCTGCCGACCGCAGCCGGTCTCGCAGGCCGCAGTCCCGTGCTGCTGAGACGAGCGCATCGGCCAGTGCTCGGGGATCACCCTCCGGCACCACCAGTCCGGCCCCCGCGACCACATCAGGCAGGGCTCCACTGTCGCTCGCGACCACCGGGGTGCCACACGCCATGGCCTCGACGGCGACGCGGCCGAACTGCTCGGCCCACTGCGGTGTGGTGAGGGACGGGACCGCGAGAACATCCACACTGCGGTAGAACGCAGGGAGCTCCGCCTGCTCGAGTGACCCGACGACGATGACGCGGCCGCTCAGTCCGAGGCGCTGCACGGTCTCCGCGAGTGCCCCGGCGCCAGGTCCTGCGCCGGCGACGTGGACCTCCAGGCACTGCTCGAGGCGGGCTGCCTCGAGCAGGACCTCGACACCCTTCCGGGACTCGAGGCGGCCGACGTATCCCACGGCGATCCGGCTCGCTGCTGCCGGGTGGCCGTGGGAACCGTCGTTCTGGGGTCTGAAGTGAGCGGTGTCCACGCCCAGCGGGATGAGCGTCGCATGTCCGGGGTACCCCTTCTCCTCGACGATCCGGCCCGCATCCCTGTTGCAGACACTGACGCCGGCCGCGTGGCGGAGCGACCACCGCTCGAACCACCGGAACGGAACGGGGTACCGCTTCTCGATGTTCTGCGCGGAGTACAGCACGTACGGTGCCCGCTGGCGCCGCAGTCGCCGGAGGAGGAGGAGCTCTGCGGTTGCGAGGGCGAAGGGCTCCTCGTGGATGTCGATGACGTCCCACCGCCCGCCCAGCGCCGTCCAGATCGGGCGCGGGTCGTAGAGGAACAGCGCGGGGTGGCGCCCGATGGTGGCCACTCCGATGACGTCCTCGCCGGGGCGAGGTTGCAAGGCCACGGTGACGCCGCCCTCGTCCCATTCACGCGCAGACAGCTGGCTGACCTCCACGCCGAGGTCGCGCATCGCACGTTCGCGGTTCCGCCATGCGTCGACGACGGCGCTGTGCGACACGCGCAGTGCCCGCATCAGAATCACCCATCCGTCTTCACCGCGACCGAGAACGACGACCGGGTGGATCGCTGTACCTTTCCCGGACCTCGTCGATGATATGGGAGGATGCCCGCAGTCCGAGTTGGGTCAGGTCGACGTGGTCAGGGGCATGAAGTGCCGTTTCGTGAGTTCATCACGATCATGCGGGCGCGGTGGCGCGTCATCGCGCTGAGCCTCCTCCTGGTGGTCGGTGTGGCGGCCGCGGTGACCATCCTCACGCCCGCCCGGTACACGGCATCCGCCAGGGTGTACCTGGCGACGGAGGCGCCCTCCGGCGCGGACCGGAACGCCTACGCCATCACCCGGGAGGACCTCAACACCTACGTGGAGGTCCTCAAGTCGCCCACGTTCACCGGCCCCCTGGCCGAGGAGCTGCAGGTGACAGCGGGGGCCGGCGTGTCCGTCGAGGGTGAGGTCTCGGAGACCTCCAACATCCTCAGCCTCACCGCCACGGGGTCCGACCCTGAGCTGGTCGCCCGTGCGGCCAACGCCGCCGGGCCGCTGCTCGCTGCCGTCGCCCGGGACTTCTCCTCCCTGCTCAAGCTCACCGACCAGGCCGTGACTGCCCGGGCGATCTCCCCGGCCGTGACGCCGGAGGCCCCCGTCTCGCCGGACCCGGTCCGCAACATCGGGCTGGGCGTCCTCCTGGGACTGGCGATCGGCATCGGGCTGGCCCTGCTGCGACAGGCTGTGGACACCAGGGTGCGCCGGGTCGAGGACGTGAACGCCATCTCGCCCCGGCCCATCCTCGGCGAGGTTCCGCTCGAGCGACAGCGCAGGGACGACCCGCTGGGAGTGGAGTCCGACCCTCACGGCGGCTATGCCGAGTCGATCCGCAGGCTGCGCACCAACCTGCTGTTCGTGGACGTCACGACTGGCGGGCACACGTTCGTCGTCACCTCGTCCATGCCGGGTGAGGGCAAGACGACGACCACGATCAACCTCGCCCTCGCGATGGCGGGTGCCGGCTCACGGGTGCTCCTCATCGACGGTGACCTGCGCAACCCCTCGGTCGCCTCGACGATGGGTCTGGAGGGCGGCATCGGGCTCACGACCATCCTGCTGGGACGCGCCGAGCCCGTGGACGTCATCCAGAAGTGGGGGTCCTCGACTCTCGACGTGCTCGCGGCCGGGCAGATTCCGCCCAACCCGAGCGAGCTGCTGGGGTCGCAGCCCATGGCGCTGCTCTTCGACAAGCTGACGCGCGACTACGACTTCGTCCTCGTCGACAGCCCGCCGATCGTGCCGGTCATCGACGCGGTGCTCCTCAACAAGCTGACCAACGGTTTGATCATGGTCGTCGCGGGGGACCGCACCCGCAAGCGCGACCTCACGAGCGCTGTCCAGTCGCTGGAGACGGTCGAGGTGCCGATCTCGGGTTTCGTGCTCAACATGGTGCGGACCGGGGGTCCCAACGGGAACCGGTACGGCGGGTACTACGGCTACGGCCATCACGCCCGGGATGCGGCCAAGGCGACACGTGGTGGACGCAAGAGGTCCACGAGCAGCATCTGAGCCGCGCCAGGCCCGTCAGGTCCGTTGAGCGGCGAGGAGGCCCCGAGCGGTGAGGTCCGCGAGGAAGGCACGGGTGTCCGCCCCGATCGCGTCGACCGGCATCGCGAAGTGCGTCGCGAGACGCATCAGCCAGTCCGCCTCCGGCGCGGGGTCCGTCACGGCTCGCCAGATCTCCGCCGCGGAGCCGTCCAGGGCCACGATGGGGCCACGCGGCAACCGTGCCACGTAGACGGCATCGTCCTCCGCCACAACCGCCACGTCGTCCGGCACCCTGTAGCGCTCAGCCATCAGCGCGTCCCCTGCCCCGACGACGCGAGCGCACGACGGCGTACTGCTCCTTGACTCCACGGACGGGGCGGGCGAAGAACTCGACGAGGAGGTCCTTGGGACCAGTGGGGCGACCGGTGAGCGCGAGGTGCTCGCCGTTGACGAGGGTCGACCGTGCGACCACCCGCATCTTCGCCCGCAGACCTCGGGCCGCACGCACGCGTGCGCGCCACTCGTCGAGGCGCGTGCCGCCCGTCGAGGCAATCCTCCACAGCGCGTACTCCGGATGGTCCCGATGCTCTTCGAGCGTTCCCAGGACCACCGCGAAGGCGAGGTCGGCACCGAGACGGTCGACGGAGGACAGGATCGCGTCACGGCTCTCAGGTGTCGCGCTGCTCCACACGTGCGCGACATCGGCGCGCGCCTTCTGCTCGCCGGGCGAACGAGCAGCGTGCAGGAGAAGGAGCACAGCCTGGTCGGGGAGCGCGGGGACCGCGCACGGCACTCCAGCGATGGTCGCCTCGCCGCGGGTGGCCCACAGGGTGTCGAACGCGGTCGCAGGGTCCCGGCCCAGGCCGGGATACTGGCGGTGCAGGTCCAGCCATCCCCATGTGGGGTGGTGCAGGGTTGCAGAGTGCTCGAAGGCGGAGGACTTCGTGAAGGAGTTGAGCAGGGACCACCCGGACTTCCTCATCGCGAGGAGCAGAGGCGCCACGTGTTCGGGCCGGCAGAGGACGTCGGCATCGGCGCTCGACCGCCCGGGGAACGACAGGCGTGGATCGAGCGCCACGCCCTTGATGTGCAGGAGGTCCACCTCGTGCTGCGTGGCGAGAGTCTGGACGGCCGCGTGCGCCATCCGGGTCCGCACGGATACAGGGATGGTCCGCTCGACGAGCTCGGTCATCCCTCCGCGCCCCTTCGCCGGTGCAGGCGCTGACGCCGCGGGTCCATCCTCGCCCTAGCCTTGGACAGGTGCGCACGCCACGGGGGGACGGTACCAGAGCGCCTGCCGCGCGCCCGGTCGGCGCGGCTGCGCGCCTCCAGGCGATCGGAGCCGGGCTGATGGGCCTCCTGGCGGTCCTCCTCGTCTATCTCTGGGCCGTCGGAACCGCCCCGGGGCGGTGGCTCGACCAGCGGGTCTACAGCACCGTCCTCGACGGGTTGCCGATCCCGGTGCGCCTCGGTCTGGCGGACCTGAGCCGTCCCGTGCTTCTCGTGATGCTGGCCGGCATCCTCGCCGTCCTGGCGCCGCTGGCTCTCGCTCGGGGGTGGTGGCGTGAGATTGGCGCAGCGATGGTCGTCGCGCTGTCGGTGCCCGCCACAGTGCTGCTCCGGAGGTCCGTGCTGCCGCCGGAGGGGGTCGCTGTCGACGGCACCAACGGATACCCCTCGACGCATGCCGTCGTCGGCCTGGCGGCTCTCATGAGTGTCGCACTGCTCTGGCCGAGACCGCCGGGCACCGTGGAGCGGTGGGTCTTGGCGGTGCTTGCCGTCGTCATCCCGGCCGGCAACGTCACGTGGTACGCGCACCGCCCGGCAGACGTGATGGGAAGCACGCTCCTGGTCCTCGCGCTCACCTGCCTGGCATGGGGGGCCTTCGCTCCGGACCTCGCGAGGTGGTGGCCCGTACGCACCGATGACCCCGCGGAGCCCGCCCGTTCACCGGCGGTGGGTGAGCAGGCGCAGCAGTGACGCTGACGGGGTGCGCAGCGGAGCCGGGGCACCCCGCGCGACCGCGAGGGCGTCATCCTCGGTGAGTCCACTGCTGCTGGAGCGAAGGAGGACCACGAAGATCACCACCCCCAGGACCGCAGCAGCGGCCGCCGCAGCCACCGGTGACCACGGGAGCGCTCCGGCGGCGAACCAGGCGATCACGCAGGCGATGGCGCCGAGCGCTACGGGCGTGGACTCCCGCGCTATCGTCCGCCACGGCAGGCCGAGGAGGCTGATCTCCCGACGCATCAGGAGCATGAGGCGTGTGCCAGCGCCCACGACATTCGCGACGACCGCTCCCCAGGCACCCCACACCGGTATCAGCGCGATCGCAACGGCGACATCGAGGACGAGGGCGACGAGATTGGCGCGAAGCAGCTCCCAGGCTGAGAGACGGGCGCTCACGAAGGCGGTCACGGGTGAGCCGACGACGAGCAGGCCGCTCGCGATGCCGAGGGCGAGGACCAACGGGGACGCATCGCTGAACTCCTCGCCGTACAGCACGGGAACGAGGAGCGCCAGGGCTGCGAGAGCCGACGCCATGAGGAGCGCGACGACGGTTGACCCGGCGCGCAGGGTGCGGGTGAAGGCGGGCGCCACGGCGTCGGTGTCCACCTCGTGCAGGCCTGAGATGGCCGGCACCAGAGGACCGATGAAGGCCTGGGCCGGCGCGAACACGTGGCTGGCGACGCCGAACGCGAGGGCGAAGAGGCCGAGGGCGGCGGGATTCGCGAGCCACTGCATGACGAAGATCTCGCTGCGAGACATGACGAGGCCGCCCACGACCGATGCGGCGGCGAAGGGGATCGCAAAGCGCCAGAAGCCGGCCGGCAGCCCGCCTGGCCACCGTGGCCGGAGCACCGCCCGGCGATAGGACGGCGAGATGGGGAAGAGGGCAAGTGCCACGCCCGAGCCGGTGACCACGAGCCGAGTCGCCCATACGCTGTCGGCGGTGCGGATCACGAGCGCAACCACCACCACTGCGACCTGCGTGACCAGGGCGGTGGCGAGCGCGATCTTGGCCCCGGCCGCCGACTTGTTCTCGATCCAGAGGCATGCCGTGGCGCCGTCGAAGGCGGACGGCACCAGGATGCCGAACACGACGGCCATGACCATCATGAAGGGCTCGACGTCGGCAACGACCAGCACAAGGAGAGTGAGCAGGGGTGCTGCGACGAGGAGTCGGAACCCCTGCGCCGCGGACAGCATCCGGCGAAGATCGTCGTGGCGCCCTGCCGCGTGAGCCTTCGACCCGAACTGGACCAGCGCCACCCCGAACCCGACGGTGATGATCCCGGAGGCGACCTCCATGAGTGCCGTCAGGAACGCCAGCCGGCCGTAGTCCGCCACTCCGAGGACGCGCGCGACGACGAGATTGGCGAGGAAGGCGACCGGCAAGGACACCACGGTGTGAATCGCCGTCCATGTCGCACCGCGGATCGCTCCGTCCTGCAGCACTCGGCGAGCGGAGGCCCCATCCTCCACCGGCGAGGGCGGGGAGTCGTCCGGGTCCTCCCCCATGTCGAGCCCTCCTTCCGGTGGTCCCACTGCCGCCACCGTGGCCGCGGGTGTGGACACTAGCGCAGCCCGTGCGATGCTGGCCGCGTGCAGGCCGCCCTCAGACCCGGCGTCGGATGGAGCGGTCCTCATTCGCTCGGCCGGGGGCACCTCCGATGACCGATGCCGTCGTCGTGCTGAACTACCACGGGGCGGCGGACACCCTGGCATGTGTGAGCTCACTCGTGAACGGGTCGCCCGAGGCACGAGTCCTGGTCGTCGACAATGGTTCGTACGACAACGCCCTGGACGACGTGAGGTCGCGCTGGCCGGGCGTGGAGACCCTGCAGGTCATGGAGAACCTGGGCTTCGCCGGGGGGATGAACGTCGGCCTGCGGTGGGTGCTTGACCGACTCTCCGACCGCAGCTCGGAAGGCCCTGCCGACTGGCGCTCGGAGACCGACACCGTGACGGTGCTCAACAACGACACAGTGGTCCCTCCGGGGACGATTGCCCGCCTGGCGGCGACAGCCCGCACAGGGGCGGCAGTGAGCCCCGAGGTGCGCTATCTCGCCGAACCCGACCGTGTGTGGTTCGGCGGGGGCACGGTCGACGCGCACACCAACCTCGCCCGGCACCTGACCGACGAGGAGCTCGCAGCGGTCGACGGCGCGTCCGATGACGACCCCCTGAGGCAGACGGACGTGCTCGCCGGCTGCTGCGTGACGGCCACCGTGGCGACCTGGCGACGGGTCGGCCTCTTCGACGAGCGCTACTTCCTCACCTTCGAGGACTCGGACTGGAGCATGCGCGCCCGCGAGGCGGGCGTCCCCCTCGTCGTGGACAGGGACGCTGTCCTCGGCCACCGTGTCTCCGCATCGTTCACCCGCGAGTACAGCTACCTGGGCCTCTACTACTACACGCGGAACGGGCTGCTCTTCGGGCAGGACCGATGCGATGGCTCCATCATGGAGCGGGGCCGCTTCCTGCGACACCACGTCCTGCCCGCTGTCAGCACCCCGCTGCGCCGGGGCGAGCACCGGGAAGGTCTGAGAGCAGCGCTGGTCCTCGCTCACGCCCTTCTCGACCATGCGCGCCGTCGTTACGGCCGAGTCCCGCACCGCCTCGAGCGGCGTGCCCGACAGTGGTCCGATGCGGAGCTGGAGCCCCTATGACGGCCGGCCCGACGCACCGACCCGTGTCGCCTTCCTCGAGCACAGGCCCCAGCTCGGTGGAGGTGATCCGGCTGGCCGACGACCTCGCCACACGGGACAGGGTGGTCCGAGGCACCCAGGCGCCGGTGGCCCGACGCGGTAGGATTCGT
>OCZS010000116.1_pt1 | contig 25173 bp, 26 predicted proteins | sample 1539071 | NCBI WGS metagenome assembly OCZS01 (sample SAMEA3113584, study PRJEB22503) | soil metagenome
CTCCTTCGGGTCGTCACGCGGGGAGGACCAGACCATCGAGGTGACGGTCGTTGCGGATGCCTTCTGCCACAACATGGTGCGGGCCCTCGTCGGGTCCATCGTGCCTGTCGGGACGGGACGGCTGGGGGTGGAGGCGCCGCGGGCGGTGCTCGACGGCGGCCGGCGGGACCCCCGGGTGAAGGTCATGCCCGCCCACGGACTCTCCCTCGAGGAGGTGGTCTACCCACCGGCCGAGCAGCTCGCTGAGCGCGCCGAGCAGGCGCGGGCTCGGCGGACCCTGCCCGGGTGAGGAAACGGCCTCCGGATGGCCGCGCCGCCTACCGTGGAGGGATGTCACACCCGCCGCGCTTCACCGAGGACGACCCCCTTCTCGCTCGGGTCCGTGGCATCGCGCTTGCGCTGCCCGGCGCAGCGGAGAAGGTCAGCCACGGGCGCCCCACGTTCTTCACGCGCAAGGTCTTCGCCATCTTCGGTGGGGTGGTCAAGGGTGACCACGGCTCCCCGGCGCTCGGGCAGGCTCTCGTCTTCCTGCCCGACCCGGAGGAGAGACCGGCCCTCCTCGACGACGGGAGGTTCATCGTCCCCGGGTACGAGGGCGCCTACGGCTGGTTGGCGCTCGACCTGCGCGGAGAGGTCGACTGGTCGGAGGTGGCAGAGCTGGTGGAGAGCTCGTACCGGTTGACCGCCCCGGCCCGCCTCGTCGCCGAGCTGCCGGCATAGCCGGACTGCCGCCGGTCCGGAAAGCCGGGTGACGACGCGTCCGGCATCCGTCAGACTCGACCATCGTGGGTCACCTCGACGTCAACTCCGTGAGCTTCTCCCTGGCCGACGGGCGCCGACTCCTGCGCGACGTCACCTTCAGGGTGGGCGAGGGTGCCAAGGTCGCCCTCATCGGCCCGAACGGCACCGGAAAGACGACGTTGCTGCGCATCCTGGCCGGCGACCTCACGGCATCCGAGGGCGCCGTCACCCGCAGCGGTGGGCTCGGGGTCATGCGCCAGTTCATCGGCAAGGTCCGCGACGACAGCACGGTGCGTGACCTCCTCGTCTCCGTCGCTCCGCCGCCCATCCGGCGGGCGGCCGCCGAGATCGAACGCACCGAGCTCGCCATGATGGAGCGCGACACGGAACAGGACCAGCTCGACTACGCCCAGGCGCTGGCCGACTGGGGAGACGTCGGCGGCTACGAGTGGGAGACCCTGTGGGACGTCTGCACCGTTGCGGCACTGGGGACCCCCTTCGAGCGGGCGCAGTGGAGAAGGGTCTCGACGCTCTCCGGTGGGGAACAGAAGCGGGTCGTCCTCGAGGCCCTGCTTCGGGGGCCGGATGAGGTGCTCGTCCTCGACGAGCCGGACAACTACCTCGACGTGCCCGCCAAGCGCTGGCTCGAGGAGCGGCTCGTGGAGTCACCGAAGACGGTCCTCTTCGTCAGCCACGACCGCGAGCTGCTCGACCGCGTGGCGACGCGCATCGCGACGCTGGAGCCCAGCATCAGCGGCAACACCGTCTGGGTGCACCCGGGCCGCTTCTCGACCTACGAGCAGGCGCGCTCCGACCGCAACGACCGCCTGGAGGAGCTGCGCCGGCGCTGGGACGAGGAGCACGCGAAGATCAAGGCCCTCGTCGTGATGTACCGGCAGAAGGCGGCCTACAACTCCGACATGGCGGCGCGGCTCCAGGCAGCCGAGACGCGGCTGCGCCGGTTCGAGGAGGCCGGCCCTCCGGAGGCGGTGCCGCTGCGCCAGAAGGTCTCCATGCGACTCGCCGGGGGTCGCACGGCGAAGCGCGCGGTCGTCGCCTCGCAGCTCGAGCTCCGCGTCGACGGTGGACAGCTCATGCGGCCGTTCGACACCGAGATCTGGTTCGGCGAGCGCGTGGGCGTCCTCGGCAGCAACGGCTCGGGCAAGTCACACTTCCTGCGACTGCTCGCGGCGGGTGGGAGCGACCCGGACCGCGAGCACGAGCCGGTCGGTGACATCAGGCCGGCGCCGGTCGAGCACACGGGCCGTGTCGTGCTCGGCTCGAGGGTGCGACCCGGCTGGTTCGCGCAGACCCACGACCATGCGTCGCTGCACGGGCGGACCCTGCTCGAGATCCTCCACCGTGGCGACGAGCACCGGGCCGGGATGCCGCGTGACCTCGCCGCCCGCGCGCTGGACCGCTACGGCCTGGCCCGGGCGTCCGAGCAGACCTTCGACTCCCTGTCCGGTGGCCAGCAGGCGCGACTGCAGATCCTCCTCCTCGAGCTGTCCGGCGCGACCCTTCTCCTCCTCGACGAGCCGACCGACAACCTCGACCTGCACTCGGCGGAGGCGCTCGAGGACGCCCTCGAGGCGTTCGAGGGCACGGTGCTCGCGGTGACGCACGACCGGTGGTTCGCGCGAGGGCTCGATCGGTTCCTCGTCTTCGCGTCCGACGGCCGGGTCGTCGAGAGCGACGTCCCGGTCTGGGACGAGGGCCGGGTGGCCAGGCAGCGATAGCCGTTGGCTCGGCCGAGGCACTCTTGGCTCCCCTGCCGGAGCGTGTGCGGCCCGGGCGAAGGTAAAGGCTTGGCAATTTCTCACCGCTGCCCCTCGATGTAAAGCGTTTACGCAACTAGCGTCACGCGCGGATACACCCGCCCGCGCGCCGTCGTTGTCGTGCGGAGACACGAGGAGCAACGATGCCCGGTCGCCACCGCCTGTATGCCGTCGCGGTAGGTGCCGCACTCGTCGCCGCACCTGCCGTGGTAGCCGCCTCTCCGGCCACCGCCGCGACCGAGTCGGTCGCCATTGTCGGAAGTCTCCAGAGCGAGCTCGGCTGCCCGGGAGACTGGGATCCCGCCTGCCCCAACACCGAGCTGTCCCAGGTCGGTGACACGGCCCTCTACAGGGCGACCTTCGACGTGCCGGGTGGCACCTTCGGGTTCAAGGTTGCGCTCAACGACTCCTGGGCGGAGAACTACGGGGCGGGTGGAGCGCTCGACGGGAAGGACATCCCGCTCCTGCTCGCCGGCCCGGCGAAGATCACGTTCACCTACGACGACGAGTCCCACCTCGTGTCGTTCTCACCTGTGGTTGACGAGGACACCGCGCCCGCCGACCGTGGGCTGGCCGGGGACTCGCTGCGCTCGGCGCTCACCCGCGAGCGCTTCTACTTCGTCATGGCCGACCGCTTCGCGAACGGGTCGACGGCCAACGACGCGGGCGGCCTGACGGGCGGCCCGCTGACCACGGGGTTCGACCCGACCCACAAGGGCTTCTACCACGGGGGTGACCTTCAGGGCATCACCCAGAAGCTCGACTACATCAAGGACATGGGCACCACGGCGATCTGGCTGACACCGAGCTTCAAGAACAAGCCGGTCCAGGGCGGTCCCGGCCAGGAGAGCGCCGGCTACCACGGCTACTGGATCACCGACTTCACGCAGATCGACCCGCACCTCGGCACCAACGACGACATGAAGGCCCTCATCGATGCGGCCCACGCCAAGGGCATGAAGGTGTTCTTCGACATCATCACCAACCACACCGCCGACGTCATCGACTACGAGGAGAAGCAGTACACCTACCGCTCCAAGACGGCCTTCCCCTATGTGGATGCCGAGGGACAGGTGTTCGACGACCGAGACCTCGTGGACAAGCCGGCCTCGGACTGGCCGGAGCTCGACCTGGGCTCCTTCCCGTACACGCCCTTCCTCCACGAGGGCGACGACGACGCCAAGACCCCGACATGGCTCAACGACCCGACCATGTACCACAACCGCGGCGACTCGACGTTCGCCGGCGAGTCGTCGACCTACGGCGACTTCATCGGCCTCGACGACCTGTTCACCGAGCGGCCCGAGGTCGTCGACGGCATGGGCGAGATCTACAAGAAGTGGGTCGACTTCGGCATCGATGGCTTCCGCATCGACACCGTGAAGCATGTCAACCTCGAGTTCTGGAAGAAGTTCGTACCGGCCATCCTCAAGGAGGCAAAGGACGTCGAGAACCACGACTTCTTCGCCTTCGGCGAGGTCTTCGACGGCAACCCGGCCGTGATGTCGGAGTACACGACCGCCGGCAAGCTCCAGGCGACCCTCGACTTCGGCTTCCAGCAGCAGGGCGTGGACTTCGCGAAGGGCAACGCCGCGAACGTCCTGAGTGACTTCTTCGCCAAGGACGACTGGTACACCGACACCGACAGCAACGCCTACCAGCTGCCGACGTTCCTCGGCAACCACGACATGGGGCGCGCGTCCATGTTCCTCGACCGGCAGGGACAGAGCGAGGCCGAGCACCTCTCGCGCGTCAAGCTCGCCGAGTCGCTGATGTTCACCACCCGGGGCAACCCGGTGACGTACTACGGCGACGAGCAGGGCTTCGTCAGCACCGGCGGTGACCAGGCGGCCCGCGAGGACATGTTCGCGAGCCAGGTCGAGCTGTACAACAACGAGAAGGTGCTGGCCGGGCCGGAGGGTTCCCTGGACCGGTACAACACCGAGCACCCGCTCTACGAGCACATCCGAGACCTGTCGGCTGTGCGCGCGGAGCACCCCGCCCTGGCGGACGGCGCCCAGGTGCACCGCTACGCAGACGAAGGTGCCGGCATCTTCGCCGTGTCGCGCATCGGTGCTGGCACCAAGGGCGGCAAGAACGCCGGAAGGGTCGAGTACGTCGTCGCCGCGAACAACAGCACGATGACGAAGCGGGCCACGTTCGGGACCTGGACGACCTCCGGAGCGCTCACGCCTGTCTACGGGACGGACCAGGCCCTCCAGGCCTCGCCGGACGGTTCCGTCACGGTCACCGTCCCGCCGCTGTCCCTACGCGTATGGAAGGCCAACAAGCCGATCGCGACCACGGGCGCTGCCCCGACGGTCGAGACCGTGCTCGCCGAGGGTGGGGCCTACGGCCGCACCGAGGTCCGCGCCGACGTCTCGGCGAGCACCTTCGCGCAGACGTCGTTCATGTGGCGCCCTGTCGGAGCCACGGTCTGGGAGCCCCTCGGCACCGACGACAACGCGCCGTTCCGCGTGTTCCACGACGTGTCCGCCATCCCGCTGGCGACCCCGCTCGAGTATCGGGCGGTCGTCAGGGATGCGGCGGGACGGGTCGCCGGTGACTCCTCATCGGTGCAGGTGGTCTCGCGGCCGTCCCAGACCGTGCCCGAGCTCGGGGATCCGGTTGCTCAGCCCACCGCCGTCTCGGTGCCTGGGACGCACAACTCCGAGATGGGGTGCCCTTCGGCACTCGGCGTCAACGGCGACTGGGCACCGAACTGCGACGAGGCGCAGCTCGCACTTGACGCCAACGACCGTATCTGGAAGAAGGCTTTCACCCTCCCCGCCGGGCCTTACGCCTACAAGGCGGCCATCAACCGGTCCTGGACCGAGAGCTATGGTCGCGGCGGGGGGTCCGACAACATCGACTACGAGACCGACGGCACCGTGACGTTCTACTACGACCACGCGACCCACTGGGCGACCTCGGACGAGGAGGGCGTGATGATCACCGTGCCCGGCTCCTTCCAGACCGAGCTCGGGTGCAGCGCCGACTGGGATCCTGCGTGCATGCGACCATGGCTCCAGGACAAGGACGGCGACGGGACCTACGCAATCGTCACCACGAAGATCCCGGCGGGAACGTGGCATTTCAAGGTCGCGCACAACCTGTCCTTCACCGAGAGCTACCCCGCGAACGACCTCAGCGTGACCGTCCCTTCGGACGGGGCGCGCACGACGTTCCTCTACGACAAGGCCACCCACGAGATCACCGTCACCAGCGAGTAACCGGGATCAGCCCACGACGGGCCCCGCGCCAGCCGGTGCAGCGCCCGTCCGGTTCGAGGAAGATGCCGTCAGCGGCTGATCGTCACGTCGGTGCCGGTCAGGCTTGCCGCGAAGCCGGCATCCGTCACCTCGACGGCCGTGAGCGACATGCCCTCCGGCACACCCGCCACGTCCTGGCGGATGGTGACGAGGCGTCGGGCGAGGGCACTCGCTGTGGTGTCCAGGAACGCCGGCCCGCCGAGGTCGATGGTCTCGGGCTCGATGAGCAGCTGCCCGGCGTCCGCCTCCACCGTCCCCGTCGCCCGGACGGTCACCTCGCGGCCGAGCAACGACACGGTGCGCTCGATGCCGGCGCGCCCGCCCTCGGCCGGGAAGATGCGCACGTCCTGGCCCACCTCCGCGGCGACCGTGGCGAACGGCACGGTCGCGTCGAGGTCGAGCCGCTGCGCTCGCAGGCCCGTGGGCGAGAACCTCACTCCGGTCCCGGAGGCGACGACGTCGGCGAGGTCTCCGTCCGCCGAGACGACGTCGGCGCTGCGGAGCTGGACCGAGCTGAGCCATGTCTCCTCCGGCGTCAGGTCGTCGGGCGGCTGTGGAGCCGGGCCGGATGCCGTCGGCGAGGGCACCGCACCCGGACCACCACCTCCTGAACCGAGGACCAGGAGCAGGACGAACACCCCGACGACGAGGACGGCGAGGGTCGTGCCCACCCCGAGGAGGAAGTGCTTCACCGGGACAGCCTCCCACCCGCGGGATCAGGAGGCCGAGGAGGTCTCCACGACGCGCGAGCCGTCGCGTGCGAGCCGGCGCTCCTTGCGCCGGGCGGGGAGGTAGAAGAACGCGCCGAGGATGCTGATCGCTCCAGCGGTCACCATGGCCGTGCTGATGCTCGTGCGGTCCGCGAGGGCGCCGAGCGGCGGACCTGCGACCGCGAAGGCGAGGAACGCCATCATCGAGTTGATCGACAGCACCGTCGACCGGTTCGCGGCCTCGGCCTCTCGGTGGAGCAGGGCCTGGTGCGGTGGCCCGTTCAGGCCGTGCATCGAGTAGGTGAACAGGTATGCCGCGACGAGCCCGACCGGACCCGTCACCACGCCCATGACGATGGCACCGAGGGCGTTGAGGACGCGGCCCAGCACCGCGGCCCAGGCCACTCCGAGGCGTCCGGAAGCCGTCCCGGCCAGCCAGGCGCCGACAGCGAAGAGGCCCCATCCCGCTGCGGACACGGGCCCGACGAGCGCTCCGGCCTCCCGGGCCGACCCGACGAGCTCCTCGAGTCGCAGGGGCATGAGCGACTCGAACGAGATCATGCCGATCGACCAGAAGACCTCGGCGATCACGAGGGCGAGGAGCACCCGGTTCGTGCCGAGGAGCCGGAGGCCGCTGACGATGACGGTCGGGGTGTTCCGTGACTCGGCCAGCCCCTGGCGCCACCGGGTGCGGCCCGGTTCCATCGCCGGGCGTACCTCCCGCATGAGGACGAATGCCGCCACGAGGTGGACGAGGGTCAGGGCCGCCGCCACCCACACCGCGGCGTCGAGCGCGGAGGCGCCGGCGTCGAACACGGTCTGGGCGGGATGCCACCAGATGAGCCCGCCGGAGAGGACGGCACCGACGGCGATGGCCAGGCCGAGGATGGTGCTGGCACGGGACAGCTGCCGGTCGACGTCCGCGCCAGGTTTCGACAGGTGCACCGTGTCGACGAACCATGCCTCGAGAGGCCCGGAGTCCAGCGCGCGGAACGCGCCCATGAGGGCCCCCGCGACGATGAAGGCCCAGAAGCTCTGTGACACTGCGTAGGCGACGGTGGCCACGACGTTGATGAGCGCAGCCGTGAGGTAGACCGGACGGCGGCCGACGGCATCCGCGAAGCCGCTCGTCGGCAGCTCGAGGAGGAAGCACGCCATGCCCATGACTGCGCCGACCGTCGCCGCCTGCGCGATGGTGAGGCCTCGACCGGTCTGCACGAGGATGAAGATGCCGACGACGAACCCGACGGGGAGCCACCGAGTGACCATCAAGAGGTAGAGGCGGCGCTCGGCGTCCCGGGGAGTGAGGTGGACCGGCGTCATCGAGCCGGCGCCTTGTCGAGGTCCAGGGCGTACGCAAACAGGTAGACCGCGATGCGCTTGGCCTCCGGGTTGCCCATCCCGACGCGGCGATAGCGACCGACGACTTCGCCGATCTCTTCGCGCATCGCGCTCAGCTGCTCGGCGGTGACGAGCACCATCTCGTCGCTGCTGCCGCAGGCGTCCTGCCACGCCGCGGGCCATCCGGGTGACGCGTCGACCCACCGCTCGGCCTGCTCCGAGAAGTGCCGGACGTAGTCTCGGGCCAGCCAGTTGAGGGCGGTCTCGGCGTCCTCGTCGCCCTCGAAGTCGCTCGGGTAGTAGGAGTGGAAGTCGGTGGCGGCGCGCCACAGGCGCCGCTTGCCCTCGCCCTCGCCCGTGTCGGCGACGAGGCCGACGGACTCCAGCTTGCGCAGGTGGTAGGACGTCGCCCCCGAGTTCGTGCCGAGCTCGGCCGCGAGGTCGGTCGCCGTCGCGGGCCCGGCGATGCGTAGCTTGGAGAGCAGTCGCGAGCGCAGCGGGTGGGCGAGCACCCTCAGACTGGCCGCGTCCAGGCGAATGCCGGTGAGGTCACCTGAGGTCTCCGTGGGAGATGTCGGGAGTGTCGGAGTGCTCATATGTGCACAATACCTGTGCACACTCTATTTGCACAAGTAGTGTGCAAAATACCTCTGCATTGACTTTCTTGCAGGTCAGCGGTGGTGTGAAGGGGTGCCCACAGCGATTTGGGGGCCCAACCTCCCGTCCGTAGAATGGGGAGCTGTTGTGCCGTGCGCCCTGGTCAGGGGACCTTGCGCCCTTCCGGAGCACGCGGCATACGCCTCCCGACACCATCCACAGCCAGGACACCTGATGCGTACGTACACCCCGAAGCCGGGCGAGATCACGCGCTCGTGGCACGTGATCGACGCGACCGACGTCGTGCTCGGCCGCCTCGCGAGCCAGACCGCCATCCTGCTGCGCGGCAAGCACAAGCCGACCTTCGCCCCCCACGTCGACGTGGGCGACTTCGTCATCATCATCAACGCCGACAAGGTGGCGCTCACCGGCGCCAAGGTCGAGCAGAAGAAGGCCTACCGCCACTCCGGCTTCCCGGGTGGTCTGAAGTCGCAGTCCTACACCGAGCTCCTCGCGAAGAGCCCGGAGAAGGCCGTCGAGAAGGCCGTTCGCGGCATGCTCCCCAAGAACACCCTCGGCCGTGCCCAGCTCAGCAAGCTCAAGGTCTACGCCGGCGGCGAGCACCCCCACGCTGCCCAGCAGCCCCAGCCCTTCCAGATCACCCAGGTGGCCCAGTGATGTCCGAGAACGCCCAGATCGACGAGACCGCGGGGACCGACGTCAACGACGCGCTCGTCACGGAGTACACCTCCGAGTCCGACACCGCCGCCGCGGGCGAGCCGGCCCGCCGCCCCAGCGCCTCGGCTCCCGGCGCTGCCACCGGGCGTCGCAAGCAGGCTGTGGCCCGCGTGCGCATCGTCCCCGGGACGGGCGAGTGGACGATCAACGGCCGCACCCTCGAGGGGTACTTCCCCAACAAGGTGCACCAGCAGATCGTCAACGAGCCGCTGAAGGTCCTCGAGCTCGACGGTGCCTACGACGTCCTCGTCCGCGTGCACGGTGGTGGCCCCTCGGGCCAGGCCGGAGCGGTACGACTCGGTGTCGCCCGCTCGCTCAACGGTGTCGACGCCGAGCTCAACCGGGCGACCCTCAAGAAGGCCGGCTTCCTCTCCCGTGACGCCCGCGTCCCCGAGCGCAAGAAGGCCGGCCTCAAGAAGGCCCGCAAGGCGCCCCAGTACAGCAAGCGCTGACCCGGCCCCACGGCCTCCCCCCGGATGCCGTGCCAGCACCGAAGGCGGCACCTCCAGGTGCCGCCTTCGGCGCGTCCGGAGTAGGTTCGTCACCGGCATCCCGCGAAAGGCGCTCTTCATGTCACGACTCTTCGGCACCGACGGTGTCCGCGGCCTCGCCAACGGCCCCGTCATCACCGCGGAGCTGGCGTTGTCGGTCTCCGTCGCGGCCGCACGGGTCCTCGGCGAGGCCGGAGGGGACCACGGGCGTCGGCCCAAGGCAGTCGTGGGTCGTGACCCGCGCGCCTCCGGGGAGTTCCTCGGCGCCGGTGTGGTCGCCGGGCTCGCCTCGGCCGGGGTCGACGTGTACGACGTCGGGGTGCTGCCGACCCCCGCGGTCGCCTACCTCACCGGTGACACCGGCGCCGACTTCGGCGTCATGCTCTCGGCGTCGCACAACCCGATGCCGGACAACGGGATCAAGTTCTTCGCCAAGGGTGGCCACAAGCTTCCCGACGACGTGGAGGACCGGATCGAGGGCACCATGGGGGAGCGGTGGACCCGTCCCATCGGCCCCGACGTGGGTCGGGTCGTCTCGATGCCGGACGGCCACACCCGATACATCTCCCACCTGCTGCGGGCCTTGCCGAACAAGCTCGACGGACTGCGGGTCGTCATCGACGGCGCCCACGGTGCCGCGAGCCAGGTCTCCCCCGAGGTCTTCCGCCTCGCCGGTGCAGAGGTCGTGGAGATCGGCACGGCGCCGGACGGCCTCAACATCAACGACGGCTTCGGCTCCACCCACCTCGACCCGCTCAAGGCGGCGGTGGTCACCCGTGGCGCCGCCCTCGGTATCGCGCACGACGGGGATGCCGACCGCTGCCTGGCCGTGGACGCCACCGGGGCCGAGGTGGACGGCGACCAGATCATGGGCATCCTCGCGGTCGCGCTCAAGGAGCGCGGCAGGCTCGCGCACGACACCCTCGTCGCGACGGTCATGAGCAACCTCGGCCTGCTCCAGGCGATGGAACGCGAGGGGATCCACGTCCGGCAGACCGCCGTCGGCGACCGCTACGTCCTCGAGGAGATGCGGGCCGGTGGCTTCTCGCTCGGCGGGGAGCAGTCGGGGCACGTCATCCTCCTGGACCACGGCACGACCGGGGACGGCGTCCTCACCGGCCTGCTGCTCGCGGCACGCGTCGTCGCCAGTGGTCGCAGCATCGCGGAGCTCGGCGCCGTCATGAACCGCCTTCCGCAGGTGCTCCTCAACGTCCGGGGCGTCGACAAGAGCCGGGTGGAGAGTGACGACCACCTCCAGGCCGCCGTGCGCGACGAGCAGGCCGCGCTCGACGGGTCGGGGCGCGTCCTGCTGCGCAAGTCCGGGACCGAGCCGCTCGTGCGCGTCATGGTGGAAGCGCCGACCCAGCAGCACGCCGACGAGGTCGCGGCGCGGCTCGCCGGGGTTGTACGGGAGCGCCTCTCCCTCTGAGCCGTCACCCGGGACCGGTGGGACACGACGACTCGTGGGTCTGTTGCACCAGCCCGCCGCTCACGCCCGGTTGGGCAACCGGTTGTCGATCACGCCGGTCGCTCCCGTGCCCCAGGACGGTGCCGCCCCGTTACGCTGACCGGACCGGGCAGACGCACAGACGACAGCGCTGAGCGTCGCTCATCCGCGCGAGTCAGGAGAGCATCATGGAGACAGGCACGGTCATCGCGATCATCGTGGCGATCATCATCGTGGGCGCCATCGTGGCCTTCGTCCTCTCACGCTCGGGAGCGCGCCGGACCGAGGCCGACCGTGCCAAGGCAGCGGAGATCCGGGAACAGGCCAACCAGCACGACCGTGAGCTGCGTGAGCGGGAGGCGAGCGCCGCGGAGACGAAGGCGCGCGCCGAGATGGCACGTGTCGAGGCCCAGAAGCGGGAGCTGGAGGCGGAGCGGTTGGCTGCCGAGGCCGACAGCCGGTCGGAGAGCGCCGCTGCGGTGCGCCAGGAGCGCGACGCGCAGCTCCGCCGGGCCGACCGCCGCGATCCCGACGTGCTGACGGACAAGGAGGGCTACCGCATCGACGAGCACGGGAACCGCATCGGGGACGGGCAGCTCGGTGCCGGACAGCTGGGCGACGACGGGCGCCCGGTGGATGGCACGGTGGACCCGGATCGCGATCGAAACGACCTGGCTGGAGCTCCTGGGGTCGATGACCGGACCGCAGGTATGGGAGAGCGCGGTGACGGCCTCGCCGACACTCAGGACGACCGCCGCTCCACCGACGACCTGAGGAACGACCCGTATGAGGAGGGGTACGAGGAGGGTCGCTCGGATGCCCAGGAGCGGAGGACCGCCGGCCCGCGGGACGGCGGCATCTGACCTGGAGCGCGAGCGGGCAGGCGCCCACGGGTCGGCGTTGCAGTCGTCGGCGTTGTCTGGGACGCCGCAGTGCCGTCACCTCGCGTGGTGCTCCGCGATGATCCGTGCGTACTCCCGGCCCGAGTCCTTCACGGTGCGCTTCAGGGTGTCGTAGTCGACGTGCACGATGCCGAAGCGCTTCTCGTAGCCGTATGCCCACTCGAAGTTGTCGAGGAGTGACCAGGCGAAGTAGCCACGGATGTCGACCCCCTTCTCGATGGCGTCGGCCACGGCGTCGAGATGCCCGTGGAGGTAGGACACCCGCTCCGGGTCGTGCACCTCGCCGTCCTCCGACACGGTGTCGGGCCACGCCGACCCGTTCTCGGTGATGTAGATCGGCAGCCCGGACTCCCGTGCCGACCGCTCGAGGATGAGGCGGTGGCTCTCCGGGGACATCTCCCACCCCATGTCCGTGAGCGGAGGGCGAGGATCCGTCTCGACGACGCCGGCACAGCCCGGCATCCGGTTCGTGGACTCCTCGCTGTTCCGCGCCGCCCGCACCCGGGTGGGGAAGTAGTTGTTGACCCCCAGGTTGTCCAGCGGCGCGGACATCGCCCTGAGGTCACCGTTGCGGATGAAGGCGTGGTCGGTGAGGTGCGCCGTGTCGTCGAGGAACCCGTCGGGGTAGGCGCCGTGGAAGATCGGTCCGAAGAAGAGCCCGTTGAGGGCGTTGTCGGCCCGCCTCACCGCGTCGGCGTCACGCTCGTCGCCGTCCTCGGGCCCCCACACCTGCGACGGGTTGAGGGTGATCGACACCTCTGCGCCGGGGCAGTGCTCGCGGATCACCGGCACGGCGGTGCCGTGCGCCAGCATGAGGTGATGAGCCGCGACCATCGCCTCGAGGGGGTCCTGGTGTCCCGGGGCGTGTGCACCGATCGCGTAGCTCAGGACCGAGGAGCACCAGGGCTCGTTCAACGTCGTCCAGTGCGAGACCCGGTCACCGAGCGCTCCGACGACGGCCGCTGAGTAGTCCGCGAACCACTGTGCGGACTCGCGGTTGAGCCAGCCGCCCCGGTCGTCGAGGGCCTGGGGCAGGTCCCAGTGGTACAGGGTGACGACGGGCCGGATGCCGTGCTCGAGCAGGCGGTCGACGAGCCGCGAGTAGAAGTCGAGGCCGGCGCGGTTGACGGCCCCGGTGCCGGTGGGGATGACGCGTGGCCAGGCGACGGAGAAGCGGTACGCGTCCAGGCCCAGGTCGCTCATGAGGGCGACGTCCTCGGCATACCGGTGGTAGTGGTCGCACGCCACGTCACCCGTGTCGCCGCCCAGCACCTTCCCGGGGGTGCGCGCGAAGGTGTCCCAGATGGACGGGCTCCGGCCGTCCTCGTCGTGGGCGCCCTCGATCTGGTAGCTCGCCGTCGCTGCCCCCCAGATGAACCCGTCGGGAAACGTGCGCGTGAAGGTGGCCATGCCGGTCACGCTACCTGTCGGGCTGCACGTCGTCGCCGAGGCGGATGGTGCCGGCGACGTCCGGGACGAGCTGCACGGCGAACCAGGTCGCGCCGTCCCACGTGCGATGCCGGGCGAGGCTGCGGATCGGCTCGGGACCGCGGTCGAGCGTGACCGGGTCGACCGTGGTGAGGACACAGCGGTCGACCGGCTTGACGACCCGGAACGTCACCGGTCCGACCTTGACCCGCGTCCACCGGTCCTCCTCGAACGGCTCGAGGTCCCCCTCGACGACGAGGTTGGGGCGGAACCGCTCGACGGCGAGAGGGGAGCCGGGCTCCTCACCGCGTTCGATCGCCGTCTCCGTCACCCAGCTGCGGAGGCGCTCGAGCGACGCCGCGGACGCGAGGGTCACCGGGTAGGCGTCCGCGAATGCCGTGGCGTCCCCCGGGCTGGAGTGAGCCGGGTTGAGGGCACGCCCCCGGTGCACGTGGACCAGGGTGAGATCTGAGCGGCGCAACACCGACTGCATCCACGCACTGGCCCACGCCGGCGCGTCGACCGCCTCGAGGGACCGGCGGTGCACGGTGACCGGCCGTGGCTCACCTTCTGGAACGCTCAGCTCGATCGTCTCGTGGTCGTGGGCCCGAAGGCGAAGGGCCGCAGGGAGGGCCCGGTCGGTGGCCGGCGTGTCTGCCGTGATGGCCAGGAGGGCGCGCTCCTCGCGCGCGGTGACGCACTCCCCGTCGGCGTCCACCACCATCCAGCGCCGGTCACCGCGCAGCCCCCACGGCTCGACGTCGGCATGCGTCACCGGTCGCACTGCCGTGCTCTTCACGGGGTGGAGGTGGATTGCGGAGAGCCTGATCACGCCGTGACGCCGACGTCCCCGAGGACACGCAGGACGCGGGCCTCCCCATGGGCAAGGTCGTACTCGGCACCGACGATGCCGAGCGCACCGGCGCGCAGGCGGTCCGCCACGACCGTCGAACGCTCGGCGATGAGGGCGCAGGTGCGCTCCACGTGCTCCCTCTCGATCTCCTCCGTGGAGGGCGAGTGGCCGCCGCGCGAAGCGGCGAGCACGCTCGGGGTCACGCGCTCGACGATGTCCCGGAGGAAGCCGCCCGGGACCTCGCCTGTGCGGACTGCCTCGCTCGCGGCCGTGACGGCCCCGCACGAGTCGTGGCCGAGCACGACGATGAGCGGGCAGTTCAGGACGGCGACGCCGAACTCCAGAGACCCCAGCACGCTCGGGTCGACGACGTGCCCCGCAGTACGTACGACGAAGAGGTCGCCGAGGCCCTGGTCGAAGATGATCTCCGCCGCCACCCGGGAGTCGGCACAGCCGAAGAAGATGGCGAACGGGTTCTGCTGGAGGGCGATCCGATTTCGGAAGTGCACATCCTGGTTGGGGTGGGCCCGTTCGTCGGCGACGAACCGCGCGTTTCCCTCGGCAAGCACCCGCCAGGCCTCGTTCGGGGTCCGGGGGCGCTTTTCGGCATGAGCCGGCTGCCGCTCGATCACGTCGAGGACGCTATCAGCGCGCCCCTCGGCCGACGGCAGGGCGTCCGAGGATGCCGGGGTGCGGCGACGGACCGCCGCTTCAGATCTCGTCCCGGGTGGGAGCGTAGGCGCCGGCACGACGCACGGTGAGCCCGCTCGTCGCGAGGGCGCGGCCGATCGCAGGGGCGACCTCGGCCAGGCCGGCTGCGTGCAGCCGCTCCCGGGCGCCGGCCCCACCGAGCAGCCCGTCGTCCAGCAGCCCGGAGACCAGACCGGCCATGAAGGAGTCGCCGGCGCCGACGGTGTCGACGACATCGACGGATCGGGCCGCCTCAGAAGTGTCCTCGCCCGAGGCTGCCCGCCACGTCACCCCGGCACCGCCGAGCGTCACGACGACGAGGGCGGCGCCGAGCCCGGCCCACCGGGCCATCACCTCGGACACCGCCTGGCCGGCATACAGCCAGGAGATGTCGTCCTCGGAGCACTTGACGACATCGGCGAGGGCGACGAGCTCCTCCACGCGGGCGCGGACGGTGTCCGCATCGCCCATGATCGACGGGCGCACGTTCGGGTCGTACGAGGTCGTCGCGCTCGCTCGTGCCCTACGGAGGGCGTCGGTGACCTCCGCCTCCCCCGGCTGCAGGGTGGTGGCGATCGACCCGGTGTGCACGTGCCCCGTTCCCTCCGGCAGCTGGACGGGCGGGAGGTTCCAGTGGAGGTCGAAGACGTAGGTGGCGGCGCCGGAGGCGTCGAGAGTCGCGACCGCCGTCGACGTGGGGTGCGCAGGGCTCGTGCTGCCGGGCAGCAGCCGGACACCGCCGGCCTCGACGTGCTCGGTGCAGCGGACGCCACGGTCGTCCGTGCCCACGAGCGTGGCGAGCCAGGTGTCGTGGCCGAGGCGGGCGAGGCCGAGCGCGACGTTCGCGGGTGAGCCGCCGACGTGCTCGGCGGTGGCGCCGTCAGGCGTGTGGACGATGTCGACGAGCAGCTCGCCGACGACGACGACGGGGGCGGTGCTCACGCGGGCTCCTCGGTCATGGTCTGCCATGAGGTCAGTGCGGCTCACCCTAGCGTCGCGGGGATTCGGCATCCCGGGCGTGGGTGGGCGACGATGGGTCGCGTGACGACGCCCGCTCGGCCCGGAAGCCGGTACTCCCTGGGGTCCACGAGGAACCTCGTGTTCTCGCTGCTCGCGGTCCTCGGGATGGTGGCCGTCCTCGTGCTCGTCGTGCCGCGGGTGAGCTCGGTCAGTGGACCGCCCGTCGACATCCAGTCGACGGCGGCGGACGTTCGGGAGCGGTCGGGCTGGCCCATCGTCACAGCGGTCGGCCTGCCGGACGGATGGACCGAGACCTCGGCGCGCTACGTCCGCGTGACGGACGGCTTCATGACGTGGCACGCGGGCTACCAGACGCCCGCGGGCACCTACGTCGCCGTGGAGCAGACGATCGACCCGAACCGCGCCTGGGTGGAGGCGCAGACGAACCGCGCGCCGAAGGTCGGCACCCTCGAGGCGGTGGGTCGCACCTGGGCGAGGTACGAGCGGGACACCAAGGTGCAGAACAGCATGCTCGACGACCCGCAGACGTCGGGCGACCTCACGACGCTCGTCACCGGGACGGCAAGCTTCGAGGAGATGGCCGAGTTCGTCACCTACCTGGAGCCCGTCGGACCGTGATGATCGCCTGGGGCTGGTTTCTCAGTCCTCGGCGGTGATGCGCGCCTCGGCCCGGTCGAGCCATGACGCGCAGTGGGCCGCGAGGGCCTCGCCGCGCTGCCACAGCCCCATGCTCTCCTCGAGGCCCGACTCACCGTTCTCGAGGCGCGCGACGATGTCGACGAGCTCGTCGCGGGCCTGCTCGTAGGACATCGACGCGATGTCGGCAGAGGAATCGTCGGCTGGGCTGCCCGCAGTGTCGGGGGATCCGGCGGCACCGGTGGCGTTTTCACCGGGTCTCCCGGGCCTCGCCGCCTCCTTCTGTCCCATGCCGCCGAGCCTAGTGGTCCCTCCGGACGGCGGCTCAGCCCGGCCGACACCCCGTGCCTTGACGCTCACTCATCGCCGACCCCGACGGTCCGCACGCCGAAGTCGCCGCGCGCGACGCGCACCCGGAGCAGCTGACCAACCTGGAGGTCGGTGGGGTCACGGACGACGGAGCCATCGGGTTCCTGGACGATGGCGTACCCACGGTCGAGGGTCGACTGGGGTGAGAGCGTCCGCAGCTGGGCGTGCAGGTGTGCCGTGTGGTCCCGGGCGCGGTGCAGCCGGCCCTCGACTCGTCGCCGGACCCGGTCGCGCAGCGCCTGGACCGCCTCCCGCTGCCCACGCACGAAGGCTGCCTTGTCGGTGAGGACCGGTCGGGAGCGGAGCTCGACGAGCCGCCGCCGCTCGTGCTGCACCCGGGAGATGACCGCACGCCGACCACGGCTGAGAGCCGCGTCGACGACGGCGCGCTCGGCCGCGGCATCCGGCACGACGGCCTTCGCGGCATCCGTCGGCGTCGAGGCGCGATGATCGGCGACGAGGTCGAGCAGCGGGGTGTCGACGTCGTGGCCGATCGCGCTGACCACGGGCGTCGTCGCGGCGGCCACCGCTCGCAGGAGCGTCTCGTTGCTGAACGGTAGGAGGTCCTCGACGCTGCCCCCACCACGAGCGATGACGACGACGTCGACCTCCGGGTGACGGTCGAGCTCGACGATGGCGGCGGTGACCTCCTGGACGGCGTTCGAGCCCTGGACCGCGACCTGGCGGATCTCGAAGAGGGTGGCCGGCCACCGGCGCAGGGCGTTCTCCACGACGTCGCGCTCCGCGGCGCTGGCCCGGCCGCAGACGAGTCCGACCCTGCGCGGAAGGAACGGCAGGGGCCGTTTCCGGTCACGCTCGAAGAGCCCCTCCTGCGCCAGGTGGCGCTTGAGGTACTCCAGCCGAGCGAGCAGCTCTCCCACACCGACGGGGCGGATCTGGCGTGCGTCGAGGACGAGGCTGCCGCGCTGGGTCCAGAAGACGGGTTTGGCCTGGAGCACCACCCGAGCACCCTCGCCGAGTGGGCCAGGCATGGCGTCGAGGGCGTTGACGTGGATCGAGACCGAGAGGCTCATGTCGACGTCGGGGTCACGCAGGACGAGGTATGCCGTGCGTGCGCCGGGTCGGCGGGTGAGCTGCACGACCTGCCCCTCGACCCACAGCACCGACATCTTCTCCACGTACTGCGAGATCTTCAGGGCGAGCAGGCGCACCGGCCAGGGGTGCTCCGCCGTCGTGTCGACTGCCCGCTCCGGCATCGGGCCCCGACCGGCGGATGCGGGCGTGCTCATGCGCTGCACTCTAGGAGGCGGTGTGGTGTGCGGCGGTTCCAGCGGGCGGTCCACGCGCCTGGCGGCGACCTGCGGACCGGGTCCTCCGCGGCCAGGGCAGGCCCGCCTCGCCTCCCGCGATTCGGGCCGGGTGCGGGCGCCACCTACGATGGTGCACATGGCGAACTCGACCAAGCGCGTGCTCCTTGCGGCTCCCCGCGGATACTGCGCGGGTGTCGACCGAGCCGTCGTCACGGTCGAGAAGGCGCTGGAGCTGTACGGCGCCCCGGTCTACGTGCGAAAGCAGATCGTCCACAACGTCCACGTCGTCACCACTCTCGAGAAGCGCGGTGCGATCTTCGTCGACGAGACGGACGAGGTGCCCGAGGGCGCCACGGTCGTGCTGTCCGCGCACGGCGTGGCACCCGTGGTGCACGAGGAGGCGCGCGCCCGCTCGCTGCGAAGCATCGACGCGACCTGCCCGCTGGTGACCAAGGTGCACCGCGAGGCGGTGCGCTTCGCCGACGCCGACTTCGACATCCTGCTCATCGGCCACGAGGGGCACGAGGAGGTCGTCGGTACCGCCGGCGAGGCACCCGAGCACATCCAGCTCGTCGACGGCCCCGGTGACGTCGCGAACGTCACCGTGCGGGACCCTGACAAGGTCGTGTGGCTCTCCCAGACGACGCTCTCCGTCGACGAGACGATGGAGACGGTGCGTCGCCTGCGGGAGCGCTTCCCCAGCCTCCAGGACCCACCCAGCGACGACATCTGCTACGCGACGCAGAACCGGCAGCTCGCCGTGAAGCAGATGGCCGCTGACTGCGACCTCATGATCGTCGTCGGGTCGCGCAACTCCTCGAACTCCGTGCGCCTCGTCGAGGTCGCGCTGGAGCACGGGTCGCGTGCCGGGCACCTCGTCGACTACGCGGACGAGGTGGACGTGGCGTGGCTCGAGGGCGTCTCGACCGTCGGGGTCACCTCGGGGGCGTCGGTGCCGGAGATCCTCGTCCGTGAGGTCCTCGACCTCCTGGCCCGGCACGGCTTCGAGGACGTGATGCCGGTCGTCGCCGCGGAGGAGTCGCTGATGTTCGCGTTGCCGACCGAGATCCGCCGCGACCTCAAGGCGGCCGGCATGTCGGACAAGATGCGCCACGACGCCAGCTTCGCCGGTGCGGGCTCCGGCCTGCACTGACGGTCGGATGCCGGCCAGTCGAGGGGTTGCCGTGGACACGCCGGTGACGCTTGCCGTGAGTCGGGCCGAACACGCAGTCGCGGGTCGGTTGCTGCACGACTTCAACACCGAGTACGAGGACCCGAGCCCCGGCGCCGACGCACTGGCCGCACGCCTGGCGGTGCTCGTGGCCGATGGGTCGACGGACGTTCTGCTCGTGGGGGACGCCGACGGCGTCGCGGTGCTCCGTTTCCGCCCATCGCTGTGGACCGAGGCTGACGAGTGCTATCTCGCCGAGCTCTATGTCGTGCCGGATCGGCGGGGGGGTGGCCTGGGTCGGGTCCTGCTCCGGGCGTGCGTTGCCCGTGCGCGAGTGCGGGGGTGCGACTTCATGGACCTCTCGACGAGCGAGGACGACGTCGCTGCCCGGCACCTCTACGAGGCGGAGGGGTTCCGCCGCACCGAGGGTGAGGGCGGCCCCCTCACCTTCCACTACGAGATGGACCTGGCGCCCGACGGGCGGGCCTGAGCCGACGAGCCCTCACCTCATCCCGCGTCGCGGGTGACGGCCACTCCAGGCGGCTCGATGCTGGGCAGCTCGGGGCGCCGGTCGTCCTCCGTCACGGCGTCGATGAGCTCCTGGGCCGTCAGCGGGCGGGGAGCGATCTCTACCGGTGTGAGCACGGGCAGCGGGTCACCGACGAGGTCGAGGTCGTGCATCCGTCGAGCCGTGACCAGAACCCTCGACTCCAGCGCGCCCACCATCGCGTTGTAGGCCTCGACGCTCCCCTGCAGGCTGCGGCCCACCTTCGCGGTGTGGCTTCCGAGGGTGCCGAGCCGGCGGTAGAGGTCGCTGCCGAGGTCGAGCAGCTCCCGCGCGCTGGTCGAGAGCGCGTCCTGTTGCCAGGTGAAGGCCACCGTGCGGAGCAACGCCATGAGTGCTCCCGGGCCGACGAGGACGACGCGCTGCAACATCGCACGCTCGTGCAGCCCCGGCTGGGCCGCCAGCGCGGCGCCGAGCATGGCGTCACTGGGCACGAAGCACACGACCATCTCCGGGGTCTCCCGGAACCCAGACCAGTACTCCTTGGCCGCCAGCGCCCCGACGTGCCGGCTGAGGCGGACCGCGTGGTCGCGCAGCAGGGCGGACCTCTCGTCGTCACCGATCTCGTCGGACTGCGCGTCGAGGAAGGCGGTCATCGGCGCCTTGGCGTCCACGACGAGGAGCTTGTCGCCGGGCAGTCGCACCACGACGTCGGGGCGAACGCCGCGGCCGTGGGCGCTGACGGCGCTGACCTGCTCGTCGAAGTCACAGTGGCTGACCATGCCCGCGGCCTCGAGCACCCGCCGCAGCTGCACTTCACCCCAGGCTCCGCGCACGGTCGACGAGCGAAGCGACCCGGCGAGCGAGGCCGTGGCGCGTCCGAGGTGTTGGGTCTCACCCTCCACCCGGGCGAGCAGCGAGCGGATCGAACCGAACTGCGCCATCCGATCGCGCTCGAGGGACCCGACCTGGTGCTCGACGCGCAGAAGCGCATCCTTGAGCGGAGCGAGAAGGGCCGCCGTCTCCAGGTCCTCCGCCAACGACGTCTCGAGGTCGACCACTCGCTCGCGGAGCAGGTCGCGCTCGGCGACGACGGCGGCCGAGCGCGCGGCATACAACAGCCTCGCCATGACCACCGCGAGGCCGGACCCGACCACGACCCCCAGGACGCCCCACACCCATCCGCTCATGGGGCGGACTCTGCCAGCGGGCACCGACAGGGCTCGCGGGTAGCCTCGGGACATGCCGAGCGGAGACGAGAGCGAGGAGGAACGGCTGCGCCGCATCGCGATCCTCAACTCCCGGCTGCCGAAGAAGCGCACGATCGCCCAGGGGCTGCTGCGGAACCCGCTGGGCAAGGTGCTGCTCTGCGAGCTGAGCTACAAGCGTGAGTGGGACCTCCCTGGGGGCGTGGTCGACCCAGGTGAGTCACCGGCGGCCTGCGTCGAGCGAGAGATCCAGGAGGAGCTGGGCCTGGAGGTGACCGCCGGACGACTCCTCGCGGTCAACTGGCTGCCGCCGTGGCGCGGCTGGGAGGACGCGATGCTCTACCTGTTCGACCTCGGCCGGCACGAGGACGGAGAGCTGGACCCGGCCCTCTTCCTCCGCCGGGAGATCTCCGGCGCGTACTGGCGGACGGTGACGGACGCCGGTGCCCACGTCGCTCCATACACCGCACGGATGCTGGAGGTCGCGGCGGACGCCGAGCACACGGCATACCTCGAGAACAGCGAGCCGATGGTGCGCTGAGGCCTTCGGCCGGAGCGCTCAAGTGGGGACCGGCTCGAGGACGAAGACCCGCAGGCGACGGCCGGTGATCCGGTTCTGGTACCGGCGGTATCCGACATACACCCGCTCCGACAGCGTCAGGACCTCGGCCAGCTCCTCGTCGGAGGCCGGTCGCGCGACGACCTCGACCGTGGTGCCGCGGTACGACACCGTGGCCCGCGGCTGGGCCTCGAGGTTGAGCACCCATGCCGGTGTCTCCCGTCGCCCGAAGTTGGTGCCGACGAGGGCCAAGGTGCTGCCGTAGGGAATGGCGATGAGGTGGCTCGTGCGGGCGAGGCCGCTGCGTCGACCGGTCGTGGTGACGTCGAGCACGGGCAGTCCCACGATCAGGCTGGGCGCCGAGTGGCGGTGGTGGGTCAGGCGTTGCACCCCCGTGTCGAGGGGCGGCAGGAACCGAGAGACGAGCCGGGAACCAGCCCTCGATGCGACGACCGCCTGTGCGGCACGCTGCACCGCAGTGGCGGGCCGTACGCGGTAGTCCAGATCCTCGGCGAGGCCCATGGCTCGAGAGTATGGGCTCGCCCGTGGCGACCCCTTCACCCGGGCCTCAACCAGACCGCCCACAGATGCCACTGCCCGCATAGTGTTCCGGCGTGCCGACAGATCACCCTGCGCCATCCGGACAGGCGGTGGTGGTCGGCGCGTCCGGCGAGATCGGCGCTGCCCTCGCGGTGATGCTCGCCGGACTCGGGCTCACGCCGGTGCTGGTCGGTCGCGACGAGGAGCGACTGACCAGAGTGGCCGCGGCGTGCGCGGTGGAATCCGGCGGCGGGGAACCCGCGGTGATCCGGGTCGCCGACGTGACGGATAGGCCCGCGCTCGTCGACACGATGGGCGCCGTGGCCGACGCCGGCCCCGTGGCCGTGGCCGTCTGGGCCGCCGGCGTCTTCGACTGGGCACCGGTCCAACGGGCGGATCCAGGCCGGTGGGGCGAGCTGCTCGACACGAACCTCGCATCGGCCGCCGTGTTCGCCGCGGCGGTCGCACCGGCCCTCGTCGCCGCCGCACCGAGCTGCTTGGTGTTCATCGGGTCGGGGGCAGCACACCAGGCGTTCGCCAACAACGCGGCATACGTCGCCAGCAAGCACGGCCTTGCCGGGCTGGCCGGCGGCACGTTCCTCGACCTGCGGGACCTCGGGGTGAAGGTGAGCCTCGTCTCGCCGGGCCTGGTCGCCGCGGGAGCCGGCCTGTTGTCGCCCACGGGCGCCACCGAGCCGGAACGGCTGCTCGCCCCTGCTGACGTCGCGGCGGCGGTTCGCTTCGTGGTGACCTTCCCCGGGCGTGGCTGCCCGACCGTGATCCGCCTCGAGCCGCAACGGACACCGTGACGGCTCGTGGAGCATGGAGCCGGCGCCAGTAGACTCTCGGCCTCGTGGCACTCACCATCGGAATCGTCGGTCTCCCCAACGTCGGCAAGTCGACGATGTTCAACGCCCTCACGAAGAACACCGTCCTTGCAGCCAACTACCCGTTCGCAACGATCGACCCCAACGTGGGGGTCGTCCCGCTCCCGGACGAGCGCCTGGGGCGTCTTGCGGAGATCTTCGGGAGCGAGAAGATCCTTCCGGCGACCGTGTCCTTCGTCGACATCGCCGGCATCGTGCGTGGTGCCTCCGAGGGGGAGGGTCTGGGCAACAAGTTCCTCGCCAACATCCGCGAGGCCGACGCGATCTGCCAGGTGGTGCGCGCGTTCGAGGACGGTGACGTCGTGCACGTCGACGGCAAGGTGTCGCCCAGCTCCGACATCGAGACGATCCACACCGAGCTCATCCTGGCCGACCTCCAGACCCTCGAGAAGGCCGCCGTGCGTCTCGAGAAGGAGGCGCGGATCAAGAAGGAGTCACGACCCCTGCTGGACAACGCCCTCGCCGCGCAGAAGGTGCTCGAACAGGGCACGACGTTGTATGCCGGTGGTGCGGCTGCTGGCGTCGACCTCGGCCTGGCGTCCGTGCTGGGGCTCCTGACCACCAAACCCTTCATCTACGTCTTCAACCTGGACGAGCAGCAGCTGGCGGACGCGGAGCTCCATGTGCGACTCGGTGAGCTCGTGGCACCGGCCGATGCGGTGTACCTCAACGCCAAGCTCGAGATGGACCTCATGGAGATGTCGGCCGAGGACGCGCACGAGATGCTGGAGTCGTTCGGAGCCGATGAGTCCGGGCTCGACCAGTTGGCCCGGGTCGGCTTCCACACCCTTGGCCTGCAGACGTACCTCACCGCCGGGCCGAAGGAGTCGCGCGCCTGGACCATCCACAAGGGGTGGACCGCGCCACAGGCAGCCGGCGTCATCCACACCGACTTCCAGCGCGGGTTCATCAAGGCCGAGATCGTGTCTTTCACCGACCTGGATGCCGCTGGCTCGATGGCCGCCGCCAGGGCAGCAGGCCGGGTGCGGATGGAGGGCAAGGACTACGTGATGCGAGACGGCGACGTCGTGGAGTTCCGCTTCCAACAGGCGTCAGGCACAGGTGGCAAGAAGTAGCACGTCCGCATCGAGGCATGACACGACGTTTGGTGGCGACATTGTGGAGGGCTGGCAGCCGCCGGCGCACCGTCCTCGACAACGACCTCGCGGCGTTGCAGCGACCGGATCCGACCGGATCGCCAAGGGCGCTCACCCCACTCTGGGAAACGGTCGACTGGTCTGACGGGTGTTCACCACGAGGATCACGCCAACGGGCACTCGATGTGCCTGGCACGTATCTCGAAGTCACATCGCCGGAGAAATGTCAGGAAGAAGTGGCATGAGCGGACTGCTGGAGACCTCGGTACGGTCACCGTATGGATCCGCACCACGATGACCGATGCTCTGATGAGGTCCGTTCCGAGGGGCCGGGGCTGACTGCGGTGGGAGTCCGGATCGGGGTGGGGCTTGGTTGTGTTGCCTGTGCCAGCTTCTTCGCCGCCGGGAGGGTCTCGTCGGCTGGCGTGCTGTGGGCGCCGGTCCTCCTCCTGGGCTGCCTGCTGCTGTTCCAGTCGTTTCGATTGTTGGCGGTGTGGCCATCTGGCGAGCTGAACGGTGGCCAGCCAGCATTCGAGACGTTCACGTCTGCTCTCGCGCGAGGCGGGGCCACGGGTGTCCTGGCCCTCGTTGTCGTCCCGCTGATCTCCATCGGTGTCGCGTTCTCGGTTCTGAAGCTCGGCGCCCCAACGAAGGACGTCAATGGGTGTGCGTTCGCTCAAGTGAACAAGGGCGTGACCACGTGCGTTTCGCAGGCGTCATTCGATCGGGCCAACGCGGGGCAGTACGCGCTCGGGGCGGGGTTCCTCGGCGTCGCGATGGTCGTCACGGGTGCGCTCGAGGTTGGGCTGTCGCTCGGTAGGTTCGACACTGTGCGTCGGCGGACGGGGTCGCCTGACAGAGGCCGCTCCCACCGCACATAAGCCCCCTGCGCCGCAGGAGTGGCACGTATGGCGGCTGGCACATCATCTCTACCCATATCCCTCGTCATCGCCAGCGCCGC
>OCZS010000117.1_pt1 | contig 24817 bp, 23 predicted proteins | sample 1539071 | NCBI WGS metagenome assembly OCZS01 (sample SAMEA3113584, study PRJEB22503) | soil metagenome
CCGGCGGTGGCCGCCCTGCGGGCCCGCAAGCATCGCGAGGACAAGCCGTTCGCGGTGATGGTGGCCGGCCTCGACGGCGCCAGGGCCCTCGGCCGGGTCGACCCGGTGGAGGCGGCCATGCTGGCCAGCCCCCGCCGCCCGATCGTCCTGCTGCGGCGCCTCGAGGGGACGGCCGTGGCCCGGGCGGTGGCCCCCGGGAACCGGTCGCTCGGGGTGATGCTGCCCTACACCCCGCTGCACCACCTGCTGCTGGCCGAGGTCGGGCGACCGGTCGTGCTCACCAGCGGGAACGTCTCCGATGAGCCGATCGCCTACCGGGACGAGGAGGCCAGGGAGCGGCTCGGCGGGATCGCCGACTGGTTCCTTGGCCACGACCGCCCGATCCACGTGCGGGCCGATGACTCGGTGGTGCGCGCCTTCGGCGGGCGCGAGCTGCCCCTGCGGCGCTCGCGGGGGTTCGCGCCCCAGCCGCTGGCCCTGCCCTGGCCGTTCCCCCGGCACGTGCTGGCCTGCGGGGCCGAGCTCAAGCACACCTTCTGCCTGGCCAAGGGGACCTACGCGTTCCTCTCCCACCACGTCGGCGACCTCGAGAACTACGAGACCTACCGATCCTTCACCGAGGGGGTCGGGCACTTCCGGCGCCTGTTCGCGGTCGAGCCGGAGGTGGTCGCCCACGACCTGCACCCCGAGTACCTGTCGACCAAGTACGCCCTGGAGCTGGACGGGGTCGAGCTGGAGGGCGTGCAGCACCACCACGCCCACGTGGCCGCCTGCCTGGCCGACAACGGCGAGCCCGGGCCGGTGATCGGGGTCGCCTTCGACGGCCTCGGCTACGGCACCGACGGGACCATCTGGGGCGGGGAGCTGCTCACGGCCGACCTGGAGGGGTTCCGGCGGGCCGGGCACCTGGAGGTGGTGGCCATGCCCGGCGGGACCGCGGCCATCAAGGAGCCGTGGCGGATGGCCGCCGCCTGGCTGGATGCCGCCTTCGCCGGGCAGGTCCCCGAGGGCCTGGCCGTGGCCGGGCGCAACCGGGACCGCTGGGAGCAGGTGGTCGGCCTGGCCCGCTCGGGCACGGCCTCACCGGCGACCTCGAGCGCCGGCCGCCTGTTCGACGCCGTGGCCGCCATCCTCGGGGTCCGGGACAGCGTCAACTACGAGGGCCAGGCGGCCGTCGAGCTGGAGCAGCTGGCCGACCCGGCCGAGACCGCCGCCTACCCCGCCGAGATCGACAAGGCCGACGGCGGCCTCCTGCGGCTGGCCGGGACCAGCCTGGTGCGCGCCGTCGCCGCCGAGCTCGAGGCGGGGGTCGCGCCCCCCCTGATCGCCGCCCGCTTCCACAACGGCCTGGCCGCCACCACCGTCGCCGCCTGCCAGGCCATCCGCGACGACACCGGCCTGACCACGGTCGCCCTCTCCGGCGGGGTCTTCCAGAACCTGCTCCTCCTGGAACGGACGGTCACGGCCCTTGAGCGGGCGGGCTTCCGGGTCCTGACCCACTCCCGGGTCCCCCCGAACGACGGCGGCATCAGCCTCGGCCAGGCCGCCGTGGCCGGCGCCCGGCTACGAGCCTCGGGCGGCTAGGCGGACTACCCGCCCTGGTCGCCGGCGGGCATGGTGGGGCCGCCGGACTCGGTCTCGTTGGGGTCGACCGAGGTCGAGTCGCGCTCGTCGGAGGTGCCGACCGGGCGGTCGGAGGCGCCCTTGGTGCCGGTCTCGTCGCGCCCCGGCTCGTCCTCCTGCTTGTCGACGTCCTCGCCGCGGCGGGTCATGCTGACCCCGACCCCGAGCGGGGATTCGGCGTCCATGTCGGTCGGGGGGACCCCCTCGCGCTCCTCGTCGGAGATCTCCCGGCCCGGGCCGGGGGGGACCTCGTCGGCGCCGTGGAACACCTTCTCGGTGTGCTCCTCGTAGCCGTCCTTCATCTCGGTCTGGCGGCCCTCGTACGGCGGCACCAGCCCGCCCGGCTCCTGCTCCCCGGCCGGCTGCACCTGCTCGATCTCCTCGCGCTCGTCCATGCCCAGCCCCTTTCAGCAGATCCGTGGCAGGGGGTCCCCGACCAGGAGGTCGACGATCCGGGTCCCGCCGAACGACGTCTTCAGCAGCACGAGGCCGGGCGGGTCGTCCCTGACCCGGCCGATGACGGCGGCGCCCTCGCCCAGGGGGTGGGAGCGCAGCGCGCCCATGGCCGCGTCGACCTGGTCGCCGTCCACGACCGCGACCAGCCGGCCCTCGCAGGCCACGTACAGGGGGTCGATACCGAGCAGCTCGCAGGCCCCGCGGACGTCCGGGCGGACCGGGACCGCCTCCTCCTCGACCACCACCGCGACCCCGGCCGCCCTGGCCACCTCGTTGCAGATGGTGGCGACCCCGCCGCGGGTCGCGTCGCGCAGGCCCCGGACCCCCGGGGCGGCGTCCAGCAGCCGCTCGACCAGCTCGTTGAGCGGGGCCGTGTCCGAGGTGACCTCGGACTCGATGTCCAGCTCGCCCCTGGCCAGCATGACGGTGATGCCGTGCTCGCCGATCGGCCCGGACACGATCACCGCGTCGCCGGGCCGGGCGGTGGCGATCCCCAGCTCCAGCGGGCGCTCGATCACCCCGACCCCGGCGGTGTTGACGTAGCAGCCGTCGGCCTTGCCCCGCTGCACCACCTTGGTGTCGCCGGTGACGATCTGGACCCCGGCCCGCTCGGCCGCGGCGGCCATGGAGCCGACGATCCGCTCCAGGTCGGCCACCGGGAACCCCTCCTCGAGGATGAACCCGGCCGACAGCCACAGCGGCCTGGCCCCGCTCACCGCCAGGTCGTTGACGGTCCCGTTGACGGCCAGGTCGCCGATGTCGCCGCCGGGGAAGAACAGCGGCGACACCACATAGGAGTCGGTGGTGAAGGCCAGCCGCCCGCCGTGGGCGGCCAGCACGGCCCCGTCCTCCAGCGGCGCCAGCAGCGGGTTGGCGAACGCCTCCAGGAACACGGCCTCGATCAGCGTCTGGGTCGCCTTGCCGCCCGACCCGTGCGACAGGGTGATCCGCTCCTCCTTGAGCTTGGCCTTGCGGGCGCGCGCCTTCTCGATCCGCTGGAGGACCTGCTCCTCGCGGCTCAGCTCCTGGTACCGCTGGTGCTGCGAGGTCACGACCTGGTCGCCTCCTTGACCCGCTCGCGGGTGAAGCGGCCGAAGTTGTAGTAGGCGGCGCAGGCCCCCTCGGGCGAGACCATGCAGGTGCCGATGGGCGTCTCGGGGGTGCAGGCGGTGCCGAAGACCTTGCACTCCCAGGGCTTGAGCACGCCCTTGAGGACCTCGCCGCACTGGCAGGCCTTGGGGTCGGCGACCCGCACCCCGGGGACCAGGAACTGCCGCTCGGCGTCGAAGCTCGCGTACTCCTCGCGCACCCGCAGGGCCGAGTGGGAGATGAAGCCGAGCCCGCGCCACTCGAAGTAGGGGCGCAGCTCCATGACCTCGTTGATGACCTCGAGGGCCTTGAGGTTGCCGTCCCAGGGCACCACCCGCGAGTACTGGTTCTCGACCTCGGAGCGACCCTCCTGCAGCTGGAGCATCAGCATGTAGATCGACTGGAGCAGGTCCAGCGGCTCGAACCCGGCGCAGACCAGCGGCTTGCCGTAGTCGCGGGCGATGAACTCGTACGGCCGGCAGCCGATCACCGTCGACACGTGCCCCGGCCCGATGAAGCCGTCCAGGCGCAGGTCGGGCGAGTCGAGGATGGCCTTGATGGCCGGGATGATGGTGACGTGGTTGCAGAAGATCGAGAAGTTCTCGATCCCGACGGCCTTGGCCCGGAGCACGGTCATGGCGCTGGAGGGGGCGGTGGTCTCGAACCCGATGGCCATGAACACGACCCGCTTGTCCGGGTTCTGCTTGGCGATCTTCAGGCTGTCCAGGGGCGAGTAGACCATCCGGATGTCGGCGCCCCTGGCGGTGGCGTCGAAGAAGGCGCCGTTGCTGCCCGGGACCCGCATCATGTCCCCGAACGAGGTCATGATCACGTCCGGCTGCTGGGCGATGAAGATGGCGTCGTCCACCCGGCCCATGGGGATCACGCAGACCGGGCAGCCCGGCCCGTGGACCAGGGTGATGCTCTCGGGCAGGTAGTCCTCGAGGCCGTGCTTGTAGATGGTGTGGGTGTGGCCGCCGCACACCTCCATGAACTTGTACTGCCGGCCCGGCTCGCACAGGGCGGCGATCTGGGCGGCCAGGGCCTGGGCCTTCTCGGCGTCGCGGAACTCGTCGACGAAGCGCACGCTGCGGCCTCCTCTCGCTACTCGATCTTGGAGTCGGCCAGGGCGGCCAGCTCGTCGGCGTAGGCCTGGCCGATCCCCTCGAGGAAGTCGAGGGCGGCCTTGGCCTCCTCCTCGTCGATCTTGGACAGGGCGAAGCCGACGTGGATCAGCACCCAGTCGCCCGGCTCCAGCTTCTCGTCCTCGAGCAGGCCGATGTTGATCGCCCGCTTGACCCCGCTGACGTCGACCTTGGCCAGGTCGGGGCGGTCGTCCATGAACTCGACGATCTCACCCGGGATGCCTAGACACATCTTCTTCCTCCACGTGGATGGCCTCCAGGATCAGCTCGTCGCCGCCCTTGGTCTCCAGATCGAGCCCGCCGCACGCCGAGCAGGCGGCGAGGGCGTCGGTGGCCTCGGCCTCGTGCCCGCAGTCCAGGCAGGTGACCCGCACCGGCACGACCACCAGGTCGACGGCCGCGCCGTCGGCCACCGTGCCCTGGGACACCAGCGCGAACGACTGGTCGAAGGCCGAGTCGACCACCCGGTGCCGCGCCCCCACCCGGACCCGGACGCGGGTCACGCGGCGACCGGCGGCCCGCCGCTCCACCGCCTCGAGGATGCCCTCGCACAGGCCCAGCTCGTGCAACGCGCCCTCCCTCACATCTGACGGATCTTGAAGTAGCGGGCGAGGTCCGGTACCGACTTGCGCAGGACCGCGACCAGGCCGACCAGCGCGGCGCCAAGCACCACCCGGCGAAGCATGCTCATCCCCCCTTCCCGCTCTCGTGCTCACCGATCAGCTCGCGGACGACGGCCATGGCCTGGTCGACCGCGCCCGCCACCGGCGGGCTGAGCCCCATCCGCTCCGACACCTCGGCCGGCTCGCAGCCGACCACGAGCAGCTTCGGGATGTCGCCACCCAGGGCCTTGAGCAGGGCGAACACCGCGTCCGGCTCCATGCCGTGGGCGTCGACCAGCACCCCTGTCCCGTCCTCGACGGCCGGGTCGGGCTCGCCGTCCAGGTCGGGCTCGATCACGTACACCGTTCCCGGCGCCTCCCCGCGGGGCGAGGCGTCGACCAGGATCGCCGCCTCGTAGCCTTCCAGCAGCTCGTAGGCCAGGTGGACGCCCCGGATGCCGAAGTCCCCGACCCGGACCCAGCCGGGCAGGGTCTCGCCGGCCAGCCGCCTGGCCACCTCGACCCCGAACCCGTCGTCGCCCAGGAACACGTTGCCCACCCCGGCGACCAGGACCCTGGGCCGCGGCTCGGCGGACAGGCTCATCGGGGCTCGACCTCGTCGGGCGAGAAGTACAGGTAGCGGCCGTGCCAGCGCTGCAGGTCGGCCGCCGGGTCCTCGTCCAGGGTGACGGCCAGGTGGCGGTTGCCGTCGACGTCCAGGAACACCGCCTCGACGGTGGCCAGCCGGCCGGCCAGGAACATGTCCTGGGCGTCGGCCCGGCGCTGGCCCGGGCGCAGGCAGACCCGGCTCCCCTTGGCCACGGTGACCCCGGCCACCACCACCCCGTCGGTCTCCGGCGACACCGTCCGGTCCGCCCCCGGGTCCCACCACGGCACCAGCCCGGGGTCTGTGGACAGCCGGTCGCCCCCTGCCCCACCGTCGGCTACCCTCCCGGTAGGGGCCCCATCCACCGGCGGGTGGGGCTCCGGCGTGCCGGGATCGCCGGCCTCGACACCCTCGACCCCCTCGAGGTAGCGGACGGCGCCGTGGAGGCGCTCCAGCAGCTCGGGGGGCATGCTGTCGACCCGGTCGATGATCGCCGCCGCCCGCTCGTCGGTCGCCCTGGCCTCGCGCTTCTCGGCCTCGGTGAGGGCCATGGTGCGCAGGGTCAGGATCTCGTCGATCTCGGTGGCGTCGAACAGGTCGCCCGGGCTCTCGGGGGCGATGGTCGGGTGGTCGTAGAGGATGATCGGCGAGGACAGCATGGCGTCGCGCCGGCCCTCGTCGCCGATCAGCACCGGCCAGGTGTGGAGGTTGCGGCAGGCCTCGGCGGCCGGCTTGGCCCACTCCGGCGGGTCGAGCAGGGACAGGAACACCCCCTGGTCGATCCCGAGCAGGCTGTGGGCCGCGACCAGCGAGTGCCGCAGGGCCACGCTCCGGTCGGCGGTCGGGTCGTTCCAGGCGCTGGCGTTCTCCAGCCCGAGGCGCAGCCGGACCAGGCCGTAGGGCCCCTCCAGGCGCTCGGCCGACAGCCTGACCGACCCCATGACCGGCCAGCGGTGGCGCACCGTCCGCCCGGCCAGCCGGCCGGCCACGGTGTGGACGGGCTCGACCCGGCGACCCCCCGGGCGCTCGAACGGCGTGGCCAGCTCGCCGGCCAGCAGCCGGGCCAGCGGGACCTCGACGGTCACCTCCTGCTCGGTGGCCTCGTCCCAGGGGACCAGCTCGGAGCCGTCGACCGGCAGGCTGGCGACCTCGTTGAAGGTCCCGGCCTCGACGTCGACCGCCTCGACCGTCTTGGACTGCACGTGCAGGAACCGGACCAGCACCCGGACCACGGTGGAGCCCTCGGGCTCGAGCAGGCACTCGGTCTGGGTCGACCAGGGCTCGTCGGGGCCGCTCTCGCTCCACAGCCGGGGCATCAGCACCCCGAACTGCCAGCGGGCCTGGTTCTTGGCCGCCGAGGCCCGGTAGGGATACAGCAGGTAGCCCTCGTAGAGGACGGCGTCGGCCACCTTGCGGGCCAGCTCGAAGGACGGGAAGGGCGCGCTCACTGCTTGGCCTCCCCGGCCTCTTTGAACAGCGCCTCCAGGGCGTCGTCCCAGGTCGGCAGGGCCCGGACGGCCTTGAAGCGCTGCAGCGAGTCGAGCGTGTCGCGGCGCACCCGGATCCAGCCGGCCCCCGGGAAGAAGCGGTCCATGATCTCGCGCCACACCGCCACCGGCAGCCGGTAGCTGGCCTCCTTGTGCCAGGGCACCTGGCCGACCGAGAAGCCGCTGAGCCCCTTGGTGAACACCGTCCCGCTGAACAGCAGCAGCAGCGGCACCTCGCCGTCGCCGAGGGCGTGCAGGTACTTGGAGGCGGCCACCTCGAAGTCGTAGGTGCAGGGGACCGGCAGGTCGATCTCGAGGCTGCCGGTGAAGCTGGGCACCATCAGCGAGACGGTGGCGAACTGCATCGGCTTGAGGGTGTCGCCCCAGCGGGGCGGCTCGCCGAACAGCTCCAGCAGCCCGTCGGCCTCCTCGGGCGAGTAGCGGCGCCGCTGGGGCTCGATGCGGATCTGGCAGCGCAGGGCGATCGCGTGGACCTGGGCCCCGGTGGTCTCCGAGATCCGCAGCTTGAGCTGGAGGGTGGGGACGGCCGCGTAGCGGTCGGCCTGGGCGTCGATGCAGTCGAAGACGAGGTCGGTCATGGGGTCCCGGCCTCCTTGCCGGCCACCGGGCGGCTGCGCTCGCGGACGGCGTCGAAGAAGCCGTCGATCGCCTCCCAGGCCTCCTGGCCGCCGTCAAAGCCCTTCCAGTGCATCCGGACCAGGCCGACCAGCTCGTAGCAGGCGTCGATCGGGACCAGGAAGCACTCGAAGCCCTGGCCGGCCCGGCGCACCAGCAGGGCCTCGACGTCGGGGGCGAGGTCGGTCATGACCGGGTTGGCCGCGACCACGTCGGCCCACGCCTCCAGCGGGAGCAGCGACTCGGTGGCCCCGGCCGGGCTGGGATAGAAGGCCACCACCCGGCCCAGGTCGGAGTTGTGGAAGAAGAACGCGACCCGCACCGGGATCTGGAGGGCGTCCCACTGGCCCTCGCCCAGCCCGAAGGCCTGGTCGTGCAGGTAGCGGTCGGGCACCGCCCGGTAGCGGCCGCCGGCCGCCCCCTGGTGGGTGAACAGCAGGTAGCAGGCCCGGCAGGTGCACATGATCTGGCGGCTCTCGAGGTTGACCACGTGGGAGTGGCCGTCGCCGATCGGCTCGGCGCACATCTCGCAGGCCTCCCCCGGGGCCGCGCGCGGTTTCTTCCGGGCCTCCGCCCCCGGCACCGGAACGTCCGGCTCCGGCTCCGGCGGCGGGTCCACGAACCGCCGCAGGCCGGAGCTCATGACGCTCCCGAGCCGACCGCCAGGCGGACCCGGCCGTCGCCGGCGAGCAGGGGCAGGGGGACCAGGTGGAGCTCGGGCCGGTCGACCCCGCGGCCGGCCAGCCGGACGTCGAAGCGCTCCCGGCACGACCCGCAGGCCAGCACGCCGTCGTCCAGGGCGGCCGTGCCGGCCAGCCCGGCGCCGCAGGACGGGCAGCGGTCGCGGTAGGCGTACAGCTCGCCGCCGACGCTGCACACCACCACCCCGGCCCCGGCGACCTCGACCGCGGTCAGGCGGCCCGGCTCCAGCCCGTCGAGGCCGTCGACCACCTCCCACTCCCGGCGCAGCGGCTGGATCTGGAGCAGCTGGGGCTCCTTCTCCCTGGTCAGGTTCTCGACCTCGACGGCCGTGACCTCGGGGGCGGCCTCCTCGATGGCCCGCTCGATGGCCAGCTTGACCGTCATGGTGGAGGACGGGCAGCCGTCGCAGCTGCCCTCCAGGCGCAGGTGGACGACCCCATCGGTGTCGACCCCGACCAGCTCGACCCCGCCGGCGTGCGACCCCAGGTAGGGGCGGACCTGGTCGAGGGCCTCGACCACCCGGGTCTCGGTGTCCTTGGGATGGAGGTCGTGGAGGACGAGCAGGCTGGCGACCAGCTCGTCCTCCACCAACCGGTCAAGGGCCTGCGGCCCGGCCAGCTCGACCGTCCGCTCCAGCCCGGCCCCGTACAGCTCGACCACCAGCCGCACGACCTCCTCGGCGAGCTCGGCCGTGCCGGGGTCGCCGGTGGCCCGGATCTGGCCGAGCAGCTCCTCGATCCGGGAGCCGACCGCCCGGAGGTCGCGCGCCTCACTCATGGGCAGCCCTACCCCTGGTTGAGCATGGTCGGCGAGTGCAGCTTCTTCACCACGTTGCCGTCGCCCAGGTACATGTGGACCCCGCAGGGCAGGCACGGGTCGAAGCTGCGGACCGCCCGCATGATGTCGATGCCCTTGAACTTCTCGGGTGGGTTCTCCTCGAAGATGGGGGTGTTCTGGACGGCGTCCTCGTACGGCCCCGGGGTGCCGTAGGTGTCGCGGACGCTGCCGTTCCAGGGCGTCGGCGGGTAGGGGTGGTAGTTGGCGATCTTGCCGTTGCGGATGACCATGTGGTGCGACAGCACGCCCCGCACGGCCTCGGTGAAGCCGACGCTCACGGCCTCGTCGGGCACCTTGAAGGTCTCCCAGGTCTTGGTGTGGCCGGCCCGGATCTCGGCCAGCGCCTTCTCGGTGAAGTGCAGGGCCGCGGCGGCCGCGTAGGCCTGGAAGTAGGTGCGGGCCCGGTTGCGCTCGATGGCGTTGGACCACTGGGGGATCTTCCACTCGAAGCTGGCCTCGGGCTTGGTGGCCGTCCGGGGCAGGTTGATGACCACGCTGCTGCCGGTGGCCTTGATGTAGCCGATGTCGACCAGGCCGGCCAGGGCGGTCACCCACAGCCGGGCGATCGGCCCGCCGCCGGTGTCCAGGGCCAGGTGGTCGGTGCCGTCGAACCAGCGCGGCGACATCACCCAGGAGTAGTTGTTGTCGAAGTCGCGCTTCTGGGGCTTGGGGATGGTGTGCTGGTTCCAGGGGTGGCGGCGGTCGACCGGGTTGCCCACCGGGTCGTGGGTCACGAACATCGGCTGGTCTTCCCAGTCCTGGTAGTAGGAGCTGCCCAGCAGGATGCGGATGCCCAGGTTGATCTCGGTCAGGTCGGTGGTGACGAGCTTGCCGTCGACGACCACGCCCGGGGTCACGAACATCTTGCGGCCCCAGTCGGTCATGGTCTCGTAGCGGAAGTCGCAGTGGTCGGGGTCGTTGAGGCTGCCCCAGCAGCCGAGCAGGACCCGGCGCCGGCCGACCTCCTCGTAGCCGGGCAGGGCCTGGTAGAAGAAGTCGAACAGGTCGTCGTGCATGGGCACGACCCGCTTCATGAACTCCACGTAGCGCATCAGGCGGGTCAGGTAGTCGGTGAACAGCTGCACCGTGGCCACCGTGCCGACCCCGCCCGGGTACAGGGTCGAGGGGTGGACGTGGCGGCCCTCCATCAGGCAGAACATCTCCCTGGTGGAGCGGCTGACCTGGAGCGCCTCGCGGTAGAACTCGCCCTCGAGCGGGTTCAGCGAGCGCATGATGTCGCCGATGGTCCGGTAGCCGTGGTCGCCGGCGTGGGGGGCCTCGGTGTTGTTGGCCAGCTCGAGCACGCCCGGGTTGGTCTCTTTGACCATCCGCTCGCAGTAGTCGACCCCGACCAGGTTCTCCTGGAAGATGTTGTGGTCGAACATGTACTCGGCCGACTCGCCCAGGTTGATGATCCACTCGCCCAGGTGCGGCGGCCGGACCCCGTAGGCCATGTTCTGGTTGTAGACCGAGCAGGTGGCGTGGTTGTCCCCGCAGATGCCGCAGATGCGGCTGGTGATGAAGTGGGCGTCGCGGGGGTCCTTGCCCTTCATGAAGATCGAGTAGCCGCGGAAGATCGACGAGGTCGAGAAGCACTCGGCGACCCGCTTCTGCTTGAAGTCGATCTTGGTGTAGATCCCGAGGCTGCCGACGATGCGGGTGATCGGGTCCCACGCCATCTCGACGAGGCCGTCACCGGTCCCTGCACGCTCGGTCGTCGTCATCGACGTCCCTCCCCTACCAGTTCGGGCGGTAGCCGGTGGTCAGCTCGCGGCCGGTCTTGCGCCACTTCGGCTCCTTGTCCACGGTCTTGGCGGTCACGTTGCGCAGGCTTCGGATCACCGTCCCGTACATGCCGCTGGCCGCGGTCGAGACCTTGCTGCCGGGCGGCTCGTCCATGAACGGCATGAACTTGTCCGGGAACCCGGGCATGGTGCAGCCGATGCAGATGCCGCCGACGTTGGGGCAGCCGCCGATGCCGTTGAGCCAGCCCCGCTTGGGCACGTTGCACTTCACCACCGGGCCCCAGCAGCCGATCTTGACCAGGCACTTGGGCGACCCGTACTCGGTGGCGAAGTCGCCCTGCTCGTAGTAGCCGGCCCGGTCGCAGCCCTCGTGCACGGTGATGCCGAACAGCCAGGTGGGCCGCAGGGCCTCGTCCAGGGGGATCATCGGGGCCTGGCCGGCCGCCTGGTAGAGCAGGTACAGGATCGTCTCGGACAGGTTGTCGGGCTGGATCGGGCAGCCGGGCACGCACACGATCGGCAGGCCGGCCTTGCTCTTCCAGGACCAGCCCAGGTAGTCGGGCACGCCCATGGCCCCGGTGGGGTTGCCGGCCATGGCGTGGATGCCGCCGTAGGTGGCGCAGGTGCCGACGGCCAGCACGGCCAGGGCCTTGGGGGCCAGGCGGTCGATCCACTCGCTGGTGGTCATCGGCTGGCCGGTCGCGGGGTTGTTGCCGAACCCGCACCAGTAGCCTTCCTTCTTGATCGCCTCGTTGGGGATCGAGCCCTCGATCACCAGCACGAACGGCTCCAGCTCGCCCCGGTCGGCCTTGAAGAACCACTCCAGGAAGTCGTCGGCGCCGGCATTAGGCCCGCACTCGAAGTCGATCAGCGGCCAGTGCACGGCCACCTTGGGCAGGCCGGGAAGGGCGCCGAGGGCGATCTCCTCGATGCTCGGCTGGGTCGCCGCCGTGAGCGCGACCGAGTCCCCGTCACAGCTGAGGCCGGCGTTGATCCAGAGAATGTGGACGACGGCCTCTTCCTGCTCGGTGCCTGCTGCCATGCCGCTTCACCACCTCATCGGGTTGGTCAGGAGCTGTCGGACGCCTCCAGCGCCACCTGGGTCAGCTCCCACAGGACGTGGTAGACGGTGGTCTGGGCCTCCTGGATCCGGTGGACCGAGGAGGAGGGGACCACGAACAGGTAGTCGATGGTGTCGAGCTCGGCCATCTTGCCGCCCTCGTAGCCGGCCAGACCGATGGTGAGCAGCCCGCGCCGGCTCGCCTCCTCGAAGGCGCGGACGAGATTGTCTGAGTTGCCGCTGGTCGACAGGCCCACGGCGATGTCACCGGGCCGGCCGAAGGCGGCCAGTTGGCGGGCGAAGACGACGTCGAAGCCGACGTCGTTGGCCAGGGCGGTGACCACGGCCACGTCGTCGGTCAGGGAGAGGGCGGGCAGGGGACGGCCGCCCGGACGAGGATGCAGGAAGGTGGTGGCCACGGCCTGGGCGTCGGTGGAGCTGCCGCCGTTGCCGAAGGCGAACAGCCGGCCGCCACCCAGGAACGACCGGGCCATGGCCCTGGCGCAGTCGGCCAGCCGGGCCGCGTCCCGGTGCACGGTCAGGCGGCGCAGCTCGACGATCTCGGCCGCCTTGTCCACGGTGGAGCGGCGCACCTGGTCGAGCACGTCCTCCAGGTTGGAGCCGCCCGAGTAGAGGAAGGGGTAGAGGGACTCGACCCCGGTGCCGTCACGAGCCACCGGCGGCACCCCCGACCACGGCGATGGCCTCCTTGGCATGGACCAGGATGGTGTCCCCGACGGTCGCGTCGACCAGGGCGACGCTGACCTCCTCCATGCTCTGGCCGGTGTCGACCACGGCCAGGTCGGCGTCGAGCAGGCGGACCACCGTCACCTGGACCGCCTCGTCCGAGCAGGTGATGCAGACGTCGCCGTAACACTCGGGGATGTCGCCGCTCACCGGATCACCTCCGGGTCGAGCACGCCCGGCTGCTCGAACAGGACGTGCACCAGCTCCCAGAGAACGTGGTAGGCGGTGACGTGGACCTCCTTGACGACCAGCGGGTCGTCGGAGCGGGCGACCAGCGCGTGGTGGACGGCGGCGCTGCCGGCCGTCCCGCCGCCGTCCCCGCCGACCAGGGCGATGGTCAGCATGCCGAGCTCGGCCGCCGCCTCCAGCCCGCGGAGCACCGCCGGGTCGTTGCCGTCGACCGACACCCCGAGGGCGATGTCCTCGGGGGCGGCCAGGTAGCGGAGCTGGTGGGCGTAGACCTCGGCGTAGCCCTCGCGGCTGGCGATGCTGGTCAGGGTGGCCACGTCGCCGGTCAGGGAGATGGCCGGCAGGGCCCGCTTGCCCACGATCACCGGGTGGACGAACTCGACGGCGATGTGCTGGGCGTCGGTGCTGGGGCCGCCGCTGCCGAAGCAGACCAGCTTGCCGCCGCGATGGAAGCGGATGGCCATCGCGTGGCAGGCCGCGGCCACCTGCTCGGCGTCGCCGGCCAGGGCTTCGACGGGCTTCACCCGCTGTTCGAGGGCGTCGGCGGCCGCCGCTTGGAGTGTCTCCGACAGTCGCTGTCGCATGCACGGCCCTCCCGGCGGCCTACGGGCGTTTGGGAAGCATGCGCCGTCGCCGCTCGCAATGCAAGACAGTTCTGTCCGGACACCCTGTCACGTTTGTCTGGTTCCTAGGACCGGAGCGCAACGTCCCCTACAATCGCACAAATTGGCGGCGGCAGAGGAGCACTCTTTGGAGGAGCGCGTCGACGACGTCCTGGCCGACCGGGCGCCCGACGACGCGCAGGCGACGGTTCCCATGGAATCGGTGGTCGTCGACCCGGTGTTCGTGGTCACCCAGACCTTCCCGGCCCGGCCGAGCTCCATCCCCGACATCCGCGACTTCGTCCTGCGCTACCTGGCCGACGCCCCCCTGACCCCCGACGGCAGCCAGCAGATCCACCACGCCGTGCTCGCCGCCCTGCTGGACGCGGCCAGCCCCGACGGCGGCCAGATCCAGGTCTGCTTCCGCATCTTCCCGGACGGGGTCGAGGTCGACGTCCTGCGCGGCCCGGCCAGCGCCGGCAGCAGCTTCCCGGCCGTCCGCCGCGACCGGCCCGACCACCGCTCCTTCGCCGAGTGGATCTCGGGAATGCTCAAGCGCGAGGGCCTCTCCCAGGAGGCCGCGGCCAGGCAGCTCGGGGTGTCGGTGAAGACGGTCAGCCGCTGGGTCGGCGGCGAGACCGAGCCCCGCCTGCGCGAGCTCCGCCGGATCCGCGAGGTCTTCGGCGAGGCCCCCCTGGGCTAGCCGGTGGTGGCCGGCTTGCGGGCCGGTGGGGCGATGTCGTCGCCGAGCAGGCGGCTGATCTCCTCACTCTCCATCGGCCGGCCGAAGTAGTAGCCCTGGCCGACGTCGCAGCCCATCCGGCGCAGGGCCAGGAACTGGGCCGAGTCCTCGACCCCCTCGGCCACCGTGACCAGCTGGAGGCTCTGGCCGAGGCGGACGATCGTCCGGGCCAGCTCGGCGTTGTCGCTGGCGTGGCTGAGCCGCTCCACGAACGACCGGTCGATCTTGAGCATGTCGACCGGGAAGCGGTGCAGGTAGCTGAGCGAGGAGTAGCCGGTGCCGAAGTCGTCGATGGCCAGGCGGGGACCCAGCTGCTTGAGCTGCTTGAGGATGGCCAGGACGTCCTCGTTGTCGTCCATCAGGACGCTCTCGGTCATCTCCAGGACCAGCGCCGACGGCGGCAGGCCGCTCTCCTTCAGGGCCCTGGCCACGTCGTCGACCACCTCCGGGGACTGGAGCTGCCGGCCGGACAGGTTGATGTTGAGGGTCAGCGGCCGCTCCCGCGGTGGGCTGTTGCGCTGCCACTCGGCGGCCTGCCGGCAGGCCTCGCGCAGCACCCAGGCCCCGAGCGGCCGGATCAGCCCGCTGGCCTCGGCCAGGGGGATGAACTCGGTCGGCGGGACCAGCCCCCGGACCGGGTGGTTCCAGCGGGCCAGGGCCTCGGCCCCGACGAGCTGGCCCGAGCCGAGGTCGAAGGTCGGCTGGTACTGGAGGAACAGCTCCCCCGCCTCCAGGGCCCGCCGCAGGTCGCTCTCGAGCTGCACCCGCTGGACCAGCTCGGTGTGCATCTCGGGGTCGTAGCGCTCGTAGCCGCCCTGGCCGGCCGCCTTGGCCCGGTACATGGCCAGGTCGGCGTTGCGCAGCAGCTGGTCGGCGCCGTCGACGTCGCTCTCCATCCGGGCGATGCCCATGCTGCCCCGGACGTGCAGCTCGCGCCCGTTGACCTCGAACGGCTGGCGCAGCCCTTCGAGCACCCGGTCGGCCACCTGGACCACGTCGATGTCGTCGCTGGCGTCCTCGATCAGCACGGCGAACTCGTCGCCGCCGAACCGGGCCACGGTGTCGCTGGGCCGCACGCAGGAGTGCAGGCGCTCGGCCACCTGGATGAGCAGGCGGTCCCCGGCGGCGTGGCCGAGGCTGTCGTTGACCTCCTTGAAGCCGTCCAGGTCGAGGAACAGCACGGCCACCGAGGGCGTCTGGCGCTTGGTCCGCTGGAGGGCGTGGTCGACCCGGTCCTTGAACAGGGCCCGGTTGGCCAGCGAGGTCAGCGAGTCGTGGAAGGCCTGGTGGACGAGCTGGTCCTCGAGCTGGCGGCGCTCGGAGATGTCGCGGGTGTTCAGGACCAGGCCGCCGACGCTGGGGTTGTCGAGCAGGTTGGTGATGGTGAACTGGACGGTGCACCGGTGGCCGTCGCGGTGGCGCAGCGGCAGCTCCAGCTCGAGCACCCCGTAGGGCCGCTCGGCCACCTCGGCCAGGCCCTCGCGCAGGCGGAGCCCGGGGTCGGGGTCGAGGATCTGGGTGAGCGGCCGGCGGAGCAGGTGGGCCTCGCTGTAGCCGAACACCCTGGTCATCGACTCGCTGACGTACTCCACCTTGGCGTCGGGGCCGACCAGGATCACGACCTCGGAGCTGTGCTGGACGAGCGCCTGGAAGCGCTGCTCGCTGGCCCGCAGCTCGGCCGTCCGCTCGATGACCCGCGACTCCAGGTGCCGGGCCAGCGATGAGTTCTCGAGCAGGCTCAGCACCTGACGCCCGACCAGGGCGACGATGATGAAGGACCTGGTCCAGGAGGCGAAGTAGTCCAGGATGCCCTGCTGGACCTGGGCCACCGTGCTGACCGCCAGCGACCCGACGACGGCGATGTAGGGCAGGAACATCCCCATGCGGTCGACGCTGGCGGCGGACTGCTCCTCGTCGACCTCCTCGGCCTCCGGCTTGCGGGCGGCCAGCAGGACCAGCAGGTAGCCGAGGAACCAGCCGACGTCGATCAGCGCCCCCGACGAGTAGGAGCCGCTGGCGGTGAGGTACACGAAGCCGCTGTCGGCCACGGCGATGGCCACCAGCCCGCCGCCGAGCAGGGGCAGCGGGGTCCCCCGGGTGCCGCTGCCCATCCGCGCCCTGGCCAGGACGAACAGCACGATGGTGCCGACGACCACGTCCCCGATCGGGTAGGCCAGGCTGATCGCCTGCGACAGCAGGTTGTCGCCGCCGCTGCGGAACAGCGGCCTGAGCACCATGACCCAGCTGGCCAGCAGCAGCGAGGCCGCGATCATCAGGCCGTCCAGGACCTGGCGGAGCCGCCCGGCCAGGCTCTGGGCGGCGAAGGGCAGGCTGATCAGGGCGGCCGCGGCCAGCGGGGGCGCGGCCAGGTAGCCGACGTCGGCCAGCGACGGGAAGGGGACGTCGCGGCCCAGGACGGTCTCGTACCAGGTCCAGGCGGCCTGCCCGCTCGCCCAGGACAGGGCCGAGGCGCCCATCAGCCGCCACATCCGCTCCTGCTGGGGGCTGGAGAAGCGGGCCGTGCGGATGCAGGTGATCCCGGCCGCCCCGGCGGCCGCGATCAGCCCGAAGTTGGAGATGGCCTGGGTGGCCCGGGGGCCGCCGACGCCCCAGACCAGGCTGGCCAGCCAGAGCAGGGCGACGACGGCCATGGCCGCGCACTCGGCCATGAAGCGTCGCTGCGCCTTCGATCGCGTGTTCATCTCAGGTGCCTGATCGGTCGATGCGCTGGCCGCTTGAGCGAACTCAGGTCCCGCAGTTCCCGGTCGATCAAGAGGAATGCGACTCGTCGGTCTCCCCTGAAGGAAGCGCAGGATGAGGATGCAACTGATCGATCATCAGATCCGGCTCCAGCTGCCGACCTACTGGCCGCGCGCCCTCGAGCCCGAGGCGCTCAACCGGATGGATCATCCGACACCGTTCCTGGTCTGCGATCTGGAGACGGTCCGTGAGCGCTACGCCCACCTGACCGCGGCCCTGCCGGGGGTCAACTGCTACTACGCGGTGAAGTGCAACCCCGAGCTCGAGCTGCTGGCCGCCTTCGACCAGCTCGGCTCCAGCTTCGAGGTCGCCTCCTGCGCCGAGCTGCAGATGCTCCAGAAGCTCGGCGTCGACCCGGAGCGGGTGCTGTACAGCAACACCGTCAAGCCGGCCGCCCACATCGCCGAGTCGTTCGCGGCCGGCCTGTGGCGCTACGCCTTCGACTCCGAGGGCGAGCTCTACAAGCTGGCCCAGCACGCCCCCGGGGCGGCCGTCTACGTCCGGCTCCGGGTCGACGACTCGACCAGCCTGTTCCCCCTGTCGCGCAAGTTCGGGGCCGAGGCCCAGGAGGCCCGGGCCCTGCTCCTGCTGGCCCGCAGCCTCGGCCTGCGGCCCTACGGGGTGACCTTCCACGTCGGCTCCCAGTGCACCACCACGACCGCCTGGCGCCAGGCCATCGCGGCCGTCGGGCGGCTGCTCAGCCGCCTGTCGGGCGACGGCATCACCCTGGAGATGCTCAACCTGGGGGGCGGGTTCCCGGCCCGCTACGTCGAGGACGTGCCCTCGGTCGACCAGATCGCCAACACCATCGAGTCGGCCCTGCACGAGCTGCTCCCCTACCGGCCCGAGCTGCTGGCCGTCGAGCCCGGGCGCTACCTGGTGGCCGAGAGCGCGGTGCTGGTCGGCGGGGTCCTGGGCCGGGAGGTGCGGGCCGGCGAGAACTGGGCCTACCTGGACGTCGGCGCCTACAACGGCCTGATGGAGACCCAGCAGACGGTCAACCAGTGGCGCTACCCGCTGTGGAGCTCGCGCCCTGACCACGCCGCCGCCGACCAGGTGCCGTTCACCGTCACCGGGCCCAGCTGCGACAGCTCCGACACCACCTTCTTCGGCGTCCACCTGCCGGCCACCCTTGACGCCGGGGACCGCCTCTACATCGGCTCGGCCGGCGCCTACACCCTCAGCTACGCCTCCCACTTCAACGGCTTCCCCCCGCCCTCGCCGGTGTTCATCGGGCGGTCATGACCCGGCTGCGCCGCCTGATCGGGACGGCGCTGGTCGACTCGTTCGGGCTGTCGCTCGGCTGGACGGTGTTCAGCCTGTACGTGGTGGGCCGCCACGGCCTGGCCGGGCTGGGCCTGTGCAACGCGGCCATGCTGGTCGGGGTGGCGCTGTCGGCGCCGGTGGCGGCCCGGCTCAGCGTCCGCCTGGACGGCCGGGCCCTGCTCCGGGTGACCTGTGTGACCGAGTCGGTGCTGCGGGTCGGCACCTTCGCGCTCCTGCTCGCCGGGGCGCCGCCGGTCGTGGTGGCGGTCGCGGTCGCGGCCAGCAACGTGGTCGCCTGGACCGGCTACGCCGGCATGCGGGCCGAGGTCGCCGCCGCCGACCCCCGCGGCGCGGCCATGACCTGGTACATGGTCGCGGTGGCGGCGATCGAGGCCGCCGGCACGGCCACCGCCGCCCTGCTCCCGACCGGGCCCGCCGGGCTGGTCTCGGGCGGCCTGCTGGTGGCGGTGATCGCCGGCTACGGGACCTGCCTGGTGCCCACCTGGCTGGTCGCGGGCGGCGCCCTGGTCAAGCGGGCGGCCCCGCTCCCCCGGCCCGGCGGGCTGCGCCGGGTTCTTCGCGGCGGCCGGCTGCTGCCCAACGGCCCGCCCGACGGCCTGCTGGCCTTCGGGGGGATGGTGATGCTGCTCGGGTCGGGCCCGACCCTGCTGGCCGTCGGCCTGGCCGCCGAGCTGCACGGGACCAGGTGGGTGGCCGGGTCGGCCCTGGCGTTCGCCGCCGGCAGCCTGCTCGCCCCGCTGGTGGTGGCCCGGCTGGAACGCCGCACCCTCCCGCCGGCGATCGCCTGGCCGGCCCTTGGCATCGGCATGGCCGGCGGCTGGGCCTTCGCCGCCTGGAGCCCGGCCGCCCTGCTGGCCGCCCAGCTCCTCTCCGGCATGTGCATGAGCGCCCTCGAGGGCGACATGGACGCCCGGGTGGCCACCAAGGCCGCCTCCCCACGGGGGGTCACGGCCGGGCTGGCCACCGCGGCCGCCCTGCGCGCCTTCGGCAGCGCCGCCGCCGTGGCCATGGCCCCCCGGGTCATCGGCGAGGCCGGGATCGGCTGGCTGGGCGGCGCCCTGGCCGCCGCCCTGGCCGCCCTGGCCGTCCTGCGGCTGGCCAGGCGCTGGAGCCGGTCAGCGGCCGACCGGGTCGTCGGCGTGGCCACGGCCCGGGACCTCTAGGCCGGCGAGCAGCGAGGCCAGCCGGCCGGGGACCGAGAACATCGGCCAGTGGCCGGTCGGAAGCTCCAGGAACGACCAGCTCGGCCCGGCGAGCGCGGCGAACCAGGGATGGCCGCTGTCGATCATCTGCCGCACCTGGGCGAGCGGGATGCTGCAGGTGATCAGCAGCTTGGGCAGCTCCTCGGGGGCCCGGCCCCGGAGCGACAGGGGCTGGGTCCAGGTGCGGAGCGGCTGGGCGGTGGCCCCGGCGCGCATGCGGGCGCGCTCGTCGGGACCGAGCCCTTCCAGGCTCGCCCCCATGACGCCCTCCAGCTCCTCCCACGAGGGCATGGGGACCTGCCAGCCCTGACCGGCCTCCTCCACCAGCCGCTCGATCAGCTCCCTGGCCTCGGGCGGCTGGAGGTCCATGAAGGCGGCCCCGTCGGGGCTCGGCCCGGCGTCGAGGTAGGCGAGCAGGGCGATGCGGTCGGGGATCCGGTCGGCCACCCCCGTGACCACGTGGCCGGCGTAGCTGTGCCCGACCAGGACGACGTCGTCGAGCCCCTCGGTCTCGATCAGGCCGGCCACGTCCGAGACGTAGGTGTCCAGGTCGACCTCGGGGGTGGCCAGGTCCGAGCGGTCCCCAAGGCCGGTGAGGGTCACCGCGTGGACGTCGTGGCCGTGGTCGCGGAGCTGGTCGGCCACCGGCTGCCAGGACCGGCCACCGAGCCAGGCCCCGGGGACCAGGACGTAGGTGCTCATGCTGGGCTCCTTCTTCCTGAGTTGTACATTGTACAATTACTGTACGTTGTACAATAGGCAGATGTCAAGCCCCGAGCGCCCATCGCACCGCACCGCCGGCCAGCGGGCCGGGCTGTCCCGCGAGGCGGTGCTGGGGGCGGCCCGGCGCGTCGCCGACGACCAGGGGGTGGACCACCTCACCATGCGCCGCCTGGCCGCCGAGCTGGGGGTGACGCCGAACGCCCTCTACACCTACTTCCCGGACAAGGAGGCGCTGCTGGACGCCCTGGTGGACGACCTGCTGGCCGGCATCGAGCCCGGCGACCCGGACGAGGGGGACTGGCGGGACGGCCTGGTCAGGGTGATGGACGGCTCCCGGCGGCTGCTGCTGGCCCACCCGCGGCTGGTGCCGGTGTTCCTGGCCCGCCCCGGCCTTGGCCCCAACGCGGCCCGGCTGGGCGAGATCAGCTTCCGGCTGCTGCGGCGGGGCGGCCTCGAGGGCGACCGGGCGGTCGAGGCGTTCCGGGTCCTGCTGACCTACTCGCTCGGGTTCGCCGCCTTCCAGGCGCCGCGGCTGCAGGTCGACGCCGCCGCCCGGGCCGAGGCGGCCGAGGCGGTCTTCGCCGGCCTGCCGCCGGACCGGTTCCCCGAGATGCGCTCGCTGGCCGGCCACCTGGCCGGGCCCACCACCGACCGCCACTTCCACACCGGCCTGCGCTGGCTGCTCGAGGGCATCAGCCCAGCGCCTCGTTCCGAGGGGTAGGGCGGCGCCGGCGCAGCCGCAGCAGGCCGGTGGTGTAGACGCTGGCGGCGACCAGGCAGGCCACGGCCGCCGCGACCAGGGCCGGGGTGGTGGGCAGGGGCAGCGCCACGGGGAGGACGGCACCGGCCACCCAGGCCAGCTGGAAGGTCGTCTCGGCCCGGGTGATGGCCGTCCCCCGGGCGGCCGGGGCGACGTCCCGCTGGACCAGGCTCTCGAAGCCCAGCCGGGCCGCGGCGATCCCGCCCCCCATGGCCAGCCCCCCGACCGCCGCCGCGGCCACCCCGACCCGCCCGGCCAGCAGCCCGGCGGTGGTCCCGCACAGCAGCAGCCCCCCGGCCAGCAGCCCGTCCTCCCGGACCAGCCGGGCCGCCCGCGGCAGCAGGAACGCCCCCACCACCCCGCCCACCCCCACCGCGGCCAGCAGCAGCCCCAGCCCGGCCGTCCCCACCCCCTGCCGCCGCAGCTCGAACGCCAGCAGGAACAGCGTGAACCCCCCGACCGCCCGCACGGTCGCGTTCGCCGTCCTGGCCAGCCGCACCCGCCCCGGCGGCCGGGCCAGCCGACCGTCCGCCCGTCCATGGGATCGCGGGGGGGTCGCGGCCGGGTCCTGGGGAGCTGTGGACAACCCGTCCTCCCGCTTCCGGCGATCGGCTACGCTCCCCCACCGGGGGACCCGCCGCGAAGCCGGGCCAGCTTGGCGTGTCCGGGGGAGGGCGAGGACGAGGACCCCGCCGGCGGTGAAGGCGAGGGCGGCCGCCCACAGGACCGCGCCGCCGCCGAGGAGGCGGTCGAGGCCGACCCCGAGCAGGGCTCCGGCGGTGCCGCCGAGGGCGGCCACCCTGGCCATGCGGCCGTTCACCGCGACCAGGTCGCGCGCGTCCCGATCGACCGGGGCACCCCCCTGGGGTTCCCCGGACCCCTCCGGGCCGAGGAGCTCCGGGACCATGGCCGTGCGGCTGATGCCGTGGGCCCGGGAGCAGACCAGGAGGCCGAAGGCGAGCGGGTAGAGGAGCAGGGACTGGGTGCGGGCCACGGCCAGGGCGGCCAGGGCGGCCCGCAGGGCCATGGCGGCGGCCAGGGCGAGGCGGCCGGCCCCGCTGCGGCCGTCCAGGAGGCGGCCGAGCAGCGGGGCCACCACCGCGAACGGGGCGACGGTGAGCAGGAGGTAGAGCGCGACCCGGGGCCGGGCCGCGGCCACCGGCACGGCGAAGAACAGCGTCCCGGCCAGGGCCACCGCGACCAGGGCGTCGCCGAAGGTGCTGGTCGCGTGCACCCAGGCCAGCCGGTCGAGCGGGCGCCCGGCGGCCAGCCGGCCTCCCGGCACCCGCCCCCTGGCCGCCTCGCGCATGGCTGGCATGCTAACGGCGAAGCCCCCGGGGATCCCGGGGGCTTCGCCTATCCCTGGGGTGGGACAGCTGGACGCCTACTCCTTGCCGGCCAGCTCGGCCGGCGGGGCGTCGATATCTTCATCTTCGGTGGGCTGGTCCAGCGAGCGGAAGGCGACCTCGCCGTTCTCGGCGTCGACCACGACCAGCTGGCCGGCGGTGAACTCCTTCCACAGGAGCTTCTCGGACAGCGGGTCCTCGACCAGGCGCTGGATGGTCCGCCGCAGCGGGCGGGCGCCCAGGGCCGGGTCGTAGCCCTTCTCGGCCAGCAGGTCCTTGGCCGCCTCGGTCAGCTCCATGGCGATGTCCTTGGACTTCAGCTGCTCCACGACCCGCTTCATCATCAGGTCGACGATGCTCTTCACCTGCTCCCTGGAGAGCTGGTGGAAGACGATCACCTCGTCGATCCGGTTGAGGAACTCGGGCCGGAAGTGGCGCTTGAGCTCGTCCATGACCTTGCTCTGCATCCGCTCGTAGTCGACCTTGGCGTCCGGGCGGGCGGTGAAGCCCAGGGTGGCGCCCTTGGCGATGTCGCGGGTGCCCAGGTTGGAGGTCATGATCAGCACGGTGTTCTTGAAGTCGACCGTGCGGCCCTGGGCGTCGGTCAGCCGCCCGTCCTCCAGGATCTGGAGCAGGGTGTTGAACACGTCCGGGTGGGCCTTCTCGATCTCGTCGAACAGCACCACGCTGAACGGCTTGCGCCGGACCGCCTCGGTGAGCTGGCCGCCCTCCTCGTAGCCGATGTAGCCCGGCGGGGAGCCGATCAGGCGCGAGACCGTGTGCTTCTCCATGTACTCGGACATGTCGAGGGCGATCAGCGCGTCCTCGTCCCCGAACAGGAACTCGGCCAGGGTGCGGGACAGCTCGGTCTTCCCGACGCCCGAGGGGCCGAGGAAGATGAACGAGCCCGAGGGCCGCTTGGGGTCCTTGAGGCCGGCCCTGGTGCGGCGGATGGCCTGGGAGACGCTGTGGATGGCGTCGTCCTGGCCGACGATCCGCTTGTGCAGCTCGTCCTCCATGCGCAGGAGCTTGGCCGTCTCCTCCTCGGTCAGCTTGAACACCGGGATGCCGGTCCAGGAGGCCAGGACCTCGGCGATCTCCTCCTCGTCGACCTCGGCGACCACGTCCATGTCGCCCGACTTCCACTCCCGCTCGCGGCGGGCCTTGTCGTTGAGGAGGTTCTTCTCGGTGTCGCGGAGGTTGGCCGCCTTCTCGAAGTCCTGGGCGTCGATCGCCGACTCCTTGTCCCGGCGGACGTCGGCGATCTTGCCGTCGAACTCGCGCAGGTCGGGCGGGGCGGTCATGCGCCGGATGCGCATGCGGCTGCCGGCCTCGTCGATCAGGTCGATCGCCTTGTCGGGCAGGAAGCGGTCGGAGATGTAGCGGTCGGCCAGGTTGGCCGAGGCGACCAGGGCGTCGTCGGTGATGGTGACCCGGTGGTGGGCCTCGTAGCGGTCGCGCAGCCCCTTGAGGATGTCGATGGTGTGGGCCACCGACGGCTCCTGGACCTGGATCGGCTGGAAGCGGCGCTCCAGGGCGGCGTCCTTCTCCAGGTGCTTGCGGTACTCCTCCAGGGTGGTGGCGCCGATCGTCTGGAGCTCGCCCCGGGCCAGCATCGGCTTGAGGATCGAGGCGGCGTCGATCGCCCCCTCGGCCGCGCCCGCCCCGACCAGGGTGTGGAGCTCGTCGATGAACAGCACGATGTCGCCGCGGGTGCGGATCTCCTTGAGGACCTTCTTGAGGCGCTCCTCGAAGTCGCCGCGGTAGCGCGACCCGGCCACCAGGGCGCCCAGGTCGAGGGTGTACATCTGCTTGCCCTTGAGCGTCTCGGGGACCTCGCCCTTGACGATGGCCTGGGAGAGGCCCTCGACGATGGCGGTCTTGCCGACGCCGGGCTCGCCGATCAGCACCGGGTTGTTCTTGGTCCGGCGGGACAGCACCTGCATGACCCGCTCGATCTCCTTCTCGCGCCCGATCACCGGGTCGAGCTTGCCCTCACGGGCCAGCTGGGTGAGGTTGCGCCCGAACTGGTCGAGCACCAGCGAGCCCTGCGGCTGCGACTCGCCGGGGGCGCCGCCGCCCTGGCCCTCCTTGCCGCCGGCGTAGCCGGACAGCAGCTGGATGACCTGCTGGCGGACCCGGGACAGGTCGGCGCCCAGCTTGACCAGCACCTGGGCGGCCACGCCCTCGCCCTCGCGGATCAGCCCGAGCAGGATGTGCTCGGTGCCGATGTAGTTGTGGCCGAGCTGCAGCGCCTCGCGCAGCGACAGCTCCAGGACCTTCTTGGCTCGGGGGGTGAACGGGATGTGCCCGGTGGGGGCGCTCTGACCCTGGCCGATGATCTCCTCGACCTGGGCCCGGACGGCCTCCAGCGAGATGCCGAGCGACTCGAGCGCCTTGGCGGCGACGCCCTCACCCTCGTGGATCAGCCCGAGCAGGATGTGCTCGGTGCCGATGTAGTTGTGATTGA
>OCZS010000118.1_pt1 | contig 24693 bp, 26 predicted proteins | sample 1539071 | NCBI WGS metagenome assembly OCZS01 (sample SAMEA3113584, study PRJEB22503) | soil metagenome
GTAGACGAACGCCTCGACCCCGTAGGAACGTGCGAGGTCGGCCTGGGCCTGCCGGGTCTCGGGCACGCGGAGGTCGTAGAAGCCGAGGTCCCCCGGGAGGGTCGGCTGCAGGTGCCCCGGGAAGAGGCGGCGTGCCCGGGCGGCGTTGGTCCACTCGGTGAACCCCGGGCCCCACCACTGGTCGTTCTCCTCGATCGGGAAGTACTGCGGGAGGTAGAACGCGAGGGCGCGTGCCTTCAGCGAGGGCGCGGCGGCCGGGGAGGCCGCCGAGGCTGTCTCGATCACCGAAAACCGTCATTTCTCCAGGCGTCACGCGAGCACGACGATCCTAGAGGTCGGCGGTGGGGTCGGATCACCGGTCACCTCCGCGCGGGTCGCCGTGGTCGGCACCGGTTGCCGTGCGGTGGTCCGGGGTAGTGCGGTGCCATGGGCGAGGCCTTGCTGTTCGGTGCGATCGGCTCCAGTGCGCTGGTGCTGGGGGCGCTCGTCGGCGGCTGGGTGCAGGTCCCGAAGCGTGTGCTTGCGGCGATGCTCGCCTTCGCCTCCGGAGCGCTCATCACGGCTCTCGCCTTTGAGCTGTTCGAGGACTCGTACGAACAGGGTGGGATCTGGCGAGCCGGGCTCGGGCTGCTCGCGGGCGCTGTGGTCTTCACGCTGCTGAGCCAACAGCTCGACCGGGTCGCCGAGGGCCACCGTCCGCAGGACCACGGCAGCGAGAAGCTCGACACCGACGCGGCCGCTGCGGAGAAGCCGGCGTCATCGGCGTCGGTGAAGGGCGCGGCCGGGCTCGCCCTGCTGGCTGCGGTCACCCTCGACGGCGTTCCCGAGAACCTCGCGCTCGGCGTGTCGTTGGGCGAGGGAACCGGAGGCCTGGCGCTGCTCGCCGCGATCTTCGTCTCCAACTTTCCCGAGTCCCTCGTCGGCAGCGCGTCGATGAGGGCGCAGGGGCGGTCGCACCGCTTCGTCGTCGGCACGTGGACGGTCTGCGCGATCCTGCTCACCGCTGCGGTCGTCGTGGGAGCGGGACCGCTGTCCAGCGCGGAGCCGGAGACCTTGTCCATGCCCCTGGCGTTCGCGGCCGGTGCCGTGCTCGCCTCCCTGGCCGACACCCTGATGCCCGAGGCCTACGAGAACGGCGGGCCGACCGTGGCGCTCAGCACCGCAGCCGGATTCGTGCTCTCCTTCGTCCTCGCGACCCTCTGAGCCCTCCTAGCCACCCGTCGTGGGCCGCCCTGGTGAGAACCCCGGTCCCGGCGTCAGGGGTGACCCTGAGCGGCCCCTGACGTTCCGACCACGCCGGTGGCGTGGGGGTGCCTGGGCCCTAGATTGGCCCGCGTGGTTCCCGTCGTGCACACCGAACGGCTCACCAAGGACTACGGTCCGGTGCTCGCCCTCGACTCGCTGACCCTCGACATCGGTCCCGGCATCACCGGGCTCGTGGGCGCGAACGGAGCCGGCAAGTCGACCCTGATCAAGATCCTCCTCGGTCTCGTTCCGGCGACCGGCGGGCGGGCAGAGGTGCTGGGGCACGACATCGGCTCCGACGGCGCCGCGATCCGTGCGGCGGTCGGGTACCTGCCCGAGCACGACTGCCTGCCGCCCGACGTCAGCGCCAGCGACTTCGTCGTGCACCTCGCCACGATGTCGGGGCTGCCACGGGTGGCAGCCCGCGAGCGGGCTGCCGAGGTGCTGCGCCACGTGGGCCTCGCGGAGGAGCGCTACCGCCCGATGGGTGGCTACTCCACGGGGATGAAACAGAAGGCGAAGCTCGCCCAGGCCCTGGCCCACGACCCGAGCCTCGTCCTCCTCGACGAGCCCACGAACGGGCTGGACCCTGCCGCCCGCGACGAGATGTTGGGCCTGGTCCAGCGGATCGGGCGTGACTTCGGGATCGCGGTGATCGTCACCTCGCACCTGCTCGGCGAGCTCGAGAGGGTCAGCGACCACGTCGTGGTCCTCGATGGTGGCCGGCTGTTGCGGGCCTCGCGGACCGACGACTTCCTCGATGCGACCGGTGTCCTCATCGTCGAGGTGATCGGTCAGGACGCACAGCAGCGGATGGCCGACGCCCTCACCGGCGTCGGGGTGATGACGATCCCGCGCGGCTCCGTGCTCACGGTCGACGCGGCCGGTAGCCCGGACCTCCACGACCTCATCCGGGACACGGCCACCGATCTGGGCGTCGGCCTCGTGCGCCTCCACGCCGACCACCGCCGCATCGAGGACGTCTTCGCCGACGCCGAGGAGACCTCAGATGGCTGACCCGTCCGTTGCCACGCCGGCGGGCCGCAGTGTCATCCACGACCTGGGGTACCGGCCCTACACCGGTCCACGACTGGGGTCCGGACCCATCGCGCGCGCCCTCGTCGGCACCGGCTTCCGCAACACCTTCGGCCTGGGCCGTTCGGGAAGGTCGAAGGTCCTCCCCTTCCTGCTCCTCGGGCTCAACCTGCTCCCTGCCTTCATCGTGGGCGGGGTGATGGTGCTCGTCGGGTTGGACGAGCTGCCGATCGCGTACGCGGAGTACGCCTCCACGACGCAGGTGCTCCTCGGCATCTTCGTCGCCTCGCAGGCGCCGGTGCTCTTCTCGCGCGACCTCCGGCACGGCACCATCTCGCTCTACCTGGCGCGCCCGCTGCGGTCGGACACCTACGCCCTGGCCCGCTGGTCCTCCCTCCTCGGGGCGACGCTGCTCTTCCTGGTTCTCCCGGTCCTCGTCCTCTACACGGTGGCGCTGTTGGGGGAGATGGACGTCTCCGACCAGACCGCTGATGCCGCGGTGGCGATCGGTCTCGCCGCGTTGCTCGCGCTGTCGCTCACCGGGGTCGCGGGCCTCATCGCCAGCTGGTCGACCCGCCGCGGGTTCGCGGTCGCCGCCACCATCGCGCTCCTGCTCATCGGGAACGGGATCGTGACGGCGATCCAGGAGATCGCCCGGGAGGAGGGTCAGCCGCAGGTGGGAGAGGTGGCCGGGCTGTTCTCCCCCTACTCGCTCTACCGCGGGCTCATGGCGTCGTGGACCGACGTCGAGACCGCCACGCCGCCCACGAGCACGGCCATGGAGGTCACCTACCTCGTCGTCTTCCTCGCCCTGTCGGCGGCATGCCTGGGCGGACTGGTCTGGCGATACCGGAGGGTGGCCACGGCATGAGCGTCCTCACCCTCGACAACGCCTCCCGGTGGTACGGCAACGTGGTCGCCGTCAACGGCATCTCGATGTCGGTGCGTCCCGGGGTCACCGGTCTGCTGGGTCCGAACGGGGCCGGCAAGACGACTCTCATCGCGCTCATGGCAGGCTTCCTCGCCCCATCGGCGGGCACCGTCACCCTCGACGCCGAGCAGGTCTGGCGCCATACCGATGTCTACCGCACCATCGGTCTCGTCCCGGAGCGGGAGCTGAGCTTCGGCTACCTCACGGGGCGTCAGTTCGTGCGCGCCAACGCCGAGCTGCACGGGCTGGTGGAGCCGGGCGCCGCGACCGAACGCGCACTCGCGACGGTGGAGATGGTCGAGCCGGCGGAGCGCCGCATCGGCACCTACTCCAAGGGCATGCGGCAGCGGGTCAAGCTGGCCTCGGCGCTCGTCCACGACCCAGCGGTGCTCCTGCTCGACGAGCCGTTCAACGGCGTGGACCCCCGCCAGCGGCTGCACCTGATGACTCTGCTGCGGCAGATGGGCGTCGAGGGACGGACCGTGCTCTTCAGCTCGCACATCCTCGAGGAGGTGGAGCAGGTCGCCCGCCAGATCGAGGTCGTCGTCTCCGGCCGGCACGCCGCCTCGGGTGACTTCGGCCAGATCCGCCGGTTGATGACCGACCGGCCGGTGCAGTACGTCGTGGTCTGCGACGACGACCGAGGGCTCGCGGGTGCGTTGATCGCGGAGCCGTCCGTCGTCGCGGTCTCGTTGCGCAGGGGCGGCGGTGTCGAGGTCTCGGTGTCCGACTTCGGCTCCTTCGCAGTCCGTCTTCCCGTGGTCGCGCGTGGGCACCGCATCCGGATCCTCGAGCTGACGCCGACGGACGAGTCGCTCGAGAGCGTCTTCGCCTACCTCGTGGGTGGGTGACCCGATGAACACCACCATCCTCCGCCTCTCCGCCCAGGCACTCCTCGGCCGCCGTCGCGGCGTGGTCCTCGTGCTGATCCCCGCAGTGCTCGTCGTGCTGGCCGTCGTGGTGAGCATCCTCACCGACGACGAGATCGGTTACGAGTCCGTCGCCAACCTCGGCTTCACCCTCGCCCTCCCCCTCGTCGCACTGCTCGCCGCGACCGCGGTCCTCGGCCCCGAGGTCGACGACGGGTCGATCGTCTACCTGCTCTCGAAGCCGGTGAGCCGTCACGTCATCGCCCGCAGCAAGTACGCCGTCGCCTGGGCGGCCACGATGGTGCTCGGGGCCCTGCCGCTCGTCGTCGTGGGCCTCGTCCTCGACGCGTCGCAGCCACGCCAGGCACTCGCCTGGGGCCTGGGCGCAGCGGTGGCCGGCACGGCATACACGGCACTCTTCCTCGGGCTGGCAGCCGTCACGCGGCATGCCGTGGTCATCGGGCTGCTCTTCGTCCTCATCTGGGAGGGCGTGCTCGGCACCGCGTTCGCGGGTGTCCGGTGGGCGGCCATCGGAGGGTGGGGGCGTGAGGTCGCCGGGGAGATCAGCCCACTGGTGCCGGTCGTCGGCACGGGCGTGACGTATGCCGTCGTCGCGGCCGCCCTCGTCAGCGTCGGCTCACTGTGGTTCACCGGCGACCGGCTGCGGTCCTTCACCCTGCGCGGAGACGAGTAGCCGGCGCCCCGACCGCGGGGAAGCCTCGCCGGATGGATGTGGTGGCGCGGCTCAGTCGGCCGGCTTCGCCGCGACGGTGTGCAGCGCGGGGCCGTCCAGCCGGTAGCGGGTCCAGTCGTCCTGAACCACGGCACCGATGGACTCGTAGAAGGCGATGCTCGGCGCGTTCCAGTCCAGGACCAACCACTCGAGGCGGGAGTAGCCACGCTCCACGCAGACGCCGGCCAAGGTCCGCAGCAGCTCCTGCCCCAGCCCGAGCCCCCGGTGCGCCGGACGGACGAACAGGTCCTCGAGCCAGATGCCGTGGGTGCCGGTCCAGGTCGAGAAGGACACGAACCACACCGCCACGCCCGCGACCTCACCCTCGACCTCCGCCACGTGGCCGAAGAGCGCCGGCGCGCCGCCCGCGGGAAAGAGGGCGTCGGCCAGCTGGTCCTCGGTCGCCTCCACATCGTGCAGCGCCTGCTCGTAGTCGGCGAGCTCGCGGATGAGTGCCAGCACCTCCGGAACGTCCCCTCGCTGGACGGGACGGACGCGGGAGGAGGAGCGCGGCATACCGGGAAATGTACGCACACGGCACGATGCAGGCATGAGCACCACACGTGAGGGCAGCGCAGCCGTGGCCGAGCGGAGCGGCAGGTCGCTCCGGTGAGTGGGACGGGTCTCATCCACCACCTCGCGGAGGTCGAGCACTGGGCGGCGGCCCGCGTGAGCGGCGAGTACCGGCGCTCCACCCTGGGCCGCAGCCTGGAGGAGGAGGGTTTCGTCCACTGCGCGGCACCGGAGCAGGTGGCCGACGTGCTCCGGCGCTACTACTCCACGTACCCGCGTGAGCTCGTTCTCCTCTCCATCGACCCGGGACGCCTCACCTCACCACTGCGGTGGGAGGTGGGCGGCTCCGGTACGGGAGACCGCTTTCCCCACGTCCACGGGCCGATCACGACGGACGCCGTCATCTCCACGGCGGTCCTCCACCCGCCCTTCGGCTGATGGCTCGGCGGGTCGGCCGACTCGCGCTGGCCGCGCGAGCAGCCGGTCAGGCGTGCGTCAGCGCGCTCGCCGGGAGGTCGAACCACCGGAGCGCCTCGAACTGCTCTGACACCCGGGGGCCGTGCCCGTCGAGGTCCGGCGGCGTCGCGGCCGCGAGGATGGCTGCGCCGTCGCGCAGGTGCTCGGCGAGCAGCTCCTCGCCACCGCACATGTCCGCGCGAGGCACGACGACGGTTCCGTCGTCGGCATACCGGATGTCCGCCAACCGGATCGGTGGCTCGACCACGCCCGCGCGGTGGCGCCAGCGACCGGTGACCGGGTCGAAGCGGTAGTCGCCGAGCAGCCGCCAGCCGTCGCGTGCCACAGACCGGACGGCCTCGACGACGTAGTCGGCGACGGTGTCGGAGAGGAAGTAGTTGAAGTTGACCCGCACCCAGCCCGGCTTGATCCCCTCGCAACCGCCGGTGATCTCGCGCTCGAACTCGTGGGAGCGCTCGAGGTCGATGCCGAGCAGCCGGTGGCCGTAGGGCCCGGCGCACGAGCAGCCGCCGCGAGCCTGGATCCCGAAGAGGTCGTTGAGCACCGCGACGACGTAGTTGTGGTGCAGGTAGTGGCCCGAGGTACCCCGCACGACGAAGGACACGATGGAGAGCCGCGGCGCGTCGAGGTTGCCGAGGATCTCGATGGAGGGCTCGCGCCGCCACGACTCCACGGCCCGGGCGAGGAAGTGCTCCTCACGGGCGCGGATGGTCTCCACGCCCACGGCCTCCTTGAGCTGGAAGACCAGCCCGGCCCGGATGGAGTCGATGATCGCCGGCGTTCCGCCCTCCTCCCGGTGCTCCGGGTCGCTGAGGTAGGCGTGCTCCTCGGGGTTGACGTAGGCCACCGTTCCGCCCCCGGGAACCACGGGCACGCGGTTCGTGAAGAGCTGGCGCCGCGCCACGAGGACGCCCGGGGTGGACGGCCCACCGATGAACTTGTGCGGTGAGAGGAAGATCGCGTCCTTGTACGCCGCGGGGTCGCCGCCGGGCGGTGCGGTCATCTCGATGTCGACGTAGGGCGCGGCAGCGGCGAAGTCCCAGAAGGCGAGCGCCCCGTACTCGTGGAGGAGCACCGACATCCCATAGGTGTCCGAGACGATGCCGGTGACGTTGGACGCGGCGCTGAACGAGCCGATCTTCAGGGGCCGGTCCGCGAACTCCTCGAGGCGCTCCCGCAGGTCGCTCTGGCAGGCACCGCCGTCGGCGTCCTGGCGGATGGTCACGACGTCAGCGAGCGACTCGCGCCAGGGGATCTCGTTCGAGTGGTGCTCGTAGGGTCCGATGAACACGACCGGTCGCTGGTCCGCCGGGATGTGCGTCGAGAGGTGCCACCTGTCCTCGAGCGCCGAGGGGATCCGCAGCCCGAGGACACCGATGAGCCGGTCGATGGCGCCCGTGCACCCCGCGCCGGCGAAGATGACGACGGAGTCCTCGTCGCCGTGGACCGACTCGTGGATGATCCTCCGCGCGTCCTCCCGAAGGCGAGTGGTCTGGAGCCCCGTGCCGCTGGACTCGGTGTGCGTGTTCGCGTAGCTCGGGAGCACCTCGTCGCGGATGAAGTCCTCGACGAAGGAGAGGGCGCGGCCGGATGCCGTGTAGTCGGCATAGGTGACCCTTCGCCGGCCGTACGGCGTCTCCATGACGTGGTCCTCGCCGAGGACGGACTCCCGGATGCGCTGGAGGAGCGCCTCCTCGCGCGACCCCGACCCGTTACCTGCCGCCATGACGCACAGGGTCCCACAGGCCGCTGTCCCGGGGTCGGGATTCATCCAGGGGTACGCCCGGACAGGCATCCTGTCCCCGGTGCAGGGCCGAAGAACGCTAGCCCGGCGAGGAGCGCCGGGGATGGGCGCTGGGGTCTCCGATGAGGTCGGTGAGGAGCGAGACGGCGCGCTCGGCCGCCGGGCTGGGGGCGCCGAGGTCGCGGACCAGCGCGGCGAGGTGCCGCACGGGCACCGGCGGGGCGAGGTCCAGGCGCACGACACCGGCGGGCAGGCTGAGAGCCGCCAGCCGGGGCAGCACGGAGATCCCGATTCCCGCACCGACGAAGCCGATGGCGGTGTGGTAATCCTGGGCCTGGACGGTGAACCGGGGGCGGAACCCGGCGGCGTTGCACGCCGCGACCACGAGCCGGTGCCCGACGCTGCGGGCATAGTCGTTGCTCACCCAGGTCTCCCCCCGCAGCTCCGACAACGCGACCGTGGCTTGGTCCTGAAGTGGGTGGCCGCGGGGGACGACGGCGACGAACTCGTCCTCGATGAGGTCGACCCGCCGGTAGCCGCTGGGGACCGGGTTGTCCGGCGCATCGATGACGAGGTCGATGTCCGGCCTCGGCCCGCGGCCGTCGACCTCGTTGAGAACGAGCTCGAGGACGAGGTCCGGGAACTCCTTGCGCAGTCGCTTGACGAGCGACGGCATCCACGCCGCGCCGGCGGAGGCGAAGTACCCGATGGAGAGCCGGCCCGAACGGCCTTCCCGCAGGTCCGCCACGAGCTGGTCGACCCGGCTCCACTGGCTCATGAGCTCGTCGCTGTGCCGCTCGAGGACGTAGGCCGCCTCGGTGGGCACGATGCCACGACCCACCCGATGGAAGAGGGTGAGCCCGGTCTCCCGCTGGAGTGCCGACAGGTGCTGGCTCACGGCCGAGGACGTCAGCCCCAGGTTGTCGGCCGCAGCCTGGACCGACCCGCTGGCGACGACCGAGCGGAAGATGCGGACACGGTGCACATCGAGCACGGGAATATCGTACAGCGTGACTTAACGACGCCTTAGCAAAATGACGTTGTGCTGAAGTGTCGGTCAGGGTGAGGATAGGGATATGAACACCGCAGCCACCTCCCTCCAGAAGGCCCGAGCCCTTGCTTCCTCCCTGCTGACCAGTCGCCACCACGGCCGCGGCTGGACCGAGCACTCCGATCGTGACTTGGCGCGTCAGTCGCACGAGCTGTACCTCATCACGCAGGCGACCGCGCCCCGCGTCTTCTGAGCTCGCCACCTGGACCCGGCTCCCCGGACCCTGCCCCTCACGTCACCTGACGGAGCGTCACCGTCGCGCCGACGCGCCGGGCGGCCAGCTCCGCACACTGCGCGAGGTAGAGCTCGGCGCAGGCGAGGGCGTCGGTGAGGGCCTCGTGCGCCCGGTACACCGGGAGGCCCCGCCGCGCGCGCGCAGCGCCCAACCGCAGTGCCCCCGGCTCGGCCGCACCACCCCACGCGTGCCGGTGCGGGCGCTCGTCCACCGCCCGACGCTCGAGCACCATGGTGTCGACCACGCTGCACGGCATCTCGCCGCCCCAGATGCGCTGGCACGCGCACGAGAGGAAGCCCGTCTCGATGTCGGCGAAGTGGGCGAGCAGAACGCGGCCGGCGAGGTCCTGCAGGAGCTCCCCGACCGCCTCCTCGAGGGGCATCCCCGAGGCGAGGACGTCGTCGGTGAGACCGTGGACGGTGGCACTGCGGCCCACCTCCCCACCGGCGCGAACCACGACCCGACGTCCGCCCGCGAGGATGATGGCTCGTCCGTCGACGGGTATCCAGCCGATCGACAGCAGCCGGTCCGTTCGCGGGTCGAGGCCGGTGGTCTCGATGTCCACGGCCAGGAGGGCGAGGTCGTCCACCGGGGTGGCGGGGTCCGGCAGCGGCACCTCCAGGTAGTCGCGCAACGGCCCCGGACCGACCGTTCGGAGAGCGCGCACCCGGCGGTCGTCGGCGGTGCGGCGGAACAGGTTCACGAGATGTAGTGCATCGGGAAACGGTGTGTCAGCACCCCTTGGGCACCGCGCACGATGGCGAAGGCGTCGCGCAGGTGCCGCTTGTCGAAGCCCGAGAGCTCCTCCGGGGCGACGAAGTTGTCCGTCGGTTCCCCCCGCCGCACCTGGCCGGCCTGGTGCCGCAGCCGGACGTAGGAGATGAACTCGAACGCGTCCCGCAGGTCGTGCGCCGTCTCCCGGGTGAGGACCCCGGCTTCTCGAACGGCCTCGATCCGGGTCTGGGTGTTCACCGCCGGGCTGCCGACCGAGAGGGCATGGACCCGAGCCAGCTCGACGACGGCACGGACGCCACCCCGTTTGATGTCGAGCGTGTCCTTGTGGTCACCGGTCTTCTCGAGGACCAGCCCCCGGAAGAATCCCAACGGCGGCTCGTTGCTTATCGCGTGCTTCGTCAGCTGGGCCAGGAACCGGAGTGACCCCGGCAACGCCGTCAGCACGTGCCGCTGGAGGTCGGCGTGGAGCGCCACCTCACCGTGGATCGGGCGCATGTCGAAGAAGATGCTGGCCCCCAGGATCGCGTCCGGGACCGGCTCGAACAACCAGGACGAGAACTGCCGCCACCACTGCGTGAGTGGCTGACGCCAGCGGGGGTTCGTCGCCATGACGTCCCCCGGGCACCGCGGGTAGCCGCAGGTGACGAGGTCGTCGGTGACCCGTCGGGCGAGAGCCTCGAACCAGGCCAGCTGGTCGGGGCGGACGCGGTCGTCGATGATGACCGCGGTGTCCTGGTCCGCCGCGAGTGCCTGCTCGTGCCGGGCTCGCGAGCCGAGGGTGACCCAGCAGTAGGGCACGGGTGCTGGCCCGAGATCGGCTTCGGCGAGAGTGAGGAGCCGGCGCTCCACGGCATCCCCGACCGCCGTGACGACCCGGCCGATGTCGTCCGCGGACGCGTCCTGCTCGACGAGCGCCTGCACGACCCGGGGCAGTCGACTCGACATCCGTGCCACGCCCACGGCGTCGACCTGCTTGGCGATGTCTCCGGCGAGGTAGACGGGGTTCGCCTGCTCGACCCGGAGGAGGTCGGTCGTCGTCACGAGACCCAGGGGGCGCTGCCGTCCGTCGACGATCGGCAGGTGGTGGATGTGCCGCCCCACCATCCGCAGGAGTACCTCGAAGGCGAGCGAGTCGACGTCACCCGTCACGGGGTCCGCGCTCATGACCTCGGACACCTGCACACCCGGGTCGACCCCGGCGGCGAGCACCCGGGTGCGCAGGTCCCGGTCGGTGAGGATGCCCGACAGCCGCTCGCCGTCCAGGACGAGGAGCGAGGAGACGCCGTTGTCCGACATGACCCGTGCCGCCTCCGCCGCGGACGTGGTCCGGTCGACAGCCACTGGCCGGCGGCGAAGGAGGTCCCGGACCCGAGTCTTGAGGATCGGGTTGCCGTCCGACGAGAGCTGGAGCGAGTCCACGGCGCCGCGCAACCTCCTCGTCCGCTGGGCGCCGAAGAACGCGTCGACCTGCGGATGCTCGGCACACAGGAGGCGGAAGTCCGCCTCGCCGAGGATCAGGGCGAGGCAGTCCTCGATCGCCGTGACGTCGAACGTCGCGGGTCCGCCCCGCGTGACGGTCATCGGCCCGAAGCACCATCCGGCACCACCGCGGTCGACGAGGTCGCCCTGGGCGTCGTGGACCTCGGCGGCACCAGAGCGCAGGACGAACAGCCGGTGGTCATCGTGGCCCCGGGAGACGAGCGGGGAGCCGCGTCGGAAGTACTCGACGGTCATCACCGACGTCAGCCGGTCCAGTACCGCCGGGGGAAGGGAGTCGAACGGTTCGTGCTCTGCCAGGAACTCCCGGACCTCCGCGAGCTCGACGTCGAGGGCCATGGGCCCATCGTGACAGTGCGCCCCGACGATGCACACGTCGAGCAGTCCTGCGCGTGCCGACCCTGGGCGATCGTTCGACGGATGGAGCCGGCGCACGTCGGCAAAGCCCTGCCCGGTCGGTCCGGCTGCTGGAATGAGGGCGCGCGCCGCCGCACCGGTGGCGCCGAGAGGAAGGTGCAGACCATGAGCGACAGCACGATGGAGCCGCTGCCCGACGGTGACGGCAAGCTCGGTAACGCTGAGGGCCCCGCCGACAGCGGGGCCGGCGACGCGGGGATGCCCGGCGAGCACGACGGCGGCGCCGATGGTGGCGCAGGCGGCGCAGCCGGTTACGCCACCGAGGGACCGGCGGACGCCGGAGCAGGTGAAGGCCTTGCGGGCGAGCACGACGGTGGAGCAGACGGCGGCGCTGAAGGGCTGAGGGGCGGACCCGAGGGCCTCGCGGACAGCGGGGCCGGCGAGGACGGCACGCCGGGAGCGCAGGACGGCGGCGCGGACGGAGGGGCCGACTCACTCCGGTGACCGAGGAGCACCACGCGCCGCCAGCGGCCCCCTCGTCCCACGGGCGCTCCTCGCCCTCGCCCGAGGGCGGGGGCCACGGCCTGGCCTCGCTCGTCGCAGAACCTGTGGCGCGGTTCGCGGCCGACCACTGGGGTCGCCGTCCTCTCCTGACCCGCGCCGCCGACCGGCCCGACACACCTGAGCTGTTCGGCCCAGCCTCCGTCGACGAGCTGCTGTCGTCCAGGGCACTGCGCACGCCGTTCCTGCGGATGGCCAAGGACGGTCGCACGCTGGAGCCCTCGACGTACACCCTCGGTGGTGGCGTGGGCGCCGGCATCGGCGACCAGGTGAGTGAGGACAGGGTCCTGCGCCTCTTCTCCGACGGCGCGACGATCGTCCTGCAGGCCCTGCACCGCACCTGGCAGCCGGTGGTCTCGGCGGCGCAGGAGATCGCCGCGGACCTCGGCCACCCGGTCCAGGTCAACGCCTACGTCACCCCGCCCCAGAACCGGGGCTTCGACGACCACTACGACGTCCACGACGTGTTCGTCCTCCAGGTCGCCGGCCAGAAGCACTGGCGCGTGCGCCCGCCGGTCCACCGCTGGCCACTGCGGAACCAGCCGTGGACCGAGCGGCGGGATGCCGTGCGGGCAGCGGCAGAGGAGCCACCAGAGGTCGACGAGGTCCTGGCGCCGGGTGACTGCCTCTACGTCCCTCGGGGCTGGCTGCACTCGGCCACGGCGCTCGGCGGGACGAGCATCCACCTCACGATCGGCGTCCACGTGTGGACGCAGCGGCACCTCGCCGAGGACCTTCTCACCGCTGCAGCCCACCGGCTCGACGACGACGTCGCCCTCCGCGAGTCGCTGCCCGTCGGGGTGGACCCCCTGGACCCCTCGACGACCACAGCCCTCCGCGCACACGTGCGGGCGGCGGTCGAGACGGCCCTCGACGCCGTCCCGGACGAGGAGCTGGCCGGCATGCTCGCGGCCCGCGCTCGGGCAGCGCAACGTGCCGAGCCGCTCGCGACGCTCCGCCAGCACGTGGCGGCCGAGGATCCGCACACGACGTGGCGCGCGCGTCGGCACCTCGCTTGCTCCTGGGTCACCGGTCCCGGCGACGGGCAGTGCACGCTGGTCACCCGGGTCGGGCGGGTTCCGGTGCCCGTCGGGGACCGCGCCGCAGTGGACGCGGTGCTCACGGGCGAAAGCAGCGCAGAGATCCTCGACGCCGATCTCCGGCGGACCCTCTGCCGAGCCGGCGTCCTCGTCCCAGCCGATCCCGACGCGTGACGGGTTCGGGTGCGGGCAGCGGCGCGAGCGCCTGCTGGGCCGGCGTGAGCGCGCATCCGCTCCAGCAACGGTGGGTCAGCTCGACGCGCGCACCACGAGCTGGGTCGGCAGCACCGTCTCGGGCGGCACCTCGCCGCCGACCATCCTCGTGAGCAGGAGGTCGGCCATCACCCGCCCCATCTCGACCACCGGCTGTCGCACGGTGGTCAGCTGGGGCTCGGTGTGCCGGCAGACCGGGGAGTCGTCGAACCCGACGACGGCGACGTCCTCGGGCACCCGGAGGCCGGCGGCGCGCAAGGCCCTCATGGCGCCCACCGCCATGAGGTCGGAGGCGGCGAACACGGCATCCGGACGCTCGCCCCGGGAGAGGAGCTCTCGCACCCCGACCTCCCCGCTGGCCTCGCTGTAGTCGCCGGGCACGACGAGCAGGTGCTCGACGCGGAGGCCGGCGTCGACCCAGGCGTCCTGAGCGCCCAAGAGGCGGTCGGGGCCCGAGGACATGTCCTGCGGACCCGCCACCAGCGCGATGCGCCGGCGGCCGCGCTCCAGCAGGTGCTCGACCGCAGAGCGTGCACCGGCCCGGTTGGCGACGTCGACGACGCAGGCGGGATGGCTCGTCGTGGGGCGTCCGCCGCACACCGTCGGCACACCGCGCGTCTGGAGGCGGGCAGCGAGGTCGTCGTGGGCGTGCAGGGACAGGAGCAGCACGCCGTCGGCGTGCTGGTCGGTGAGGTATGCCGCGACGCGCTCACGGTCCCGCGACGTGGCGGTCATCGTCAGCAGCAGCTGGTACGGCGACTCCGCGAGCCGCTCGCCGATGCCGCGGAGTATCGCGGCGAAGTAGGGGTCCCCGAAGAGCCGGTCGCCCGGCTCAGAGACGACGAGTGCGACGGTGTCGGTCCGTCGCGTGACGAGTGAGCGTGCCGCCCGGTTGGGAACGTAGCCGAGCTCGTCGACGGCTCTGCGGACCGCGGCCCGCGCGGCCGGCGAGACCTGCACGGAGCCGTTGAGCACCCGTGACGCCGTCCCGCGACCCACACCTGCCGCCCGGGCGACGTCCTCGATGGTGGGTGGCCGTCTGGCTCCCGTGCCGGCACCGGGTTCCCGGACGGCACCGGCACGGGCGCCAGACGCGTGCGGACGGGACGGTTGCGGGTCGACCTCGACCCTGCCCCCGACGATGGGAGCGCTCCCATCCGCCACGGTCCATTGTCGTCACAGGACGCTCCCCACTGTCCAGAGGTTGTCGACGTCGTGTCGAAAACGTGACCCGGTCGGCCGCTGGTCGGCGCAGGGCGGCATGACGCCCCGCCTCTGCGGCCCTGAGTCGGCGGTGGCACGCTGGGTGCCGTGAGAGCCCTCACGTATGCCGCCTTCGGGGCCCCTCTCGACGTGGTCGAGGTCCCGGAACCAGCTCCCCCGCCCGGCGGGGCCGTCGTGCGCGTGCTCGCCAGTGGCCTGTGCCGCAGTGACTGGCACGGGTGGCTCGGTCACGACCCGGACATCGCCGTCTTCCCCCACGTCCCGGGCCATGAGCTGGCGGGGGTCGTCGAGTCCGTCGGGGAGGGGGTGGACCGCGCCTGGGTGGGCCGCCGGGTGACGTCGCCGTTCGTCATGGCATGCGGCAGGTGCGACGTCTGCCGCGCCGGCGCAGGACAGGTCTGTCCCCACCAGCGTCAGCCGGGCTTCACCGACCCCGGGTCGTTCGCGGAGCTCGTCGTCGTCCATGCCGCGGCCACCAACCTCGTCGGGCTTCCGGACGAGCTCGATGTCGGGGCGGCAGCCGGGCTCGGCTGCCGCGTCGCCACGGCCTACCGGGCGGTGGTCGGGCGGGCGTCGGTTGGCGCGGGCGAGACCGTCGTCGTCCTGGGCTGCGGCGGCGTCGGACTGGCGGCGGTCGAGGTCGCCCGCAGTCGTGGAGCGCGGGTGTGTGCCGTCGACGTGTCGGCCGGGTCGCTCGAACGAGCCCTCTACCTCGGGGCGGAGCAGGTCGTCGACGCACGGGTCGGGGCGGACGCCGTCGTTGCGGTCGTCACCGAGTGGTCCGCTGGCGGGGCGGCGGTCAGTGTCGACGCGCTCGGGTCCCCCGAGACCTGCCGCACCGGCATCCTGTCCCTCGGCCGGCGCGGGCGGCACGTGCAGGTGGGTCTGCTGCCATCGGGGACGGGGCCGGTCGACGTGCCCATGGACCGCGTCATCGGCTGGGAGCTCGACGTGCTGGGCAGCCACGGGATGGCTGCCGCCGACTACCCCCCGATGCTCGAGGACGTCGTGGCCGGCCGGCTGGTGCTCGGGGACCTGCTGGCTCCCGGCGAGCCGATCGGCCTGGCGGAGGCCGGCGCGGCCCTGAGCGCCATGGGGACGACCGCCTCGCGCGGCATCGTCCTCGTGGACCCCTCACGATGACACCGGTGACCGGGCAGCCGGGCGTCGCTCGCTGGTGGACGGAGCACCTGGTCCCGTGCCTCGTCGACCTCGCCCTGAACGACGCCACCGTCGGGCGGTGGCGCACCACGGTGTGTGCGGGCCTGCGGGGCGACGTCCTGGAGATCGGCTTCGGCAGCGGGCGGAACCTCCCGTTCTACCCGGATGCCGTGAGCAGGGTCCTCGCGGTCGAGCCGTCGGAGCTCGCGTGGCAGAGGGCCCGAGAGCGCATCGCCGCCTTCGGCGGGACGGTGGACAGCGTTGGGGTGGACGCGGCTCGGCTGCCGGTCGAGACCTCCTCGGTCGACGCCGTCGTCTCGACGTGGACGATGTGCACCGTCCCGGCCATCGAGAGCGCGCTGGCCGAGGTGCGCAGGGTGCTCCGCCCGGATGGCACCCTGCGGTTCGTGGAGCACACGCTCGCCCCGGGTCCCCGGGTCGCCCGGGTGCAGCGCGTGATCCAGCCCCTGTGGGGGCGGGTGTCGGGCGGCTGCCACGTCGACCGCGACATCGTCGGCCTCATGGAGGACGGAGGTTACGCCGTGGACCTCACCTACGCGGGCTACGTCGCCGGTGGCCCGGCCGCACCGTGGAGTCGGTTCGTGACGGGATCCGCCACACCGGCGTGAACCCGACGGCGCAGGCGGCAGAGGGGTGACCCTTCGGTCGGCCCCCCGAGGACCGGAGACGGAGAAGGGCCGGCCACCCCTGGGGTGACCGACCCTCTCCCGGATCAGGCGAGGTCGAAGCGGTCGAGGTTCATGACCTTGTCCCAGGCCCTGACGAAGTCTCGGACGAACTTCTCCTGCGCGTCGGCCGCCCCGTAGACCTCGGCGATCCCCCGCAGCTGCGAGTTCGAGCCGAGGACGAGGTCGACGGCCGTGGCGGTCCAGGTGACCGAGCCGGTGGAGCGGTCCCGCCCGTCGTAGACGTTCTCGTCGTTCACCGACGGCTTCCACTCGGTCGCCGCGCCGAGCAGGTTGACGAAGAAGTCGTTCGTCAGCACGCCTCGACGCTCGGTGAACACGCCGAGCGGCGACCGGCCGAGGTTGGCGTCGAGCACCCGCATGCCACCGATGAGCACCGTCATCTCCGGGGCGGTGAGCGAGAGCATGTTCGCCCGGTCGAGCAGGAGCGTCTCGGGCTGCAGCTTCTCTCCGTCCCGCAGGTAGTTGCGGAACCCGTCGGCGTGCGGCTCGAGCACCGAGAACGACTCGACGTCGGTCTGCTCCTGCGAAGCGTCCGTTCGGCCCGGCGCGAACGGCACCGTGACGTCGTGGCCGGCGTCCCGTGCCGCCTTCTCGACCGCGGCGCAGCCGCCGAGGACGATGAGGTCGGCGAGCGAGACCTTCTTGCCTCCGGACTGGGATCCGTCGAAGTCCGCCTGGATTCGCTCGAGAACGGGCAGCACGGCCGAGAGCTCGGCCTGGTCGTTCGACGCCCAGCTCCGCTGCGGCTCGAGCCGGATGCGGGCCCCGTTGGCCCCACCCCGCTTGTCGGTGCCCCGGAAGCTGGCGGCGGCAGCCCATGCGGTCGACACCAGCTGCGGGACGGTGAGGCCCGACGCGAGGATCGTCGCCTTGAGGGAGGTGACGTCCTCGTCCCCCACCAGCTCGTGGTCGACCTCCGGCACGGGGTCCTGCCACAGCTGCGCCTCCGGGACCCAGGGACCGAGGTAGCGCGTGACCGGCCCCATGTCGCGGTGGAGCAGTTTGTACCAGGCCCGCGCGAACGCGTCGGCGAGCTGGTCGGGGTTCTCCCTGAAGCGCCGCGAGATCTTCTCGTATGCCGGGTCGACCCGCAGCGCGAGGTCGGTCGTCGCCATCATCGGCGCGTGCCGCACGTCGGGGTCGTGCGCGTCGGGCACCGCGTCGGCGCCGGCCCCGTCCTTGGGTCGCCACTGCTTGGCGCCGGCCGGGCTCTCGGCGAGCTCCCACTCGTAGCCGAACAAGGTCTCGAAGTAGCTGTTGTCCCACGTGATCGGCGTCGGGGTCCAGGCACCCTCGAGACCACTGGTGATGGTGTCCTTGCCCTTTCCGGTGCCGTGGGCGCTGATCCAGCCCAGCCCCTGGTGCTCCACGGGGCAGGCCTCCGGCTCGGGGCCGACGAGGTCGGGGTCCCACGCCCCGTGGGTCTTGCCGAAGGTGTGGCCGCCGGCGATGAGCGCGACGGTCTCCTCGTCGTTCATCGCCATCCGGCGGAAGGTCTCGCGGATGTCGTGCGCCGAGGCCAGCGGGTCGGGCCGGCCGTTCGGGCCCTCCGGGTTGACGTAGATCAAGCCCATCTGCACGGCGCCGAAGGGTCCGGTGAGCTCCCGGTCCCCGCTGTACCGCTCGTCGCCCAGCCACGTGTCCTCCGGGCCCCAGAAGATCTCCTCGGGCTCCCACACGTCCTCGCGGCCGAACCCGAAGCCGAAGGTCTCGAAGCCCATGGACTCCAGGGCGACGTTGCCGGCGAGCACGAGGAGGTCGGCCCACGAGATGGCGCTGCCGTACTTCTGCTTGACCGGCCACAGCAGCCGTCGGGCCTTGTCGAGGTTGGCGTTGTCCGGCCAGCTGTTCAGCGGCGCGAAGCGCTGGGCGCCGTCGCCGGCACCACCGCGGCCGTCCGCGGTGCGGTAGGTGCCGGCCGAGTGCCAGCTCATCCGGATGAACAGCGGCCCGTAGTGACCGTAGTCGGCCGGCCACCAGTCCTGCGACGTCGTCATGACGTCCACGAGGTCCTGCTTGAGGGCCTCCACGTCGAGCGACGGGAACGCGTCGGCGTAGCGGAACTCCGGCCCCATCGGGTTACCCCGCTCGGAGTGCTGGTGCAGCACCTGGAGGTTCAGCTGGTTGGGCCACCAGTCCTGGTTCGTGGCCGGGCGGCCGCCCTTCTTCGGGGTGGGTGGAGCGATCGCGGGGTTCTCGCTCTCGCTGCCCTGGTCGGTCACGCCGTCGATGTCGTGCTCGGTCACGTCTGTCCATCTCCTGTCGGTGAGGTCGTGCTCGATGATGTCTCGTCGTCCGTGGACGGCTCGTGGCGGGGGGTCTTCAGGTCCTGGGCCGCCCCGGTGCCGTGTGACGCGTCGTCGGCCATCCTGTTTGGCGAAGCCGCCCGGCACGCGGGGCAGACACCCCAGTAGATGACCTCGGCCTCGTCGATCGCGAAGCCCCGGTCGTCGACGGCGGACAGGCAGGGGGTGTCGCCGACGGCGCAGTCGACGTCGGCGATGGTCCCGCACGACCGGCAGACGACGTGGTGGTGGTTGTCGCCGACCCGGGACTCATAGCGAGCGACGGACCCACGCGGCTGGATCCGCCGCACGAGACCAGCGTCCGCCAGGGCCCGGAGGACGTCGTAGACCGCCTGGTGCGACACCCCGGGCAGTGAGGTCCGCACGACGCCGAGGACCGAGTCGGTGTCTGCGTGCGGGTGCGCCTCCACGGCAGCGAGGACGGCGAGCCGTGGACGCGTCACCCGCAGGTGCGCGTCGCGCAGCACGCGCTCGAACTCCGACGTGGTCGGCACGCTGCGAAGTATGCTCGACGTTCTTGAACCCTTCAAGAGAAGACCGCCCTCGGGGGCCGGAGCGGGCTCAGCGGCGAAAGAGCCTGGACACCAGGCTGGTCTTCGGCTCCTCGCCATGGCCCTGGCAACGATCCTGTGCCGGAACCCCGCCCATCACGCTGTCCACGTGCTCGCCGCACCCCGCCCAGGTCACCTTGCCGCAGGTGGGACACGTCACGGCTCGGCACATGTGCGGGTCTCCTCGGGGACGCGGGTGGTGCGCAGAGAGTACTCGACCCCGAATCTCCTCCGGGGAGCTCAGGTCCTCCGCAGCACCGCGAGGGTGTCGAGGGCAGGCTGCGGTGCGCCGACCACCTCACGCTCGCGGATCTCCGCCCGCTCCACGACGACCGGAAGTCCGGCGACCGACGCCGCGACGTCCTCGGGGTCGAGGAGGACCGTGGCGTCCTGAGGACCCCCCACCCCCTCGGTGAGGTTTCGCCGGGCGTGGGCCACGACCAGCACGGCTCCGCCGGCCGTGGCGGTATCGATCCCCGCCGCGAGGGCACGCACCCACTGGGCGGGAGGGAGGTGGAGGTAGGAGAACAGGACGAGGTCGTACGACGACGGCGACGGCCACGCCGTCGTGGCGTCCGCGACCACGGCGTCGAGGCGCCGGCGCAGATCGGGAGGGAGGCGGCGCTCGGCGATCTCCCACATGCGAGTCACCGCCACCGGCGAGAAGTCGGTGGCGGTGACGGTCCAGCCCTGCTCGACGAGCCAGAGGGCGTTGCGGCCTTCGCCCGCCGCCACGTCCAGCGCCCGCCCCGGCGTCATGGGGGCGCAGAGCTCGCGGACCCACACGTTCGGCTCCACCGACCACACGAGGTCGGTGGCGGCGTAGCGGTCGTCCCAGGCGGCCGCATCCATCGACGGCCTCACGCGAGCGAGAGGAAGAGCTTCTCCATGGAGCTCACGTCCATCTCGTGCGACTCGGGGTCCGAGATGCACTGCCGCAGGCCGAGCGCGATGACGGCGAAGCCCGCCCGGTCGAGCGCCTTGGACACCGCGGCGAGCTGCGTGACGATGTCCTGGCACTCGCGGCCGTCCTCGATCATCTTGAGGACCCCGCCGATCTGGCCCTGCGCACGCCGAAGCCGCTTGACGACGACCTGCATCTCGTCCGGGTTGAGCTCCATGCTCGGCCTCCTGGCGCTGGCGACGGGTGACGACCCGGGGGTCAGGCGTTCTGCTGGGCCGCGACCTGGGCGCGGACGTCGTCCATGTCCAGGCCCTTGATGCCCTCGATGACCTGCTCGAGGCCGGCCGGTGGCAGAGCACCGGACTGGCGGAACACGAGGATCCCGTCGCGGAAGCCCATGATGGTCGGGATGGAGGTGATCTGGGCCGCGCCCGCCAGCGCCTGCTCCGCCTCGGTGTCGACCTTGCCGAACACGACGTCGGTGTGCTTCTCACTCGACTTCTGGTAGGTCGGGGCGAACTGGCGGCAGGGGCCGCACCATGAGGCCCACCAGTCGACGAGCACGATGTCGCTCGTCGTGATGGTCTCCTCGAAGCTGTCGGCGGTGAGCTCGACGGTGGCCATGCGTGACTCCTTGGTCGGGGGTTGGAGACGTCCGCGAAGGTGAACAGAATACCCCTACAGGTATGTTCCCAACAGGCGCGCGGACGTTGGGTCAACACCCGTGACGCCCGCCCTCATCCCCAGGTCGGTGCGCGAAAGCGAGAATGGTCGTGTGCACGCGACCCTGACCCAGGCCCTCGAGGCCGTGCTCGCGGGAGTGGACCGGAGGGCGCTGCGCACGGCGACGAGAGCGCTTGTCGAGGTGTACCGCAGTGGGGCGCCACCTGGGCGCCTCGTCCTGGAGGATGCGACGTCGGCCGCAGCGTACGCGGCATACCGGATGCCGGCCACGCACGCGGCGGTGACGCGTGCCCTCCACCACGCCACGAGCCTCGACCCCGCGCTGCAGGTCCGATCCATGGTCGACCTCGGCGGGGGCACCGGCGCCGCCAGCTGGGCTGCCGCCGAGACCTTCGACACGCTGGAGCGTGTCCAGGTCGTCGACGGCTCGGCCGTCGCGCTCCAGCTCGGTCGCCGGCTCGCTCGGCACGGGCCGCCGGCGGTCTCCACGGCCACCTGGACCCGGAGCGTGGTGCAGGAGGACTTCGTCGCCCCCACGGCCGACCTGGCGGTCGTCAGCTACGTCCTCGGCGAGCTGTCGGAGGCGCTCCATGGGCCGCTGGTCCGGGCGGTCACGACGTCGTCCCGCCTCGCCCTCGTTCTCGAGCCCGGCACACCTCGGGGGTATGCCGCCGTCCTGGCGGCCCGCTCGCTCCTCGTGGCCTCCGGCTGGCACGTGCTGGCCCCGTGCCCGCAGAACGGTCCCTGCCCGCTCGCCGGTCGGACGGGGGACTGGTGCCACTTCGCGGCGCGGCTGGACCGGTCCACCCTCCACCGCCACCTCAAGGGCGCGGCTCTCGGCCATGAGGACGAGAAGTTCTCCTACGTCTTCGCCTCCCATGAGCCGGTCGTGCCGGCGGCATCCCGAGTGCTCAGGCGCCCCGTCAGACGCAAGGGCCTGGTGCAGCTCGAGCTGTGCCGCCAGAACGCCACCGCGGGCCCGGAGGTGCTGACGCGGCGCGACCCGAGCGCGTACCGTACGGCCCGCGACGTCGTGTGGGGGGATGCACTCCTGCTTCCGCCCCGGTGACGTCGGCAGAAAGGACCACAGTGCCCGCCAGCCGGCTTCGCAGATGGGTCTCCCCGTACTTCCTCGACGAGGCCGAGGTGACGGTCGCAGCGCTCAACGGCGTGCTCCTCGTCACCGCGGTGATCGTCGCGGCATCGGTGCACGGGGGGACCATCACCTCGGTGCTGGCAGTGGCGGCCGTGACGGTCCTCGTGTTCTGGCTCGCGCACGTCTACACCTCCATGCTCGTGCTCTACGCCCACGAGGGGCACACCGTCGTCGGGGCGGCGCGCCACGCAGCCCGTGAGGAGCTCGGGATGCTCCAGGCGACGCTGCTCCCGCTGGCCATCCTGGCCTCTGGGGTCGTCGGGATCCTCGAGGGTCCCACCGCAGTGTGGCTCGCCCTGTGGACGGGAGTCGTGGTGCTCACGGTCGTGCCGGTCGTCGCCCTGCGACGTCGGGCCCGCCCCTGGAGGGCGAGCCTGCTGGCGGGAGCCGGGTCCGGAGCCCTGGGACTCGTCCTCATCGGTCTCAAGGCGCTCGTGCACTGACGACGCCCCTTCCCCCGCCGTCCCCGGGCGTCGGATGGCCGGTTCCGCCCACACGCGCGTCCGGGGCCGCGTACCGTACGGCGGGCGGCGCCCTGCGGGGGCGGACGCCGCCCCGCCTGCGCCCCGCTGATAGCGTCCCGAGAGAACGATGACCAGCTACAGGAGAGATTGACATGACGAAGAAGGACATCGCGGCGGCCGTCGCGGACCGCACGGACGTCTCCGCCGCCACCGCGGAGGCCGTCCTCAGCGAGGCTCTCGCCGTGATCGGCGAGCAGCTCGCCAAGGGTGAGGACGTGCGCCTCGCCGGTTTCGGCTCGTTCGAGACCCGCGACCGTGCCGCGCGCACCGGACGGAACCCCCAGACGGGCGAGGAGATCTCCATCGCCGCCTCGACCTCGGTGGGCTTCAAGGCCTCGGCGCAGCTCAAGCGCGCCGTCAACGGCTGACCGACGGCATCCGGGACGGGGCGTCGACCTCCTGGTCGGCGCCCCGTCCCGGTGTCCCTGAAGCGTGGCTGAGGGCCTTCTCGCTCCAGCGAAATTGGTGCGTTCCTGCGTGGCGTCTGTGACATGTGTCGCAGGTACCGTTTCGCTCCTGCGCAGGTGAGACGCCCTCAACGGGGAGGGCCGCCCTTGCGCGGGGGAGGAGCGGTCATGGCAGGGACCCGACGACGGACAGGACCGACGGCCTCCGGGCGGTGGCGCCGCTGGGCGCTGCTGACCCCGCTGCTGGCGATCCTGTCGCTCGTGCTCGCGGCACCGGCGAGCACTGCACTCGTGAGCGCTGCACCGACCAAGGCCAAGCCGCGGCCGGTGACCACGAGCTACGAGAACCCCCTGGCCCCGGTCATCCCGGGCGACGGAACGGTCGACAGCTGCGCCGACCCGATGATCATCCAGGGCCAGGACGGCGAGACGATCGACGGCGAGCAGGTCTGGTACATGTACTGCACCACCGACCCGCTCAACGACGAGGACGTGGACGAGAACGGGGACCCGATCTTCCACCGCATCCCCATGAACGTCTCCACGGACCTCGTGAACTGGACCTACGTCGGTGACGCGTTCCCGCTCGACGGCGGGGACCTGCCGGACTGGATCGACCCGACGGCCGCCTTCTGGGCTCCCGAGGTCGTCTACTCCAGCGCCACCGACCAGTACTACCTCTTCACCACCGTCACCGAGACGACCGCCGCCGGAGGCGGCTCCGACACCTGCCGGGGTGACAGCGCCATCGGGGTCGCGGTGGGCGACACCCCGCTCGGACCGTGGGAGTGGGCCGAGGAGCCCGTCGTCCAGCCCCGACTCGACCCCAACGGCGGCCCTTGCTCCTACTTCTGGACCTTCGACCCGGACGTCCTCGGTGACACCGTGACGGACGTGGGCATCCTCTACTACGGCTCCTACTACGGCGGGATCTTCGCCACGAACGTCGAGTTCACCGAGGACGGCGTGACGGCCGAGACGGCGACCACCGCGGACGACGTCCGCATCGCCATCGGCAACCGGTACGAGGGCGCGAACGTCGTGTACAAGGACGGCTACTACTACCTCTTCGTGTCGGCGACGAACTGCTGCAACGGTGCCCTCACCGGCTACAGCGTCTTCGTCGGGCGCTCGACGAGCCCCTACGGTCCGTTCCTCGACCAGCAGGGCAACTCCTTCATGGAGGCCAACGTCGGCGGCACGCCGTTCCTCACGATGAACGGCAACCGCTGGATCGGCACCGGCCACAACTCCGTCTTCGTCGACGAGGGCGGCCAGTGGTGGACCGTCTACCACGCTGTGGACCAGGCGGACCCGTTCTACGACTTCGCAGAGGGGGACGAGGACACCCTGGGCTTCACCAAGCGGCCCGCCCTGCTCGACCCGGTCGACTGGGTCAACGGCTGGCCCGTCGTCAACGGCGGATACATGGCGTCGGACGACAAGATGCCGGCACCCGCTGCCCAGGAGGGCGAGCGCACCCGCTACCGGCCCAAGCTCGTCAAGCCCGACACGGTCAACCGACTCATCGACCGCGACGAATTCACGGGCAGCACGCTCGACGGTGACTGGTCCTGGGCAGACCCAGCCGAGCAGGGCGAGGTGACGGTCGAGGACGGCCTACTGCGGTGGGAGGTCGAGCACACGGACCTCTACACCAACGAGATCGCCGGCGTCGACACCGACTCCGCGTCCGTCCTCGTGCGCGACGCGCCGTCGGGCGACTACGTCGTCGAGACCAAGGTGCGCCTCGAGGGACTGCCGGACGATGGCTGCTGTTTCAACTACGCCCAGGCCGGCCTCCTGATCTACGACGACGACGACAACTAC
>OCZS010000119.1_pt1 | contig 24597 bp, 24 predicted proteins | sample 1539071 | NCBI WGS metagenome assembly OCZS01 (sample SAMEA3113584, study PRJEB22503) | soil metagenome
TGATGAGTCTGCAATTTCAGAATACCATTTTAACCAATTTAACAGGAAAGAGTGCCGAATCTCTTCCAGACGGGCTGCCCCACCGGGAGATAAATGCATCATAGTTTTGCACTGATTTTTTATCCTTTTGTCAAAAACAAGTTCATCTTTCATACACCTGTGAACTTCTTATGTCTAATATAATATCAGAAACTCGCAGACATGTTATCGTTCTTTGGGTGATGATTCTTATTTTATCCCTTCTCATATATTTTTAAATGCTCTTTAGCAACGTTGCTCCACTTCAGTTTGCCTTTAAAATCATTTACAGCTTGCGCATATTTAGAATAATTTTTATGCAGTTCCTGTAATCCTTTTGAAAAAGAGGCAGGATTTCGTTTCACAGTTATTCCTAAATTTTGTGAGGAAAATTCTCGAAAGAATTCTAAATCTGTTGCAACAAAGGGTAGTCCGTGAGCTAAAGCGTCAAACATAACACCAGATCCAGAAGTAACACTATACGGGAGTACTACTGCATCAGAGGCATAAAATAACATTGAAAGCTCCTCATCGCTAAGATAGCCCCTTTGTATATCTATGACATTTTTTTTGTTAGACGGTTTGTTCCATCTCAATTCGATATTCTCTGTATTGTAATATCCTTTTGAGGAATTTACTACCATTGTCCATCCGTCAGGAATATGCATTTTTTCTAAAATGTTCCATCCTTTAGTGGCTGTTTTAAAACCGAGGGCTAAAACTATTCTATGGGTTTTGAATTCCTCACGGGGAACTTCTCGTGACAATGAGAAGAAAGCTCTTGCTTCGTTCTTGTTTGGATTGTCAGATATGGCTGGGTCTGCTCCATGGTAAATGATTTCTCCTCCTCCCAATAGATTATGCATATAATGTGAAAAGACTATACCTGATCTGCTCAGTTCAAGTTTTTCTCTATTTAGGTTGTAAAAAGATCTATAGTCTAGAAAACGTTTGCATACTCTAACTGCCATACGGGCTGGTACTCCCAACCTACCTGTCCTTCCAACTCTTTTTGTTAGAAAGGCATTTTTTATCCATTCTCTTAGAGTATATGCAGAATGAAATGTTGTTATTATTGGAGTTTTACATTTATGATAAAACAAATCAATATAAGTTCCACCTGTTCGAGACATCATTGTTGTGCTAAGCATTAAACCGTACAATCCAGGATCAAACTGTATATGTACTAGGTCTGGTTTTAGCTTCTCGACAATTTTTAAAAGTACCTCTGAATTTTGTTTATTTTCTGGAGAGATACCAGAAAAATTTCCATCACCTTTATCATCACACACAACGTATACTTCCAAACCTTGTTTCTGAAGTGCCTTTGTGAGATTTGAAGTATATCGTCCAATACCTCCAGTCATGGGTGGATATTCTGTGGAAACCATCAATACACGCATAGCAGTGCCTCTTCTAATACAATTCATCCTATTGAGCTTAATAATAAGTCATTGAAAAGACAGATATTCATAATATTAGGAAGGACTTGATAGCTGCTGTGAAAAAAATTCATTATATTATATAATGATTATATATAATAATCTTTATCTTTATATAACTTAATTATATTATAGACCACCTCCGAACCTTGGTAGATAGGTCCATTTACTTCCTTTTTTATTATAGTTATTATCCTAATCGAGAATTCTCTGCACAAAATATGGGACAATTAGGAGATGACCATAAGGTTTACAACACCCCGGCAAATGACAGTAACAAGTGAATAAAATTACTATTATTGCTATAACTTCAATCATATCAGTTGTAATGCTTTGTATAAGATGGGTATTGTGTTTATTCCTCCCATGGTATTTGAAGCGCTTTCTTCGTACTCTCCTGATAATGAGACAGATAGCCTATTAATGAGACAGATAGAGGAAGCACAAATAGTACACTAATGATGTCGACCCTTCCTGCCTTATCCACTGCATTTCTTATTCTTGGTTTAATTGGACTTGGGATAGAGGGCTTGTTGAAAAATAAACTATCTAGCTTACCTGGTAAAAGCTAATAGTCTTTTTTTAACATACCTACCAAACTATTTTGTTCTATTCTGTTCTTGCAGCACAGATGTTGGTGCTGGACTTGCAACACCGCATGAAGGAATACCTTAGGTTTCCAAATATCATCAATATTAAATCCTATTTTTCTGCGGCTATATCCCATACTGTGGATATTTTGAAAAGTATTCTTGCTCGTATATGTAGGTGTTATCTACCCTATCTTTTATTACATAAAGCATGTAATCGTGTCTTGCTCTCTTTTTCTGCACCTCAGATAGCTAAAAATGCAAGGCAGAAAAAAGGCTACTGTGTCATACTCAACGCTTGCCTTAGGTCGAAGGTAGATTCTTCTAGGTCTGTAAGTTGTTCCTTGCTTGCTTTCTCCTTCCATTTCGCATTCATATTTTCGGTATGTGGAATCTTTTCTTCAAATTCACTATACCAATTCAGTTCACAAAAATTTACGATTTTTCTAAGCTCCTTATATGGCTTTGTGACAAGGTCTTCATAACGCACCTCATAATACCTGCCTTGCGCAAGTGCGCCTGCTTCCCTGCCTTTTCTGACGAATTCTGTCCAAGCCAGACCGTAATTATAAAGTTCGGAACGTTGTGATTGATACTTGTCTCCAAGAATAGCTTTAAAGCCAACATGGAACAAAGCAAAAGGGTCGCGGGCGATTTCTATCTTATTTAATATTGAAAATGCTACTGCTCTGCCATCACGTATTATGTGTATGAATTTCACATCAGGAAATATTGAATTGAGCAACCTAACTCGAAAACAGTTTAGTAGGGTCTTGTCCACAAACCGTGGACGACCCCAAAGATTCTGCACTTGCAGTACCTTTTTTCTATAATAGTCAGCCATTTCTTCAGAATAGTCATTCTCTGTCATGTAGTTGTAATCTCCAAAATACTTTTTCCAGAGGGAATCCCCTAATGGGAGGTTAGAGGTATAGTCACGATGAACAAGCTTTTGTAATATGAATAAAGCCTTTTTTCGGTCACCTAGAAATCTGCCGTGCCTGAGTACTCCTGCACGATGCATATTGGTAGTAATGTACGCAAGATCTCGATGATAACAGAGGGTCTGGTAAAGTAAAGTAGTGCCAGAACCAGGTGCCCCGATAATTAAGATGGGTTTTATCGGTCTATGGAGGTCCATACAAGAGAACACCAAGGTCTTTGAGCTTATTATCCTTTTAAGCTTATCATGTGGTAACACAGTCTGTTTATTATACCGAAAAATCTGTGTGTCACTACGTTGACAAAATCATCAGTGCTCTCTATTTGTGCTAATAAGCTGCTATAGAATGTCAAAACGGTAGATTATGCTCAGCAACTTATCAAATGTTATTCCCTCTCCTCTTTAGCTGCGGTCTCCTCAACTAATATTATAAAAAAATGATTGTTAACAGCTACTAAGGTCGGGCATCTTGTTTTACTTGCGTTTGGTGCTGGAGTAACAATAGGACATCCTCTAGCCTCTGCTTGCAAGTAAAGCTTGACTTTCAAAGATCTCCAGAGACTAGTACAATCGGAGCTCTAACCCTAACTAACTAATCCTTTATCAATTTCAAAAAACAGGAAGTTAGTCATTAATCTTGGGAAAGAAAAGAAACAAATTATTGAGAGAAAAAACTCATTTTCAACTATGCATTTGATATGATTCCAGCATATTTATTATTCTATATCTTATGCTCCATTATGAAATATGTGAAATCTAATAACGATCCTATGTTAAAAATCACTGTACCTAAATATAATGACAAAGTATATTGCCTCTTAATAAGAACGATTTTACAGCTTTAACAATTCGTGAAGATAAAATAATAGAAAGGTTTTCTCCTGAACAGGGATCGATAGTCATAGATATAGGCGCACACTTTGGACGTTATACTATAATAGCTTCAAAACGAGTTGGTCCTAATGGAAAAGTAATTGCCATTGAAGCAGACCCTGGGAATTTTGAAATACTAAATAAAAATATCAAATTAAATAAATTGAATAATATAACAAGTCTGAATTGCGCTTCTTATTCTAAAGAAGCTAAACTAAAGCTTCATTTACAGATGCTAATACAATCCGCCTCTTGAGTATAATAATAGTAATCCATTGAGAAAACAGATATTCATAATATTAGGAAGGACTGGATATTAATCGTGAATATAATTCAATATGTTTTTCGGCAATATTACTCCATCGTAGTTTTGGATTGAATTGTTGTACATTCTCTTTATACTGGTCGTAATCGGCAGCCAGCGAGGATAAAGATTTTGAAAATGATGAGGCAATTCTATTAGATGTTATGCCTAGGCCAATTTCTGCAAATTCCCTGAAAAATTTCATATCAGAAGCTATAAATGGCAGACCATGCGCTAGTGCATCAAATAAAACTCCAGATATTGACACGACTTTGTAGGGAAATATTATTGCATCACATGAGAAAAAGAGTTTAGAAAGTGTCTCGTCATCTAAGTATCCCAGATGCAAACTAATTGCATTTTTGATATGTACTGGCTGCTCTATTCCACGCTCATGTGTATTCTGTTTGACTACAAGTGACCATCCATTAGGGAGACTAATACTGTCTAGGATATCAAATCCCTTATAGGAACCTACATATCCAAAAGCTAATAGAAGCCTTTTGTCATTTGGTAGTCCAAATTCTTTTCTAAACTCGTATTTTTCTCGAGGAGATAATAATGGTACTGCTGGCTCAGCACCATGATAAATTACTGTTCCTCGCTTGACTATTTCATGGATCGTCTTAGCAGGACTTATTATCTCGACAGACATCTTCACTACCTCGAAAAGCAGATCGTACCTCCTTTTCATAACCCATCTTCTTATAGCAGCACGTATAGGTAGTGGCAGCGAGGAAAATCTTCCCTCTTTTCTTAATGCTCGTTCTTTTATATATTCTTGATATTCATTGTATGGCATTACAGTATGTAGAGTTGATACTGTTGGAACCGGGCATTCCTTATAGAACTTATCGAGTGTCGATCCACGTATTACCCTTCTAATTATATGACCTACAGTTGTGTCGACTTCATACAATCCTCTTTCATATTGTATGTTCACAATATCTGGCTTCAGTTCCTGTACCAGATGAAACAGACGCTGAGAATTTTTCCAATCTCCTTTCTTAATAATATCATAATAAACTACATATTTATTATTATTGTCAATGTCATGATTGTCAGTGTCGTAGTTACTAGTAGTATCGCTATTGCTAGTATTGTTAACAATTAAAGGAGAAGATTTTGATGTTACTGTCGTACTCGTGGCTCTTGTCTTACTCTGGCTACCACCGGCTGCTACATGGATTTCAATATTCTTCTTATCTCTTAGAGCATGTACTAGATGATATGTATATCTTCCGACACCTCCTTTCATAGGTGGATATTCTCCAGAAACTACTAGGATTCTCAAGTTATATCATATATATTAAATGATGTCAGCGAGGCGGAAGACGATGATGGTGCGCAGATTGCTTTGCCATTCTGTTAGTATTATTATAGTTAGTATTACTATTACATGCCTGCTCTACGTACTGTTGCAACATTTTTCTAAATCTTGCTGGTGAATACTGCTTGGCAATATTATAGATATTTTCCCTCTTTTCACTATTAATTTCATCGATATTCTTTGAAATACAAGCAGCAGCATCTTCCAATGTGTTGTACTGGTATTCAAATGGAACTATCTCACTGCATCCTCCATAAGAGGGAACGATAGGTACAAGACCTGCGGCCATGGCCTCAACAATAGAGACTCCAAAGTGCTCACCGTACATGGTATGCAAATAAATTGTACTTGTGGACATTGCGCTAAGAAGCTCTTCATTGGTTGCATTTGGAGTAAGTTTTATCTTGCCTTCTAACCCGTTTTCTTGGATCATTTTTCGAAGTGAATTAAAATATGGTCGATTTGCAGGTACAAGTGATCCAATGACTTCAAACTTTATATTTGCTCTAAGGATTCGAGCTATTTTTATTGCCTTTTCGATCTGTTTCTCACGAGAGAAACGAGAAATTACTAAAACTTGACGTTCTCTAGAATTCGATCGATAAGCAATCGAAAAGCGGTCAATCTCGATAGGAGGATAAAGCACATAAGGCACCACCTCTGGATATGCTTTTCTTACAGCATCTTTGCTGAATCTTGAATTCGTAAGAACTACATTTGACCTTTCTAATGCCCTTTTTGTAAGTGCATTTGACATAACATGGTAGGGTTTGAAATATGCCTTCCAGAAAAATGATTTTTGATATTTGTTATTGTTATAGCCTTTAGAATTCATAAGCAATGTTGGAAAGTGAATATACAGCATATAGGGCACATTATTTGGAATTCCAAAGGGCACAGTGTTTCCATTTGTATTGATAACAATATCTGAATCTTTGAGGTCTAATGATGATATGGATGTTAGAAGTCGTTGATATATACCGAAACAATTTATCTTAAATGGAAATAGAGATTTGACGTTGCTAACAGGTATTTTTTTAGCATATACTTTTTCTATATCTTCTAGATTAGGCTTTTGAACAGTGACTAACTCGACATTATAACCAAGCTCATATAAAGACCGAATTGTCTCTATGGCAAGTGTTGCTTCGCCTCCAGGCGTATTGAGAGAGTGATGAATAACAACAGCTTTCATGATATATTATTGCTTATGATGTCTGCTCCTAGATAAAAATATGACTTTTGGTATGAACAACCTTTTCAAAATCATTATTGTCTTCACTAATGATGCAATCTGTTAAACGTGGAGGCACTTTTAGTAATTGACAATTGCACATTCTAACATATATAGGTCGCCTATAGGGATACAATGTTGTCAAAACGGCGCGAGTTTCTTTTATGATGGTTCTATTTGCCATATGTATGATTGCTTGATTTCCTGGTTGTTGAACACTAGCAAAACAACTGAGTGAGTTGTCCCATACCAATAATCCATATAACTTATGCATACATAAATAGAAAAAGTGAAACGCAATGGGAAGATTAAGTTCTTGGCTCTTAAAGGCGCCAGTAGGCGGGGTATGGCCTACAGCGGATAAATGTATTTTGTTCATTTTAAAAATTTTTTATTTAGGCGTAAAAGGTATTTTTTGGATCTTTTTAGGCAAGAAGAGAAAGGATCATTCGTACACGCTGATGAAGATTCGCAGTATTACCAATATCAGCCCATCATTGTCTTCATTCCGGTGTTTATATAAAGTTAGAAAGACTTTAGGATTTAGTAACATACCGCTAGTAAAAATAAGTGTGCCGAAGTACGGGTATAGAGTCTATTGTCCAATTAATATCAATAAAGACGATTTTACTAATATGACAGTTCGCGAAGAAGAAATAATAGAGCACTTTCGTCCTTGTAGAGGAGATATTGTTGTAGACATTGGCGCGCACATAGGACGTTATACCTTAATAGCAGCTAAGCGGGTGAGTTTGAATGGAAAGGTGATTGCTATCGAAGCAAACCCTGATAATTTTGAAATGCTGAATCGTAATGTGAAACTAAATCAACTAACTAATGTCATGAGCTTAAATTATGCCGTCTATTCCCAAGAGACAAAAATAAAACTATATTTAGCAGGTGGGGGATTGGGTCAGACCATATACAATACCATAATGGTGGAAAGAGCAAAAGAAGGTAAAGAGAAATTTGTAGAGATAAATGCCAATACTTTAGATCATTTGATGCAGTTGCAAGGAATAAGTGAAGTTAATTGGATTAAAATTGATGTAGAAGGTGCCGAACTTGAAGTGTTAAAAGGGGCTGTAAATATAATTTCTCGTAGCAAAGATATTTCACTTTTAATAGAGATCCACAACCTTGCGGGCAGTAATAGTACTCTTTATGAGCCTATAACTCAATTTCTAAGCCTGCACAATTTCAAAATAGACTTTGAAAAAACCTATGATAGTGGAGAGAAACATGTGATTGCACGAAAACAACAGCAACAACAATAAAAAATGCTTCAGCTCTAAGTGAAACGTTAGCAATATCCGTTGTTGCATTAGAATTTGTACCCTAGGAAAAATATATCCGTCTTCTGGATTCCTGTGCTGCAGTCAATGCAGCAGAATTGGACTTTTGTCTCAAATACTTGCTTTCAGCCCAATGCTCTGTTTGCCGCTCCCGTCAGAAAAGCACCCTCTATGTGGATGATAACATTTCCTAAGAGCTTATTTAGATACAAAATTAGAAAATTGTTTTAACTATATTTGTGAGAAAAGGACTCTGCCATAGGGCAAAGGTGCTATTGACAATATTATTGATAAAAGGCAAATGTTGGTAAAGACTAAGAGAGTTCAAAAAGACTTCCTAGCAAATTACAATTTATGTTCAACTATGAATGACCTTTAATTGCTTGTATAAACCAATCTGGCAGAATATTTCTGTTTTTACTTAGAAAATAACCAAATGCAGAATCTAAGATATATGTTTTTGCCCAATCCTCTTTTGACCTTACCGATCTTCCATAGGCCTGTGCTAATCTTAACGCTGTTTGCCAGTAGTACCATTCTTCATCCAAATTCCTTTTTGCATTTATCCACCTGTCACTTTTGTTAGGATATGGAACCTTAGTCATAATTTGAAATCTAGAAAGTTCGTCCTTTAAATCAAGTCCGGTATGTAGTGACGGAGAAATAAGGACTGTAGGCTTTACGCTATTAATATGTTCTCGTATTACTTCATCTCTTTGTATCTCTGGATCGGTAACTATTAGCCTTCGTGCATTTTCTTGGGATATATTTTCCTTGATAAAGTTAAGTTGTTCATAGGATGTAGTATGAATTATTCCTTTGTCTTTCCTGTGTATTGTCATGATATTGTCTATTGTCTTTGTAATACTTGATTTTATTTCTGGCAATTGTAAATTATTAAAGTTGAGATAGGCAATATTGAGAGGATAGATGGGTCTATTATGGACAGGAAAATCTGATTTGACTTGAATAAATTTTACTTCCTTGTCATTATCATGCATTAAACCAACACTTCTACAAAATGCTTTGGGGTTAAGTATAGTTGCACTCATTATTAGTATTTTTGAACATTTCTCAAATACCGCCTTACAATAAGGAGAGATATCCAAAGGCTTTAGCTCAACTTTTATTACTTCATAATTTTCTTTCTTTATTTCAGATACTATCCAATTCCCTGGATTTGATAGAATATTATTTATTGCAATTGTTAGTCTTTCTGTATCTCTTAGAGCATCAGCCGCAAGTTCTTCGTTAAGGTTCTTAGCAGGAGATATTTTTGAAATGGACTCTTGATATTTTTGAGCAATTTCTTCATCGCTGTCATACAAGTCAGCACCTGAGATAATCCTCTTTTTCTTTATCGGCCATTTTGATTTTGATGTACTATTACTTTCACCTACTTGTACTTCTTCCACTCCTTCGTCATGCCAGTTATATCTGATCTTTCGTTGTAAAGCCAATGATTCTATTACTGAACTATTTCCAATTAGTGCAAGCATTTTCGTCTCTAGTTCAATTAACAATTTAATCCACTTTTCTAAATCATTATAGCCATAATCAATTATTTGTAAATTTTGAATATATCTCTTCCACCTTCTTTTAGATATGGATAGTCCTCTAAATTTCACAATCTCTGTTTCTAATAAATGTCCTTCATCCAGTACCAAAAATTCTCTTGGTTGCAAAATCTTTGTGTTCGGTAGAAAAGCTAAGAAATTTGAATAATTGAAGATAGAATGGCTGGAAGTTAAGGCTATATTCAGCTGATTAAAGTATTCACAAGGTCTCCATTCTTTTGGTTCTTTTATATTTCTTAGATTATTTAGATGCAGCCATTGTGAAAATGCCTGCTGATAATTAATTTCAGCAGATTTATCAATAAAGCCTTGTTCGTCCTTGGTTCCCTTATCTAATAGTTTATAGTCTTTTAAGAAAGTTCTATACTTACAACCATCGTGTTGGAAGAATTCATTTGTCATACATGGACCATACTCAACGCTGGTATGTCTACATTCACTGATGTAATCTGAAGCACATACGCCGCACCTGTATGTTTTATTATTAATGAAATCTTCTTTTACTTGACAACGAAAGTTATTTGCTCCTTTCGCTACTTTAACGAATGGAAAATCTCTTGAATATTGAGTTTGTAAGTCCTTAGTAGAAGTACAGATATAACTAGTGCCCATAGTCAAAGCAACTGCTATAGCTACAGGGCTCTTGCCAAAACCAGTAGGGGCCTCGAGTAAAATATATTTATAGCCTGAGTTAAATGCTTGAGATATTTCATTTAGCACATGTGTTTGACTATCTCTTCTATGTGTAAAAGGAAAATTCTTAATGAAATCAGTAGTAGTTAATGATGAATTTCCTTGGTTTTTCAATGATATTTTATCTCCAACTCTGTGGTACAAATAATTATATTATTTCCGTTATATCTCTCTAATCCCATTCGAAAGTATCATATGATTATCACTATCATATAATTTGTAATGCATGGAGATGATGGCTTACCAAATTATGTGCCACCCTACCGCATATCAGTCTGATGACACTTCCATAAACACTATGTGAAGGAGATGAAAGACCGCTTAAGAGCAAAGGTCTGACCCTATAGTAGGAGAAGGGCTTTGTCAGGCTTCCAAAAGGTACATACATCATACTGCTAGGGCAATCAGTGGATGTATGTGTGGAGGTCGAAGATTATTGTAAATGTGAGGTAACTACGTATATGTCAGATGACGTTCCTCCTAAAATATCATTCAACCTATCCTAACTGCCTAAAAGTATGTACACTAATGTCCTTAAATAAGACTTTTTGGCGTAAATTACATGCCTTTTGGCTTTAGTGGTAACAAAGAGGAGAAAGAAAAACTTCCTTCTAATACACATCCTACGGACGGTGACGATTTAGAAGAAATAAGCAAAATAAAAGAAATGCTTAATCCAGATGAAAAAGTATTACTAGTTGCAAGACAATCAAGAATAAAGCCAGGTGGCTCTCTACATACACCAAATATTATTTACGCTACGGATAGGAGAATAATTATTAGAGACCCATATATGCTTGGAATAAAAGAAAATGTGGTAGATATTCCGTATGATATAGTTACAAGCGTGAAGTTAGAAAGGGGATTGCTTTCATCTACAATTAGGTTCAAAGCTCCAGGACTTATGAGCTCTACCAAATTAGGAATGATGGACAGCTTGATTGATGGCGAAGACGACCAAGGTGGAATAATTGAAGCTATTCCTAAAGACAAGGCACAAGATCTGCTGGAAATTATTCGCTCAGGAATGCAGACCAGTAGTAATAGAAAATTTGCACCTTCAAGAAATCAAAAACCCAATGAGTTAATTGAAACAAAAGAGTATACCGTACAATCAAACCAATCCATATCAATTGCAGATGAAATAAGAAAACTTGCAAAGCTAAAAGAAGAAGGGACTATAACAGAAGAGGAATTTCAACAAATGAAGCAAGATTTAATGAGGAAGAATAGATTATAGAAGCAGAGTTAGCAAATGATATCAAATTTACAGTATATGAAATGTCATCTTTTCGTATAAAGAATAGAAGACGAGATGTGTAAACCAATATGAGTATAATAGACGAGCATGTCGATTCAAATATGAGTGACCTCATTTCAGATCTTCAAACTCTAATCAAAGTGCCCAGTGTATCTGCAAAAAAACAAGGTCTGGTTGAATGTGCTGCTCTTGTTGTAAATATTATGAATAATGCCGGAATAAACGCTGAGGTGTTATACCTTGACCACGATAGTAAAATGAACAACACCAGAAACATCAATGCAACTACAACACCTCCCCCTATAGTATACGGAGAAGTTAAATCCAAGGCAAATCCGAATGGAAAGGCTATTTTATTTTACAATCACTATGATGTACAGCCTGAGGATCCAATTGAGCTATGGGATAAGGATCCGTTTAGTGGACACATAGAAGGCAATTACATTTTTGGACGTGGAGCTGCAGATGATAAAGGTGAACTGATTACACGCATAAAGGCAGTAGAATATTTTCTAAAAAAGACAGGTGATGTAGCATGCAATGTAAAGTTTATTGTGGAAGGAGAAGAAGAAATAGGAAGTGAGAATTTAGAAAAATACCTTACTCAATACAAAAACAAGATAGGTAGATGTGACGGAGTAATATGGGAGAGTGGAATTGTGGATGAAAAAGGGACTGCAATTTTGGAACTTGGTGTAAAGGGTATTCTCTCTGTCGAGCTTCTAGCAAAAGGTCCTTCAAGAGATGCTCACTCAAGCTTGGCAATTCTGATTGAAAATCCTGCTTGGCATTTGGTCAGAGCACTAAATACTTTGTTAGACAGCAGTAGAAAAATTTTGATAAAGGATTGGTATAATGAAGTAAGAGATTTTACTTCAGAAGAAATTGCTGCTATTGCTAGAGAACCATTTGACGTAGAGGAATTCAAAAGAGAGTATGGTATAGACAAATTTGCTAGTAATTTCAAAAATGTTAAGGAGATAAAGGAAGCCCTTGTTGGAATGCCTACATGTAACATCGCTGGCCTATTATCTGGTTATACTGGTATAGGCGCAAAAACTGTTCTTCCAGCCACAGCTATGGCCAAGCTAGATTTCAGACTTGTTCCAGATATGATGCCTGAAAAGCAATTTGAACGACTTGATAAGCATCTAAGAGAATATGGATTTTCTGAGAATATAGAGTTGAAATTCCTAGACGGGGTGCCAGCCTCAAGAACACCTATCAGTCATCCTTTTGTAAAGCTTGTTGAAGAATCTGCTAAAGAGACTTTTGGTAATGCGATTGTCAGCGTATCTTCAGCTGGAACAGGGCCCATGTATTTTTTTGATAAACTGCTTGGTGCACCCTCTGTTTGTGTAGGAGGTCCGTACAAGTATTGTAGAGCTCATTCACCAAACGAGTTTACAAGAATAGATTTATTGAACAAGACTACAAAGTGTATTGGTAATATAATAGAGAAAATTAATCAAATGGTAGGTTCTTAATTCAAACGCTTCATTTTTTAAAGACTTGGAAATAGCCTGCTGGTACCTACAGTAATTAGGTCTACCTTTCTGCAAAAAGGGGATTATTATTATATAGTCGTTATCTTTTTTACCTTTTCCTTGTTAGAGTTTATAATGGTTTTTTTATTAAACCTTCATAGTTAACAAAAAAGTTACTTAGATGTGTCAATAAACAGATATTCTAAACCATATTATATTTAACGAACGAGATTCACTATAACAGCAATGGCAGAAATGTCCAAAGCGGAAATTGCAAGATTTGTTATGCAAGGTACGTTCACAGGAAAACTCGCTACAGTTAAAAAAGATGGAGGATCTCATGTTGTTCCAATCTGGTTTATTATGGATAACGAGAAAACCAAAAGTAGAGTAGGAAATATTATTTTTACTACTAATAGTACATCAGTCAAAGCAAAAAACATTCAGTATAATAATAGAGTAAGTATCTGCATAGATGATCAGATATCGCCCTTTTCATTTGTAACAATATTTGGTACTGCAAAAATATACAGTTACAAACAAAAGGAAGTTTTCAAATGGGCAAAGAAAATAGCAAAACGATACGTGGGAAAAGGTGATGCAGAAGCTTATGGTAAAAGAAACAGTACTGAAGGAGAAGTGCTTGTACAAATAAAACCTACGAGAATAATTGCAGAAAAAGATATAGCCAGTTGGGATTGATGATTATTATTAGATTATAGAATTTTGTCCTAAATCTAGTTGACTATAATTGCGACCTTATATTGTATCAGTATAATGAGTATGGAGTTGCTATCTCCTGAAGTAGATTTAGACTTACGAAAGCGTCTGAAGCTTTTATCTACGTAGGTTTATTTCTGCATTTGGCGAGGGAGTACACCTTAATCCAAGATGACTAGATGATTATTATTGAGATACATTGAAATGCTTTAATATTGAGTTGCCTAACATCTTTTATAAAACATATTATGATAAAATTATCTTGCAAAGAGTCAGGATTAGAATGCGATTACATCGCAGAAGGCAAAACAGTAGATGAAGTCTTGAAGCATATTTCTGAACATGCTGTCAATATTCATAACATGGGAGCAGAAGACATATACGAAGAACATATATCTGCCGCCTTTTTATGCCAAGCCATAGGTAAAATGACATCAACCGACAATAAGCAAAAATTAGATTAATTCTATGTATAGGATAATCTAGTTAGTAAGAATGTATGATCTAGTATTATTATAAAATAAGTAATCTCTATATTTAACAATGAAAATACTTTCTGTGAATGTCGGACTCCCAAAGAGAGTACTTTTCAATGGACAAATTATAACTACTGCAATTTTCAAGGATCCAGTCAAAGGTCCTATCATATTACGAAAGCTTAACCTTGATGGCGACAAACAGGCTGATTTGACGGTACATGGTGGAATGGATAAGGCAGTGTATTCTTATCCAGCAGAACATTATGACTACTGGCATGAACAATTTCCTAATATGGATCTTGTGTGGGGAATGTTTGGAGAGAATTTTACTACTGAAGGATTATTGGAGGATGCTGTTAATGTAGGTGATCAGTTTCAAATAGGATCTGCTAAGCTTGTAGCAACACAACCTCGAATGCCATGCTATAAACTTGGTGTTAGATTTGGACGTATGGATGTAATTAGGAGATTTATGACAAGTGGTCGTCCTGGTATTTACTTTAAGGTATTAAAAGAAGGAGAAGTCGAAACAGGTGACAAGATAAAGATTATCAGAAGAGATAAAAATAATGTCACAGTGAAAGATATTGTTCGCCTTTATATTGCTAGGGACAATATAGACAATATTGAAACCATGAAGCGAGTAACAAAAATAAGAGATCTGCCAGAAGGATGGAGATATGAATTTCAACAAAAGATTAAGCAACTGGAACACAAATGAAAAATTGATATTATAATATACATGCTTGCTTATGGATTTTCGATTAATACATGCTCAAAAGCTGGATAGTTTTCTATATCGTTGATGAGGACTGCCTGTCCACCTATGTCTTTTGTAATTATAAGCGTGTTTAAGGCCTTGGCGACTGACATACATGGCAGCAGTTAAACCACGTAGATGTTCCACCGATAACTATTATATCATACATATGAAGTAATAGATATTGAGTATCTATTGTTCTTTTCTTAAACTGCATCTAATACCCTATAGATCTCTACATATGCAAGACAGAATCCAGTACACTAATACAAATATTGACACTTGACACTAGCGGATGTTTGAAAATAAAAGACATAAAACAGTTGCTAGCTCTCACCTACAGTCAAGTTTGTTGCTCATCAACGCTGCCTTGGATAAACGGGACACATTAAAGCTCTATTTCTGCCGCTACTTTTTCTTGTCCTAGTTTTGGATTTGCCATCCCTGTCCGGGTTTGTTAATGCCAGTTCCTGAGCAATGAATGAACTCATAGACCAGCCTAGAATAGCTGCCTTGTCTATCTTTAATCATGAATCGTAATAGAAATATTAGTTATATTCCTTGTCACTTTGATTCGTTTAATTGGTTGGCCACCATTACAAATTGAGACAAATTACCCATTAACTCCTTCCATGAGGCCTCGCCCATCCGCTGTTTTACCTTGAGTTGAACCTCATTCCAAAGCGGAATAGTTTTGGCTACGGTGGAGCGTCCCTTGTAGGTAATTGTTACAATCCTAGTTCGATTATCTTTACCAGAGGAGATCTTGATAAAGCCCTGTCTTTCTAAAACGGACAGATTTCTAGTGAGGGTAGTCCTATCCATACCTAATTCTTTAGCAAGATGTGAAATTCTTATAGAGTCTGACTTGTAGATCACATAGAGTAAATCAAGTTGCGTGGATAGCAATCCACTAGACTTGAATGCATTATCATAAAGTAACGTTACTGCCCTAGCCGCCTTCCGCAATTCACCGCATGTACATGAATCCGTTGACATCCCTTGTTCCAGTATTGCATTAATATTTCGTTCCTGCAATCCTCTAGGTTGATATACACATATTAACAATAAAAGGTTTACTTGGTTTGATATGTCTAAAGCTTGGCCACGGATAAGTGTAGATACACTTATAAATGGTGCACATACACCTATCGTGGTTATATGACTTCGTTAGCTTCCGTTAATGTCAACCGACATGCTTGGTTTACTCTTGGAATACTTAGCAGCACGCTCTTGGTAGTCTTTTTTTCAGAAACTATGCTCTTGCCAGCCATTCCAGAGATAATGGAGGACTTTAGCATATCTTATGGGACTGCTGCGTGGATATTCAGCGCGTACCTAATTGTTGCCGCCGTAATGACTCCTATTGCCGGCAAAATGTCTGACCTTTACGGTAAAAAGAAGATATTACTCGTACTACTGACGATTTATACAGCTGGAATAATTGCTGGAGGGTTCGCAGACAACATATCATTCCTGTTAGCGAGCAGGATAATCCAGGGCGTGGGCTTGGCGGCAGTCCCGGCAGCCTTCAGTTTGCTCAGAGACACGTTTCCACCAGCCAAACTTGCGATCGCCGTAGGAGTGTTTGGATCTATGTACTCAGCTGGCTCGGTTGTTGGCCTCTTGGCTGGAGCTACCATCATCCAAAGCTTTGGATGGCATTTCACTTTCTTCTCCATAGTTCCATTTGCAGCCACAGTGACAATCATGATCGCAAAATTCGTAAAAGAAAACAAAGGACAATTACTGGCTCCTGTCAATACTCAAGAAAGCACCGGCAAAAAGCAGGCATCACCTTCCATAGACTTGAAGGGGGCACTAGCACTTTCAACAACAATAATCGCTTTTCTCATTGCGCTGACACTTCTAGAAACCGGAATAAACTCTGAAACTTTGCCACAGATTGGAGCTGCATTTATAGTTTCTGTAATTTCATTGTCTGTTTTTGTCATCATAGAGAGAAAAATTGCATCACCATTGGTTGACCTTAGATTGCTAAAGGACAAGACTCTCCTGCCTTCGTACATCATATTGATGGCCAGCGGAATTACGATGTTCATGGCATATCCAGCTATAGTGCAGTTGGTAAGAAGCCCAGTGCCTTTGGGATTTGGAGGGGATGCAGTAGATGCCGCAAACGTACAGCTGCCTTTCATGATTATGTTCCTAGTTTTTGCGGCCGTCACCCCGCTTATCATAAATCGAATAGGGAAACTAAGACCGATCATCATCGGTGCCATGATCAGCCTCATCGGATCGATCGGATTGCTGATGTTTCACTCTACGGAATTCGCAGTATCTACCGACTTAGCCATTATTGCATCCGGTCTCTCGATGACAATTACTGCAACGTGGAACATCATCGTGTCTTCATCACCCAAATCATTCATTGGAATATCGGTAGGAGTAGGCGCTCTCTTGTTATTCATAGGGATGGCGATTGGTCCAGCTTTGACAGGGGTGTACCTAGAGAGTCACGAGACGGTCAAGGGAGTTCCCGGGTCCTATTCTTCTCTAGAATCGTATGATGTAGTATACCTTACGTCAGCATTACTATCAGCAGCCTCGCTCGGGTTTGCCTTGGTGCTCAAGAGAAGGGTAGCGAAAAAGGAAATCGATGTTTAATGTCAACAAAGTATATGGTTCGACAGGACAAGAAAGAAGATAAAAAATTGAGAAGTCTTAAGGCTTCCAATATTTGGAAATGTTATAGATGCAATTTAATATTCCATGAGGAGTCATTAGTGTCTCTACATGAAAAAATATCAAACCACTCGTCAGTCACCAACAGAAGACATTAATTGCATAACAATATCAGATTATGTCAATTAGTCCAATTATGCTAAATTGGCATATAGACCTGGAGCCGTTCAATCTGTATATTCTAAAAATCAAAGAGAAAAGGAGAGAAGAGCATTGACTGAAGAATTCGATAAAGAAGAAGAAACTGCAAAAATAATAACGAAAACAGCAAAGACAGATTATCCGATTAGTGATCTAATATCAAGAAGATGGAGCGCAAGAGCATTTTCTACCAAACCGGTAGAAAAATCAAAACTCTTATCAATATTAGAAGCGGCTAGATGGGCTCCTTCCTCACGTAATGAACAACCATGGCGCTACATAGTTTTCACAGAAGACAACCCAGAAAAGCTAAAGAAAGCACAATCTGTTTTAAAGGAGATAAATGATTATGCCAAAAGAGCTCCAATTCTCATTTGTGCGATAACTAGAAAGACATATTCAGATAATGGAGTCTCTAATCGGCTTTATTTTCATGATTTAGGAGCGGCAAATGAAAATATGTTTCTTGAATCTTTTAACCAAGGACTGATTATGCATGAAATGGGTGGCTTTGACGTACAAAAGGCTAGAGAAGTTTTCAATATACCTGAAGATTATGAAGTAGGTATTATGATTGCGATAGGTTATCAAGACACATATCATGTGTTACCTGACAAATTAAAAGAGAAAGCATTTACACCAAGAGTAAGAAAACCATTATCTGAAATTGCATTCGTTGAAGAACTAGGTAATGGAATGGTATGAACAAGGAAGGAAGGAAGAAACAGAGTGGTTCTTAAAACTTTGGATAGCATAACAAGAAGTAATTGTTAGGTCTGTGTCTAATAACTGGAGCATCGGATGATGATCCGTCTGGTATAGCAACATATTCCCAGGCTGGAGCAAAGTTTGGTCTTGGAATGTTATGGCTAGCAATATTCAATATCCATTAATGACTGTAATTCAAGAAATGTGTGTACAGATTGGATAGATGGCTATCTCCTTCTTTTATTCTTAAAATTGATATTTTATGTTCTCACAATATGCCAATTCTTCGAGTGTTTTTCTTTCTCCTTGGGCTATTAGCTCTTTAATTGTTTTGAGAGAAAAATCTGCATTTTGTAATATGGAAGGGGATTCAAGCTCAGTTCTGACTATTCTTGTTACTGATTTTATAACTGCACCGTAATTTTCTATTAGCATATTGTACTCTTCCTTTATAGTTTCAACTTGTCTAGGATCAAGCTTTGATTGATCAACAAACTTATCAAAGACTTCATAAAGTCGTTCTATTAGTTGGATTTGTCTTGTAATGAGCCTTGACATTTTGATATTGTCCATATTTTTGTCACAAAACAGTATGTCTTTAGCTCTACTTTCAACTTCTGCCATATTAGAAGGAAGTCTTTGAATGTTTCGTGTATAGTTTTCCACAATAAAGATATTTTTGTCATGTCGTGGAGATGCAGAAAGAACTTCTCTCACAGGAGTATTGCTAAGTAAACTACCATCCCATCCATAAACTCCCTTCTCAACTTCAACCCATGGGAATCCATATATAGGATAGCCAGAGCTAGCCAAGATATGTTTTTCTTTGATCTCCATTTCAGTATTATCAAATATAAGAGGTCTGGAATTCATGACGTTTACTGCAGTAATTATAAGTCTAGCCACTTCTGGTTGCTCTTCTTTTGTTGAAGCTAAATTAAGCTTCTTGTAATCTATGTATTTGTTAAGCGTCTTTGCAAGTGGCGAATGGTCATATACATATGTCCAGCTTCTTGGGTCATTAAAATATGGTTGTTGTTGTCGCTGATGTTCTGCATTTTCGCTATCTACCAATAGATTTTGTCCAGCGGGTTGTAATCTCCACCACCTTGGAATAAACATTTTTGGAACTCCAAATATTGCAGCATTAGTTGAAGCAGAGGATATCCGTCTTGGCAAGTATCTCTGACTATAAACATCATAATCTATAAGATAAATATCAGGAATGATCTCATAGCTGCTTTCTGCAATCTCTAACCAAAACTCTTCAAGGTCATTCTCAGGATGGTCGCTTTTACTTCCAACAATTATAGCTGCATTAATGGCTCCTATGGATGTGCCAGCAGCTATATCTATTCTTATTTTCTTTTTTACTAAAGCTTTGAATACACCACATGCAAATGCTCCTAGTGAACCTCCTCCTTGTAACACAAGCACATTTTCTGTTAGTCTTGATTCCCTATGACGAGGATGGCTTTCTTCTTTCGCTCTAAAACTCATGATTCTTGTGAAATTCTTGGTATTTTTGGGAATTTACACCTTTCATTTTTTAATAAAGATGCCTTCTTGAAACCAGAATAACTTTGTTTCTGACACGTTAATTTTAGAAAGGAACAAATTATAACATTAACATCAATCATTAGCATGTACTATGTTATTTCCAGCTCTTGCACTTTGGGGATGTATGCCTGAATTAACTAAGAATTGTGTCGACATGACAAATGCATCAAGTACGTATCTGAGCCTTGGCTTAGGAGCAATAATTGGCGCCGTAATAAGTTGGTGGATTTATAATACGCAGAAGAAAACATCCGTGAAACAGGATGAGACGCTAAGACGTATAAACGAACTTGAAGAAAGTCACGATAAAGTATTGAAATCAATTCAGCACTTCCAACACCATCAGGAAAAACTTCTTGGTAAGATACTGAGTTTGGATAAAAAGATTGATGCTATAGTTGGTACTGATAAGGAAAATGAACGGTATTAAGACAATCAAAACCTCAAAACCTCAAAACATGTCTATATTGAGCAATTGTATGACTAACAATGTCATATCGCTATGAACACGATTAAAAATAATAACGATAAGAATTTCAGATCTAAATGGGGAAATAGATTCATAATTGCAGCTATAATCCAGGGGGGAATAATGACTGCAATGGCCTTGGTTACTGTGGCATTGCAATTATTGATTACAGATGTTGATATAATCCAATTCCTCTCTTTATCCTTTGAAGGACCTGCAAAATGGTTCTTTATTGGAATCATCCTCTACTTGATACTAATTGTTGCTATAGCAGTAACTGCTGTATTTTACAATCATTTAGAAATCAATCTAAAGAGAAGGTTTTCTAGGATATCGAATGTTCTTGCTTGGATTCACTTGTTGGGTATGAATATTGGAGGCCCAGGTGCAACCATACTCATGATATTTGCAGGCTTGGCTGGTTCTGGGGTACTTTCACTTTTTATTGAAGGAAAATTAGGTCAAGAAGATATAGGAATAATGACATCTTTTATCCCTCCAATAGCGTTTTTTATTCTTATACTTAGTATAGGGGTAATATGTGGTGGTATGACTTATGTAATGGCATACAGATCGAAAGCATGACCGATAAGAGCTGGATATCAACAACCTTACACAACTCAGCCCCTCCTGCAATATCAAAAAAACCATGGGGGATCTGGTATGTTGATATCATTATCGTTATCACTGTTATTGCTATGCCTATTTACCTCTATTGTCATTATCATCATCGTCTAACTTCTCATCAACTCTCTTCTGTAATTCTTTATAGCGCTCATACTTTTTGCTCCACTTTGAAAGCACGAACCATTGCCTTATTCCTATTCCTAACCATACAAGAGAGACTAATATTGGAACAATACGTGCCACGGCAAACTGAGGAGGAGGACCAAAACTGTCAGGTGGACCCCCTCTGCTGCCAGCATCAAAGTGAAATGGTGGTCCAAGTAATGCAAAGGTAACTGCAAATGCTATTGGAGGAATGATCATAAGAGAGAGAATCATTATGATAAACATCTTTTTAGTCCTGTTAAGCTGAGCGATAATTCCATCCATTATCTGAAAAATATTCTCTCTGGACTTGTTATCATTGTTATCTTCTTTATTACTTTTTATTGTCACGAAATATTATTCCTCCATTCCATTATAAGATATGTAGTAACCTTGTTATGTGTCATAGTAATATCATTGTCCATCATAGTGATTTCTGTGGCTCATTCCTTGGAAACAATGACTCATAGGGCTCCAGAACTTCTTTGAGAATTTCTCTTCCTTTTTCTGAAATTTTGTAATTTATTATAGTTTTACTTCCCCAAGCTTCTTCCAACTTGTTTATCAAATCCTTTTTCACCATATCGTCGAGAATATCTTTATGCTTCACATTATTCAGACCGCAATAGCTCATAAGTTTGCTCTGGTTGAGTCCGCCGTATTCATAAAGTTTCAACAGAATGTCTTTCCTTATGAAAATTCTGTCCCGATACTCATGGACCATTTATCTCAGGTGCTATAACAACGATGATGACAGGTATCAAGGCTAGAGGTTATCAAATCTGGTATCTATTACCATTTTTGGTACATGATGAGATAAAAGCTGTTTCAATTTGATATTCATATGTATTAAGGACATATGATCACGGGTAGGTGATGTATCGTATATCAATATTTGTTTAGGATGAGAAGATTGTGTTTGTTCTACTTTTATTTCACAAATGCTTCAAAATAAGTATCTTTAACACAAAAAGGTGGGAATTTAACGATTTTCGTTTAAGCTCTTATTCTGAGCTATTAGCTGCTTTATGCCATACACGAAATCTAACTTATTACTTATTGTGCCAAAATCCTCCGAATGGTCCAAATCCGCCACTGCCGATGCCGAATGGTCCAAAGCCATGACCAAACGGTCCGAATCCACCGTTATTACCACCACCAAATCCTTCATGTCCTCCTCTTCCCTGTCCAAACGATTCAAACATCGACTGATCCCATGATCCTATTTGTTTGCCCTCTGATGTATATAGAACCTGACCGTTTCCAGCATCGATAATTACTTTGTTTGCAGTATTATTTGTTGTGTTCACTACAAAATATGTATATGTTAAATATCCTTGCGTCACACCTATATGACCTCCCAATACTGTTCCATTAGCAATCTGGTCTTGTGCAGTTTGAGCACCCATAATAAATGGCGTCTTTACATTTTCTGCGAAGAAATTCTTTATTCCATCTCTAACATTTACTGAACCATTGATTTTAGGCATCGCACCATACTGAGATGCATCTGTGGTTCTATTCATTCCCCATTGCTGCTGTTGCTGTTGCGCCCACGAATTCTCTAGAGGAGAAGTTACGATGAAGGCAGCTGATAACAATATCCCAACCACTACTATTGTTGGAATCAGTACTTTTTTGCGTACAAGTTTTTTTGAAAATGTTGGAGTTTCCATTGTAGATTGCAAGGGGTCGAGTTTTAGTTATAACCATTGTTTACCCATGTGACGTAACTTTGTTACCTGAAGTCTGATATTGAGTACTGAAGTACATCTTGCTCATTAGGACATTCATCTCTGACTTTTCAAGGTTGTTACAATAAATCTACATCAAAGTATTTCTTGATAGGCCCTGCAACCTCTTGCTTAAGAAGCAAGCAGCTAATATAGTATGGATGCTACGAAGTCTTATTAGCAGTAATTGTTGTTCATTTGGTCTTATGCTTTAATTGGTTTAGTAGGTGGCATAATCTCAACTGCAGTAATGACTCTCACTGAAATTCCATCATGGAAAAGGTGGGGTCTCCACGGTGTCTTTGAATGGCATGAAAATCAAATCTTGTCAAGTCGTCTGCTACGTCCTTTTTCTGATCATACTTGTAAGGAGGAAAATAAAACAACAATTCATTTTAAAGGTATATTTTTGCTCCATTTTCTAAACGGTACCCTAGCAGGAATAGCATTTCCATTCATTGTTTATTTTGCAATATGGGGAACTCCCCATGTTGTGTCAATATATTTGCCGGGGACACTTTACGGTTTCGTTCTGTGGCTTCTTACGCTCGTACCAATACATAAGCCAATAACGGGCCTTTCACCATGGAACCACCCCCTAGGTCACCTACCCGCACTTGCAAGTCTTGGTGGACACATAGTGTATGGAATTGTTCTTGGAGCCATCGTAAGTACTCTTATGAAGTAGTGAACAGTAACTAAGTTGTTATAATCAGTTAAGATTATCAGAGAAAAGTGCTATCCATCCAGCTCAGTTGACTTAGACACTTGTTTTAACCAATTTCATGATATCATCAGATGAGGCATTTTTCATAAGAAAGGAATTAATTCTGCTGTCATGATATTGGTCTTTCTTGTTGAGTGCAGAACCTACACGCTTCTGGATCCTAGCTTTTAGTCTCAGAACTATGTGCAGAACGACTTTTGGACTACAAGATATTGTAACATATATGTTGCCCGCATATTATTAATAATGCCAGAAACTGCTGCTTCATCCTCAACTAGAAATAGACCGAGCAAACAGTATCGGTGCAATATCTGTGACAAACCATTTGATAGTGCTGAACATTAGATTCTCATCAGAGATTCGAACATAGCGAATTAGGACATTCTAAACCCATTGCAGAAGTAGGCTGATATTTCTTCAATGCCACGTTTTTTAGATTATAGGATATCTCATATCACAATCATTTAGCCAAGACATCCAATAATATTATTGTCGTCTGATGACTGACCCTGTAAAAAAATGCAAGTCAAGATATTATGCAAAAATGAAGACTTCTAAAGACCATGTGAAAGATAGGCCCAGATGAGAAACTATATGGACGGTATCTTCATAGGAAAAAGAAATGATGGGAAAATACTATTCTTAGTGTTGATAACCCAGAATAGTAAAACACTTTTTAGTCTACTTCTCTACTTTTATGAGTTTTGTTACGTACCAAATATCGGTGTATTGCCAAAGTGATTATTAATCTAGGTCCAATATATTTACCGCGTTAT
>OCZS010000120.1_pt1 | contig 24326 bp, 26 predicted proteins | sample 1539071 | NCBI WGS metagenome assembly OCZS01 (sample SAMEA3113584, study PRJEB22503) | soil metagenome
CATGTCACCCGGGCCGGACCTCCTCCACGGTTGGGTTCGGATGCCGCGCCACCGCGTGCCGTGGGCTACGCCGTACCGGGTCCGCCCGCGCTCGCCATGCTGCGTCCGGCCCCGGCGACGCCGTGCTGTTCCGCTCCCAGCTCTCGGACTCCTGGGCGACGCGTCGCAGCGCGACCAGCACGGGGTCCAGCATGACCGTCCCGACGACGACGGCGTGCATCGCGGCCGCCGGGGAGTGTGCTCCGACGGCCACGTCGACGTCGACGGCCGCCACCTCGCGCATGGCCTCGGCGTACCGGCGGAGCGTCGACCGCTCGAGCCGCACGCCGGCGTCCCGCGCTGCGGTGACCGCGGCGCTGAGCGCCCGCAGGGCCGGCGCCGCAGGACCGACGCGCCAGCCCAGGTCCTCGACGAGCTCGGCCACCTCCTGGCTCACCGCAGTCCCTCCACCACTGGAGGGCAGGGCACAGTGGGCGACACCGAGGAAGTCGTGGCGTGAGGGAGGGGGTGCGGTGAGCGCCTCGAGGATGGAGTGCACCGCAGCGATCCCGACTCCTCCGTGCTCCACGAGCGCCCGCACCAGACGGACGCGCTCGAGGTGCTCAGGCCCGTACTCCGCGCGGGTCTGGCTCCTCGCCTCGCCGGGCATGAGGAGACCCTCGCGCAGGTAGTACTTCAGAGTGTGCACCGGGACGCCGGTCTCGGCGGCGAGCTCGGAGATTCGCATCCTTCTCCTTGACACTGGATAGCAGCACTATCCATCATGGGACGTCAGTTGGACAGCAACACTATCCAAAGGAAGCGACGATGGTCGAACGACTCACCCACGCCTACGACGGCCCACTGGCCGTCTTCCTCATCGGTCTTCGGGTCCACCAGCCCTGGCGGCTCCGCGTCGTCGGCCAGGCTGTGCGGGCGATGCCTCGGATGATCGCCGAGCTCGAGGAGAACAAGGCAGCCGCGGCGCGAGGGGACGCGGACTCGCTCGGCTACCTCGGCAGCCGGTCGACGGTCGACCTCTCCGGGACGACGATGATCCAGTGGTGGCGCAGCGTCGACGACATCTACGCGTACGCATCCTCGGCGGAGCACGAGCACCGCCCGGCGTGGCTCGAGTTCTACACCGTCGCCCGTTCGGCGCCGAGGGCCGTGACCATCTGGCACGAGACGTATGCCGTGCAACCCGGCGGTGCCGAGAGCGTCTACGCCGGTGCCAAGGCCTTCGGCCTCGGGGCGGTCGCGGGCACCATCCCGGTCTCTCGTCGCGGTGAGGGCGCCCGCCAACGGATGGGCCGGCGAGCGTCCTGAGACAAACTGGCTAGGCGCTCGTGCGCAGGGTGGCGGCCCACCCACACACCCGTGCGTCCATGTCGGGATCCCCGGTGGCGGCGTGGACCAGCCACGCATCGTGGAGGTCGGTGATGGTCGGCCAGCGGTTCTCCCACGAGACGAGCCGCTCGGCCAGCAGGTCGAAGATCTCGTCGCACAGCACCGGGGCGAACACGGCGACCGGTGTGGTGGAGCGGGTCAGTGCCGCGGCCCGTCGTGCGGCGAGCAGGCCCCCGCCGACCACCACCGCGCGGCGGCCGTGGCGGGGGAACGCCAGCAGCCGGGTCCGGTCCTTGGCGGTGTGCTGGGCGGTGGTACGAGACAACGGGGCCTCCTCGCGCGGCATCCGACGTGATGGCTGGATCCTGTCGCGCGGGTGTTGCCACCCCGCGTCCACCGTGTGACATCCCTGTTGCGGATGCCACGTCACGCGTTGTTCTGGACCTCCTGCTGCGCGGCGTGGCGGGCGAGGACCTCGGTGAGCTTCGTGGCACCGGCGATCACGGTGGCGGCGTGGAGGCGTCCGGGCTGGCGGGAGAGCCGCTCGATGGGGCCCGAGATCGACACGGCGGCGATGACCCGACCCGACGGTGACCGGACCGGGGCCGACACCGACGCAACACCCGGCTCACGCTCGCCGACGCTCTGCGCCCAGCCGCGTCGACGGACCCCTGAGAGAGCGGTGGCCGTGAAGGCAGCGCCCTGCAGACCGCGGTGCAGGCGGTCCGGCTCCTCCCAGGCGAGGAGGACCTGGGCGGCCGACCCGGCCCGCATGGACAGCGTCGCGCCGACGGGGATCGAGTCGCGTAGGCCCACCGGCCTCTCGGCCGCCGACACGCACACCCGGTGCTCGCCCTGCCTGCGGAAGAGCTGGGCGCTCTCGTTGGTGTGGTCACGCAGCGCACCGAGCACCGGGCCTGCGGCGGCGAGGAGGCGGTCCTCCCCGGCGGCGGCGGCCAGCTCACCCAGACGAGGCCCGAGGACGAAGCGGCCCTGGAGGTCGCGGGTCACGAGACGGTGGTGCTCCAGGGCGACGGCGAGTCGGTGCGCCGTCGGGCGGGCCAGGCCGGTGGCCGTGACGAGCTGTGCGAGCGTCGAAGGACCGGCCTCGAGGGCGCTGAGGACGATGGCTGCCTTGTCCAGGACGCCTACCCCGGAAGTGTTGTCCATGTCGTGATATTAGCGTCTCATTGCCTGAGACGCACGTTCCTCGACACCGCCGCCGTGCGAATCTCGGAGACGCGACGGTGCCGCTCGGCGTCGCGCCGTCGTGCAGCGTCGTGCGACCGCCGCTCGGCGGTCAGTCGTGGAGGTGGATGGGCATGGCCGGAACCCTGGCCGAGAAGGTGTGGGAGTCGCACGTCGTGCGCCGCGGCGAGGGCGAGCCGGACCTCCTCTACATCGACCTGCACCTGCTCCACGAGGTGACGAGTCCCCAGGCCTTCGACGGTCTGCGCCTCTCCGGCAGGCCGGTGCGACGCACGGACCTCACCCTGGCCACCGAGGACCACAACGTCCCGACGACGCCGGGCCCCATCACCGACCCGGTCAGCCGGACCCAGGTGGAGACGCTCCGGCGCAACTGCGAGGAGTTCGGCGTCCGGCTCTACCCGATGGGGGATGCCGAGCAGGGCATCGTCCACGTCGTCGGTCCGCAGCTCGGCCTGACCCAACCCGGCATGACCATCGTGTGCGGTGACAGCCACACCTCGACCCATGGAGCGTTCGGCGCTCTCGCCTTCGGCATCGGCACCTCCGAGGTCGAGCACGTCCTCGCGACCCAGACGCTGCCGCTGACGCCTTTTCGGACGATGGCCATCACCGTGGACGGGGAGCTGGGCCCCGGCGTCACCGCCAAGGACATCGTGCTCTCCGTCATCGCCAGGATCGGGACCGGCGGTGGCCAGGGCCACGTCCTCGAGTTCCGGGGCAGCGCCATCCGCGCACTGTCGATGGAGGCGCGGATGACCGTCTGCAACATGTCGATCGAGGCGGGCGCCAGGGCGGGGATGATCGCCCCCGACGAGACGACCTTCGCCTACCTCGAGGGCAGGGACCACGCCCCGTCCGGCGCGGACTGGGACGCCGCCGTCGAGGCGTGGCGGCTGCTGCGCAGCGACGACGACGCGGTGTTCGACGAGGAGGTCGTGCTCGACGCCGCCAGCCTCACCCCGTTCGTCACCTGGGGCACCAACCCGGGGCAGGGAGCACCGCTCGGGTCCGCGGTGCCCGACCCCGAGCTCATGCCCGACGAGAACGACAAGGCGGCGGCCCGCCGGGCGCTCGAGTACATGGGACTGGCCCCGGGCACGCCCCTACGCGAGGTCCCCGTGGACACGGTCTTCCTCGGCTCGTGCACCAATGGGCGCATCGAGGACCTACGCGCGGCGGCCGAGGTCGTCAGTGGTCGCCGGGTCGCCGAGGGCGTCCGCATGCTCGTCGTTCCGGGGTCCGCCCGGGTGCGCCTCCAGGCAGAGAGTGAGGGCCTCCACGAGGTGTTCACCGCTGCCGGGGCCGAGTGGCGCCTGCCCGGCTGCTCGATGTGCCTGGGGATGAACCCCGACCAGCTCGCGCCGGGGGAGCGCAGCGCCTCGACGAGCAACCGCAACTTCGAGGGCCGCCAGGGCAAGGGCGGCCGTACGCACCTCGTCAGCCCGCTCGTCGCCGCGGCGACCGCCGTCCGGGGGACGCTGTCGAGCCCCAGCGACCTCGATGACGTCACGGAGGCGAGCGCCTGATGGACGCGTTCACGAGCCACACAGGCATCGGTGTCCCGCTGCGCCGAAGCAACGTGGACACCGACCAGATCATCCCCGCCGAGTTCCTCAAGCGGGTGACCCGCTCCGGCTTCGAGGACGGGCTGTTCGCTGCGTGGCGCAGGGACGAGACGTTCGTCCTCAACGACCCCTCGTATGCCGCCGGCTCGGTGCTCGTCGCCGGACCCGACTTCGGCACGGGGTCATCGCGCGAGCACGCCGTCTGGGCGCTGATGAACTACGGGTTCCGGGTCGTCATCTCCTCGCGCTTCGCCGACATCTTCCGCGGGAACAGCGGCAAGCAGGGCCTTCTCACCGCTCAGTGCCGTCAGGACGACGTGGAGCTGCTGTGGAAGCTCCTGGAGAACCACCCGGGCACCTCGGTGACGGTGGACCTCGTCTCCCGCACCGTGACCGCCGGTGATCTGGTCGCCTCGTTCGAGGTCGACGACTACACCCGCTGGCGCCTGCTGGAGGGCCTGGACGACATCAGCCTGACGCTGCGGCACGAGGGTCTCATCACGGCATATGAGAGCTCTCGTCCACGCTGGCGGCCGACGGTCACTGCCTGAGATCAACGCCAGATAGACTGCAACACAACTGATTTGGTCATCGACTCTCGTGGCGCCCCGGCGTGCGGTGGGACGTATGTGGCGCGTGTGGCGACGCCGTCTGCCTCGATTCCGGCGAACCTGTTGTGCCACAAGGAAAAACACGCCCGCGTCGATGATGGAATATCGCTCGACTCAGGAATAGCGTCGTTCCAGGGCCGGCATCCGTCGGCCGACACCGCCGTCGGGCGTCGACCCGACACCGTCACGAGTTGGAGTTGATCCACTGTGAACAAGGCAGATCTCGTCAGGGAGCTGGAGAAGCGACTCGGCAGCCGCAGGGGTGCCAACGACGCCCTGGAGGCGGTCCTCGACACCATCGTCCGTGAGGTCGTGCGCGGCGGAAAGGTCTCGATCACCGGGTTCGGCACGTTCGACCGCGTCGAGCGGGCTGCCCGGACCGGCCGGAACCCGCACACCGGCACCTCCGTGCGCATCCCGAAGTCCAAGGCGCCGCGATTCCGCGCGGGCACGTCGTTCAAGTCCTACGTCAAGAAGCCGAACACCCTTCCCAAGTCGGCTCCGGCCACCGGCCGCGCGGCAGCGGGCGGCGCAGTTGGCGCCGCGGGGGCTGTCGCCTCCGCCGCCACCGCGCCCGTCAAGGCCGCAGCCCGGACCGCCGCAGCCGCCGCCACGGCTCCGGTGAAGGTGGCCGCCAAGGTGGCGTCGTCGGCGACCGGGGCGGCGAAGAAGGCGCCGGCGAGGACGGCGGGCGCCACGAAGGCGACGGCGAAGAAGGCGCCGACCAGGAAGGCAACGACCAGGAAGGCGACGACCACGAAGGCGACGGCCAGGAAGGCCTCGTCGAGGTCGACCGCGGGCTCGCGGTCCACGACGACGAAGCGCGCCGCGACGACGTCCACGGTCAAGAAGTCGGCGGCGAGGAAGGCCCCCGCCAAGAAGGTGACGGCGAAGAAGGCCCCCGCCAGGAAGGCCCCGGCGAAGAAGGCGCCCGCCAAGAAGGCCACGGCCCGGACCGCAGGGACCGCTCGCACCACCGCCAAGAAGGCACCGGCGCGTAAGAGCACGCGCTGAGGCACGGCGACCACGTCGCGGCGGTGACGAGCATCGTCACCGCCGGGCGTGGGGCCCCGCGATGAAGTTCAGCGAATCGTCTCTCCCGGACCGATTCCCACGACCCACACCCGAGTGGCCACGCGTCCGGCATCGTCGAGCTCGACGCTCACGCGCTGGCCGACCCGGAGATGGCGCAGGCCACTCGCGACGGCCGCGCCCGGCGGCACGACGACCTCGAGCCCGTCGTCGAGCAGCGCCGAACCCGAGCCGTCCTCACCGATCCGGTGGATGGTCGCCTGCACGCCCGGAAGGCTAGCGCGAGCAAGCGCCGCCGCGCTGTGCCGGCCCAGACCGATCCGGAACGCCGCAGCCATCGAGGCCGCGTCGTCGACGTCGACTCGCAGGCCGGGCAGGTCCAGCGAGACCCGGGTGTACCCGAGCCGCTCGTGGGCCGCTGCGCTCCCCGGGCCGAAGGCCGTGTGCACCTCGCCCGTCGCCGGAAGCATCAGCAGCGCCGTTCCGAAGTCGTCGGCGTCGGCAACGACCGCCCTTGGATGCCGCGCCACGGCGTGGAGAGCCGTCCGCACGTCGAGCGGTCGCAGCGCGGGGTGGTCGCCGAGGACGACCGCCACCCGGTTCGCACCTCGAGCACTCGCCGCCCGCACTCCGGCCGCGACGGCCGCGTCGAGTCCCGCACCGGCATCCGGCACGGCCTCGTGGCCGGCGAGCGCGACCCAGCCGCTGACGTCCGGGTCGCCGGTCACGACGAGCACCGGCATCCCCTCCGCGGCGCCGGCCATCGCGGCGACGGTGTCGCGGGCGAAGGCGTCGGCCAGGTCGGCGCGCGTGGCGCGGGGCAGCCGCAGACGGCTCTTCGCGAGCGGCCCGCCCTTGACCGGGACGACAGCCGCCCAGGCCTGCGCGGGAGGGGGCACCCGCTGATCCTCCCAATCCCCGGCGACGTCCTCGACATCCCCCCAGCAGGGGACCACAATGCCGGTGACCCGCACCCCCACGGAAGGCAGCGCGTGACGACCCCAACGGACCGTTCCCGGCCCTTCGCCTACCGTCTCGCGATCGCCATCATCCGGCCCCTCCTCATGGTCTTCACTCGCCGCGAGTGGAGCGGTGCCGAGAACCTGCCGACCGAGGGCGGCTACGTCGTGTGCCCCAACCACTACTCGTACCTCGAACCGCTCGTGTTCGGGCACTTCCTCGTCGACCACGGCCACGCGCCGCGCTACCTCGGCAAGATCGAGGTGTTCCAGGCGCCAGTGGTGGGGCGCATCGTGCGGGGCGCGGACCAGATCCCCGTCTACCGCGAGTCCGAGCGGGCCGGGGACGCGTACCGGGCGGCCGTGGCGGCGGTGCGCGCCGGCAAGGGCGTGGCCATCTATCCCGAGGGCACGCTGACCCGTGACCCGGACCTGTGGCCCATGCGTGGCAAGACGGGGGCCGCCCGCGTGGCCCTCGAGACGCAGTGCCCGGTCGTGCCGGTGGCGACGTGGGGCGCCCAGGAGATCTTCCCCCCGTACTCCAAGCGGCTGCATCTGCTGCCCCGCAAGACGGTGCGCGTGCGGGCCGGTCGACCCGTCCCGCTGACCGACCTCTACGGCAAGCCCTTGACGGCGGAGGTTCTCGGTGAGGCCACCTCGAGGATCATGGCCTCCATCACGGCCGAGCTCGAGGTGCTGCGAGGGGAGAAGGCTCCCCTCGTCCGCTACGACCCCCGGGCCCACCGCCAGACGCCCACCGGAAAGCCACGTCCCCTGGAGGAGGCCTCATGACGCGCGCAGCGGTCTACGGCACGGGGAGCTGGGGCACGGCATTCGCCTCGGTGCTCGCGGACGCCGGCACGACCGTGACGATGTGGGGCAGGCGATCGGAGGTCGTCGACCAGATCAACGCCGGCGTCAACGAGGACTACCTCCCCGAGCTGCGGCTCCCCTCGACCATTCGAGCGACCACCGACCCTGCGCAGGCGGGTGCGGGGGCCGACATCGTCGTGCTCGCCGTGCCGTCGCAGACGCTGCGCGACAACCTCATCGCCTGGGGCACCGGCCTTCCGTCGGACGCGGCGGTCGTCTCGCTGATGAAGGGTGTCGAGCTCGGGACGACGAAGCGGATGTCGGAGGTGGTCGCCGAGGTGGGCGGCGTGGAGCCCGAGCGGATCGTCGTGGTGTCGGGGCCCAACCTCGCGCGGGAGATCGCCGTGAAGCAGCCGGCGGCATCCGTCGTCGCGTCCTCGAGCGAGCACATGGCGGAGCGGGTGGCGAAGGCATGCGCGGCGCCGTACTTCCGGCCGTACACCGGCGCCGACGTCGTGGGCACCGAGATCGCCGGCGCGGTGAAGAACGTCATCGCGCTGGCCGTCGGCATGGCCGAGGGGCTGGGGATGGGTGACAACTCCAAGGCGTCGATCATCACGCGCGGGCTCGCCGAGACCATGCGGCTCGGCCTCGCTCTTGGCGGGGAGGCGGTGACCTTCGCCGGCCTGGCGGGCGTCGGCGACCTCATCGCGACGTGCATGTCGCCGCTGTCGCGGAACCACTCGTTCGGAGTGCGCCTCGGTCAGGGCATGGCCGTCTCGGAGGTCGTCGCGGTGACGAGGCAGACCGCGGAGGGCGTGAAGTCGTGCACCTCGATCCTCGAGCTCGCCCGCAAGAACGACGTCGAGGTGCCGATCATCGAACAGGTGGACGCGATGATCCAGCACGACCGCACCGCACAGGAGGTCGTCGCGGCCCTGCTCTCCCGACCGCGCAAGGCCGAGACCGCCTGACCCTCGCCTCCCCTGCCTCCCCGACGTCGTCTGTGACGGTGTCGCGACACGCGGGGTGAGGCGACGCGCCCACAGACGAGGTCGGGGAGGCGCGGGCAGGTCACGCCCGGTCGAGGGCCCGGGCGAGGTCGCGCCAGAGGTCGTCGACGTCCTCGATGCCGACGGACAGGCGCAGCAGGTTCTCGGGCACCTGGGCCGGCTCGTGCTCGATGCGCCGCCGCCGCTCCACCTGGCTCTCGACCCCACCCAGGCTCGTCGAGTCGACCCAGATGCGGGTGGCCGCCGCCACCCCGTCCGCGCCGTCGGCCCCGCCGGTCACCTCGATCGAGACGATCGCACCCCAGCCGGGATGCCGGACGCGCACCACCGCGGGGTGTCCGGCCAGCCGCTCGGCCAGGACCAGGGCGTTGGCGTTGGCGCGCTCCACCCTCAGATGCAGCGTTCGGAGCCCGCGCAGCGCCAGCCACACTTCCATCGGGCCGGCGATCGCGCCGTGCAGCGTCCGGTGGGTGACGAGCCGTGCTGCGAGCGCGCGACCGGCATCGGTGGCCGGGGTGACGACGACGCCGAGCAGGACGTCGCTGTGACCGGACAGGTACTTGGTCACCGAGTGCACGACGACGTCCGCGCCCATCTCCAACGGGCGCTGGAGGATCGGTGTCGCGAAGGTGTTGTCGACGACGGTGAGCACCCCCCGGTCGCGGGCAGCCGCGAGGAGGACGGGGAGTTCGGCGACCTCGAGGAGGGGGTTCGTCGGTGACTCCAGCCACAGCAGGTGGGCACCGTCGAGGGCCGCGACCACGGCATCCGTGTCGGTGACGTCGACGCGCCGGACGACGGCGGAGCCCTCGGCCTCCCGCTCGGCGAGGGTCGACACCACACCGTTGTACGCGACGTCGGGTGCGACGACGGTCCCGCCGTGGGGAAGCAACGAGAGCGCGGCGGTGACGGCCGCCATGCCGGACGCGAGCACGAGGGCCTCGCCGCCCTCGAGGTCGCCGACGGCCGCCTCGAAGGCGCTCCACGTCGGGTTGCCCGTGCGGGCATACACGACATCACCGCCCGCGTGGTACGTCGAGGTGAGCACCAGGGGAGCGCCGACCTGCGCTCCGGGCGCCGCGGGCTCCCGACCGAGGGCGACGACGCGGGTGGCTGGGGAGAGGCCGTCAGGAACGGGTGCGGAAGGCGTGGGCGTCACGCCCGTCAGGCTATGTGGTGCACCGGCGGCGGCCCCAAGGGGACCAGCATCGAGGCCTCGCGTGGCGCAGCACCGGCCGCCACACCCCGGCGCCACACGGGCGCCACTCCAGCCGACACACCAGGCGCCACACCGGGCGGCGGGCCGTCGCAGGGCCTTCCGGCCAGCCGCTAGAGTCGCGGGCGATGAGCACCGACGAGTCGCGCCCCGTCCCACCCGGCGACGGGACCGCACCCCGGCGCATCCGCGTCGCGGTCGTCTTCGGAGGGCGCTCGTCGGAGCACGCGGTGTCCTGCGCGACCGCCGCGAGCGTCCTCGAGGCACTCGACCGCGACCGCTACGACGTCGTGCCTGTCGGCATCGCGAAGGACGGTCACTGGGTGCTCGCCCCCGACGACCCAGAGGCGTTCCGGCTCGCGCCAGGGCACGTGCCCGAGGTCGACACCCGAGCGGCGAGCGTTCTCGTCCCGACGAGTGCCACCGACCGGACCCTCGTCGTCCAGGAGGCCGGACAGCCGCCGCGCACGCTCGGGGAGGTCGACGTCGTCTTTCCCCTCCTGCACGGACCCTTCGGCGAGGACGGCACCATCCAAGGCCTGCTGGACCTCGCCGACGTCCGCTACGTGGGATCGGGCGTCACGGCATCCGCCGTCATGATGGACAAGCACGTCATGAAGGTGCTGCTGTCGTCTGCCGGCCTCCCGGTCGGGCCCTACGTCGTCATCACCGACAAGGACTGGCGGCGTGACAAGGCAGCAGCGATGGATGCCGTGCACGGACTCTCCTGGCCCGTCTTCGTCAAGCCCGCTCGCGCCGGGTCGAGCATGGGGATCTCGAGGGTGACCGAGCCGGAGGCGTTGGAGGCGGCGATCGAGGTGGCGCGCGAGCACGACCCCAAGGTCGTCGTCGAGGCCGCGGTCTTCGGGCGCGAGATCGAGTGCGGCGTCCTCGAGGGACGCGACACCGAGCCCCCGAGGACGAGCGAGCTCGGCGAGTGCATCGTCGTCCGGAACCACGAGTTCTACGACTACGAGGCGAAGTACCTCGCCGGCGATGACGTTCGCCTCGAGTCGCCGGCCGACGTGCCCCCGGCCGTGGCCGACGAGATCCGCGAGATGGCGGCCCGGGCGTTCGAGCTGGCCGGCTGCGAGGGCCTGGCGCGGGTCGACTTCTTCCTGCCCGAGGGCGGCGGCGTGCTCGTCAACGAGGTCAACACGATGCCGGGGTTCACGCCCAGCTCGATGTACCCACGGATGTGGGCGGCGGCGGGGCTCGGCTACCCCGAGCTCATCGACGAGCTCATCGCCCTCGCCCTTGCTCGTCGCACCGGCCTGCGCTGAGGACATCCCCTCACGCCGCGGCTGACGGCATCCCCCTCACGGCCTCGGTTCACGGGACGCGCTGGTCCACACCTCAGCGGCATGCAAGGCCGTTCGTCGGCAGGGCACGGGCGGCCGGCCCGAAGACCGGCAGGAGCAGACCCTCCGGGGCGTACGCCCGCGGGACCAGCACCTCGACTGCGGGTTCGGTGCCGAAGGAGGTGAAACGCGTCCCGTCGCTCAGCTGCTCCGGTATCCACCCCACCCCGTCGACCTCCAGGCAGTCGACCGCGGTGGGAGCGGGCGCCGCGACGCCGCACCTCGCCACGACGGCCGGGTCTCCCCACGCCGCGACGGCAGGGGAGGCGGGGTCGGTGTCCCGACGCGGCATCCCGGACACCGTGTCGGGCCACCGGTCACCGACAGCGGCGCACTCGGGTCCGGACCCGGGTCCGGGGACGGTGACGGCCACGGCGGAGCCGCAGGCGGACAGCACGACGGCGGCCGCGCCGAGCGCTGCCGCCGTCGAGAGGGACCGGGCCGTGGTCAGACGTGCACCACCGTGCAGGTGAGGGTGCGGGTGATGCCCTCGACGTCCTGGATCTTCGCGATGACGAGCTTGCCGAGCTCATCCACGGACTGCGCCTCGACGCGCGCGATGACGTCGTACGGGCCAGTGACGTCCTCGGCCATGGCGACGCCGTCGAGCCCGGCGATCGCCGTGGCCACTGACGCGGCGCGGCCGACGTCGGTCTGGATCAGGATGTAGGCCTGTACCACTGCAGTGCCACCTCTTCGTGGGTCGTGGGCCGTTTCCGGCCTCTCGGGTCGAGGGCGCCCGTCGTGAGCGGCGCGCCCCAGACGCTACCGTGCCCGGTGTCCCCACGTCTCGGGAGGTGGTGCCGGTGCGGCTGCGCGACATCAGCGAGGGTGAGCTGCTCGCCCGCCTGTTTCCCCTGTACGCCGGGGCCCGGCCGGCGGTGCGCGCTTCGGTCCCGGTGGGGCCGGGTGACGACGCGGCCGTCGTCGGCGCTCCCGGGGGGTCGGTCGTCGCGACGACCGACTCGATGGTCCGAGGGTTGGACTGGCGGGACGAGTGGTCGTCGGCCCACGACGTGGGCGTCAAGGTGGCGGCGCAGAACCTCGCGGACATCGCAGCCATGGGTGCGCTCCCCACGGCGCTGCTGGTCTCGCTCGTCGCGGACCCCGACCTCGAGGTGGCCTGGGCTGTCGAGCTGGCGACAGGGGTCGCCTCGGTCGCCGAGCAGGCGGGGGCGCAGGTCGTCGGGGGCGACCTGTCGTCAGCGCCCGGCGGGGTGGTCGTCGTGTCGGTGACCGCCCTCGGCGACCTCGGGGGTCTCGCCCCTGTCCTGCGGTCTGGAGCCCGGGTGGGCGATGTCGTGGCGGTGTGCGGATCGTTGGGCCTCTCCGGCGGTGGGCTGGTCCTCTACGGACGCGGTGAGGCGGACCCCGATGCGGTTCGGGGGGGTTCCCGGCCGGGTGCCCACGTCGTGGACCCGCTCGACGACCGTTCACTCGCCGTCCGGGCCCTCATGCGCCACCATCGGGCGCCGCCCGTGCCGTGGGGCTGCGGACCGGTCGCGGCAGCGGCTGGCGCCCACGCGCTCGTCGACGTCTCGGACGGTCTGGTCACCGACCTCGGCCGGGTCGCCGCGGCGAGTGGGGTGTCGGTCGACCTCCACGGCTCCGTGCTGCGGGATCGGTATGCCGCCGGGCCCCTCACCGTGGCCCTGGGGCCGGACGAGGCGCTGCACCAGGTGCTCGCCGGAGGCGAGGAGCACTCGCTGGTGGGTGCGTTCGCCGACGCGGCCGCCCTCCCTGCGGGTGACGAACCGTGGCGGGTCATCGGCCGGGTCGTGGAGCCAGGACCGGAGGGCCCGTCGGTCACCGTCGACGGCCTGGTGCCCGACGCCCGGGGCTGGGACCACTTCGCCGGCTGACCGGCATCCGGCATCCGGCGCGGCACACGACGGCCCCCGCCTCCCGACCTCGTCTGTCAGGCGGCCGGTTCGGACGCAGTCCGACGGCGTGTCACGACACCCCGGCAGACGAGGTCGGGGAGGGCCGGGGGACGAGAGCGGGCGGCCCCCCGGTGGGAGCCGCCCGCGTCTGCAGTGCGTCAGGGAGTCAGCGCTTGACCTTGCCCGCCTTGAGGCAGGAGGTGCAGACGTTGAGCCGCTTCGGGGTCACACCGGCGTCTCCGACGAGCGCTTTGACGCGCTGGATGTTGGGGTTCCAGCGGCGCTTGGTGCGGCGGTGCGAGTGCGAGATGCTGTGCCCGAAACCGGGTCCCTTGCCGCAGACGTCGCAGTTGGCAGCCACGGGTGATCTCCTACGGATGTCGTGAATGGTGTCGTCGGCGGCGCGCAAGAGTGCGCGCGCAACCGGTCAAGCGTAGCCGAGCCCGCCCACGGCGACCAAAACGCCTCCCGGCCACGGTGGGACGGGCCAGTTACCCTGAGGCGCGTGCCGGACCTCTTCACCGCCGCCGATGCGCGTCACTGGGCGCTGCTGACCCGGGCGGCCCTCGCCGCTCGGCGCACCGAGATCGACGCCCTCAACGTCTTCCCGGTGCCCGACGGTGACACCGGCACCAACCTCTACCTCACCTTCGACGCGGCGATCGACGAGGTCGTCGCCATGCACGAGTCCGCCGGCCGCCTCGGCGAGGCCACCCTCGTCGACGAGTGCCGCTCGCTCAAGCGCGCGATCCTGCTCTCCGCGAGGGGGAACTCGGGGGTCATCGTCAGCCAGCTCGTCGGCGGGCTGTGCGAGACCGTCATCGACCGGGGGGCGGACGCCGTCGACCCCGTCCTCCTCGCCGACGCCTTCGCCCGTGGGGCCGCCGCCGCGCGCGCCTGCGTCGCGCACCCCCAGGAGGGCACGATCCTCACCGTGGCCGACGCGGGCGCCGCCGCGGCCGTGGAGGCGGCGGATGCCGGTGGCTCCCTCGACGACGTCTGCGCTGCGGCCGTCGACGCCGCCCAGGAGGCACTCGCGCGGACCCCGGACCAGCTGGAGGCGCTCCGGCACGCCGGGGTCGTGGACGCCGGAGGCGCCGGCTGCGTGCTCATGCTCGAGTCCTTCCACCGAGTGGTCACCGGCCGCTGGACCACCACCGACGAGGGCCTGCTCTCCGCCGGGCCGGCCCTGCACCGCCGCTCCGAGTGGCGCCACCTCCCCGCGTCAGGGCCCACGCTGCCGGCCGCCAGGGTCCCGACGGCAGCTGCCGACGCCCCGGCCGTGCCGGCCACCGGACCCGCGTGGAGGGCCGGCCTGTCGGGCCACGACCCCCTCGACCACGAGGGCGAGGCGATCGGCACCGGCCCGGCGTACGAGGTGATGTACCTCCTCAGCGACACGACGGAGGAGGCGGTCAAGGCGCTCACGAGCACTCTCGACGGGCTGGGGGACTCGCTGCTCGTCGTCGGCGGGCCGGAGCTCTGGAACGTCCACGTCCACGTCGACGACCCGGGAGCGGCCGTCGAGGCCGGGGTCACGGCCGGCCGGCCGGAACGCATCCGGATCACCCACTTCGCGAGCCAGGTCGCCTCCCGCGAGCACACGACGAGCCGGCTGGGCGTCGTCGCGTGCGCGGCGGGACCGGGGGTCGAAGCCCTCTTCGAGGAGGCCGGGGCCGTCGTCGTGGCGTCGGGACCGGCCCGGCGGGCCTCCGCCGGACAGCTCCTGGACGCCGTGCGCGAGACCGGTGCCACGGTGGTCGTGCTGCTTCCGGGGGACCGCGACACCCTCATGGCCGCCGAGATCGCCGCCAAGGCGGCGTCCGGCGAGGGCATCGACGCCCACGTCGTGCCCGCCCGAACGACGGTCCAGGCGATCGCCGCCCTGGCGGTCCTCGATCCCGCCGGGTCGCTGCACACCAACGTCGTCGCGATGACGGGTGCCGCTGTGTCCACACGCCATGGGGCGGTGACGGTCGCCACCAAGCAGGCGCTGACCTGGGCAGGGGTCTGCCACCCCGGTGACGTCCTCGGCATCGTCGACGGGGACGTGGCGTTCCTCGGCACCGACCTCGTGGAGGCGGCACGCGAGGTTCTCGGGCGCCTCCTGTCCGCAGGCGGGGAGCTCGTGACCCTCGTCGTCGGTGCCGACGCGGAGCCCGACCTCGCCACCCGCACCGCCGCAGCCCTCGACCACGACCGCCCCGACGTCGAGGTCGTCGTCGTCGACGGTGGACAGCCGGTCTACCCCCTCCTCATCGGGGTGGAGTGAGTGGGGGTGCGCTGAGTGGCCACCGAGTCGAGCACCCTGGGGCCGATCATCGCCACCGCGGCGAAGAAGTTCGCCTCCGCGCGCGACATCCACACCGTCGGTGACCTGCTGGCATTCTGGCCCCGCCGCTACCGCACCCGGGAGAGCGACCTCGGGTCCGTGACGCCCGGCGAGTACCTCGTCGGGGTCGCCGAGGTGAAGTCCGCCTCGACCCGACCCATGCGCGGCCGGAAGGGGACCATGCTCAACGTCGTCATCACCGACGGCCGCCATGACATCGACATCACGTTCTTCAAGGCCTGGGGGCACGAGCGGGTCCTCGTGCCCGGTGCTCGCGGCATCTTCGCGGGAACGGTCGGCACCTACAACCGCCGGCTGCAGCTCACGCACCCCGGGTACACCATGCTCGACGACTTCGACGCCGGGAACCGCAAGGCGCTCATCCCGATCTACCGGTCCGTGGGCTCCCTGCACACGTGGACGGTCACCGAGAGCGTCCGCCGGGTCCTCGAGGTCCTCGACGAGGTGCCCGACCCGCTCCCGCCCGAGGTGCGGGAACGGCGCGGGCTGCTCTCACGGATGGCTGCGCTGCGCGGCATCCACACGCCCGACAGCTGGGACGAGGTCGAGGAGGCTCGGCGCCGGCTGCGGTACGAGGAGGCCTTCGTCCTCCAGGTGACGTTGGCACAGCGCCGGCGGACGGCATCCGGCCAGGTGACGACCCCGCGCCCGGCGCGCGCCGGCGGCATCCTGGAGGCCTTCGACGAGCGACTGCCGTTCGAGCTGACGTCCGGCCAGCGAGAGATCGGCAGGACGGTCGCCGACGAGATGGCGCGTGACGTGCCGATGCACCGCCTCCTGCAGGGCGAGGTGGGATCCGGGAAGACGGTGGTCGCGCTGCGCGCGATGCTCGCGGCGGTGGATGCCGGGGGCCAGGCGGCCCTCCTCGCCCCCACCGAGGTGCTCGCCGCCCAGCACCACCGCACGATCACCGAGCTGCTCGGCGACCTCGCCCAGGGCGGCATGCTGGGTGGTGCCGAGTGTGCGACGCGGGTCGCGCTGCTCACCGGCAGCCAGTCCACTGCTGAGCGCCGCCGAACGCTCCTCGACGTGGCGAGCGGTGACGCGGGGATCGTCGTCGGGACCCACGCCCTGCTCCAGGAGACCGTCGACTTCTTCGACCTCGCCCTCGTCGTCGTCGACGAGCAGCACCGCTTCGGCGTCGAGCAGCGCGATGCCCTTCGCGGGAAGGGCTCGGTGCCACCGCACGTGCTCGTCATGACGGCCACGCCGATCCCGCGGACCGTCGCGATGACCGTCTTCGGCGACCTCGAGACGTCCACGCTGCGTGAGCTCCCCGCCGGCCGGGCGCCGATCACGACCCACGTCGTCCCCGAGGACCGGCCAGGGTGGATGTCCCGCACGTGGGCCCGGGTCGCCGAGGAGGTGCGATCAGGGCGCCAGGTCTTCGTCGTGTGTCCCCGCATCGGCGACGACGACGCCGTCGACGAGGGCACCGACCTGCGCGACGAGGTCACCGACGAGGACGGCGAGCCACCCGCGGCGGCTCGCCCGCTCAAGAGCGTGTATGCCGTGCACGCGGCTCTCGCCGAGGAGCCGGCGGTGTCCGGGCTGTCGGTCGAGGTGCTCCACGGCCGGCTCCCCCCAGAGGAGAAGGACGCCGTCATGGGGCGCTTTACACGTGGCGATCTCGACGTCCTCGTCTCCACCACAGTGGTCGAGGTCGGGGTAGACGTCCCCAACGCCACCGTCATGGTCGTCATGGACGCCGACCGCTTCGGCGTGTCCCAGCTGCACCAGCTGCGCGGGCGCATCGGCCGCGGCAGCCACCCGGGCCTGTGCCTCCTCGTCACGGGCAGCGACGCCGAGGCTGCGACCACGCGGCTGGACGCGGTCGCCGCGACGACCGACGGCTTCGAGCTGGCCCGGCTCGACCTCGCGCAGCGCCGCGAGGGCGACATCCTCGGCGCCGCGCAGCACGGTCGGCGCACCCAGCTCGAGTTCCTCCACATCCTGGAGGACGAGGACGTCATCGAGGCGGCGCGCGACGACGCGTTCGCCCTCGTCGCCGACGACCCCGAGCTGTCGGCACACCCAGTCCTTGCCGCGGGGGTCAGGGCGCGGGTGGACGCCGAGCAGGCCGCATACCTCGAGCGAGGCTGAGGTGACCGTCACGTGACCCGCATCATCGCCGGGACGGCCGGGGGGCGCATCCTGCGCACGCCGCCCGGACCTGGAACCCGTCCGACGAGCGACCGCGTCCGCGAGGCCGTGTTCTCGGCACTCGACGCACGGGACGCCGTCCGCGGCCATCGGGTCCTCGACCTGTATGCCGGGTCCGGGGCCCTCGGTCTGGAGGCGGCGAGCCGCGGCGCGTCGTCGGTGGTCCTCGTGGAGTCGGACTCCCGTGCCGCCGCGGTGATCAGCCGCAATGCCGCGCACCTGGGCCTCGCGGGCGTCGAGGTCGACCGGTCGGCGGTGCTCGTCGCGCTCGACCGTGAGCCCGCCCCCCACGAGGCCGCCGACCTCGTGCTCGTCGACCCTCCCTACTCGCTGGGGGAGGGGGAGCTGGCGGAGGTCCTCGGCCGGCTGGCGGCTGGGTGGCTCGCCCCAGGCGGGCTCCTCGTCGTCGAGCGCTCGACACGCAGCCCGGAGCCGGCCTGGCCGGCCGGCCTCCGCCGGTCGGGCAAGCCGAGGAAGTACGGCGAGACCACCGTGTGGCTCGCGGAACGCCACTGAGCCGCGGCCGGCGGGCGGCGGGCGGTCGTGGAACCGCCGGGGGACCGCCGGGACCGCCGAACATTGAAGAGAGACGGCACACAGACCCTCGCGACGACCGGCACTCCACCACACTGGGCCGATGACCGACACCGAGATCCCACGACCCACGGACGGCGACGTCGTCGATCGCATCCTCGAGGACCACCGGCTCTTCGAGGACCTCCTCCGGCAGTGCCGCCGCACGGACGTCGACCGAGCCGCCGCCCGAACCGCGCTCGCCGAAGTTCTCGTCGCCCACGCCGTCGCCGAGGAGGAGAAGGTCTACCCCGAGCTCCGCCGTAGCAGAGCCATCTCCGGCCACGAGGAGGAACACAGCGAGGAGGAGCACGCCGAGATCAACGAGGCGCTGCTGGCGTTCCTGCAGGCGAAGGGCACGGACACCCAGAAGTACGAGGACACCCTCGAGGAGCTGGCCACGGCGGTCAACCACCACGCCGGCGAGGAGGAGACGACGATCCTCAACCCGGCCCGCGAGGAGGTCGGGGAGGAGCGCCGGGCCGAGCTCGGGGCCGTCTGGCTCTCGCGGCGCAACCAGCTGCTCGACGAGGGCTGCGCGTCGGAGGAACAGGTGCAGGCCCTTCTCGACGAGGCAGAGGCGGAGGGGGTTCTCGCCCCCGAGGGTGCGCGCGAGGAGGCGGACGCCATCAAGGAGGAGGCCAAGAAGACCGCCGAGGAGATCGAGGAGAAGGCGAAGAAGGAGTCCGCCGGCTGAGGCGCGCTGCGGATCCCCCGCGCGGTGGCGCGGAGTCGTCATCGCCAGGCAGCCAGCAGCGCACGTCCAGCCGGCCCGCGGGTCGTGGGTAGCGTGGTGCCGTGACCTCTCGCCCCCGTCGCGCCGTGTGCCCCGGCTCCTACGACCCCGTGACCATGGGGCACCTCGACGTCCTGGAGCGGGCGGTGGCCCTCTACGACGAGGTGGTCGTCACCGTGCTGCACAACCCGGCGAAGGCCGGCACCTTCTCCGTCGAAGACCGGATCGGCTACGTCGAGCGGGCGCTCGAGGCTCGAGGGCTTGCGCACCAGGTACGGGTGCAGGCGTTCGGCGGGCGCCTCCTCGTCGAGGTGGCTCGCGAGCTGGATGCCGACGCCATCGTCAAGGGCCTTCGAGGCACCACCGACTTCACGTACGAGCTGCCGATGGCTCTCATGAACCGTCACCTCACCGGCATCGAGACCGTCTTCCTTCCGGGCGACCCGGCACTCGAGCACGTCTCGAGCTCACTGGTGAAGGAGGTCGCCCGTTTCGGCGGCGACGTCACCGGCCTGGTCCCCGACGAGGTGCGCGACGCGCTCGTCGCCAGGCAGCGTGCCGACAGCTGACGCCGCGGCCCTCGAAGAGCGGACCACCCGACCGCCGGAGGAGTCGGGCGCCGGCATCCGCCCCGAGCCCGGGCGCGGCCAGGGACCGGGACGCTCCTCCGGAACGCGGTTCCGTCCGGACATCGAGGGCCTGCGCGCCATCGCCATCCTCACCGTGCTGGCCTACCACGCCGGGCTCCCGCTGCGCGGCGGCTTCATCGGCGTCGACATCTTCTTCGTCATCTCGGGCTTCCTCATCACCGGACTCCTCGTCGTCGAGCTGGAGGCCACCGGGACCATCTCGTGGCTGAGGTTCCTGGGTCGCCGGGTCCGCCGGCTCATCCCGGCCGCGGTGCTCGTCCTCGTCGTCACCGCAGCGGTGTCGTTCGTCGTCGTCCCCGGGCTGCGACGGCGGGACATCGCCCTCGACATCGCGGCGGCATCCACCTACGTCGTCAACTGGGTGTTCGCGCGCCGCGAGGTGGACTACCTCGCCTCCGACGTGAGCCCCTCTCCGGTGCAGCACTACTGGTCCCTGGCGGTCGAGGAGCAGTACTACGTCGTCTGGCCCCTGCTCCTCATCCTGCTGGCACTCGTGGTGCGCCGCCCCAGCCGCAGGTCCGTGGCCACGGTGCTCGGCGCCCTCGTCGCGAGCTCCTTCGCGTGGTCGGTCTGGTCCTCGCACACCGACCCGCTCCCGGCATTCTTCACCTCCACCACCCGGGTCTGGGAGCTCGGTGTCGGGGCGCTCCTCGCGGTCGCCCTCGCCGGCAGGCCCCGCCCCCGGCGACCGGTGAGCGGCGCCGGACTGCTCGGCTGGGCGGCAGTGGCGGTGCTGCTCGCCGTGGCGGTGGCCCTGCCGGAGGACGTCGACTGGCCGGGCGCCTGGGCGCTGCTGGCCACCCTGCCCACGGCCGTCCTCCTCTGGGTCGGGTGGCAGCACACCACCGGCGGACCGCTCCGTGCGCTGGGTTCACGCCCGATGGTCTGGTTCGGCGCACTGTCATACTCGATCTACCTGTGGCACTGGCCGGTCATCGTCCTCGGTGAGTGGAGCGCGGACTGGGCCGGCATCGCCCTTCCGTCCTGGGGCAAGGTTGCGCTCGCGTTGGCGTCGATCGGCCCTGCGTGGCTGTCCTGGCGCTTCGTCGAGTCGCCCATCCACCACGGTCCCTGGCTGCGCCGGCGGCCGAAGGCCCTCGTGGCGAGCGGCCTGGCGATCTCGGCGGTGGGCGTCATCGCGGCCCTGGCCCTGGTCCCCTTGCGCTCGCCGTTCGTCACGACACCCCCCGGTGCGGAGCCGCCGCCCCCGTCTGCCCTCGGCGCCAACACCCTGAGGTCGGGGGAGCCGGTCCCACAGGTCGACGACCCGGGCTGGGTCACCCCGGACCCGTTGGTCGCGGGGCAGGACCGCCCCGCGGCGGACGTCGACCGCTGTCAGGTCGACGTCACCGTCACCTCACCGGTGGCGTGCGTGTTCGGCGACCCGCAAGGCACGACGACCGTCGCCCTCGTGGGCGACTCCAAGGCGATGCAGTGGCTGCCCGCCCTCGAGGAGGCTGCGGCCCTGCGGGGGTGGCGGATCGTCACGTGGGGGAAGTCGTCGTGCGCCTTCGCCGCGGTCCCGGCGACACGTGCAGGAACGGCATACCCGGAGTGCGACACGTGGAACGACGCGGTGGTGCGCGCGCTGCGGGCGGACCCGCCCGAGGTTGTCGTGACCTCGGGCGTGGCGACGGCGGCGTGGGTGGACGGGGCCGCGGACCGCGTGGCGCTCGTCGAGGGCTACGCCGCGCGCTGGCGGTCGCTCACGACCGGGGGAACCCCCGTCGTCGTCGTCGGTGACAGCCCGGTCTCTCCCGACGACCTCGACGTCTGTGCTGCGCGGCACCCCCGCGAGCTGAACCGCTGCGCCTTCGACGCGGTCCCGGCCGTCGCTCGCAGCGCACTCCCGCTCCAGCGGGAGGCGGTGGCATCGTCGGGTGGCGGCGTCGCCCTGCTCGACCTCACGACGTGGATCTGCCCGCTGCAGCGCTGCACGGCGGTCATCGGACACGTCGCCGTCCACCGAGCCGGTGACCACATCACCGCGACGTATGCCGCGACACTCGCCACCCAGCTCGCTCAGGCCGTGGACGACGCGCTCGCGGGGTGACGTCGGGCGGGCGACGGCCGGTTTGGGGACAGCAGCCCGGACCGGTAACCTTGACCCTCGGTCTGCGTCCGCGTGACGTGACCGAACCGACTCCGACTCCACCAAGGCCATGACTCGACTCGACCCCCGGTCCCCGATGGTGCTCGACACCAAGCTCGTGGGCCGTCGACCGGGAACGATGCACGAGCTGACCCGTGAGGTAGGAGCGCCGAGCGACTTCGGCACGGACGTCCTGCGCGTCGAGGAGGGGCAGCCCCTGCACCTCGAGGTGCGCCTGGAGTCTGTCGTCGAGGGCGTTCTCGTCACCGGTTCGGTCCGTGGCACGGCGACCGGCGCCTGCGTGCGGTGCCTGGACCCTGTCGCCCAGCCGGTCGACGGGGCCTTCCAGGAGCTGTTCGTCTACGCCGAGCGGCACGCCCACCACGAGGAGGTGGGGGACGGGGACGCGGCCGAGGAGTTCCGGATCGAGGACGGCCTTATCGACCTCGAGCCGGTGCTCCGGGACACGGTGGTGCCAGCGCTGCCGTTCCAGCCGGTGTGCCGGCCCGACTGTCCCGGGCTGTGCTCCGAGTGCGGCATGCCGCTCGCGGAGGACCCCGGGCACCGGCACGACCAGATCGACCCCCGGTGGGCGGCGCTCTCGGCACTCGCCGAGCCGCCCACGCCGACAGAGAAGAGGACCTGACGTGGCCGTTCCGAAGCGGAAGATGTCGCGCTCCAACACCCGCTCGCGCCGCGCCAACTGGAAGGCGACGGCCGTCGCCACGACGACCTGCCCCCAGTGCAAGGCGCCCACCCAGCCCCACGTGGCCTGCCCGTCCTGCGGGACCTACAAGGGCCGCCACTACGGCACGGCCGAGCGCACCGAGCACCAGGGCTGACCCCGCCCGCATGGGGAAGGGGTCGGCCTCGGCCGGTGCTCTCACACCGCTGCGACCTGTCGCCGAGCTGCTGGACCACCTCCGAGAGGTGACCGGCGTCCCGGTCGACGCGGCGGTGCTCACGCGCGCCCTCACCCACCGGTCGTACGCCTACGAGGCCGGCGGGCTGCCCCACAACGAGCGGCTGGAGTTCCTCGGCGACTCCGTCCTGGGTCTCGTCGTCACCGCGACGCTCTACGAGGCCCACCCGGAGACCAGCGAGGGACAGCTGGCCAAGCTGCGCGCGTCCGTCGTCAACATGCGTGCGCTCGCCGACGTCGGTCGGACCCTCGGCCTCGGCGACTACGTCTACCTCGGTCGGGGGGAGGAGTCGACCGGCGGCCGCGACAAGGACTCGATCCTCGCCGACACGGTCGAGGCGGTCATCGGTGCGGTGTACTCGTCCGCGGGCATCGACGCCGCGACCCACCTCGTCCACCATCTCGTCGACCCGCTGCTCGCGCAGTCGGCGACTCTCGGCGCGGGGCTGGACTGGAAGACGAGCCTGCAGGAGATCGCGTCACGCCACGGGTTGGGGGCGCCGGAGTACGCCGTGACGGAGGACGGGCCCGAGCACGCGAAGTCGTTCGAGGCGTCTGTCGTCCTCGGGGGCCACGTCCTCGGTCGGGGGTCGGGGCGCACCAAGAAGGTCGCGGAGCAGCAGGCGGCGGCGCTCGCCTGGGCGAGCCTCCGCGACGCGCACGAGGACGGGGCCACCGGGCACCATGCCTGAGCTGCCCGAGGTGGAGGTCGTGCGCCGAGGCCTCGCCGACAACGTGGTGGGGCGCACGCTGACGGATGTCGAGCTTCGCGGCCACCGGGTCTCGCGGCGTCACGTCCTCGGTCCGCAGCATCTCAGTGAGCGCCTCGCCGGTCGCCGGGTCGCCGCCGCCCGGCGTCGCGGGAAGTACCTCTGGCTCGACCTCGAGGACTCGGTGGGCCTCATCCTCCACCTCGGGATGAGCGGTCAGCTGCTCATCGAACCCGCGGCCGCCCCGGACGAGAAGCACCTTCACGCCCGCTTCCGGTTCGCCGACGGCGGGCCGGAGCTGCGCTTCGTCGACCAGCGCACGTTCGGCGGCCTCGCGCTGGGCGACCTCGACGCGCAGGGGGTGCCCACGACGATCGCCCACATCGCTCCCGACCTGCTCGAGCCGGAGTTCGACCGGGATGCCGTCGTCCGTCGGGTGAAGGCGAAGCACAGCGCGATCAAGCGCGTTCTCCTGGATCAGAGCGTCGTGTCGGGGATCGGCAACATCTACGCCGACGAGGCGCTGTGGCGATCGCGGCTGCACGGGGAGCGGCTGGCCAGCAGGCTGAGCCGGCCGCGGATCGCCGCGATCCTCGACCACGGCGCGGACGTCATGCGCGAGGCCCTCGACCAGGGCGGCACGAGCTTCGACGCCCTCTACGTCAACGTCAACGGCGCCTCCGGCTACTTCGACCGTTCGCTCGCCGCCTACGGCCAGGCCGGACGCCCCTGCGCGAGGTGCGGTGCCCCGATCCGCCGCGAGCGGTTCATGAACCGCTCGTCGTTCTCCTGCCCCCGCTGCCAGCCACGGCCGCGTGCGGTGGCCCGGCCCGGCGTCCTGGCGTCGGGTGCCCAGGGCTGACCGCCCGCGTCGCCCGCCCGGCGCCCCGGCCCGCCCAGTGCAGGTGGGTGCCCTCCGGCGAGGCGGCTCAGACGGTGGGGACGATGTTGTGGTTGCCGCGGAGCAGGTGCCCGGGTCGTAGCGGTTCTTGAGCTCCATGATCCGCCGGTGCGTCGACTCCCCGTACGACTGCCGAGCCTGCTCGCCGGGGTCGCGGACGCCTCCTCGGCCCCGAGGAAGTTCACGTACTCGCCCTGCTCGGCGAACGGCTGCATCGCGGCATGCAGCCGCC
>OCZS010000121.1_pt1 | contig 24047 bp, 20 predicted proteins | sample 1539071 | NCBI WGS metagenome assembly OCZS01 (sample SAMEA3113584, study PRJEB22503) | soil metagenome
GGCGAGGTCGAGGGTGACGAGCTCGAGCTGGAGCTCGACGACAACTACTTCGGCCCGACGTTCGTGAAGGGGTCGCCGGGTGGAAGCGTCACGGTCGAGCTCGTCAACGAGGGCAGCGCGACGCACACCTTCACGAGCGATGCCCTCGGCGTCGACGAGGAGGTCGGCGCCGGCGACGAGGCGTCGGTGACCGTCACGCTGCCCGACGAGGGCGCCGTCGAGTTCCACTGCCGCTTTCACGACGCGCAGGGCATGAAGGGCGCGTTCTACTTCAACGAGGGCGACACCGTCAGCTCCGGGAGCTGAGCGAGGACACGAGCCCTACTCTCGGCTCCATGGCGACGACGTTCACTCGCTGGGAGTACCGGACGTATTCCGTGTTCATGGAGCAGGGCACGCGGGACTGGCTGGCCGGGCTCAACGAGCTCGGCGACGAGGGCTGGGAGGTCACCGACGACATCACCTTGTTCGTGCAGCGCGGTGCGGCCGAGAGCGTGATCCTGCTCCTCAAACGGCCGAAGGTCTGACCGTGTGCGTCGGCCGGCCCGGCGGTCAGGTGAGGGGCTCGGGGGCCGACGTGAAAGCCAGCCCCAGGTGGGCGGTGTCGTTGTAGCGACGGACGATCCAGCGGTCGTCGGTCACGACGATGTGGGAGATCGCGCCGTTGTCGGACCCGGTGAACGCGAAGCCTCGTGACCCGGTGGCGTCGGCGATGATCTGGCCGATGACGCCGCCGTGGGAGACGACGACCACCGTCTCGTCGCGGTGGGCGGCGGCGATGCGCGTGATGGCGCCCCGCACCCGCGCCGCGAAGGCGTCGCCGGGCTCGGCGCCCGGGATCACGTCCCAGCGCTGCTCGGCGAACATCTGCACGGCCGCCGGGTGGCCCTCGGCCACGTGCTTGCGGAAGGTGCCGCCCTCCCACTCGCCGAGGTAGACCTCCCGCAGGTCGGGCTCGACCCTGGGCTCGATGCCGAGGCGGGCGGCCAGCGGCGCCGCCGTCTGGGCGGTGCGCCGCAGCGTCGACACGTAGATCGCGGCGATCGCCTCGTGCTGCAGGCGGTCGGCGACGCCCTCGGCCTGCCCGACGCCGACCGGGTCGAGCTCGGGATCGCCGTGGCCGTCGACCAGCGGGAACGACTCGCCGTCCTTGGCCGGTGCCGACTCGCCGTGCCGGACGAGCAGCAGCTCGCAAGCCCCGGGCGGGCGCTGGAACCGGAACTGCCGGTAGGTGCGCGCCTCGGTCACGCCGACACGCTACGGGCCGCCCGTCGGCCAGCCCGAACCGAGGAACCGGTCAGCGGCGGGAGAGCAGCCGCAGGACGTACCAGAACAGCAGCATCACCGACGCGAAGAGCTGCACGGCGGCACCGACGTAGGCCTCGGCGGGGTAGCGGCGCATGATCGTCTGCGTCTGGTAGAGGATCGAGCCTCCGGCGAGGGCGATCATCGCCACCGAGAACCACACGCCGAGCTCGAAGCCGAACAGCAGGGCGGCGACGATCAGCACCAGCGCGCAGACGCCGGTCCACAGCAGGATCGGGCGCAGGAACGACAGGTCGGCGCGGGTGACCAGGGCGACCGCGCTCAGCCCGGCGAACCCGATGGCGGTGATGACGGCGGCGGCGAGCACCGTCGTCGTGCCGCCGCCCTCGACCTCGAAGACGTAATGGAGGAACGGGGCGAAGATGAGGGCCTCGCCGGCGGCCATGCCGAACAGGCCGGCGTACTGCCGCGACGGGTTGAGGATGTCGTGCGCGGCGTTGGTGGCGAGCCAGTTGACCACCATGAAGCCCCCGAGGACGATGAGCCAGCGCCCGCCGCCCCCGGAGATGAGCTCGTAGATCTCGCGGGCGATACCGAGGTTGATGAGCAGAGCCTCGAACGCCACGAAGGCCACGACCGCCGCCAGCAGGTGCTGGTAGACGCGGCTGAGGAACTCGCTGCGGGTCGCCTCGTCGAGGGTGGCGACGGGCGTGTAGCTGGGCGGCGCGGTGGCCATGGATTGGTCCCCCGTGGGGTTGTCGGCCGGCCCAGCGTACCCACGGGGAATTGGCGTGGAGGTCGGCGGCCGGGCCGCTAGGTTCGTCCCCTGTGCCAGCCGTCGTCGCCGAAGGACTGACCAAGCGGTTCGGGAGCACCCAGGCGCTGTGCGGTGTCGACTTCGACATCGAGCGCGGCCAGATCCTCGGGGTGCTCGGCCCCAACGGGGCCGGCAAGACCACGGCGGTGCGCATCCTCACCACGCTGGTGCGACCCGACGCCGGCCGCGCCGTCATCGACGGCATCGACGTGCTGAGCGAGCCCCGCCGGGCCCGGGCGCGCGTCGGCCTGACAGGCCAATACGCGGCGGTCGACGAGGTGCTCACCGGCTTCGAGAACCTCGAACACGTCGGGCGCCTCTACCACCTGGGCACCGCGGTGGCCCGAGTGCGGGCGGGCGAGCTGCTCGAGCGGTTCGACCTGGTCGACGCCGGCGACAGGGTGGTCAAGGGCTACTCGGGCGGCATGCGCCGGCGACTCGACATCGCCATGAGCCTCATCGCCCGCCCGTCGGTCCTGTTCCTCGACGAGCCCACCACCGGGCTCGACCCCCGCAGCCGGCAGTCGGTGTGGGACCTGATCGACGAGCTCGTGCGCGGCGGCACCACCACGCTGCTCACGACCCAGTACCTCGACGAGGCCGACCGCCTGGCCGACGACATCGTGGTGATCGACCGCGGCACGGCGATCGCCCGGGGCACGTCCGACCAGCTCAAGCGTCAGATCGGCGGCGAGCTGGTCGAGGTGATCGTCGACGATCCCGCCGACGCCCCGCGGGTGATGGAACTGCTCGGCGACGGCACGTGCGGCGAGTGCCACGTCGGCGACGACGGCCGCACGGTGTCGATCCCGGTTCCCGAGGTTGCGGGGCTGGTGCCCGTCGCGGTCCGCAAGCTCGACGAGGCGGCCATCGCCATCCGCGACGTGAGCGGCCGGCGCTCGACCCTCGACGACGTCTTCTTCGCGCTCACCGGTCATCGTGCCGAGGACGACACCACCAATGGCGAGACGGGCGGCGACCGAGCGGCGTCCGCGGCCGGCAACGGCGATCGCCGCGCCGAACCTGTCGCTGCGCAGGAGGCCGTGCGCTGATGGCGACAACGGTCGACAACGTCCTGCTCACCCCCGCCGACGAGCAGGAGCTGCCGTCGGGGCCCGCGTGGCTGCTCCGCGACAGCTGGACCGAGGCGTTGCGCCACCTGCGCCGGGTGCCCCGCAACCCCGAGCTGCTGATGTTCGCCACGATCCAGCCGATCATGTTCATCGTCCTGTTCGTGTACGTGTTCGGCGGGGCGATCACGGCACCGGGCTACGACGACTACAAGCAGTACCTGCTTCCCGGCATCTTCGCCCAGACGGTGCTGTTCAACTCCTCGTTCACCGGCGTCGGCATAGCCGACGACCTGAGCAAGGGCATCATCGACCGGCTGCGGTCGTTGCCCATGTACCAATCGGCCGTGCTGATCGGGCGCACGCTGTCCGACGTGGGACGCAACGTCGTCACGTTCGCGGTGATGTTCGGTGTGGCGTTCGCCATCGGCTTCCGCATCGAGGGCACGATCGTCCAGGCCGTCGGCGCCACGTTGCTGCTGTTCGCCTTCAGCTACGCGTTCAGCTGGATCCAGGCGCTGGTGGGCCTGTCGGCCGGATCGGTCGAGGCGGCCAACTCGGCGGGCTTCATCTGGATGTTCCCGCTCACGTTCGTGTCCTCGGCCTTCGTCCCGGTCGAGACGATGCCCGGCTGGCTCCAGCCGATCGCCACCAACAACCCCTTCACGATCGTCACCAACGCCACCCGGGCGCTCTACAACGGGCACGACCCCGGCTCCGACCTGTGGGTCGCGCTCGCGTGGGCCGTCGGCATCACCGTGGTCTTCGCCGTGCTCGCCTCTCGCAAGTTCGCCTCGGCGACGAGCGCCTGAACCCGGGGTCAGTGCCCGTCGGGTTGGCCCGGCGCGAACGGCCATTCCTCGAAGGCCGAGCAGCGTCCGTCGGCGTCGAAGCGGATGACCCAGAGGTCACGCCAGCGCGAGTCGGTCGCGTAGTCGACGCTGACCCGCACGACGGCCGTCGCACCGTCGACGGCGACGACCTCGTGGGTCATCGCGAACTGCTCGTCGGGACCGGTGCGCTCGTGCTCCCAGAACCGGGCGATGTCGGCCAGGCCCTCGACAGCGCGTGCCCAGGGCGACGGTGAGTACGTGGCGGCAGGGGAGAACAGCTCGGCGAGCGCCTCGGTCCCTGGCGCGCGCCACGCTCGCTCGTAGCTCTCGAGCCACCGTTCGACGTCGGAGTGGTCCACCTCCCCATGCTGGCCGCTCGGCGCCGGCAAGGCGACGACGAAGGGGGCATTGGGGGGCATGCTGGCGGCATGAGCGACGGGGGAGCGGTGCGCCGCACCGGGATGCTGTTCGACCTCGACGGCACACTGATCGACAGCGTCTACCAGCACGTTCTCGCCTGGCGGGAGGCGCTCGAGGCCGAGGGGATCGACATCCCGGTGTGGACGATCCACCGCAAGATCGGCATGAGCGGCGGCCTGTTCGCCCGGGCGCTCCTCCGCGAGGTCGGGGCGCCGATCAGCCCCGAGGTGGCCGAGCGCCTGCAGGCACGGCACCACGATGCCTTCGACCGCTACCGGCCGACGGTCCGCCCGCTGCCCGGTGCCGTCGATCTGCTGCGGCGGCTCACCGCACTCGGCGCGCCGTGGGCGATCGCCACCAGCGGCCGAATGGCGACCGCCGGGCCCAACCTCGCGGCGCTGGGTGTGCCCGAGGGCGTGCCGATCATCACGCGGGACGCCGTCGCCCGCGCCAAGCCCGACCCCGACCTGTTCCTCGCCGCCGCCGATGCGCTCGGCCTACCGATAGAGGACTGCGTGGTCGTCGGCGACAGCGTCTGGGACCTGCTTGCCGCCCGCCGAGCCCGCGCCCTCGGGGTGGGCGTCCTGTCCGGCGGTTACGGCACCGACGAGCTCGAGCGGGCCGGCGCCTTTCGCGTCTACGAGGACCCCGCCGGGCTGCTGGTTCATCTCGACGAGATCGGCATCCGCGAGCTCGACTGATCTCGTCGAGTTCGCGGTTTCCGGACGTCGGTTGCGGCTCGGGCCCGGTGTCGCCCGCGGGCACGACGTATCTTGGCGCGTTGCCAGCCCCAGCCCGTGAGATCGGCGAGTGTGATCCGTGGCCGTCGACATCCCGACCGTGAAAGATGCACCGGCAGCGGCGCCCACGCCGGCGGCGCTCAAACCGGGCGTCCCGCTGCCCCCCGACGGCCTCGGCTACCGGCTCAAGCGCAAGCTGCTCGGCAAGCCCATGCACTCGGAGCAGCTCGAGCACGAGCGGCTGGGCAAGCCCACCGCCCTGGCCGTGTTCGCGTCCGACAACCTGTCATCGTCGGCCTACGCCACCGAAGAGATCCTGCACGTCCTCGTGCCCGCGGTCGGCATCGCCGCGTTCTCACTGGTCGTTCCCATAACCGGGGCGATGCTCGTCGTGCTGGGCCTGCTGATCATCAGCTACCGGGAGACGATCAAGGAGTACCCGTCGGCGGGCGGCGCCTACCTCGTCACCCGCGACAACTTCGGCATCGTGCCCGCCCAAGTGGCAGGCGCGGCGCTGCTCATCGGGTACATCCTCACCGTGGCGGTCTCGGTGGCCGCCGGCAGCGCGGCGCTCGCCTCGTCGGTCTCCGCGCTCGCCCCATGGCGCGTGCCGCTCTCGCTCGGCTTCATCGCGCTCATCGCCTTCGGCAACCTGCGAGGCGTGCGCGAGTCGGGGCGCATCTTTGCCGCGCCCACTTACTTCTTCATGGCCAACATGGCCGCGCTGCTCGGGCTCGGCGTCGTCCGCTACTTCACCGGTGACCTCCCCGTGGCCGGGGAGCACGCGGGCGGAATGGTCGAGTTCGGAGACGAAGGCACGGGTCTGCTGCTCGGCGCGTCGGCATTCGTGATAGCCAAGGCATTCGCCTCGGGTGGTGCGGCCGTCACCGGCGTCGAGGCGATCTCCAACGGGGTGCCGGCGTTCCGGAGGCCCGAGTGGCGCAACGCCCGTCAGACGCTGGTGGTCATGGGCAGCGGCCTGGCGGTGATGTTCCTCGGCCTGTCGTTCCTGGCGTCGAAGGTCAAGGTGGCGCCGTTCGAGGAGGGGACGCCGACCGTGCTCGCCCAGATCGGCGAGGCCGTCTACGGCGGGGGCTCGGGCGGGGAAGTGATGTCCGGCGTGCTCAACATCGCCACCATGCTCATCCTCGTGCTGGCCGCGAACACCGGGTTCGCCGACTTCCCGCGGTTGGCCAACCTGCAGGCGGGCGACAGCTTCCTGCCCCGCCAGCTCACCAAGCGGGGCCACCGGCTGGTGTTCTCCAACGGCATCATCGCCCTGGCGGGCGCCGCCGCCGTCCTCGTCGTGCTCACCGGGGCCGAGGTCACCCGGCTCATCCCGCTGTATGCCATCTCGGTGTTCACGGGCTTCACGCTGTCGCAGTCGGGCATGACCAAGCACCACCTACGCAAGCGGGAGAAGGGTTGGGTCGCCGGGATCATCGCCAACGGCGTAGGCGCGGTGCTGTCGGCGATGATCATGCTGATCGTGACGATCACGAGGTTCGACGATGCCTGGGTGATCATCCCGATCATGCCGCTGTTCGTGGTGATACTGCTCCGGCTCAACCGGCAGTACGAGCGTGAGCGGGTTGCCCTCGAGCATGACGTCCCTGCTGCGGCGACGGCGCCGATCCTGCGGCGGCACGTGGTGATGGTCTTCGTCGACCGGCTCGACCTCGCCGCCGCTCGCGCCATCCAGTACGCCCGCACGCTCACGCCCGACGAGCTGCGCGCGGTCCACTTCGTCGTCGACGACGACGCGGCGACCCGGCTGGCGGCGGAGTGGCGGCGACTCGGCCTGTGGCGCGTGCCGCTCGAGCTCGTCGCCTGCCCCGACCGTCGGCTCACCCGCACGGCGGTCGAGCACGTCGCCCACGAGGTGGCTGACGGCGAGACCGAGGTGTCCGTCCTCCTGCCCGACCGCAAGTTCAACGGCTTGTGGCATCGCATCCTCCACGACCGCACCGCCGACTCGTTCCAGGAAGAGCTCTCGCGGCTTCCCCACGCGAACGTCACCACGGTGCCGTTCCACTTCGACACGATCGACGACAGCCGGGTGCCACTGTCGGCGATCGCCGGTCCCGGCCAGGGAGTCCCCCACGCAACTGGCCCGCGCCCCGAAGGCGGGGGGATGGCGCGCGCAGCGCCGACGCCGGAGTCCCCCCTCGAAGGCGACGGCAGCCCCGGGCGCTACGGGATCGAGGGTGGTATGCGCATCGCTGACGTGCGCTACCGCGACCGGGTCCGTGTCGGCGGTCGGATCCGTTCACTCCGGGTCGCGCCGCAGCACGACGCGCCGGTGCTCGAGCTGGTCCTCGACGACGGTACGGCCGCAGTGTCGGTGGTGTTCCTCGGCCGGCGGGGTCTCGCCGGGGTCGACGTCGGTGCCCGGATGGTCGTCGACGGGACGGTGGGGCTCCACCACAACCGGCTGGCACTCCTCAACCCGTCCTACGAACTCCGCCCGTAGCGGCGAGCAACCGTCGCCGACGTCAGGCGGTCAGCGACGCCTCGAGCGTGATGTCGACCCCGGCGAGCGCCTTGGACACGGGGCAGTTGGCCTTGGCGGTCTCGGCCTGCTCCTGGAACGCCGCGCGCTCGATGCCCGGGACCTCGGCTGTCGTGGCGAGGTCGATGCGCCCGATGCGGAAGCCGCCGCCATCTGCCGGCACGAGGTGAACGGTCGCCGACGTCTCGACCGATGTCGACGTGAAGCCAGCGCTCTCGAGGCCGGCGGTCAGGGCCATCGAGAAGCAACCGGCGTGCGCGGCCCCGATCAGCTCCTCGGGGTTGGTTCCGGTTCCCTCCTCGAAGCGGGACGAGAACGAATACTGACCGTCGAAGGATCCGCTCCCCAGGTGCATGGCGCCCTTGCCGTCTCGGAGCCCTCCTTCCCAGCGTGCGGTCGCGGTACGTGCGGGCATGCGGTTCCTCCTCCGGTGTGCCGCCCCTCGGCTGCACGTTACCGACTCCTCGGCCCTGGGGCGCGGCGACCGGTCGGAGGGGTCCACCCGCGCCTTAACGCGTTCTTGACGCGCGGAGGGCGATGTTGACGCCTTGTTGGCGTCGGGATCGACCGTTCGCGGCGAGCGTGGAGCCATGGCTCTCGACGCGCCGTCTGTCGAACACGCCCCGGGCGTGCCGACGCCCCCTAGACATGCGGTGCCGCTGCCCCCAGACCCGCTGACGTACCGCCTGAAGCGCCGGCTGCTGGGCAAGCCGCTGCACAGCGAGGAGCTCGAGCATCAGCGCCTAGGCAAGCCCACGGCGCTGGCGGTGTTCGCATCCGACAACCTGTCGTCGTCGGCGTACGCCACCGAGGAGATACTGCACGTTCTCATCCCGATCGCGGGTGTGGTGGCGTTCTCGCTGGTCGTGCCGATCACGATCTCCATGTTGGTCGTGCTGGCGTTCCTCATCCTGTCCTATCGCGAGACGATCAAGGAGTACCCGTCGGCCGGCGGCGCCTACCTGGTAACCAAGGACAACTTCGGGTCGACGGTCGCCCAGGTCGCGGGCGCGGCCCTGCTCACCGACTACGTCCTCACGGTGGCGGTGTCGACGGCGGCCGGAACGGCGGCGCTCACGTCCGCCTTCGACGTCCTCGAGCCCTACAGGGTGCCGATCGCGATCTTCTTTGTCGCCCTCATCGCCTACGGCAACCTGCGGGGTGTCCGGGAGTCGGGGCGGATCTTCGCCGCGCCTACCTACTTCTTCATCACCATCATGGCCTTCCTCCTCGGCATCGGCTTATGGAAGTACCTGGCGGGCGATCTCCCCGAGTTCGAACGGCCATCCGAAGGCGGCGAGCAACTGCATTGGGGCGCCGCTTCCGGGGTCGGCCTGTTCATGGGCGTCCGCGTGTTCGACGTCTTTCACTCGTTCGCCTCGGGCGGCGCCGCGGTCACCGGCGTCGAGGCGATCTCCAACGGCGTGCCCGCCTTCCGCAAGCCCGCGTGGCGCAACGCCAGGCAGACGCTTGTGATGATGGGCACCGGCCTCGGCATCATGTTCCTCGGCCTGTCGCTACTCGCCGCTGAGATCAAGGTCACCCCGTTCGAGGGCGGTTCACCGACGGTCAACTCCCAGATCGGCGAAGCCGTGTTCGGCGGCGGGCTCATCGGCGACACCCTGTTCTACGCACTGCAGACCGGCACGATGCTGATCCTGATCGTGGCGGCCAACACCGGGTTCGCCGACTTCCCGCGGCTGGCCAGCTTCCAGGCGGGCGACAGCTTCCTACCGCGCCAGCTCACCAAGCGCGGTCACAAGCTCGTCTACTCGAACGGCATCATCGCCCTGGCCGGGGCGGCGATCTTCCTCGTGATCGTCACAGGCGCCGAGGTCAACCGCCTGATCCCGCTGTATGCCATCGGTGTGTTCACCAGCTTCACCCTGTCGCAATCGGGCATGACCAAGCACCACTGGCGCGAACGCGAAGCCGGGTGGCGCAGGGGCATCGCCATCAACGGGACCGGGGCGCTGATCTCAGCCGTGGTCGCTCTGATCATCGCCGTCACCAAGTTCCCCGACGGGGCCTGGGCGATCCTGATCGTCCTGCCCGTCTTGGTAGTGGTCTTCCTGCGCCTGAACCGGCAGTACCGGCGCGAAGCCAATCATCTCGAGGCAGACGTGCCCGCGGCGGCCACGGCACCCATCCTGCGTCGGCACGTGGTGCTGGTGTTCGTCGACACCCTCGATCTGGCCGCGGCCCGGGCGATCCAGTACGCCCGCACGCTCACGCCCGACGAGCTGCGGGCGGTGCACTTCGTCATCGATGACGACGCCGCTCGCCACCTGGCTGAGGAGTGGGGCCGGCTGGGCCTCTACCGGGTGCCGCTGCAGCTGGTCGAGTGCCCGGACCGGCGCCTCACCCGGAGCGCAGTGGAGACCGTGGCCCATGAGCTGGCCGACGGCGAGACCGAGGTCAGCGTGTTGCTCCCCGACCGCAAGTACCGGGGGGTGTGGCACCGCATTCTCCACGACCGCACCGCCGAGTCGATACAGGAGGCGGTGTCGAGGCTGCCTCACGCCAACGTCACGACCGTGCCGTTCCACTTCGACTCGATCGACGAGCGCGAGGTCCCGCTGTCGGTGATCGTGGCCGCTGGCGACGGTGGACGCCCCGGTGGCTCCGGCCAACGTCCGGGACCTCGGACGACCGATGGCAGTGCCGAGCCCACGCACCTGACCCCGGTACTGCCGCTCGAAGGCGACGCCGTGGCCCGCTACGAGGTGCATGGGTGCACTGCGATCGCCGATGTGCGCTATCGCGACCGAGTGCGGCTAGCGGGGCGTGTCCGCTCGGTGCAGATCGCGCCGCAGCACGATGCGCCCGTGCTCGAGCTGGTACTCGACGACGGCACGGCGGCGATCTCGGTGGTCTTCCTCGGGCGACGTGGGCTCGCTGGCGTCGGCGTGGGGTCGCGCATGGTCGTCGAGGGCGCCGTCGGCCTGCACCGCAACCGGCTCGCGCTGCTCAACCCCACCTACGAGCTGCGGCTGTAGGTCCCTCACGACGGCTTCGGTGGTACCGGGCAGCGGCAGCGCCGCGGACGTCGTCCCCGCTCACCACCGACCCAATGATCGATCAACTCGGGTACGGTCGCCGGCGAGGAGGACGGACGTTGGCCGAACTGGGGGACGCCGAGCCGCCCGCCGGGCGCGCCGCGCCCCGGCGGGAGCCACTCATGTCTGCCGAGACCCTGGCGGGCATCACCGGGGCTTTGGCGTGGCTGCTGGCCATTGCCGGCGCGGGCCTGGTGGTGACCGGGCTGCCGCTGATCTGGCTGTACGAGCCGGACCCGCCGGGCGGCAGCCGGGGCGGCTTCTGGTGGCTGCGCGAGGCGCACGCGCTGGCGGCCACGATGCTGCTCGGGGCCGTGGCCGGCATCATCGTGGTGCTCGCCCTCGCCGCCGTGCGGCACGTACGCGTGCCCCCGGGATGGCTGGTCGCCCTCGGCGCCTTCGTCGTCGCGGGCCTCGGGCAGATCTCGGGCCAGCTCGTCGCCTGGGACCAGCTGGCGCCGAGCCCCGACGCAGTCGCCGACGAGGTGCGCGGGGTGGTCGACGCGCTGTCGGACGAGGTGCGGTTCCTGGTGATCGACGGTACCCGGGTGTCGCGAGGCATGTACGCCACGTGGGCCGGCGTCCACGTGCTGGTCGTGCCGGTGATCGCCCTCGCGCTGGCATGGTTCGCCCGCCGCCGTGCGTCCGCCGAGACGCCCACCGAGCCGCCCACCGAGCCGCCCGCCGGGCCGCCCCGGTGATGTCACGGTCGAGCTGGACGTCGAGCACTCGCCGTTCGACGCGAGGAGATCGGCGCCACGAGGCTGCCACTAGCGTGAGCGGCATGCGCGAGCGAGGGAGGGTGCTCTGGCAGCCGCCGGACGACGTGCTCGACAGCACCCGCATCGGGCGGTACCTGCGGTGGCTCGCCAGCTACCGGGGGCTCTCCTTCTCCGACTACGACAGCCTGTGGCGCTGGTCGGTCGACGACCTCGACGGGTTCTGGCGCTCGGTCTGGGACCACTTCCACCTCGAGTCGGCCACGCCGGTCGAACGGGCGCTGGCCGACGCCGAGATGCCCGGCGCTGCCTGGTTCCCCGGGGCGACGGTCAACTACGCAGGCCACGCCCTCCGCAGCGAGCCGGCGGGACCGGCGCTCGTCGCCTGGTCGCAGTCGCGCGATCCGGTCGAGCTCTCGATGGCCGACCTGCGGGACCAGGTCGCGCGCTGTCGTGCGGGGCTCGAGCGGCTGGGCGTGGGTGCCGGCGACCGGGTGGCCGCCTACCTGCCCAACATCCCCGAGACGGTCGTCACGCTGCTGGCGACCGCCAGCCTCGGGGCCATCTGGTCGTCGTGCGCCCCCGAGTTCGGCAGCCGCAGCGTCGTCGACCGGCTGCGGCAGATCGAGCCGGTGGCGCTGCTCGCCGTCGACGGCTACCGCTACGGCGCCAAGCAGGTCGACCGGGTAGCCGAGGTGGCGGCCATCAGGTCGGAGCTGCCGACGTTGCGCTCGGTCGTCACCGTGCCCTACCTCGACGCCGATGCGCGGCTCGACGGTTCGCTCACCTGGGACGAGCTGCTGGCCGAACCTGCCGACCTGCGGTTCGCGACCCTGCCGTTCGACCACCCGCTCTACGTCCTCTACTCGTCGGGCACGACCGGCCTGCCCAAGCCGATCGTGCACGGCCACGGCGGCATGCTGGTCGAGCACCACAAGGTGCTGGCCCTGCACAACGACCTGGGGCCCGGTGACCGCTTCTTCTGGTTCTCCACGACCGGCTGGATGATGTGGAACTACCTGGTGTCCGGCCTGCTGGTGGGGGCCACGCCGGTGTTGTTCGACGGCGATCCCGGCTTCCCCGACCTCACAGGGCTGTGGCGGATGGCCGGTGAGGTGGGTGTCACCTTCTTCGGGACGTCGGCGCCGTTCCTGCTGGCGTGCCGGAAGGACGGCATCGTCCCCGCGGAGGTCGCCGACCTCGCAGTGCTCCGGGCCGTCGGCTCCACGGGCGCGCCGCTGCCGTCCGAGGGATTCGAATGGGTGTACGAGGCCGTGGGCCGCGATCTGTTGCTGTCGTCGGTCAGCGGGGGCACCGACGTGTGCACGGCCTTCGTCGGCGGCTGTCCTCTGGTGCCGGTGCGCGCCGGCGAGATCTCGTGCCGCTACCTCGGCGCGAAGGTCGAGGCCTACGACGAGGCGAGCCGACCGGTGGTGGGCGAGCAGGGCGAGCTGGTGCTCAGCGCACCCATGCCGTCGATGCCGGTGGCCTTCTGGGGCGACGCCGACGGGTCGCGCTACCGGGCCGCGTACTTCGAGCACCACCCCGGCGTGTGGACGCACGGCGACTGGATCACCGTCTACGACGACGGTGCCTGCGTCATCACCGGGCGGTCCGATGCCACGCTCAACCGCGGCGGGGTCCGCATGGGCACGGCCGAGCTCTACACCGTGGTCGAGAGCCTGCCCGAGGTCGCCGACAGCCTGGTCGTGCACCTCGAGGACCCCCACGGGGGTCCCGGCCGGCTCGTGTTGTTCGTGGCGCCGGCCCCGGGGATCGACGTCGACGACGAGCTGCGGCGCCGCATCGCCAAGGCGCTGCGCACCCAGCTCTCGCCCCGGCACGTCCCCGACGAGATCCACGCGGTGCCCGGGGTCCCCCGCACGCTCTCGGGCAAGAAGCTCGAGGTGCCGGTCAAGCGCATCCTGAGCGGCGCAGAGCCGGACCGGGCCGCCAGCCGCGGCAGCCTGGCCAACCCGGAGGTGCTCGACGCCTACGAGGCCTTCGTCACGCCTCGGTGAGCACGAGCGTCGCGTGGCACGATATCTGACGGCGTCTCAGATCTGGGAGGGTTCATGCAGGCCAAGCTCGAGACCAAGGACACGCTGTACATCGGCGGCGAGTGGGTCGCACCCTCGTCGACCAACACCATCGAGGTCGTGAGCCCCACCACCGAAGAGGTGATCGCCCGCGTGCCCGAGGCCGCCGAGGGTGACGTCGATCGCGCCGTCGAGGCGGCGAAGGCCGCGCTGGTGGGGCCCTTCCCCCGGCTCTCGCCGGCCGAGCGGGCGGAGTTCCTCGCCAAGCTGTCGCAGGCCATCCAGGCGCGGGCACCGGAGATCGCCGAGGTCATCACCAACGAGATGGGCTCGCCGTCGAGCTGGGCGCTGATGGGCCAGGTGTACTCGTCGACGATGGTGCTGGACGGCTGGGCGGAGCTGGCCCAGACCTTCCCGTTCGAGGAGCTCCGCGCCGGCGCGCTCGGGCCCGTGCTCGTGCGCAAGGAGCCGGTCGGCGTGTCGGCGGGCATCATCCCGTGGAACGTGCCGCTGTTCATCGTGGCGCTCAAGCTGGGTGCGGCGCTGGCCGCCGGCTCGCCGATGATCCTCAAGCCCTCGCCCGAGACGCCGCTCGACAGCTACATCCTGGGCGAGATCCTCGACGAGATCGAGCTGCCCAAGGGCATGGTGTCGATCCTGCCCGCAGGTCGCGAGGTCGGCGAGTACCTCGTGCGCCACCCGGGTGTCGACAAGGTGGGCTTCACGGGCTCGACGGCCGCCGGCCGCAAGGTCGGCGCGATCTGCGGCGAGCTGCTGAAGCGCTGCACGCTCGAGCTGGGCGGCAAGTCGGCCGCCATCGTGCTCGACGACGCCGACCTGGCGTCGACGCTCCCGATGCTCATGCCCAACGCCCTCATGAACAACGGCGAGGCGTGCGTCGCCCAGACCCGCATCCTGGCGCCGCGCTCACGTTACGACGAGGTGGTCGACGCCCTGGCCGAGGCGGTCAAGGGCACCACCGTGGGCGATCCTGGCGACCCGTCGATCGCGGTCGGCCCGCTGGTGGCCGAGCGCCAGCGCGACCGGGTTCTGGGCTACATCGAGAAGGGCCGCAGCGAGGGCGCCAAGCTGGCCGTGGGCGGCGGCCGCCCCGCCGGGCTCGACAGGGGCTGGTTCGTCGAGCCGACGCTGTTCGTCGACGTCGACAACAAGATGACCATCGCCCAGGAGGAGATCTTCGGCCCCGTCCTGTCGGTGCTGGCCTACGACGACGAGTCCGACGCCGTGCGCATCGCCAACGACAGCGACTACGGCCTGTCGGGTTCGGTGTGGACGCAAGACGTCGAGCGCGGCATCGATGTCGCGCGCCAGGTGCGCACCGGCACCTACGGCATCAACCAGTTCGGCACGCTCGACCTGCGCCAGCCGTTCGGCGGGTTCAAGGCGTCGGGCGTCGGCCGCGAGCTCGGCCCCGAGGGCCTGTCGGCCTACCTGGAGACCAAGTCGATTGTGCTGCCGGGCGACTACCAGCCGCCGTCCTGACCGGCGGGCGGCCACCGGTTCGACCCGCGTATGACCGCGGTTTGACCCCGGTCGCCGCCCGGTCGGACCATGGCCGGGTGCGTCTTCGCCTCGTCGTCCCCGTCGTGGCCTTGGTGGTGGCGGCCGCCCTGTCGGTCGGGGCGCCGGGGGCGGCAGCCGCAGAGCTGCAGGACGGCGATGACAACGGTGGCGGCAGCGGCACCACCGACGACACGCCCGTGCCGGCGCAGGACATCATCCCGGAGCCCAACTCCGGTCGGGCCCCCGACGACGCCGGCGACCGGGGCGGGGTGCTGCAGGGCGTGGTCCTCCTGTTCATCGTGGTCGGCGTGGGCGGCGTGGTGGCGCTGGCGGTGCGGGAGTCGCGCCGCAACCGGTCGCGCTCGGCCGAGGGCTGATCACCCGAGCTCGCCGAACTCCTCGCAGGCGGGGTAGTTGCCGATGACCCCCGTCCGCAGGGCGTCGGTGCGCTCGAACGCCGTGCCGGCATCGTCGGCCAGGGCGTCGCGGAACGCGATGAAGCCCATGATCCCCTCGTCGAGATCGCCCGCCGACATCTGCAGGATCGTGGGTGTGATGTCCTCGGCCCCCGGGAACGTCGAGGCGGCCCAGGCGCCGGTGAGGCAATCGGCCTGCAGGCTCTCGTCGGTGCCCACGCCGATGCCGAGCCGGCTCTGCGCGGCCTGGGCCCACAGCCGGCCGAGCTCGGCGGCCACCGCGAAGTCGCCGATGTCCTCGTGGAGGGTCTGGGCGAGGTCGTTGCCGATGACCACCTGGTTCTCGTCTTCGCAGAAGACCGCGTCCAGGGCGAGCTCGGCGGCGGACAATGTCTCACCGCCGCAGGTGATGTCCCCGTTGGACGCGTCGGCCACCACGAGATCGCCGACGTCGGTCCAGTTTCGACCCAGCTCGCCGAACAGCCAGGCGTAGTACTCGTTGAGGTCGCTCTCGACGAGCGAGAGCAAGCCCGCGTCGCCGTTGGGAAAGTCGTCGAGCCGCAGGTTGCCGCCCGTCTCGAGCTCCTCTTCTGTGAACGGGATCGCGACGGTCTGGAGGTCGGTCGCGGGATCGGCGTACCCGGCGCACGTCTCGACGTTGTTCTCGTAGCCGTCCTGGAAGGCGCCGATGCGGTCGAAGCCGCTGCCGTGGGCCATCGGATCGTCGGCGGCGGTGCCTGGGGCGTCGCGGATCGCGATCATGCCGGCGATCGTCTGGTCGAGGTCGACGTCGCCCGGCTGGAAGTTTGTGCTGTCGCCGTCGGCGACCTGGCGGGTCCAAGCGCCGGCGAAGCAGTCGGCCTGCAGCTCGAGGTCGACGGTGCGGTCGGTGGCACCGGCCCGCTGCTGGACGGCGTGCCCGAACTCGTGCGCGAACACGATTGCGACGGTGAACGCCCCGAACTCGCGGTTGAGCGTGGGGATGAGCGACGACGCGTCCCAGGCGATGATGTCGTCGCTCGGGCAGTAGAAGGCGTTGTCGGCGATCTCGGGATACTCGAGGGGTTCGGGTCCGCAGGCGGGCAGCTCGGTGTCGGGCCCGTAGGGGTAGAACCCGGCCAGCTCGCGGAACTCGCCGCCGTAGACCTCGGGATAGCGCTGCTGCCAAAAGCGCTGCACGTCGTCGATCGCCAGCTCGGCGGTGCCGTTGGGGTCGTCGGCAGGGGCCGGCCCGCCGTCGTTGCCGCCGCCCTCGCCGTAGCGCCGGCCCTGGTCGCGGCCCCCGTCCTCGGTGGCGTCGGTCGGTCCGCCTGCCAACGGGTTCTCCCCGGCCTCCTGGGCGCAGGCGGCGACCAGCACCAGCGCAGCGCAGGCCGCGGTCAACCGGTACCGCCACGAGCTCACGAGGACTCCTCTCGCCGCCCGCGTACGACGTCAGGGGTGCGACGATAACGCGCCGACGACGTGACACCTGACCGCCGCCGGTCGCCGGTCCGTCCCGTGCCGGTCCGGCGCCACCTCCCGCCCTAGCCCTAGCCTCGCGGGCGGTGGACCACGTCACGACGCCCGGCCGCACCGCGGTCGACCCGCAGGGGTACCCGGCCGAGTGGGAGGCCGACGTCGTGTTGTCCGACGGCGGCACGGTGCGCATCCGGCCCATCCGGCCCGACGACGGGCCTCGCACCGTCGACTTCCACGACCGGCAGTCACCCGAGAGCATCTACTTCCGCTACTTCACCCCCCACCCGCACCTCTCCGACGACGAGGTCGAGCGGCTCACCCACGTCGACTACGTGGACCGCATGGCGTTCCTTGTGCTGCGTGACGACGTGATGGTGGGCGTGGCCCGCTACGACCGCTGGCCGACGCGGTCGGAGGCCGAGGTGGCGTTCTTCGTCGATGACGATCATCAGGGCCGCGGCATCGCGACGCTCCTGCTCGAGTACCTCGCCGAGGCGGCCCGGCGCAACGGCATCAGCGGCTTCACGGCGACGGTGCTCCCATCGAACTCCCGCATGGTCGGCGTGTTCCGCAGCGCAGGCTTCTCGGCGTCCAGCGCATTCGGGGACGGCGTGATCGAGGTGCGGCTCGACCTGCGGCCGACGCTCGAGGCCGAGGCCGCGATCGCCGCCCGCGCCCAGCGCGCCGAGGCCGAGGCCGTGCGCCGGCTGCTGGCACCCCGGTCGGTGGCGGTGATCGGCGCCGGCCGCGAGCGCGGTGGCGTGGGCCACGCCGTGCTGCGAAACCTGCTGCTGCACGAGTTCGCCGGGACGATCACCCCGGTCAACCCGGCCGCCGACCACGTGGCGGGCGTGCGGGCCGTTGCCTCCCTCTCCGACATCGAGGGCCCGGTCGATCTGGCCGTCGTCGTCGTTCCGGCCGCGCAGGTGCCCGCGGTGGTGGAGGACTGCGGTCGCAAGGGCGTCAAGGCCGTGATCGTCATCTCGGCCGGGTTTGCCGAGGCCGGCGAGGAGGGTGCGGCGCTGTCGGCCGCAACGCTGCGAGCGGCGCGGCGGTTCGGCGTCCGGTTGCTCGGCCCCAACTGCCTCGGCGTCATCAACACCGACCCCCAGGTGCGGTTGCACGCCACGTTCGCCACGCCCAACCCCCGCCCCGGGCCGGTCGCCCTGTTGTCGGAGTTGGGCACGATCGGGGGAGTGATCCTCGACCACATCGGCGAGGCGGGCCTCGGCGCCTCGTCGTTCGCCGCGATCGGCAATCGCGCCGACGTGTCGGCCAACGACCTGCTCCAGTACTGGGCCGAGGATCCCCGGACGGAGCTCGTGCTGCTCTACCTCGAGTCGTTCGGCAACGCCCGCAAGTTCAGCCGCATCGCCCGCGAGCTCGGCCGGACCAAGCCCATCGTGGCGGTCAAGAGCGGCGGGGCCGCACGCGCGTACCCGATCGAGGGGGGCCACGCGGCCGAGGACGTTCCCTCCGCCGCCACGGTCGACGTCGTCCTCGAGCAGACCGGCGTGGTGCGTGTCGACACACTCGCCCAGCTGCTCGACGTGGCCCGAGTCCTGGCGTGCCAACCGCTGCCGCGGGGCCGCAGCGTGGCGCTCGTGGGCAACGGCGGCGGGTCGCTGGCCCTGGCCGCGGATGCCTGCGTCGACGCCGGGCTGGCGCTGGCCGAGCTCGGCCCCGAGGTGCACGAGCTGATGGCCGCCCAGCCCAGCGGTGTGGCGCGGGTGCGCGCCAGCACCGTCGACCTCGGGTTCGAGGCCGACGGCGACGACCTCGAACGGGCCCTGCGGGCGTTGCTCACCGACGACGGCGTCGACAGCGTGCTGGTCGTCTGCGCGCCGGCGCCTCGCCAGTCGACCGCGGAGCTGGCCGCGGCCGTGGCGTCGGCGCGAGCAGCCGCACCGGACAAGACGCTCGTGGCGTGCGTGTTCGGCCCTCACCCGACCACGATCACGCCGGCGCCCGACGTGGCGGACGTGCCGGTGTTCGACTTTCCCGATGCGGCCGCCTATGCGCTGGGTCGGGTGACCCAGTACTCCCGGTGGCGCGCCGAGCCCGAGGGCCGGTCGGTCGTGCCGGACGGGGCCGATCCGGCCGCGGGTCGGGCGGTCGTCGTGGAGACGTTGGCCAACCGCGTCGCCGGCGGAGCACCGGCCGACTCGGACCGCTGGCTGCCGGCCGAAGTGGCGGTCGACGCCCTCGTGGCCGCGGGGCTGCCGATGGTGCCGTCGCGGGTGGTGCACGACGAGGCCGGCGCCGTGGCCGCCGCCGGCGAGCTCGGCTACCCGGTGGCGGTCAAGGCTGTCACGCGGGCGCGTCAGGCCAAGACCGAGGCCGGAGGCATGGCGCTCGACGTGCACGGTGAGGGCGAGCTGCGCACCACGCTGGCACGGATGGGTGGCGCGCTGGGAGAGCGCCTCTGGCCCGCGGTCGTTCAGCCGATGGTCGACCCCGGCCTCGACATGGCGATCACGGTCACGCTGAGCCCTGTTGTCGGCCCCGTCGTCAGCCTCGGTGCCGGGGGTGTGGCCACCGACGTCGCGCCGGCCCAGCTGCACGTCCTGCCGCTCACCGACCTCGACGCGCGGCGCTTCGTCGGCGGGTCGTCGCTGGCCCCGTTCCTCGGCGACCGATCGCGGGACGTGCTCGAGGACCTGCTGCTCCGGGTGGGTGCGCTGGTCGAAGGGATCCCGGAGGTCGTGGGGCTCGAGCTCAACCCGGTGATCGTGTCGCCGGCGGGGGCGTCGATCGTGGATGCCCGCCTGCGGGCGGCCACGGTAGAGCGCGACCCCGTCCCGCCGGTGCGCCGGATCTAGTGCCGTGCGCTCCAGAGTCATCGAGCCCGACGGCGTAACCCACCTGCGCTGTCGCGTCGTGCGCGATTGACAGCGACGACGCCGCCCCGGTGGGTCAGCGGGGCTCGCGGGGAAGGCCCAAGGTGCGCTCACCCAGGATGTTGCGCAGGATCTGCGTCGTGCCCCCCATGATCGTGTAGGCCGGCGCGTAGCAGATGTTGCGGCTGACCCGGCCGGCCAGGCCCGGTTCGGCGAGCAGCGCCTCCGGCCCGAGGACGCGGGCGCAGAACGCGGCGATGCGCTGTTCCAGCTCGGTGCAGAACGTCTTGGTGGCGGCCGAGAACTGCGGCGGACCCTGCCCCAGCGTCTCCCGCAGCACGAGCAGCCGGCCGATGCGGTAGCCCGACTCGATGGCGGCGATCTCCTGGCGGACCAGCGGGTCGGTGGTGTCGGCCCGGAGACGCACGTCGTCGTAGAGGCGGCGGTTGGACACCAGCCGGTCGATGCCGCCCCGCTCGTGCTCCATCTGCCGCATCACCTGGCGGAACGAGCCGTTCTGCTCGCCCACCAGGTGGGCGGCCGGGACCCGGACGTCCTCGAAGAACACCTCGCAGAAGTGCCGGCTCCCCGTCATGTCGACGATCGGCTTGACCGACACGCCCGGCGAGCGCATGTCGACCACCAACTCCGACAGGCCTTCGTGCGGCCGGGCATCCGGGTCGGTGCGGCAGATGACATAGCACCAGTCGGCGTCGGCCGCCCCGGAGGTCCAGATCTTCTGCCCGTTCACCACCCAGGCGTCGCCGTCGCGCTCAGCCCGCGTGCGGATGCCGGCGACGTTGGACCCGGCGTCGGGTTCGCTCATGCCGATGCACCACATCGACGTGCCGGCGACGATGCCGGGCAGCCACCGCTCACGCTGCTCGTCGGTGCCGAACTGCAGCAGGCTGGGCCCCATCTGGCGGTCGGCGAACCACGCCGCGGCGATGGGGGCGCCCGTGGAGATGAGCGCCTCGAACACGACGAAGCGCTCGAGGGCGCTGCGCCCGCCGCCGCCGTGCTCGACCGGCCAGGTCATCCCCAGCCAGCCCCGGGCGCCGAGCTCCTTGGCGAACTCCCGGTCGTGGCCGGTGATCCAGCTGTCCTCGGGTATCTCGGCCCGCTCCGACGCCGCGCGTCCCACCTCCAGCGCCTCGTCGCGCAAGGCGTCGAGCTCGGGGGACAGGGCGAACTCCATGGCGAGCGACGCTAGCGGGGCGGTCCCAACCCCGGGGCAACCCGGGACGGCCCGCGGGAGTCGCTGCGGGGGTCGCTACGGTCGGGCGCCGATGCAGATACGACCCGTACGTCCCGCGGAGCACAAGGCGCTCGGCGAGCTGATCGTGACGGCCTACGCCGCAATCGACCCCGAGGCGCTCGACGACCCCTACGCCGCCGAGCTGCGTGACGTGGCCGGCCGGGTCGCCGGCGCCGAGGTGCTGGTGGCGGTCGACGGCGGGGGCGCCGTGCTGGGCGGCGTCACCTACGTGCCGGGCCCCGACTCGCCGTGGGCGGAGTTCACCGAGCCCGACGCCGCCGGCATCCGCATGCTCGCAGTCGCCCCCGAGGCCCAGGGCCGCGGGATCGGGCAGGCGCTGAGCCTCGCCACCGTCGAACGGGCCCGGGCCGCCGGGAAGCGGCAGATCCTGCTCCACTCGACCGACCGCATGACCGCGGCCCACCGCATGTACCTGCGCCTCGGCTTCGCCCGCGATCCGTCGATCGACTGGGAACCGCTGCCCGGCTTCTGGCTGCGGGGCTTCCGCCTGCGCCTCTGATGTGTCACGCCGCGCCGTCGTGAGCGCCGCCGCCCATCGACTCGATCATGCGCAACAGCTCGACGGGAACCGGAAAGATCAGTGTCGAGTTCTTCTCGGCGGCGACCTCGACCATGGTCGATAGGACCCGCAGCTGCATGGCCGCCGGGTGGGTCTCCAGCACGGCCGCCGCAGCTCCCAGCGACTCGGCCGCTTCGAGCTCGCCTTGGGCGTGGATGACCTTGGAGCGGCGCTCCCGCTCGGCTTCGGCCTGCCGACCCATCGCCCGGCGCATCGACTCGGGCAGCTCGACGTCCTTGACCTCGACGTGCGTGACCTTGATTCCCCACGGGTCGGTGAGGTCGTCGATGATCTGCTGGAGCTGCTGATTGATCTCGTCGCGCTTGATCAGTAGGTCGTCGAGCTCCACCTGGCCGAGGATGCTGCGCAGCGTCGTCTGGGCGATCTGCGAGGTGCCGACGAGGTAGTTCTGGATGGCCACCACTGCCCTGATCGGGTCAACGACATTGAAATAGGCGACGGCGTTGACTCTCAGGGTCACGTTGTCCTTGGTGATCACGTCCTGGGGCGGGATGTCGGCGGTGACCGTCTGGAGGGTGACCCGCACCATCCGGTCCACGATCGGGATGATGAAGAACAGCCCTGGCCCCTTCGCGCCGATCACCCGGCCGAGCCGGAAGATCACGCCCCGCTGGTATTCGGGCACGATTCTGATGGCGGCGATCAAGATCACGATCACCAGCGCCAGGGCGGCGATGATTCCATACAACAATGCTTCGCTCATTGTGCGTCTGTCCTTGGTGTCTCGGTTTCGGATGAAGCGCCGGGGTACGGCTCGGCGAGGAGGTCGAGCCCGTCGACGTCGACGATGCGAACAAGCGCCCCGTCCTCGAGCGGCGGACCGCTGCTGCGCACGTTCCACCACGCGCCCTCGATGAAGGCTTGGGCCGGCACGGACCCCGCGTGCGTCACCGTGGCGACGCGCCCCACGAGAGGGCCGTAGCCGGTCAGCGTCGACTGGGCTCGCCGGGCTCGCCAGACCAGTCGACCGGCGATCACGACGGCGCCGCCGACCACGGCGGCGACTGGCGCGACCACTGCCATGCTCACCTGCAATCCCGGCGCGTCTCGAAAGAGGAAGATCCCGCTGAGCAGCAGCGTCCCGGTGCCACCGGCGGCGGCGATCCCCACCCCGGGCGCGAACAGCTCGGCGACGAACATGGCCGCAGACAGCAGCAGCAAGAGGATCCCCACTACGTTGACTGGCAGCACCGACACCGAGAACAGGGCAAGCAGAAGGCACGTGAGACCGACGACCCCGCCCGCGCCGATGCCCGGAGTCGCCAGCTCGTAGATGAGGCCCAGCGTGCCGATGGACAGGAGCAGGAACGCGACGTTGGGGTCGGCCAATGTCTGCTGGATGCGCCGGAACAGACCCATCTCGTACTCGTCGACGGCTGCGCCCGCCGTCGCCAACGTCACCGGACGCTCGTCCGGGCCGACCTCGACCGTCAGGCCATCGATCCGATCGAGCAGATCGGCCAGCGACGCGGCCTCCACGTCGACGACGTCGAGCGCCAGCGCCTCGGACACGGGCAGCGACCGTCCTTCGCGCACCATGTCGACGGCGACCTCGGGGTTGCGGCCGCGCAGCTCGGCGACCGCTTCGGCGTAGGCGGCCGCGTCGTTGACGACTTTGTCGCTCACCTCACCGCCCTCGAGATCGACCGGTGTGGAGGCGCCGATTGCGGTGCCGGGGGCCATCGCCGCCACGTTGGCCGACAGGGTGATGAGCGCGCCCGCGGAGCCGGCGCGAGCGCCCTGGGGGCTCACGTAGACGACGACCGGAACCTCTGCGTCGAGGAACCGCTGGATGATGGCGCGCATCGACGTGTCCAGCCCGCCCGGCGTATCGAGCTCGACGACCAGCGCGCGATAGCCCCCGTCGTCGGCGCGGTCCACAGCGTCGGCGAGGTGGTCGTCGATGACGGGTGTGATCGGACCGTCGACCGTCGTTCGCAGCACCGCGCTCTCGGTCGTGGTCTCCCGCGCGCTCGACGCGGAGCCCACGGTCAGGAGACCTCCCACCACGGCGACGCCCAGCACCCCGGCGCGACAACAGAGCCGGACACTCGACGCGACGGACGGCACGACTCGGCCCGGTTCGCTTCGGGCAGCGGGCCCCAGCCGGCCTCGGATGCTCGGCATGTCTGCCCTCCTGAGGGCGTTGATGACTGCCGACCAGACTTCCCGGCGCTCCGCGCGCCACCCTACCCCTGGGGGTAGGAGCCGGCACCGAGGTGCAACGTGGTTGGAACAGTCAGGCCAACGGCGCCGGGAGACCGAGTCCCTCGAGGATGACGGCATCGGGGAGCTGGGCCAGGAGGGTGCCCGGTAAGAAAAGCTTCGACCGTCGGACGCCGCTGCCCACGACCACCCGGTCGGCGGAGGCCACGGCGGCGTCGACCAGCAGTGGCCACGCCGCGGGCAAGCCGATCGGCGTGATGCCGCCGTACTCCATGCCGGTCTCGGCCACGGCGGCGTCCATGGGTG
>OCZS010000122.1_pt1 | contig 24018 bp, 24 predicted proteins | sample 1539071 | NCBI WGS metagenome assembly OCZS01 (sample SAMEA3113584, study PRJEB22503) | soil metagenome
GGGGTCACCTCGGCGAGTAGCCGCTCCGCCAGTTGGAGAAGGTCATCGTCGACCAGGTGCGCAACGGCGTGGCGGTCCGCATGGCGGTGCTCTTCGAGCTGCTCGGCTCGGGGCCGGTCGTCCCGCCCCGGAGCGCCACCACCCCCGGCGGGCCGGCCGACCGGCCGTTGCCCGTCCTGACGCCCTCCAGCCCGCCGGCCGGCCCGAGCGCCGACCAGTGACCCGTTCCGTCAGACCCGAGCGGCTGTCCGAGCCGGTCGGGTCGTTTTTCGCGAGCCCGCCGGGCCACCCGAGCGCGCAGAGAAGAGGAGCAGCGTGACCGGCAAGTCGATCGTCATCCGTGGGGGTCGCGTCGTCGACGCCTCCGGCGAGCGCCGGGCCGACGTCGTCGTCGAGGGCGGCCGCGTGGCCGCCGTCGGCGAGGGCGTGGGGGCCGACGGCGGCGACCTCGTGCTCGACGCCGGCGGCTGCCTGGTCACGCCCGGCCTGGTGGACCTGCACACCCACCTGCGCCAGCCCGGCCGGGAGGAGGCCGAGACCGTCGAGACCGGCGCCCGGGCCGCCGCCCTGGGCGGGTTCACCTGCGTGCTCGCCATGCCCAACACCGAGCCCGCCATCGACTCGGCCGGCGTGGCCCGCGAGGTGCTGGAGTTGGGCCGGGGCGCCTGCTGCGAGGTCCGCACGTCGGGGACGATCACGGTGGGACGGGCGGGGGAACGGCTCAGCCCCATGGGCGAGCTGGCGGAACTGGGCGTGCGGTTCTTCACCGACGACGGCAGCGGCGTGCAGGACGCCCGCCTGATGCGGCGGGCCATGGAGTACGCCCGGGGCCTCGGCGTCACGCTGGCCCAGCACTGCGAGGACGCGGTCCTCGCCTCGGGCGGCCACATGCACGAGGGGGCCTGGTCGTCCCGGCTGGGCATCCCCGGCCAGCCCGCCGAGGCGGAGGAGCTGATGGTCATGCGCGACATCGCCCTGGCCCGCCTCACCGGCGCCCGCGTCCACTTCCAGCACCTGTCGACCCGCCGCTCGGTGGCGCTCGCGGCCCAGGCGAAGGCCGACGGCATCGCCGTGACGTGCGAGGCGACGCCCCACCACCTCACGCTGACCGACGCGAGCTGCGCCGGCTACGACACGGTGTTCAAGGTCAACCCGCCGCTGCGGACCGACGACGACGTCGCCGCCGTGCGCGCCGGCCTGGCCGACGGGACCGTCGACTGCATCGCCACCGACCACGCCCCCCATGCCCCCGAGGCCAAGGAGCAGCCGTTCGACCAGGCCCCTCCCGGGATGCTGGGGCTGGAGACGGCACTGGCCGTGGCGCTGACCCACCTCGACCTGTCACCGGCCCGGGTGTTCGAGCTGATGTCGTGGCGGCCGGCCCGCATCCTCGGCGCCGACGACGCCCACGGCGGGCCGGTCGAGGCCGGCCGGGTCGCCAACCTCGCCGTGGTCGACCCGGCGGCCGAGTGGGTCGTCGACCCGCACGCCCTGGCCAGCCGGAGCCGCAACACGCCCTACGCCGGCATGCGCCTCACCGGGAAGGTGCGCCACACGCTGCTGGCCGGCGAGCCGGTCGTCGTCGACGGCGAGGCCCAGCGATGAGCCCGGGAATGAGCACTCTGCACATCTATTCACTACAGTGCATGACCATGCAGTGGGTGGCGTCGTGACGGTCCGCGAGGGGACGCTCGTCCTCGCCGACGGGTCGGTGTTCGAGGGCGAGCTGATCGGCGCCGAGGCGCCCGGGGGCGTGGCCAGCGGCGAGGTGGTGTTCAACACCGTGCTGGCCGGCTACCAGGAGGTCATCTCCGACCCCAGCTACGCCGGCCAGGTCATCGCCTTCACCTACCCCCACATCGGCAACTACGGGGTCAACGCCGAGGACGACGAGGCCGCCCGGCCCGCCTGCCGCGGTGTGGTCGTGCGCGACCTGGCTCGGCGCCGGTCGAACTGGCGCGCCACCGACGACCTCGACGCCTGGCTCGCCCGCCATGAGATCCCCGGCATCGCCGGCGTGGACACGCGGCGGCTCACCCGGCACATCCGCGAGGCGGGGGCGATGCCCGGCGCCTTCGGCGACGCCGACGAGGTCACGCTCAAGGCGGCCGCGGCCGCGGAGCCCGGCACGGACGGGCAGGACCTCGCCGCGGTCGTGAGCTGCACCGAGCCTTACGCCGTCGCCGGCGACGCCCGGGGGGCCGCCGCAGGCCGGCGGATCGTCGCCTACGACTTCGGCATCAAGCGGACGATCCTCCGCCAGCTGGCCGGTCTCGGCGAGGTCACCGTGGTCCCGGCCGGCACCACGGCGGCCGAGGTGCTGGCTCGCGAGCCGGACGGCGTGTTCCTGTCCAACGGGCCGGGCGACCCCGCCGCCGTCGGCTACGCCGTCGACGCCATCCGCGGCCTGCTCGGCGAGGTGCCCGTGTTCGGCATCTGCCTCGGCCACCAGCTGCTCGGCACGGCGCTGGGCGGTGCGACGCACAAGCTGCCGTTCGGCCACCACGGCGGGAACCACCCGGTCCGCCGGCTGGCCGGTGGGGCGGTCGAGATCACCAGCCAGAACCACAACTACGCCGTGGTCGAGGGCTCGATGGGCCCGGACGTGGCGGTCACCCACGTCAACCTCAACGACGGGGTGATCGAGGGCGTGGCGGCGCCGTCGCTGCGGGCCTTCTCGGTCCAGTACCACCCCGAGGCGGGCCCGGGGCCCCACGACGCCCGCTACCTCTTCGCCGAGTTCGCCGACCTGATCGATTCGGCAGGGATGTCGCCGCCCTCTCGCCGCCGGACGACGAGCCACCGCGGCGACATCGGTACCGATCGAAGCACGAGGACCAGCAGCTAGATGCCCAAGCGGACGGACATCGAGTCGATCCTGCTCATCGGCGCCGGGCCGATCGTCATCGGCCAGGCGTGCGAGTTCGACTACTCGGGCACGCAGGCCTGCAAGGTCCTCCGGGCCGAGGGCTATCGCGTGATCCTGGCCAACTCCAACCCGGCCACGATCATGACCGACCCCGACTTCGCCGACGCCACCTACGTCGAGCCGCTCGACGCCGAGCACCTGGCGGCGATCATCGAGCGCGAGCGGCCGGATGCGGTCCTGCCGACGCTGGGGGGCCAGACCGCCCTCAACCTGGCGATGGAGCTGGTCGAGTGGGGCGTCGTGGGCGCCCCGGGTACGCCGGAGCTCATCGGCGCCAACGCCGAGGCCATCGCCACGGCCGAGGACCGCGAGCGCTTCAAGGCCGCCATGCAGGAGATCGGGCTCGCCGTGCCCGCCTCGGCAACCGCCCACACGCTGGACGAGGCCGAGGCGGCGATCGAGCGGATCGGGCTTCCGGTCGTGATCCGCCCGGCGTACATCCTCGGCGGCCGGGGGACCGGTATCGCTGCCACGCCGGACGAGTTCCGCCGCATGGCCGCCAACGGCCTCGAGGCGAGCCCGATCTCCGAGATCCTGATCGAGCGCTCGATCGCCGGGTGGAAGGAGTACGAGCTCGAGGTCATGCGCGACCGGGCCGACAACTGCGTGGTCGTCTGCTCGATCGAGAACCTCGACCCGATGGGCGTCCACACGGGCGACTCGATCACGGTGGCGCCCGCCCAGACGCTCACCGACGTCGAGTACCAGCTCATGCGGGACGCGGCGTTCGCCTGCATCCGGCGCGTCGGCGTCGAGACGGGCGGCTCGAACGTCCAGTTCGCGTTGGACCCGTCCAACGGCGACATGGTCATCATCGAGATGAACCCCCGGGTGAGCCGGTCCTCCGCCCTGGCGTCCAAGGCCACGGGCTTCCCGATCGCCAAGATCGCCGCCAAGCTCGCCGTGGGCTACACGCTCGACGAGGTCCCCAACGACATCACGGCCAAGACGCCGGCCAGCTTCGAGCCGACCATCGACTACGTGGTCACCAAGGTGCCCCGGTGGGCGTTCGAGAAGTTCCCCGGGACGCCCGGCGTGCTCGGCACCTCGATGCAGTCCGTCGGCGAGGCCATGGCCATCGGCCGGACCTTCCCCGAGTCGCTGCAGAAGGCGCTGCGCAGCCTCGAGCACGGGCGGAGCGGGCTCAACTGCGACGCCGGCGAGGCCGGGCTCGACCGGCTCGACGACGAGGAGCTGCTCACCCAGGCGGCGCAGGCCACACCCGACCGGCCCTTCCATCTGGAGGCGGCGCTGCGCCGCGGCATCCCCGTCGAGACGCTGGCCGAGCGGACCAGGGTCGACCCGTGGTTCCTCGACCAGGTCCTGCGCGTGGTCGAGGAGCGGGCGCACCTGGCCCGGGTCGGCCCGGACGGCCTCACGCGGCGCGGCTGGAAGCGGTCCAAGCAGCTCGGCTTCAGCGACGCCCAGCTGGCCTGGCTCTGGGGCCTCGACGAGGCGGACGTGCGTGCCCGGCGGCTCGCCGTCGGCGTCCGGCCGACGTACAAGACCGTCGACACGTGCGGTGCCGAGTTCGCGGCAGCGACCCCGTACCACTACTCCACGTGGGAGGACGAGGACGAGGTCGTCCCGTCCGACCGGAACAAGGTGCTCATCCTCGGCTCCGGCCCGAACCGGATCGGCCAGGGCATCGAGTTCGACTACTGCTGCGTCCACGCCAGCTTCGCCCTGGCCGACGCCGGCTACGAGACCGTGATGGTCAACTGCAACCCCGAGACGGTCTCCACGGACTACGACACCTCCGACCGTCTCTACTTCGAGCCGCTGACGCTCGAGGACGCGCTCAACGTGATCGACGCCGAGCGGGCGTCCGGGACGCTGGCGGGCGTCGTCGTGGCGCTCGGCGGCCAGACGCCGCTCAAGCTGGCGTCGTCGCTGCCGCCCGAGCTGGTCCTCGGCACCTCGCCGGCGTCGATCGACGCGGCCGAAGACCGCGAACGGTGGAACGCGTTGTGCGCGCGACTCGAGATCCCCCAGCCGGCGGGGGGCACGGCCACGAGCGTGGACCAGGCGCTCGCAATCGTCCGGAGGATCGGCTACCCGGCGCTGCTGCGCCCGTCGTACGTGCTGGGCGGCCGGGCCATGGAGATCGTCTACGACGAGGACGGGCTGTCCCGGGCCATGGCCGAGCTGGCCAACTTCGGCAGCCTGGGCAAGGAGGGCGGCCTGTCGGCGTCGCGCCCGGTGCTCATCGACCGCTTCCTCGAGGACGCCACCGAGGTCGACGTCGACGCCGTCCGCGACGCCACCGGCGAGGTGGTCATCGGCGGCGTGATGGAGCACGTCGAGGAGGCCGGCGTGCACTCCGGCGACTCGGCCTGCTCGCTGCCGCCCCACTCGCTGTCGCCCGAGACCGTCGCCGTCATCGACGACTACACCCGCCGCCTGGCCGACGCGCTCGACGTGCGCGGCCTCATCAACGTGCAGTACGCGGTGAAGCAGGGCCAGGTCTTCGTGATCGAGGCCAACCCCCGGGCGAGCCGCACGGTGCCGTTCGTCGCCAAGGCAACCGGAGTGCCGCTGGTGAAGGTGGCGGCGCGGGTGACGGTCGGCGCCACGCTCGCCGAGCTGCGGGCCGAGGGGCTGCTGCACGAGCCGGTCGACGGCGGCCACATCGCCGTCAAGGAGGCCGTGCTGCCGTTCAACCGCTTCCCCGACGCCGACACGGTGCTGGGACCGGAGATGCGCTCGACGGGCGAGGTGATGGGGCTCGATCGCACCTTCGGGCTCGCCTTCGCCAAGGCGCAGCTGGCGGCGGGCGACGAGCTGCCCGAGAGCGGGATGGTGTTCCTGTCGCTCGCCGACCGCGACAAGGCGGCCGGGCTGCAGGCGGCCGCCCGGTTCGTCGAGCTGGGCTTCGAGATCGCGGCGACGTCCGGCACCGCCGACCACTTGGACGCCAACGGCGTGCCGGTGGCGCAGCGAGTGGCCAAGGTCGCCGCCGCCGACGAGCTCGGCGTCGCCCCGACCGACGAGGGCGACCTGCCGACCGCGCTCGACCTCATCGCCGCGGGCAAGGTCCAGCTCGTGGTCAACAGCCCGCGAGGGCGCGGCGCCCGCGCCGATGGTGCCTACATCCGTACGGCCGCCAACGTGCACCGCATCCCGTGCCTCACCACCGCGGCCGCGGCGGTGGCCGCCGCGGAGAGCAGCATCGACCGGGCTCGGCACGATGTGCGGGTCCGCACGCTGCAGGAGTATCACGGCAGGCGGGCAGAATGACGTTCTCTACGCGGGATCGGCTGCTGGGGCGACCGTTCCCGCGTACAAAACGCGAGGTGCCGGCGGCCGACCTGTCCGTGACGGTCGGTTCCGTTCGGCTACCCAATCCTGTGATGACGGCTTCGGGCACCGCCGGCCACGGTGCCGAGTTGGCCGCCTACGGCGACCTGGCGGCGCTCGGAGCCGTCGTGGTGAAGTCGCTACACGCCGATCCCTGGGCCGGCAACCCGCCGCTGCGCGTGCACGAGACGACGGCCGGCATGATCAACTCGGTCGGCCTCCAGGGGCCGGGCGTGGCCGCATGGCTCGACGAGGACCTGCCGGCGCTCGCGGCCACCGGAGCTCGGGTCGTTGCGTCGATCTGGGGACGATCCGTCGACGAGTACCGCCGTGCCGCCGACCTGTTGGCGAATGCGCCGGAGGCGGTCGTCGCCGTCGAGGTCAACCTGTCGTGCCCCAACACCGAGGCGGGACGCGACTTGTTCGCCCACTCGGTGGCCGACACCCACGCCGCCATCGAGGCCACCGCCGGCTGCGGGCGGCCGCGCTGGGCCAAGCTCAGTCCCAACGTCGGGCACCTCGACGAGATCGCGGGCGCGGCCTACGAGGCCGGCGCCGAGGCCGTCACCCTGGTCAACACGGTGATGGGCATGGCCATCGACCCCGAGACCCGCCGCTTCCGCCTCGGTTCGGGACCGGGGGGCGGGGGTGTGTCCGGCCCGGCCATCCATCCCATCGCCGTGCGGGCGGTCTTCGACGTGCACCGGGCGTTGCCCGGGTTGCCCATCGTCGGGGTCGGCGGGGTCGCGTCCGGCGCCGATGCCGCGGAGCTGCTGCTCGCGGGCGCGACCGCGGTCCAAGTGGGAACGGCGACGTTCGCCGATCCCCGTGCGCCCCACCGGGTGCTGCGCGAGCTGGAAGGCTGGGCGCGCCGCCAGCGATTGGGGCGCATCGACGACGTGATCGGAGAGGTCCATGAGTGAACGCAGCGCCGAGCCCTCGACAGCGGGTGCGGCCGCCGGCGGCGCTGAGGCGCCGGAAGTGCCGGCCGGGGTCCGGGCCCGGCTCGCACTCGCGCTCGACGTCGACGACCTCGTGGCGGCGCTGCGCCTGGTGCGCAGCCTGCGGCCGTGGTTCGGCACGATGAAGGTCGGCCTCGAGCTCTACAGCGCGGCCGGTCCCGAGGCCATCTCGATGGTGGCCGACGCGGGCGTCGACGTGTTCTGTGACATGAAGCTCCACGACATCCCCAACACCGTCGGCCGGGCGGCCCGGGTGTTCGGCGCGCTGGGCGCCTGCTACCTCACGCTGCACGCCGCCGGTGGGTCGACGATGGTGCGGGCCGGGGTCGAGGGGTTGCGCGAGGGGGCGGCCCAGGCAGACCTGCCCGAGCCCATGGCGCTCGGGGTCACCGTGCTCACCAGTGAGCCGGAGGTGTCGGCGCACGTCCTGCGCCAGCGTGTCAGCGCCGGGCTGGACGGGGGCTGCGGGGGCTTCGTCTGCGCGGTCGACGACGTCGCGGCCGTGCGCCAGCTCGCGCCGGCGGCCCGGCTGGTGACACCCGGGATCCGTCCCGAGGGCTCGCCCGTCGACGACCAGGGCCGGGTCGCGACGCCACGCCAGGCGCTCGAGGTGGGGTCCGACCTGCTCGTCGTCGGCCGACCCGTGATCCGGGCCGACGACCCGGTGGCCGCTGCCCGCGCGCTCGTGGCATCGCTCGCCTGACCCCCGTACACGCGCCCGGCAATGAGCCCGCCGCCAGCGGATTGTCTCCGGTCTCGTGTGGCCGCGCGCTAACGTGCGCGACATGCCGCAGCCACCGACTTTGACTCCCGAGCAGCGCGAAGCAGCACTTGCGAAGGCAGCCGAGGCCCGCCGCGCCCGAGCCGAGCTCAAAGAGAAGCTCAAGATGGGGTCGTTGAGCCTCAAGGAACTTCTCGACCAGGCAGACTCCAGCGACACTGTGGGCAAGATGAAGGTGCTCGCCGTGCTCGAGTCGCTGCCCGGCGTGGGAAAGGTTCGAGCCCGTCGGGCCATGGAAGAGATCGGCATCGCCGACACCCGCCGCGTGCGGGGACTGGGCGATCAACAGCGCAAGGCTGTGCTCGAGACCTTCTCGGACTGACCGGGTCCCACCGGGTCATTCCGCTTGCTGATCACGGTCTCGGGTCCGCCCGGCTCGGGCACCACCACAACCGCACAACGCGTCGCCGCCCGGCTCGAGCTCGACCTCGTCCCGGGCGGCGAGGTGTTCAGGGCGCTGGCCGCCGAACGGGGCATGACCCTGCCCGACTTCGGTCGCTACGCGGCCGACCACCCGGACGTCGACGTGGAGCTCGACGCGAGGTTGGCCGAGATTGCCCGCAAGGGTGACGTGGTCATCGAATCGCGCCTCGCGGGCTGGATCGCTCGCCACGAGGGCCTCGCGGCCGTCACCACGTGGATCGACTGCGACCCCCTCATCCGCGCCCAACGGGTGGCGGATCGTGAGGGGCTGTCGGTCGAACGGGCGCTCGCCGACAACGATGAACGCCAGCGGGTCGAGCGGGCGCGTTACCTGGCCGTCTACGCCATCGATATGGCCGACCTGTCGCCCTACGACCTGGTGCTCGACTCGGGTGAGCTCCGGCCCGGCGCGCTCACCGACCGGGTGATCGCCCTGGTCCGCCAGCGCTTCGCCCCGGCCTGACAGCCTCGCCCGCGCTTCACGGGATTCACCCATCGTGGTGCCGGGGCGGTACGCTGTCCGGTCGATCCGACCGGCTCCCCGAGGTGCGCACCGCATGGCTTCACGCCAGGACACGATGATGAACCCCTCCATCGAGGAGCTGCTCGACCGTGCCGGGTCGAAGTTCTCGCTGGTCACGTTGAGCGCGATGCGCGCCCGGCAGATCAACGCCTACTTCAACCAGCTGGGCGAAGGTCTGGGGGCCATCGTGCCGCCCCAGGTCACGTCCGTTGCCCGCAAGCCGCTGTCGATCGCGTTCGAGGAGATCTCCGGCGACAAGATCGTGCTCGTCCACCCGAGCGAGCAGGAAGCCGCCGAGGCCGAGGCCGGTGCCGAGGGTGCTGAACCGGCCTCCGGTGAGGTCGAGTAGGCCAGGCCCCTGGCAGACCAAGTCCGCGACGTGCTCGAAGGACGACGCATCGTCCTCGGGGTGTCGGGCGGCATCGCGGCCTACAAGGCGATCGAGGTGTGCCGCCGCCTGGTCGACCGGGGTGCCCACGTGGTTCCCGTGTTGACGCGCGGTGCGATCCGCTTCGTGGGGGAGACCACATTCTCGGCCCTGGCGTCGGAGCGCGCCCACACGTCGCTGTTCCACGACGACGACCCCATCCCCCACATCCGGATCGGGCAGTCGGCCGACGCGGTGGTGGTCGTACCCGCCACGGCCCGTGTCATCGGCAGCTACGCCGCCGGCATCTCCAACGACCTGCTCACGGCCACGCTGCTCGCCACCGAGGCCCCGGTCATCGTCGCCCCGGCGATGCACACGGAGATGTGGGAGCACCCGGCGGTGCAGGACAACCTCGCCACCCTCGCCCGGCGCGGCGTGCACGTGGTGCCGCCAGAGGAGGGTCGCCTCGCCGGAGGAGACGTGGGCAAGGGCCGGTTGGCGTCGCCCGAGACCATCGTGGCGGCCATCGAGGTCGCGTTGCTCGAGGGCCACGACCTGGCCGGGCTGCACGTGCTGATCACGGCCGGGGGTACCCGCGAGCCGATCGACCCGGTCCGCTATGTCGGCAACCGCTCGTCGGGCAAGCAGGGACACGCGCTGGCGGCCGAGGCCGCCCAACGCGGGGCCAAGGTCACGCTGGTCACCACCGTCGGACTGCCTACGCCTCCCGCGGCCGACGTTGTCCGTGTCGAGACCGCGGGCGAGATGGAGCAGGCCGTGCAGGCCGCCGAGACGTCGGCCGACGTTGTGGTCATGGCCGCCGCGGTGGCCGACTTCCGTCCCGCCCACGTGGCCGAACGCAAGCTCAAGAAGCAGGCGGGTGTGCCCGAGATCGTGCTCGAGCCCACGCCGGATATCCTCGCCGGGCTGGGGGCGCGCAAGCGGCCCGGTCAGACCATCGTCGGATTTGCTGCAGAGACCGACGAAGTGAGAGAGAATGCCGCAGCCAAGCTGGCAGCCAAGGGGGCCGACCTCATCGTCGCCAACGATGTGACGGCGCCGGGCGCTGGGTTCGAGCACGACACCAACCACGTCGTGATCCTGAATGCCGACGGCACCGAGCACGTGGTGCCATTGGCGGACAAGCGGGCGATCGCCCGCGCTGTGTTCGATGCCGTCATACAGAGGAGAAACACACCGTGAGCCGTTGGACCTTCACGTCCGAGTCGGTCACCGAGGGCCATCCCGACAAGATGGCCGACCAGATCAGTGACTCGATCCTGGATGCCATCCTGGGGCAGGATCCCCAGGCCCGCGTCGCCTGCGAGACCATGGTGACGACCGGCCTGGCCATCGTCGCCGGCGAGATCACCACCGAGGCCTACGTCGAGATCCCCAACATCGTCCGCGAGACGATCAAGGGCATCGGCTACGACCGCGAGTCCGTCGGCTTCGACGGCAACACCTGCGGCGTCATGACCTCGATCGACCCGCAGTCGCCCGACATCGCCCAGGGCGTCGACACCGCCTACGAGAAGCGCACCGCCGCCACCGAGGAAGACCTCGACGGCCAGGGCGCGGGCGACCAGGGCATGATGTTCGGTTACGCCGTCGACGAGACCGACGACCTGATGCCCATGCCGATCTGGATGGCGCACCGGCTGTCGCATCGACTCGCCGAGGTGCGCAAGGCGGGCATCCTGCCCTACCTGCGCCCCGACGGGAAGACGCAGGTCACCCTCGCCTACGAGGACGGCGTGCCTGTCGCCCTCGAGACCGTGCTCATTTCCACCCAGCACCAGCCGGGCCTCGACGCCGAGACGCTGATCAAGCCCGACCTGATCGAGCACGTGATCCGGCCGCTCGTCCCGCCGCAGTTCCAGGACGACGACGTCCGCGTGCTGGTCAACCCGACCGGCAGCTTCGAGCTGGGCGGCCCCCACGCCGACTGCGGCCTCACCGGCCGCAAGATCATCGTCGACACCTACGGCGGCGCCGCCCGCCACGGCGGCGGTGCGTTCTCGGGCAAGGACCCGTCCAAGGTCGACCGGTCCGCGGCCTACGCCGCCCGCTGGGTCGCCAAGAACGTGGTCGCCGCCGGCGCCGCCCAGCGCTGCGAGGTGCAGGTGGCCTACGCCATCGGCGTCGCTCACCCGGTGTCGGTGCTGGTCGAGACGTTCGGCACCGAGAAGGTCGACCCGGCGAGGATCGCCGAATCGGTGCCGCAGATCTTCGACCTGCGGCCCGCAGCGATCATCCGCGACCTCGACCTGCGCCGGCCGATCTACAGGAAGACGGCGTCGTACGGCCACTTCGGCCGTAACGACAAGGAGTTCAGCTGGGAGCAGACCAGCCGCGTCGACGACGTCAAGTCCGCATTGGGGATTTGACCGTCGTTCGGGTCCTCCCCGACGAGCCGGCGATCAGCAAGAGCTTCGACTACCTGGTCCCCGACTCGGTCGGGGACCAGGTGCGCGTCGGCGACCGGGTCCGCATCGCGTTGCAGGGTCGCCGGGTCGGGGGCTGGGTCGTCGCCACCGACGTCGAGCCGCCCGCCGGCGTCGTCCTCCGTCCCCTCGCCAAGTGGTCGGGCCGCGGTCCCACACGCGAGCTGATCGACCTGGCCGGCTGGGCGGCGTGGCGCTGGGCCGGGCGGCCGGCGTCGCTGCTGCGCACGGCCTCGCCGGAGCGGGTCGTGTCGGGACTGCCGGTCGCGCCGCGCCGCCCGACCGACCGGGCGCTGTCGGACCCGGCCGGGGCGGTCGGACCGGTGCACGAGGCGCTCTCCCGCGACGTTGCGCTGCTCCGCCTGCCGCCGGCCACCGACCCCTCCGACGTTGCGCTCGCCGCCGCCGGGCGCGGCAACGCCCTCGTGCTCGGCCCGACGATGGCGGTGGCGCGGTCGATCGCCGCGCGCCTGCGCGCGGCGGGCGTGCCGGTGGCGCTGCACCCGCGTGACTGGGCGCTCGGCGCGGCCGGCGCCACAGTCGTCGGCACCCGCGCGGCGGCATGGGCGCCGGTCGGCGATCTGGCGGCCGTCCTGGTCGTCGACGAGCACGACGAGGGCCACCAACAGCAACAGGCGCCCACCTGGCACGCCCGCGACGTGGCGGTGGAGCGGGCGCGCCGGGCGGGGGTGCCGTGCGTGCTGACGTCGCCGTGCCCGTCGCTGGAGGCTCTGGCGTTGGCTCCTCGGGTGTTGTCCCCGTCGCGCAGCGAGGAGCGGGGCGGGTGGCCGATCGTCGACGTCGTCGATATGCGCCGCGAGGACCCGCACACCGGGTTGTTGCCCCCGGCGTTGGTACGCCTGTTGCGCAGCGACCGCCGGGTGCTGTGCGTGCTCAATCGCACGGGCCGGGCACGGCTGCTGGCCTGCAAGGCGTGCGGCGAGCTGGCCCGCTGCGAACGGTGTGACGCCGCGGTCGCCCAGCCGGGCGACGAGCTGGTGTGCGGGCGCTGCGGTGCGACCCGGCCGGTGGTGTGCCTGGCGTGCGGGGCGTCGCGCCTGCGCACGCTAAGGCAAGGGGTCACCAGGGTGCGCGACGAGATCGAGGCCCTCGTGGGCGAACCGGTCGACGAGGTCACGGGCGCCAAGCCGCTCACCGACGACCGGACGTCCCGGGGCACTCGGGTGATCGTCGGCACGGAGGCCACGCTGCACCAGGTCGATCGGGCCGATGTGGTGGCGTTCCTCGACTTCGACCAGGAGCTGCTGGCCCCGCGGTACCGGGCGGCCGAGCAGGCGCTGGGCCTGCTCGCCCGAGCCGCCCGGGTCGTGGGGCCCAAGGCCGGCGGCGGGCGCGTGGTCGTGCAGACCCACCTGCCGCGGCACGAGGTCGTGCAGGCCGCGCTGCACGCCGATCCCTCGCGGGTCGCGGCCGCCGAGCGCGAGCGGCGCGAGCTGTTGCGGTTCCCGCCGGTCACGGCGCTGGCGGAGGTGTCGGGCGCCGCCGCCGGTGCGTTCGTGGAGGCGCTCGGCCACCCGCTGGGCGTCGAGGTGCTGGGCCCGTCCGGCGGCCGCTGGCTCGTCCGGGCGCCGGATCACGCCACGCTGTGCGACGCCCTGGCGGCGACGCCCCGACCGCCGGGCAGGCTTCGAGTGGCCGTGGACCCACCGCGGGTGTGACGTGCCGGCGGCTCCCTAGAGTCGCGGTCATGAGGACGATCGACTGGGTGGACGGCGCGGTCGAGATCATCGACCAGACCGCCCTGCCCCACGATCTGCGCACGGTGCGCATCACCGACGTCGACGACCTCGTCGACGCCATCCGCCGCCTCGCCGTTCGGGGCGCGCCCGCGCTGGGCGCGGCGGGGGCCCTGGGGGTGGCGCTGGCCCGGGAGCAGGGCAGGCGCGAGGGTTGGTCCGACGACGACGTGGCCAAGGCGATCGACCGGGTCCGCCGCGCCCGGCCGACCGCCGTAAACCTGGCGTGGGGCGTGGAGCGGGCGTCCGCGCGGCTGCCCGACGGGGATGCCGCGGTCGAGGCCGAGGCCCGGGCGGTGCTGGACGAGGACGCGGCCGCCAACCGCGCGATGGGCGAGCGGGGGGCGCGCCTGCTCGAGACGCTGTGTGGAACGCCCGACGGCGGTCTGCGGCTCCACACGCATTGCAACACCGGGGCTCTGGCCTGCGTCGAGTGGGGGACGGCGCTGGGCGTGGCGCGCACGCTGCACGGGCGTGGGCTGCTGGGACGGGTCTACGCCGCCGAGACCCGTCCGCTCCTGCAGGGCAGCCGGCTCACCGCCTGGGAGCTCGATCGGATGGGCGCCGACTACCGGGTCGTGGTCGACGGCGCCGGGCCGTCGCTCATCACCCGGGGGTTCGCGCATGCGGTCGTGGTGGGTGCCGACCGCATCGCCGCCAACGGCGACGTTGCCAACAAGGTCGGCACCTACCCGCTGGCGTTGGCCGCCGACCGGGCCGGCGTGCCGTTCGTCGTCGTCGCCCCGGAGTCGACGATCGATGCCGCGACGCCCGACGGCTCCCGCATCGAGATCGAGGATCGCGGCGACGACGAGGTCGTGGGTTGGAACGGGGAGCGGGTGGCTCCTGCGGGCGCCCGGGCGGTGAATCCGGCGTTCGACGTGACCCCGGCCGACCTGGTCACGGCGATCGTCACCGAGCGGCGGGTGGTGCGGCCTGCCGGCGGCGAGCGACCGGCCTGACCGGATGGTGCCTCACGCCAGCCGGCGGGCGAAGTGAAACGCGCTGATGGTCAACCCCTCACGCATGTAGAAGCGGTGGGCGTCGGCCCGCTGCACGCCGGAATCGAGGTCGAGCACGCTGCAGCCGGCCGCGACGGCCCGGTCGGCCAGCCCGGCCACCAGCGCCCGGCCCACCCCGGTGCTGCGGGCGTCCTCGGCCGTCACCAGGTCGTCGATGTAGAGCTTGCGGAGGGTCGCCGTGCTGGCCAACACCCGCCATCCGGCCACGCCGACGCAGCGTCCATCCAAGTAGGCGGCGGTGAACCGCAGCCCCTGGGGGTAGCCCTCGGCGACCACGGCGGCGAACGACTCGGCGGTCAGATGGGGGCGCAGCTGCCTCAGCACCGGCAAGACGTCGTCGACGAGACGCTCGTCTGCCGCCCCGATGTCGACGAGCTGAGGGTCGGTAGCGCCCATCAGAACGTCATGGCGCACCAGGGCGCCCGAGCCGACGTGAACATGGCCGAGGCCGTGGCGACGGCACCGTCATGCGCTTCGTCGACCCAACCGGCGGCCGCGAGCCGCGACCAGCTCGTGCCACCGACGTAGGCGGCGCCGAGGGCCCCGACCGGCACGACCAGGTCGGGCGGGGCGTCGGTGGCGACGCAGGTGGCACCGTCGGGCCCGCCCTCGAGGGCGAAGCGTCCGGCGGCGTAGCCGAGCGGGTCGACGACCTCGAGCACGACCGAGCCGGCCGTGGTGTAACGCCGGGCGGTGAGCGCAGAGGGAACATCGAGCACCCGCACCCACACGTGGTCGGACCGGTGGACGAGGGCCCCCATCCGCCCGTCGACCAGGGCCAGGGGCGCGGGCTCGTCAACCGGTCGCAACCCGACGTGCACAGCGGTCACCCAGTCGACCTCCGTCAGGAAGCGCACCAGCTCGATCTCGGCCCGCGCCGAGGTGGCGGTCAGCACGCCCGCCGACAACGTGCCGGCCGGCCGGTTGTGCTCCCAGCGGCCGTCGACCGAATAGGCGGTAGCCGCTTGGGCCTCGCCCTGCGCGTCGCGCCACACGACCTTGGTCGCCTTGCGCCGGGCGTCGTCGTCGCCGTCGTGCCAGGGGTGCACGCCGGCGAAAACCTCCCACCACGGGGGGTTGTACCGGAGGTGGCCGGGCGTCAGGAGTCGGGCGCGCTCGTACACGTCGACCACCAGCTTGGCGAACGTCTCGTTGTCGACCAGCTCGACCGTGCCGGTCGGCTCGTCGCGCCACTGGGCCTCGCGGGTGTCGATGCGCAGCTCGCAGGCCTCGGCCGCCACGCCATAGCCGTAACGGCCGTAGATCGGGTACTCGGCGGCCACGAGCGCGGCGACGGGCTCGCCCCGGCCCGCGATGTCGTCGAGTTGGCTGCGCATCATGCGCGTGAGGTGGCCCTGGCGGCGATGCGTGGGCAGCACGCCGACGCTGCTCACCGCGGCCGCGGCGACCGCTCCGCCCGGGACGGTGAGCTCGGTGCCGAACGCGCGGGCCACCCCGCACAGCCGTCCACTGGCGTCGAAGGCGCCGATGCAGCGGGCGATGTCGAAGGCGCTGCGGCGCGACTCGATCTGCTCGGGCGCCGCATGCGCCGTGAGGAACGACGTGAGCACGACGTTGATGAAGTCGCCGAACTCGTCGTCGGTGATCGTACGGACGGTCGGTGAGGTCACGTCGGAAGGGTACGCAGGCGGGACCGCGGTGCCCCAAGGGTTTCGGGCGGGGTGCTGCTCCTGGCCGTTCGGCTCAGGCGTCGGCCGACCATTCGCGCCGGCGCACTTCGTAGAGGGCGACGGCGGTCGCGGTCGCGACGTTGAGCGAGCCGATGCGCCCGAGTTGGGGGATGAACGTGACGTCGTCGCAAGCGGCGAGCGTGGCCGGCGACAGTCCCCGGTCCTCGTGCCCGATCACGAGGCACACGGGGGCGTCGACCTTGAGCTCGGGGAGAGGCACCGCGTCGTCGGCGAGCTCGAGCCCGACCACGTGGTAGCCGTGCTCGTGCGCGGCGTCGAGCGCCTCGGTGACCGTGTCGTGCCAGGTCCACTCGACGAACCGCTGCGAGCCGAGCGCCGTCTTCGCCGTCTTGGGGTTGGTCGGTGCCGCGGTGTCGCCCACGAGCCACAGGTGGTCCACCTTGAGCGCCGCCGCGGTGCGGAGGATCGAGCCCACGTTGAACGGCGATTGCACGTGGTCGAGGACGAGCGCCACCCGGCCGGTCGAGCGCCGCCGCCACTCCCGGTGCAGCCGCTTGAGGCCGGTGGAGTCGAGCTGCCGGGTCATCGTTCGCCGGCTGCTCCCGCTGGGCCGCCTGTCTCCCCGCTGGCCCGACGCCGCACGTCCAGCAGCCGGTAGCCGACCCGGCTGCCCAGGCGCTCGACCGACCAGCCCCGCTCGCCGAGCCAACGCTGCAGCGAGTCGGCGCCCAGGTGCTTCTGCACGACGAGCAGGCCGGCCGCGCCTGCGTCGAGCCGCCCCAGCCAGCGATCGAGCAGCTCGTGCAGCCCAGCCTTGCCGATGCGCACCGGCGGGTTCGACCACAGCGCCGTGAACCGGACGTCCGCCGGAACGTCGTCCGGGTGGGCCACCCGCACGTTGGCGAGCCCCGCCGACTCGGCGTTGGCCCGCGTGAGGTCCAGGGCCCGCTCGTTCACGTCGACCGCCCACACCGTGGCGGCGGGCGACCGCGTCGCCAGCGTGAGCGCGATCGGTCCGTACCCGCAGCCGATGTCGGCGAGGTGACCGGCCGTGGGCGGCGCCGGCGCCTCGAGCAGGAGGTACTTCGTGCCGGGATCGACGCGCGTGCCGGAGAACACGCCAGTGTCTGTGCGCAACGTGAGCGAGAGGTCGGGGAGATCGAGGCGCACCGTGGCCGGGCGCGGCGGGGTGTCGGGCGAGGGCGAGTAGTAGTGCGTCGGTGAGCCCACGTCGAGCGACGGTAGCCTTGGACGACATGGCTCCCTACAGCATCCGCGTGGTCGGCGACCCGGTGCTGCGCCAGCGCGCCGCCGAGGTCACCACTATCGACGGACGCCTGGCCAAGCTCGCCGACGACATGATCGCCACCATGTACGACGCCCCGGGCGTCGGCCTGGCGGCCCCGCAGGTCGGCGTCGAGAAGCGACTGTTCGTCTACGACGTGGGCGACGGGCCCCACACGCTCGTCAACCCCGAGATCGTCGAGGGCGACGGCGAATTCGCCTACGAGGAGGGCTGCCTGTCGGTACCGGGTCTGTCGTGGGAGATCGTCCGGGCCAAGCAGGTGCACCTCACGGGCGTCGACCTCGACGGCAACGACGTGTCGATCGAGGCCGACGAGCTCCTGGCCCGCTGCTTCCAGCACGAGCTCGACCACCTCGACGGCATCCTGCTGCTCGAGCGGCTCGACGCCGACACCCGCAAGCAGGCCCTGAAGACCATCCGCGAGCTCCGCATCGGCCCATCGGTGCTGGCCGACGCCGAGCCCAAGGGCCGCGGGTTCTCGCTGCGCTAGCGGCCGCCGCCCGCCCGCTCCGGCTCCGTGGCGCCCGCCCCCGCACCCTCTCACCCGGGGCGCCTCGTCTTCCTCGGCACTCCCGACTTCGCCGCCGTCCCGCTGCGCGCCCTCGTCGAGGCGGGGCACGACGTGGCGCTCGTCGTGTCGCAGCCCGACAAGCGCCGGGGGAGGGGCGGCCGGCTGGTCGCGTCACCGGTGAAACAGGCGGCGCTCGACCTCGGGCTCCCGGTGACCGATCGCGTCGACGACGTGCTCGCCGACGCTGTCGGCGCCGACCTCGGCGTGGTGGTGGCGTTCGGCCGGCTGATCAAGCCCCACGTGCTCGAGCGTCTTCCGATGGCCAACCTGCACTTCTCCCTGCTTCCCAGATGGCGCGGCGCGGCGCCGGTCGAGCGGGCGATCCTCGCCGGCGACGAGCGCACGGGCGTCGACCTCATGGTGGTCGAGGAGGGTCTCGACACCGGCGGGGTCTACGACCGTGCCGAGGCGGCCATCGGGCCCGACGAGACCGCGGACGAGCTGCGGCAGCGGCTGGCTACCCTCGGAACCGACCTCCTGCTCCACAACCTGGCCCGCGGCCTGCCCGAGCCGCGGCCCCAGGAGGGCGAGGCCACGTACGCGCACAAGATCGGCCCGTCGGAGCACAAGATCGACTGGACGCGTCCGGCGATCGACGTCCACCGGCTGGTACGCATCGGCGGCGCGTGGACCACGCATGGCGGCGAGCGGCTCAAGGTCTGGCGCACCGCCTTGACGCCGGGCACACGCGACGACGTCGAGGTGCACGCGGGCGACGGGGCCGTCTTCGTCCGCGAGGTGCAGCCCGAGGGCCGCCGGCGCATGCCGGCCCGGGCCTGGGCCAACGGCGCCCGCTGGCGACCCGGCGACCGGCTCGGCACGTGAGCGCACGACCGGTCGGTGCGACCAGGTCGGCGCGGGCGGTCGCCCTCGACGTCCTCGACCGCATCGACGCCGAGGGCGCCTACGCCAACCTGGTGCTGTCCGGCGAGCTGGATCGCGCGCGACTCGACGGCCGCGACCGGCGCTTCGCGACCGACCTCGTCTACGGCACCACCCGCATGCGACGGGCGTGCGACTACCTCGTCGACCGGTTCCTGGCCCGCCCCGTCGACGGTCGCGTGCGCAACGCGCTGAGGCTCGGCGCCTACCAGCTCGCTTTCGCCGGCATCCCCGTGCACGCGGCCGTCGGCGAGACCGTCGGGGTGAGCCCGCGACCCGCACGCGGCCTGGTCAACGCCGTGCTTCGCAAGGTGGCGGGCGCGGCCACCCGCTGGCCCGACGACCCGACCCGCCTCAGCGTGCCCGATTGGGTGCTCGACCGCCTGGTCGCGGATATCGGTGTCGACGAGGCCGTGGCGGCCCTGACCACGATGAACGAGCCACCGCCGGTGACCGAGCGCGAGGACGGCTACGTGCAGGACCTGGCGTCGCAACAGGTCGCTGTGGCCGTGGGTGCTGAGCCGGGGGAGCGGGTGCTCGACCTGTGCGCGGGGCCCGGTGGCAAGGCGACCGGCATCGCGGCGACGGGAGCGCACGTCATCGCCAGCGACGTGCGTCCGCGGCGCGCCGGCATGGTGCGAGCCAACGCCGACCGTTTGGGCCTGGGCGACCGGGTCGCCGTCGCGGCCGCGGACGGCACGCACCCGCCCTTCCGCCCGGAGGGCTTCGACCGCGTGCTCGTCGACGCCCCGTGCTCGGGGCTCGGCACGTTGCGCCGCCGGGCCGACCTGCGTTGGCGGATCGAGCCCGCCTCGGTCGAGCGGCTGGCGGCGCTCCAGCGGCGGCTGGCCGACGCCGCGGCCGGGTTGGTGCGCCCTGGGGGCACGCTCGTCTATTCGGTGTGCACGCTCACCGCGGAGGAGTCGCTCGGCGTGGACGCCTGGCTCGGTGACCGCCACCCGGAGCTCGAGGCGGCCGACCCCCCGGGAGGGCCGTGGCGTCCGTGGGGCCGCGGCGGCCTGTTGCTGCCGCAGGACGCCGGCACCGACGGCATGTGTCTGTTCCGGTACGTCCGTCGCCCGGGATAGCGTCGCCGCCGTGCCCGAGCCCCAGCGGTTCCGTGCCCGGCTCGACAGCGCCGGTGATGGGGGCACGGCCTTCGCCGTGCCGCCCGAGCGGCTGGAGGCGCTCGGGCGTGTCCGCCGGGGCCGGTCGGCGCCGTGAGCGGCTCGGCGGAGATCCGCCGCTGGCCGGCGAAGGTCTTGACGGTGTCGGACGGCGTCCTCGCCGGCACCCGCGAGGACCGGTCGGGGGACGCGTTGGCCGAGCGCCTCACCTCGGCCGGGTTCGACGTGGTCGGCCGCCTCGTGACGGCCGACGGCACCGACGTCGTGGCCGAGGCGTTGCGCTCCCTCGCCGACGGCTTCGCCGGGCTGATCGTGACCACGGGGGGCACGGGGTTCGGCCCCCGTGACCTCACGCCCGAGGGCACCCGGGCCGTCCTGGAGCGCGAGGCCCCGGGCCTGGCCGAGGCGATGCGGCTGGTGAGCCCGTTCGGCCGCCTGTCGCGGGCCACCGCCGGCACGGTGGGCCATGCTCTGGTGCTCAACACGCCCGGCTCGACGAGCGGGTCGGTCGAGTGCCTCGACGCCGTCGTCGACGTGGTGCCCCACGCCCTCGACCTCCTCACGGGCGGCCATCCGCACTGACTCGGCGGTTGCGGTCGGTCATTGCCTCGACCTCGTCGCCGCCGTTGCGGCCGGCCGCAGCCGCTGGACACAAATTAGAACGTGTTCTAATTTCTGGGCGTGGCGCTCGCCCGTACGCTGCCGGGAATGGTCGACACCGACCACCAGTGCATGCTGAGGGCCGTCGAGCTGGCGGCCGGCGTGCGCACGGCCACATCACCCAACCCGTGGGTCGGCTGCGTGCTGGTCACGGCCGCCGGCGAGATCGCCGAGGGTGCCACCCAACCGCCGGGCGGACCCCACGCCGAGGCCGTGGCCCTGGCCCAGGCCGCCCGCCGGGGGCTCGACACCCGGGGCGCCACCGCCTACGTCACGCTCGAGCCGTGCAGCCACCACGGCCGCACACCGCCGTGCGCGGACGCACTCGTGGCAGCGGGGGTTGCGCGGGTGGTCGTGGGCATCGCCGATCCCGACGGCCAGGTCGGTGGTCGGGGCGTCGAGCGCCTGCGATCCGGCGGCGCCGAGGTCACGACGGGCGTCGCGGCCGACGTGGTGGCGACGCAGCTCGCCCCCTACGTCACCCACCGATCGACCGGCCGCCCCTACGTGGTGCTGAAGCTCGCGGCCAGCCTCGACGGGCGTAGCGCCGCGCCCGACGGGTCGAGCCGCTGGATCACCGGCGAGGCCGCCCGCGCCGACACCCACCAACTGCGCGCCGAGAGCGACGCGATCCTGGTCGGCGCCGGCACCGTGCGGTCCGACGATCCCGAGCTGACGGTCCGCCACGTGGCGGGCAAGGACCCGTTGCGGGTCGTGCTCGGCCGGGCGCCCGAGGGCGCCAAGGTCCGCCCCGCCCTGGAGCTCGGCGGTGACCTGGGTGACGTGCTCGACGAGCTGGGGCGCCGCGACGTGCTGCAGGTGCTGGTCGAGGGCGGCGCATCGGTGGCCGGGGATTTCCACCGGGCCCGGCTGGTCGACCGCTACGTGCTCTACCTCGCGCCCGTGCTGTTCGGCGGCGACGACGCCCGCGGGTTGTTCTCCGGTGCCGGAGCCGCCACCATTGCCGACGTCTGGCGCGGCCGCATTGCCGCCGTCAGGCACCTGGGCGACGACCTTCGCGTCGACCTGCACCCCGCGAGGAGGAATAGTGGACCCCCGTAGAAGTCATCACGGCGTCTCGCCGGCCAGCGGCACCGCTCGCGGCGTCCTCCTCCTCACCTGGGCCCCTACCCTGCCTTCGTCGTCGTCCTTGCGAGCGGCACCGCTGACTCGGCGATCCATCCGTGGGACATCTACGGGGGTCCACTAGATGTTCACCGGGATCGTCGAGGAGCTCGGCTCGATCGAGTCGGTCGACGGCCAGCGCGTGCGCATCGCCGCGTCGATCGTCACCGAGGACGCCAAGACCGGCGACTCCATCGCGGTCGACGGTTGCTGCGTCACGGTGGTCGACCAGGGCCCCGGCTGGTGGGAGGCCGACCTGTCCGAGGAGACGCTGAAGCGCACCACCATCGGCGACCGGGCGCCACGCGACCCGGTCAACCTCGAGCGACCCGTGCGCCTGTCCGACCGGCTCGGCGGCCACATCGTGCAGGGCCACGTCGATGGCGTGGGCGAGGTGGTCGACCCCGCTCCCGACTTGCGGGTCCGCATGCCCGGTGAGCTGCTGCGCTACATCGTCGAGAAGGGCTCGATCACGGTTGACGGCGTGAGCCTCACCGTCGTCGACGTGCTCGACGACGGGTTCACCGTCGCCGTCATCCCCCACACCATGGCGGCGACGACGCTCGGCCAGAGGCGTCGCGGCGACCGCGTCAACCTCGAGGTCGACGTCACCGTGAAGTACGTCGAGCGCCTGCTGACCTGGAAGGATCGCTAGTCATGCCGTTCGCCAAGATCGAGGACGCCGTTGCCGCCGTCGGCCGGGGCGAGATCGTGATCGTCGTCGACGACGAGGATCGCGAGAACGAGGGCGACCTCATCATGGCGGCCGAGTTCGCGACGCCCGACAAGATCGCCTTCTTCCTGCACCACACGTCGGGCGTGATCTGCGCGCCGGTCACGCGCGAGCGCGCCCGCGAGCTCGACGTGCCGCTCATGGTCGCCCACAACACCGAGAGCATGCGCACGGCGTTCACCGTGAGCGTCGACTACCGCCACGGCACCACCACCGGCATCTCGGCGCACGACCGGGCGGCCACCATCACGGCGCTCGTCGACCCAGGAACCAGGCCCGGCGATCTGTTGCGCCCGGGTCACATCTTTCCGCTCGAGGCGCGCGAGGGCGGGGTCCTCAAGCGCGCCGGGCACACCGAGGCGGCGCTCGATCTCGCTCGGATGGCCGGCCTCTACCCGGCTGGCGTGCTCTGCGAGCTGGTCAACGAGGCCAAGGACGACATGGCCCGCGTGCCCGAGCTCGAGCACTTCGCCGAGAGCCACGGGCTGCTGCTGATCTCCATCGCCGACCTCATCCGCTACCGCCGCCAGACCGAGAAGTTGGTCCGGCGGATCACCGAGGCCCGCATCCCCACCCAGTGGGGCGACTTCACCTGCTACGCCTATGAGTCGACGCTCGACGGCGAGCAGCACATCGCCTTCGTGCGGGGCGCGGTGCAGGGGCAGCACGACGTGCTGGTGCGGGTGCACTCCGAGTGCCTCACCGGCGACGTGTTCGGCTCGCTGCGCTGCGACTGCGGCCCCCAGCTCGACGCCGCCCTGGCCGCCGTGGCCGCCGAGGGGCGCGGGGTGGTGCTGTACATGCGCGGGCACGAGGGCCGCGGCATCGGCCTGCTCCACAAGCTGCAGGCCTACCAGCTCCAGGAGGCGGGAGCCGACACCGTCGACGCCAACATCGCGCTCGGCCTGCCCGCCGACGCGCGCGACTACGGCATCGGCGCACAGATCCTCTGCGACCTCGGCGTGCGGTCGATGCGGCTGCTCACCAACAACCCCGACAAGCGGGCCGGGCTCGAGGGCTGGGGTCTGCGGGTGCTGGGCCGGGTGCGGCTGCCGGTGCGGGCCGTGCCGGAGAACCTGCGCTACCTCACCACCAAGCGCGACCGCATGGGCCACGACCTGCCGGACCTGCCCGACCTTCCCGACCTGCAGGGCGCGGACGACCTGCGAGCACGGCCCCGGCCGCCCCGCGGACGCGCCGGGATCCCCTGGTGAGCGGTTCCACCCGGACGGGGGCTCGGTACCGTGGTGGCGACGTGACGGTGTGGAACCACATGCCGACGGGCAACCGGGAGAACGGCGAGGGAATGTCATGAGCGGCGACGGACGTCCGACCCTGGAGGTGCCCGACGCGACCGGCCTGCGCCTGGCCGTGGCGGCGACACAGTGGCACGCCGAGATCGTCGACGTGCTCCTCGAGCGCGCCCTGGCCGTGGCCGGCAAGGCGGG
>OCZS010000123.1_pt1 | contig 23923 bp, 24 predicted proteins | sample 1539071 | NCBI WGS metagenome assembly OCZS01 (sample SAMEA3113584, study PRJEB22503) | soil metagenome
CCAAGATAGGTGGCGATTTCGGGATAGCGCGCCACGCATTCGTCGACGTAGCGATCCGCGATCGAATCCACGGCGCGAGCAGTCGCGCCCGATGACTGGACGGCGCGAGCAGTCGCGCCCGACGACTGGACGGCGCGAGCAGTCGCCCGTGGTGACTCGACGGCGCGAGCCGTCGGGCCGTGCGGCTCGGTCAGCGCCGACCACCGCCGAGCAAGCCACCGAGCATGTCCAGAACTGAGCCACCCGAAGCACTCGCGGCGCCGCCGCCCATGCCGCCAAGGATGGAGCCGAGCACGTCACCCACGCCGCCACTGGGTTGAACCTCGGTGCCGGTGGTCGTCCCGCCGCGCATCCGCGATGACAGGTAGGAGAGCACGATCGGTGCCAGCAGCGGCAGCAGCTTCTTGATCAAGTCCGCCCTTCCACCACCCAGATTGCCGCCGATGGTCTGAGCCACCTGGTCGGTGTTCGAGCCGAAGATGTTGCCGACGATCTTCTGACCATCATCGGTGTCGACCTGGTTGAGGTCGACACCACCGGCCACCAGATCGGGCGGGTGCTTGTCCAAGGCCCCGGTGAGCGAAGCCGCACCAGAGGGGTCGGCGGCATTGGCCTGCAGCCCACCCAGCAGCGCCGGCAATGCCTGCCGAACGGCTGACTCTGCGGTCGTGGGATCGACGCCGAGCCGGTCCGCCAGCGCGTTCATCGGGATACCAGCGACAATGTCGTCCAGATCGTCCATGTGCCCTTCCGCCTTGGCTGCCTACGGGCAGCGCGCCGTCTCACTCTAACGCCGGACCCAGCCCCGTCAGCTCGCCCGGCCGGACGCTCGCCAGACGCCCGGACCCGGGCGGATCGGAGCGCGCACGTTCCGCCAGTAGGCCGACCAACCGTTGTCGGTTCGAGGAGTGTCCGACGGCGCCTCGGCGTTGGAACCGCGACCGCGTAAGACCATCAGCAGCGCGGCCAGCTCCTCCTCAGTCGGATTGCCCTTGATCACACGAACGGGTTCGGTCACAGGGGGATGTTCCCGTGCTTCTTGGGGGGCAGGCTCTGCCGTTTCGTCCGCAGCAGGCGTAGCACGCGGGTGATCTCGACACGTGTCTCGTGCGGGACGATCACCGCGTCAACATAGCCCCGCTCAGCGGCGATGTAGGGGTTGGCCAGCTCATCGTCGTACTCGGTGATCAGCTCGGCGCGCAATTCTTCCGGCTGGCCGGACTTGGCGATCTCCTTGCGGTAGAGGATGTTCACTGCGCCCTGAGCGCCCATCACCGCGATTTGAGCGGTGGGCCAGGCCAGGTTGAAGTCCGCGCCGAGATGCTTGGAACCCATCACGTCGTACGCGCCGCCGTACGCCTTCCGGGTGATGACGGTGACCAGCGGGACGGTGGCTTCGGCGTAGGCGTAGATCAACTTCGCGCCCCGCCGAATGATGCCGTTCCATTCCTGATCGGTGCCAGGCAGGAAGCCAGGCACGTCGACGAAGGTGATCACGGGCACGTTGAAGGCGTCGCAGGTGCGGACGAAGCGCGCAGCCTTCTCAGACGCGTCGATGTCCAGGCAGCCGGCGAAGTGCAGCGGCTGGTTGGCGACGATGCCCACGCTGCGGCCGTCGATCCGGCCGAATCCGATGATCACGTTGGGCGCGAACAGGGATTGCACCTCGAGGAAATCACCGTCATCCAGCACCCGGGCGATGACTTCATGCATGTCGTACGGCTGATTGGGGGAGTCCGGGATCAAGGTGTCGAGATCGCGGTCGGTGTCGGAGGGATCGAGGTCGTTCTCGAAGTCGAACGAGGGCGGATCCTCGAGGTTGTTCTGAGGCAGAAAACCGAGCAGTGTCTGGACGTAGGAGATGGCGTCCTCCTCGTCCGCCGCCAAGTAATGGGCATTCCCGGACTTCGTGTTGTGAGTTCGTCCACCGCCCAGTTCTTCCATGGTGACGTCTTCACCAGTCACGGCCTTGATCACCTCCGGGCCGGTGATGAACATCTGCGCAGTCTGGTCAACCATCACGACGAAGTCGGTCAAGGCCGGAGAGTAGACGTGTCCGCCGGCGGCGGGTCCCATGATCAATGAGATCTGGGGGATCACGCCAGAGGCATGGGTGTTCCGGCGGAAGATCTCTCCGTACAGCCCGAGCGAGACCACCCCCTCCTGGATGCGTGCTCCGCCGCCTTCGTTGAGGCCGATCAACGGGCAACCGGTCTTCAGCGCGAAGTCCAGGATCTTGACGATCTTCTCGCCGTACACCTCGCCCAGGCTGCCGCCGAAGATCGTCACATCCTGGCTGAAGACGCACACCGGGCGGCCGTCGACGGTGCCGAAGCCGGTGACGACGCCGTCTCCGTACGGGCGCTTTTGCTCCAGACCGAACGACGTGGCACGGTGCCGGGCGAATTCATCCAGCTCGGTGAAGGATCCGGGATCCAGCAAGAGCTCCACTCGCTCGCGCGCGGTCTTCTTGCCCTTGGCGTGCTGCTTCTCCACCGCAGCCTTGGAGCCGGCATGAACCGCCTCGTCGATCCGGCGATCCAGGTCCGCCAGCTTGCCTGCCGTCGTATGCACATCGCGTCGCTCACCGCGAGGGCTGGTGTCCGCTTCCCTCGCGCTGTCTGTATCGCGTCGCTCACCCCGGCCGGTGTCGTTCGCTTCGCTCACGCGGCCAGGGTCGTTTGCTTCGCTCACGCTGGCTGTCTCCGTCGCGGCGGTGGGGCGGTCCATATGTGTGGACTCTAGCCACTGTATAGAGGACGTGTGGCCATCGTGGACCCGATCGACGAGGCAAGGCTTCGCCTGGCCCTGTTGCGTGATGACAGCCCCTGGGCGGATCTCCGAGTGGTCGACGAAGCCGGCTCCACCAACCTCGATCTGATCGCGCAGGCTCGTGGCGGCGCACCCTCAGGCAGCGTGCTGATCGCGAATTTTCAATCCGCCGGCCGGGGTCGGCGGGGGAGAACCTGGTCGGCCCCTTCCGGTAGTGGAGCGGCGGTGTCGGTGTTACTGCATCCGGTCGATGTGGCGCCCGCTCGTTGGGGCTGGCTGCCGCTGGTTGCGGGATTGGGGGTGGTTGAAGGCCTGCGGCAGTATCCGGGCGTGCCAGCGTCGCTGAAGTGGCCGAACGACGTGCTGATCGGTGACGGCAAGGTTGCCGGGATCTTGGCCGAGCGGATCGACACGCCGCGAGGCCCGGCGGTGGTCGTCGGATTCGGGGTCAACGTGCACCTCACGGCTGCCGACCTGCCCGTACCGTCAGCCACGTCGCTCGCCATCCACGCCTCCGAGTCGGCATTGCCCGGTCCACTTTCCCGAACTGAGGTGGTCCGTAGCTGTCTGGATGTGTTCGGTGCGTTATACCTCGCGTGGCGGAAGGGCGAGCAGGACCAGGAGTTGGCGGCTTCGTACCGGCAGCGGTGCGCGACGATCGACCGCCGGGTACGGGTCGAGCTGGTCGGGGGGCGACCGATAGAGGGGACCGCAACGGGCGTGGACGGCGGCGGACGGCTGGTGATTCGGACGGATTCGGGCGTTCAGGTCCTCAGCGCAGGAGACGTGATTCACCTGCGGGGTGTCTAGCCTTGAACCGTGGCGTTCTCACCGAAGCTGCTCGGTGCCGATGAGCGTGTGGTGATCCACACCCGGACGCACCCCAAACGGCTGATCTTGCCGGCCGTGGCATTAGTGGTCCTCTGTCTGGGAGTCGGCGTTGGGTCGGCACTGATTCCCGAGGCTGCACGCCCGATCGGTCAGCTGGCCATCGCGCTGGTCGGCCTGGTGCTCGCGGTGTGGTGGGTCGTTGTCCCGTTCCTTCGTTGGTGGACTACCACCTACACCGTCACGAATCGACGCCTCATCATGCACCGGGGAATCCTCACCAAGGTCGGCAAGGACATGCCGTTGATGCGGATCAACGACGTCTCGTACGAGCGCAGCTTGCTTGATCGCATGCTCGGTTGTGGCACGCTGTTCATCCAGACCGCAGCCGAGGGAGGCACCATCAAGCTCGACGACGTGCCGCACGTCGAGCGGCTTCACCTGGAGATGACCGAGCTGCTGTTCGGCACCACGCCGGATGCCCGGCGCCTTCCGGGCTCCGATCCTGATCGGCAGGGTGGCATGTGAGCGTCCGGGTCGAGCGACCCGCACCGCTGGTCGCTGAACTGACCTTGGACCGGCCGGAAGCGCTCAACGCCATCTCGACCGATGTGGCCCGCCAGCTGGCCGTAGCGTGCGAAGAGGTCCTCGAGGACGATGCCTTGAGTGCGGTGATCATGACAAGTTCGATCGCCAAAGCTTTCTGCGTGGGTGCCGACCTGAAGGAGCGGGCGGCATTCAGCGACCATGATCTGCGACGGCAGCGGCCCATCATCGAAGACGCCTTCGGCGCTGTCCGGAACATTCCCATCCCGACGATCGCCGCGGTAGAGGGCTTTGCGCTCGGCGGCGGTTGCGAGCTCGCGCTCTCTTGCGACCTGATCGTCGCATCCGAAACGGCGGTATTCGGGCTACCCGAGGTCGGCCTGGGGTTGATTCCGGGAGGCGGTGGGACGCAGCTGTTACCCCGGCGGGTCGGCTGGAATCGTGCGGCTGATCTGATCTTCACCGGCCGGCGGATCGACGGGAATGACGCCTTTCGGCTCGGTCTTGCGGACCGGTTCGTTTCAGCCGGAACGGCGCGCGAGACGGCCCTCCAGCTAGCGGTCGCCGTCGCGGCCAATTCCCCGGTCAGCCTTCGCGCGGCCAAGCTGGCGCTGCGTCGCGGCTTCGACGTCGATCTGCCCAGCGGTCTGCTGATCGAGAATGAGAGCTGGGAGCACGCAGCCTACTCAGAGGACCGCCGTGAGGGGATCGCGGCCTTCGTGGGCCGGCGGGAGCCTCGGTGGCCGAGTGCGCGGCGCGAGGGATGAGTGAACCTCGGGCTTCACAGCTCCCCCAGCCAGTCGAGCTGCCGCTCGATGAGCGGGAGAGTGCACTCGGGTTGCGCGATCAGCTGGTGCGCTTCCTGCTCACCGGGGGGCTGTCGGCGATCGTCGACTTCGGGCTTCTGGTGACATTGATGGCGATGGGTCTGAGCCATACTCCGGCCAAGGCGCTCTCCTTTCTCGCCGGCACTACGACGGCCTACCTGATCAACCGGCGCTGGACGTTCCGGGCCAGTCCGTCAACGCGGCGCTTCCTGGCCGTCGTTGCGCTCTACGCTCTCACCTTCGCCCTGCAGGTGGGTCTGTTCAGCGCGCTGTACGTGTGGCTCACCGACCAAGGCCTGCGTCGAGTGGTCGTTCAGGTGATCGCCTTCGTCATCGCCCAGGGCGTGGCTACCACCGTCAACTTCGCAGTCCAGCGCTCGGTCATCTTCAAGCTCAGGTAACCATTCTTCTGGCTCGCGCTCGCTCGCACGAGGGCCCGGTACGCTTCGGCGAGTGAGTGCTCGCCCGTTCACGGTCGGCATCATCGGTGGCGGGCAGCTCGCGCGGATGATGTACGCCGCGTCGATCAGCCTCGGTGTGCGGATACGGCTGCTTGCCGAAGGGCCGGAATCCTCCGCGGCGAGCATCGTGCACGACGTCACGGTCGGCGACTACACCGACCCGCCGACCGTACGGGCCTTCGCCGCCGGCTGCGACGTCGTGACTTTCGATCATGAGCACGTCCCCACCGGCCTGCTCCGCGACCTGGAAGCGGCCGGCGCGCGGGTGCGGCCGGGACCGGCGGCATTGCTCCATGCGCAGGACAAGGCGATCATGCGGGACCGGCTGACCGCCCTGGGAGCGCCCTGCCCGGCCAACCGGGTGGTCGCCGAGGAGGCAGCGCTGATCGCCTTCGGGGACGAACACGGCTGGCCGGTGATCGCCAAGACGTCTCGCGGTGGCTACGACGGGAAGGGCGTCTGGCGGATCGACTCGGCTGCCCAGGCCGCTGAACCGTTCCGCGACCTCGGGGAGGGCGTGCAAATCGTCGCCGAGGAGTTCGTGGACTTCACCCGTGAACTGAGTGCCCTCGTAGTCCGCTCGCCGGCAGGCCAGGCTGCGGCCTATCCGATCTCAGAATCGGTACAGCGCAATGGGATCTGTGTCGAGACGATTACGCCGGCGCCAGACCTGACCGAGGCCCAGGCGACCGGGGCACAACAGCTCGCCTTGACCATCGCCGCCGAACTGAGCGTGGTCGGCGTGCTCGCCGTCGAACTCATGCAACGGGCCGACGGCTCGATCGTGGTCAACGAGTTGGCGATGCGGCCGCACAACACCGGCCACTGGACCATCGACGGCGCGTACACCTCGCAGTTCGAGAACCACCTGCGCGCGGTCCTCGATCTGCCCCTGGGTGATCCGAGTGCCCGAGTGCCGTGGACGGTGATGGTCAATGTCCTCGGTGGCAGCATCGATGATCTTCCGTCGGCGTTGCTGCATTGCTTCGCTCGGGATCGCAGGCTCCGGGTGCAGCTCTACGGCAAGCAGGTGCGGTCGGGACGCAAGGTCGGCCATGTCACCGCCTTCGGCGATGATCTCGACAGCACCCGCCGGCGGGCCCAGCATGCCGCGGCGTACCTGAGAGGAGATCCGGATGCTTGACTCAGCGCCGACGCCCCGGGTCGGCATTGTCATGGGGTCCGACTCCGACTGGCCGGTGATGGGCGCGGCGGCGACGGCGCTGGCCGAGTTCGACGTGCCGTTCGAGGCTGATGTGGTCTCCGCCCACCGGATGCCAGCCGCCATGATCAATTACGGCCGGAATGCGCACGACCGCGGGCTTCAGGTGATCATCGCCGGAGCCGGCGGCGCCGCCCACCTGCCCGGCATGCTGGCCGCAGTCACCCCGTTGCCGGTGATCGGTGTCCCGGTTCCCCTGAAGTACCTGGACGGGATGGACTCACTGCTTTCCATCGTTCAGATGCCAGCTGGGGTCCCCGTCGCCACTGTCGCCATAGGTAATGCCCGGAACGCCGGCCTGCTCGCCGTTCGTATCCTGGCGGCGGGTGACCCTGATCTGCGGCAGCGGATGCTCGACTTCCAAGATCAGCTCCGTCAGGTCGCAGAGGCCAAGGGCGCCGCCGTACGAGCGAACTCGCGGCCCGACCAGCCGGCCTAGCCGGTCAGCACTGAACGGTCCTGCCGGCCAGCGCGGGAGCGCAGGAGCAGCGTCGATCCGGCCGCTCCCACGAGCACTCCACCAATGCCAACGGCCGCCACCAAGCCGACGCTCGGCGATGCGGCACCCGGCATGGCCGCGTTCGTGACCGCTGCCGGGCTCGATGTCGCGCTGGATGCGGACGAGGATCTGTTGTCGTCCGCCGCAGACGTCTTTTCAAGGCCAGCGTCACGAACCGCGGCGGCGAGGGCCTCAGGGTCGACCGGCCGGTGCCAGGTGCCCGGTAGATCCAAAACTTCGCCGCTGCCGTCGGTCCGCACGACCGTCTGCATCCAGATCCCGTCCTCCGTCGTGACATGAACCCGATCGATGCGCCAGATGCGCATGTCATGGATCAGCCACGTGAGCCTGATCTCGCCAGAGGGGTCGTCCGGCACCGCCGCAGGCTTGTCCGTCGACCCGGTCCCCGACTCGAAGGCACCGACGGCGTCGGCAAGTCGGTCGTAGGCACTGTCGGTGTGGTAAAGCGCGGCGACACGACCGGTCTGCGGGCTCGCCAGCAACACGCTGGTCGGTCCGCCGGCCGAAGCGGATTGGGCGGCGGCGAACCAGCTGACCGCAGCAAGCAGCGCGATCAATGCGACAAGACTTGTGGTGCGGCGGATCACCGCATCTCCAGACGGCATACTGCACCTCCGTTCGATTCACTCTTCGCTCATACACCGGCCGCGTTCGTGTGGTTCTGGTGGAGGCCGTCGGCCAGCAGCGGCTAGGGTCACCACCGTGGCGAATGCGGTAGGGGAACTGACAACCGGGGCTGCCCTGCTGGCCCGCGGACTTGCCTTGATCGTCCGCCGGCCGCGGCTGTTTCTGCTCGGCGCCATTCCGCCGGCCATCAGCTCGCTGATCTTCATCGGTGTGCTCGTCGTGCTCTTCACCCAGCTGGATCCGTTGGTGCGGGTGATGACGCCTTTCGCCGAGACCTGGGCACCGCGCACGGCATCGGTAGCCAGAGTCCTCATCGGCCTGACGCTGGCCGGTGGAGTGATCCTGCTGATGGTGATCTCGTTCACCGCGCTGACGCTGGCCCTCGGATCCCCGCTGTACGACAAGATTTCTGAGTCCGTGGACCGCGAGTTCGGCGAGGTCTCGGAGCTGGACGAGCCAGTCAGTCGCGGCGTGCTGCGCAGCGTGCGTCAGTCACTTGCCTTGATCGGAGTCGCCGCCGTTGTGGCGCCGTTGCTCTTCGTTGCGGGCACCGTTCCGGCGATCGGCCAGACGGTTGTCCCCGTGACCTCGGCGGTGTTCGGCGGCTGGATGCTTGGCATTGAGCTGCTTGGATCGCCGTTCGAGCGCCGCGGGCTGCTGCGGCTCGGCGAGCGGCGGGCGGCCATGCGGCGGAAGCGGTTGCGGGTGCTCGGCTTCACGATTCCGACCTTTCTGCTGCTAGCGATCCCGTTCGCAGGCGTGGTGGTCTTTCCGGTGGCTACGGCGGGCGGCACGTTGTTGGCCAGGCAGCTGCTGGCCGAGCCCACGTGAGCGAGGGTCAGCGCACTGACTCGGCGATGGCCAGGGCACGCCCCAGGCTGAGGTCGCCTTCCAGCCGGAGCGTCACCTCAGAGCCACTCGCCGTGCGCTGCCAGACCAGAGAGGGGCCGGAGATCCGGGCCGACTCCGTGCGCTCGGTGCCCGCGCGATCGACATAGACGATGGGGTGCGACTTGGCAAGCCAGACGGCGTCCCGACCAGCCACCGCGGTGGGCGTCACGTCTACCCAGTACTTCTTGACGTACACCCACGACAACGCCCCGTCGAACTGATCGAGGTGCACCCGCGTGGCGCCCGAGCCCCAGTCCATCGACACGACGCGCCGGTCCTCAGATACGCGGACAGAAGCCGGCGTGCCCAGCTCCTGCGGAATGCCCAGCGGGAAGTCGACCAGGCGTTGGGCCTCGTCGACGGCCACCGTCGGTCCGCTGGTGGGCGGTGGCTGTGGAGTCGGCGAAGTACTCGTAGCGGGGGGCGGCGCAGTCCTGATCACCACGCCGCCGATCCGCAGCCACTCCAGGACGGTCGCTCGTACCGGCGGGGTCAAGCCCAGCGCGATGATCGCCGCGGCGATGATCATGGCGACCAGCCGGCGCCGGGATTCGACCAGCCAGTGCCAGAAGCGCCGAAGTGGTCCAGGCCGCTCCGCCAGCACACGAGCAAGAACTCGCTCAGCAAGATCATCGGCGGGCGGGTCGACATTGATTCTGCGGCCGAGGTCTCGTAACTGCTCGTCGAGATCGGCGAGATCAGTCATGGCTCACCTCCGTTCGCAGCGTGCTCAGCGCCCGATGGAGCCGCGACTTCACCGTGCCGGCCGGCACCCGAAGAGTGACCGCTGTCTCGGCCTCCGTCAGTTCGAGGAGGTATCGGCACGCCACAACCTCGCGGAGCTCCACCGGCAGCTCGCGTATCGTCGCCAGGAGCCGGCGTCGGCGATCGGTGATCATCGCCTCCTCCTCCGGATCGGAGATCAACAGATCATCGGGCAATTGAGCTAATGCCTCCCGGGCTGCCCGCCGCCCTCGGCCGCGGTGCAGGTTGCGCGTCTCGTTGTGCACGATGCTCAGCAGCCAGGGCCGGAACCCACCCGTGCTGCGGAACCGGGCCAGGGCGGCATGGGCTTTGACAAACGCGTCCTGAACCACGTCATCGGCATCGGCGCCCGCTCCCCACAACCGCGCCATCCGCTTGGCGATCGGGGCATGGCGGTGCACCAGGTGGGCGAAGGCGGATGCGTCACCGGCCAGCGCCTTCGCCACCAGGTCAACGTCCGAGACTTCGCTGATCGCCTCGTTCCTCACCACTTGCCTGTCCTGGGTGGATCGGCCCGCATCTGCTTTACACCGGAGCAGTCGGGGTGGTTCACCTCGGCCCGACGGCTTTCGTACAGTAGCCAGGGTCCCGTCGATTCCATGGAGGCTCAACTGTGCCGGAACTATCGCTTCAGCTCTACACCCTTCGTGATGCCTTGGCCGCCGACTTCGACGGCGCGCTGGCGACCGTCGCGGCCATGGGCTTCAGCCGGGTCGAGCCATTCCGTCTTGTCGATTTCGCGGATGAGCTCCGGAGCGGACTGCCCGGACACGGCCTGTCTGCGCCGACAACGCACGTGAGCTTGCGGGCGGGTGATCAGGAGGAGACCTTCGCTCTGGCCAGCGAACTCGGCATCGAGACGGTGATCGATCCGTACGTGGATCCCGCACGCTGGCAGGCTGAGGCGGACATCGCGCAGATCGCAGGCGAGCTCAATGCTGCCGCCGGGCTGGCCGCGAACTACGGCCTTCGAGTTGGATACCACAACCATCACTTCGAGCTGGAGTCGAGAATCGACGGCCGTCACGCCCTCGAGGTCTTCGCCGACCACCTGGCGCCCGAGGTGGTGCTTGAAGTCGATACCTACTGGGCCTACGCCGGTGGAGCCGATGTGCCCGCGCTGTTGCAGAGCCTGGGCGATCGGGTGGTCGCCCTGCACGTCAAGGACGGGGACGGCAGTCTGGAGGCCAAACGTCAGGTCGCGGTCGGCTCGGGAACGGTGCCGATCTGGGAGATTCTGAGCGCGGCCCCCGATGCACTCCGGGTGATCGAACTGGACGACACCGAAGGTGACATGCTGCAGGCGGTGCGCGACAGTCGCGAATTCATGCTCGCGGGACGGCCGTGACCGAGGCCCGGACGGGACCCGTCGGCGTAGGGATCATCGGCGCTGGGGTCATCAGTGACACCTACCTGAAGAACCTGACCAGCTTCCCGGACATCGACGTCCTTGCCGTCGGCGATCTGATCCCTGAGGCGGCTTCGGCCAAGGCTGTAGAACACTCGGTGCCAACCAGCGGAGGAGTCGCCGCTGTCCTGACACATCCGGACGTCGAGATCGTGGTGAACTTGACGATCCCGGCCGCGCACGCCGAGGTGGCCAGCCAGGCCATCGCCGCCGGCAAACACGTGTGGAACGAGAAGCCGCTGTCCCTCGACCGGGCCAGCGGCGAGGCCGTGCTCAAACAGGCGGATGCTGAGGGCCTGCGAGTGGGCTGCGCGCCCGATACCTTTCTGGGCGCAGGCCTCCAGACCGCACGTCGGCTGATCGAACGCGGAGACATCGGCACACCGCTGACCGCGCTGGTTCTGATGCAGTTGCCGGGACCCGAGTCGTGGCATCCCAATCCGGCGTTCCTCTTCGCAGAGGGCGCCGGCCCGCTGTTCGACATCGGGCCGTACTACCTGACCGCTCTCACGTCGATGCTCGGGCCCGTCAGCTCCGTGGCCGCGATCGGATCCAAGTCGCGTGAGACCCGGGTCATCGGTTCCGGCCCGAAGTCTGGCGAGTCGTTTCCGGTGACGGTGCCCACGCACGTGAGCGCTTCGGCCCAATTCGCATCCGGACAGTCGGCGACGATGATCTTCTCCTTCGACTCCCCACGACGGCGGGCAGTGTTGGAGGTGACCGGAACCGAGGCCACGATGGTGTGCCCCAACCCGAACATGTTCGACGGCGAGATTTCGCTACAGCGGCGGGACGATGAGGAGCCTTCGGTGGTAGCCACCACCACGCAGCTGTCCTCGCGGGGGACCGGAGTGCTGGACATGGCGCGCGCCATCCGCAGCGGAACTGCGCACCGAGCGCAGGGCCAGTTGGCCTTCCACGTGCTCGACACGATGATCTCGATGAGTGAGGCGATGACTGCCGTCGCCTACGTTCCGGTCAACAGCACGGTGGATGTCCCGCCATTGTTGCCGGATGATTGGGACCCGTCGCGCCGGACGTTGTAGGCAGGCTGCGAGCTACGCTGCCCCGGTGAGCGAGGTTCGTGATCTCTACCGGCCAACGGAGGAGCACGAGGCTTTCCGCGCCGCGGTCCGGGAGTTATGCGAGGAGAAGGTCGCGCCGAACGCTGCGGAGGCCGACGAGCTGGCAGAGTTCCCCAAGGCATCCTTCGAGGCGCTGAAGGCGGCCGACTTCCACGCCCCGCACATCCCCGAGGCGTACGAGGGGGTCGGCGCCGATGCCCTGGCCACGGTGATCGTGATCGAAGAAATCGCCCGGGTCTGCGCATCGACCTCGCTGATCCCCGCGGTCAACAAGCTCGCCACCCTGCCCTGGCTCCTGGCTGGCAGCGACCACCTCAGAGAGGCGTACTTACCCCCCGTGGCGCGTGGGGAGGTTATGGCTTCCTACTGCCTGTCGGAGCCGGAGGCCGGCTCCGATGCGGTCAGCATGAAGACCAGGGCCGTGCGCGACGGCGACCACTTCGTGCTGAACGGAGTCAAGCGCTGGATCACCAACGCCGGCGTTTCCGACCTCTACACCGTGTTCGCAGTGACCGATCCCGGCGCGCGATCCAAGGGGATCAGTGCGTTCCTGGTGGAGAAGGCCGATCACGGCGTGTCATTCGGCGCGCCCGAGAAGAAGCTCGGCATCAAAGGATCACCGACCTGCGAGGTCTATCTGGACTCAGTGCGGATACCCGAAGCGCGACTGATCGGGAACGAGGGCACCGGCTTCGCCACGGCGATGCGGACCCTCGACCACACCCGCGTCACCATCGCCGCGCAGGCAATCGGAATCGCACAAGGCGCGTTGGACTACGCGCTGGGTTACGTTTCGGAACGCAAACAGTTCGGCAGGGCTATCGCGGAGTTCCAGGGACTGCAGTTCATGCTCGCTGACATGGGCATGAAGCTCGAGGCTGCTCGGCAGCTGACGTACGCTGCCGCGGCGAAGTCAGAACGCGGCGACGCCGACCTGACCTACTTCGGCGCCGCCGCCAAGTGCTTTGCTTCCGACGTCGCCATGGAGATCACCACCGACGCAGTCCAGCTGCTCGGTGGCTACGGGTATACGCGCGACTATCCGGTGGAGCGGATGATGCGGGATGCCAAGATCACCCAAATCTACGAGGGCACCAACCAGGTGCAGCGGATCGTGATGGCCCGCCAATTGCTCGCTGGCCTGAGCGCCTGACCTACTTCTCGTACTTCGATAGCTTCGTCGTGTCGCCGCGGGCGATCTCGGCGAACATCGCTTTTGCCTTGGCGTCGTCCCAGAGCACGGCCGAACCAACGGGTGTGGAGGCGCTGGTCGTGGCCACCGGCACCGTGAGCGTCAGGCCGTTACCGCCGGCGATCTTGCGCATCGCATTGGCCAGCAAAGCCGTCTCCACGAACGTCGTATCCTCACCCAGTCGCACTGCCTCCGCGCCAGAGGTGTTCAGTCTCCAGTAGCGCACCGGGTTCAGCACCGTGGCCGGCGTCGCCGCCTTCTTGGCTACTGCTCCCAAGACGGCGCGCTGGCGCTCCACACGGCCAAGATCCCCCCGAGGGTCGGCCTTGCGCATCCGGACGTAACCAAGAGCGTTGACGCCGTCCAGGGTCTGGCAGCCCTTCTTGAGATTCAGGTGGCTGTCCCGGTCCTTGATCGCACTGGGCAGGCACATCCTCACGCCACCAACAGCATCGACGATCGAGACGAAGCCGCCGAATCCGATTTCGGCATAGCCGTCGATCCGCACGCCAGTGTTTTGCTCGACCGTCTGGACAAGTAGCTCCGGGCCGCCGAATGCGTACGCGGCGTTGATCCTGTTCTGGCCGTGATCGGGGATTGGCAGGTATGAGTCTCGGGGCAGCGAGATCAGCGCCGGTTTTCCACTTGGCGGCACGTGGACGAGCATGATCGTGTCGGTGCGCTTGCCCGCGGTGCTGCCGGTGCCCAGTCTCTTCTGCTCCGCCTTGCTCAAGCCTTCGCGGGAGTCGGAGCCGACCAGCAGGAAGGTTCGGCCAGGCTGGTCGGCGATCCGCTTGCCGGCCGGCACGTCATCGACACGCTTGACTTGGCTCCACGCATAGACCGGAATCGCGATCAGGCCGATGATGAAGACCAGCAGCGCAACCAGCAACACGGTGAAGAAGGTTCGTACCTTCGACCGACGCTTCCGCGGCCTTGCCGGCGGCATGGCAGTCGGTCCCCGGCCAGGACCTCCGGGCCCTCGCGATCCGCCTCCGGGGGCCGGGCGGAGGTAGGGCTCGCGGGCCGAGTTACTGCCGTATCCAGGCGCAGGGGGGTAGCCACTCGGCGCTGACCCGTAGGACGGGGGCGGAGGGGTTGCTGCTCGCGGAGGGTTGCCAGAGGGTGGTGCAGTTCGCGGCGGCGGCGGCATCACCTTGGTGGGTTCTGGTGCGTAGGGACCGGGCTGCTGCGTCCGGTCACGGCCGTAGAGCCAGTCCAGGTCGTCCTCGCGGCTGGGCGGCATGGCTACGAGGGTACGCGAATCTGGAGCGCCCGGCCCGGCGTGGCACGGCGCGGCCTGTGCCTCCGGCCGGTGATACTGACACCGTTCTCTCTGCTCAGAACTTCCCCCTCAGCAGACCTGAAAGGCCCAGGGTGTCTGTTCGCACCACCGAAGCCGTGCGCCATCTCGACCCCTCGTCGCACACGGCGCAGCAGCGCAGTTCACGCGTCAAGCTCCGCCGAGCAGTGACCTTCATGGGGATGACGCTGCTTCTTCCGGGCTCGGTGCAAATGGCCGCCGGCAACAAGCGAGTTGGCCGATTGGCGCTCCGCATATGGTCCGGGCTGATTGCTGTGGTGATCACGGTCGGTATCCTGGCCCTGCTCTGGCCCAGCGGCGCGGTGGCGCTGTTCACCTCCGGTGCCGTCCTGCGGGGAGTTCAGGTCGGATTTGTCCTCCTCGGCCTCGGCTGGGCCCTGCTGCTGGTCGACGCCTGGCGCATCTCCCGGCCACCTGATCTCGCTCGTAAGCATCGGATCTACATCACGGTCGTGAACCTGGTCTTGATCATGGCCGTAGTCAGTGGACTGGTCGCCTCGGCGTCCATGTTCTCCGCTCAGCGCAAGCTGGTGACCACCGTCTTCACCGGTGGCGGTGACACGACGGCCAAGGCGGGCCGCTACAACATTTTGCTGATGGGCGGCGATGCGGGCAAGAACCGCGTCGGCCTTCGGCCGGACAGCATGACCGTGGCCAGTGTCGACGCAGAGACGGGCCGAACGGTGCTGATCAGCCTGCCGCGCAATCTGGAGCGAGTGCCATTTCCTCAAGCGTCACCGATGCACAAGGCCTACCCCCAGGGTTTTTACTGCTCTGATCGCTCCTGCATGCTCAACGCGGTCTACACCTATGCGATGGCGCACCGCGAGCTGTATCCCGGCGTTCAGAATCCAGGCGCAGAGGCTACGAAGGAAGCAGTCGAGGGCGCGACCGGGCTACCGATCAACTACTGGGTCCTTCTGGACATGAAGGGCTTCGAGTCCCTGGTCAATGCGGTCGGCGGCATCACCATGGACGTCTACCGGCGGGTGCCGATCGGTGGCGGCTCGACGCCGGTCTCGGGCTACGTCGAGGCGGGCAAGAACCGCCACCTCAACGGTCGGGAAGCGCTCTGGTTCGCCCGCTCCCGGGCTGATTCGTCGGACTACGACCGCATGGTCCGGCAGAAATGCGTCATGAACGCCATGCTGAGTGAGCTTGATCCGCTGACCGTGCTTACGAAGTTCAACAAGATCGCGTCCGCCGGTAGGGAGATCATGGCAACGGACATTCCGGCCTCAGACCTCTCCACCATGGCCCGTCTCGCCTTGGCGGCGAAACAGCTCCCGGTGTCCAGTGTCGCCTTCATGCCACCACTCATCGAGCCCGCCAACCCAGACTTCAGCGTTGTCCGCGCGACCGTGGCCGCGAAGATTGAGCGGGCCGAAGCCGCAGATCAGAAAGCGGTCCAGCCGACGGAGACGACCAAGCCGACTGCGGCCGCCCAGCCGACTGCGGCCGCACAGCCGACTGCCGCTGCCCGACCGACCGCCGGCAGCGCCGCGACGCCGCAGCGGACAAAGCCGAAGCAGCCGGAGCCGTCAGGAGCCCAGACCCGAGGACCCGTGGCGAATGATCTGAGTGAAATCTGCACCGCCTGATCGGGCTGCTCCTGGCAGTATGTCGGGGGTGGCCGCTGCCCAAGACACAATGACCTCGACGTGGCCCGGTGTCACCGTGGTCATGCCGGTACTGAACGAAGAACGCCATCTGACTGCCGCCGTCGGCAAGGTGTTGAGCCAGGATTACCCGGGCGAACTCGAAGTGATCTTGGCGGTCGGACCGAGCCGGGACCGTACCCGCGAGATCGCCGACGAACTAGCCGCGGGCGACCCTCGTATCCGTGTGGTGGAGAATCCGGCCGGGAAGACTCCGCATGCCCTGAATCTCGGCGTCGCCGCGGCACGACACGACATCATCGTCCGCGTCGACGGACATGGCGAGTTGACGGACGGCTACATCGAGAGGGCGGTGGAACTGCTCGGCGAAACCGGCGCCGCGAACGTCGGCGGCGTCATGGACGCCCGGGGCAACACGCCTTTCGAGCAGGCGGTCGCAACCGCCTACACCACCAAGCTGGGCCTTGGCGGCAGCGCCTTTCACCTTGCGGCCTCGCCGGCGGGGGAGGCTGAGACGGTTTTCCTCGGCGTCTTCCAGAAAGAGGCACTGCAGGCCGTCGGCGGGTTCGACGAGACGCTGCACCGCGCTCAGGATTGGGAGCTCAATTACCGGCTTCGCAGCGGTGGTCACAAGATCTGGTTCTCACCCGAACTGAGGGTGACCTACCGACCGCGGTCCAGCCTTCGGGCGCTTGTGGCTCAGATGTACCAGACCGGGAAGTGGCGGCGAGAAGTGCTCCGCCGCCACCCGGGGACCGTCAGTGCCCGATATCTCGCCCCGCCAGTAGCCGTTCTCGGTGTCGGGATCGGGACCAGCGCAGGGCTCCTCGGCCTTCTGACGTCGTCTCGCGTGCTGCGAGCGGGATTCGTGGCCCCGGCCGGCTATCTCGCCGTTGTCCTGGCCGGTTCGGCGGCTGCTGGCCCAATGTCCGCGGCAGCCCGGCTGCGGTTGCCAGTCGTTCTCGTGGCCACGCACATGGCCTGGGGAGTGGGGTTTCTGGTCGGGTTACGCCGCCCGAAGAGGCCTCAGCCGAATTGACATTATGTCCTTACAAATCATATTCTAAGCGCTTCCTGGACGGACACCCTTCCCGGACAACCGGATGCCCTGACATTCATGACTGCCTTCTCGAAGGAGAACTATGAGCAGCGCTTCTGCCGGTGTCTCGGGCCAGCCCGGCGGTCGGCTGGAAGTGCTGACCTTCGGGCGGAGCGGGGTCGACATCTATCCGCTGCAGATCGGCGTCGGCTTGGAGGACGTCTTGACGTTCGGCAAGTATCTCGGCGGTACGACTGCCAACGTCGCCGTTGCCGCTGCCCGCCTCGGCCGCCGGGCCGCGATCATCACTGGTGTGGGCGACGACCCCTTCGGACGATACGTTCGTCGAGCTCTCGGTGAACTTTCCGTGGATGACCGCTACGTAGTGACCAATCACGACTATCCAACCCCGGTCACCTTCTGCGAGATCTTTCCGCCAGATGAGTTCCCGCTCTGGTTCTACCGCAAGCCCACCGCTCCCGATCTTCAGATCAAGCCGTCCGACATTGACTTCGACGCTGTGCGCGCCACGGATCTGATGTGGATGTCGGTGACGGGACTCAGCGAGGAGCCCAGCCGCGAGTCGCATTTCGCCGTCTTGGAGGCGCGGAACCGCACACCGTTCACGATCGTGGATCTCGACTACCGACCGATGTTCTGGGAGAGCTCGGCCGCCGCTACCGAGCAGATCCGCAAGGTCCTTCCGCAGGTCACGGTCGCGGTCGGCAACCGGGAGGAGTGCGAGGTCGCGGTCGGGGAAGCCGATCCTGAGAGGGCGGCGGACGCCTTGCTCGACGCCGGGGTCGAACTGGCGATCGTGAAGCAGGGACCCAAGGGTGTACTCGCCAAGTCCCGTACGGAACGGGTCGAATCACCGCCCATTCCCATCCGGCCCCTCAACGGGCTCGGGGCGGGAGACTCGTTCGGCGGCTCACTGTGCCACGGTCTGCTGGCCGGCTGGCCGCTCGCCATGGTGCTTCAGCACGCGAACGCCGCCGGCGCGATCGTCGCCTCCCGCCTGGAGTGCTCCACGGCCATGCCGACCCAGGCCGAGATCGAGACGTTGCTGGCCGGTGGCGATCCGAACGCCGATCGGGCCGATCAATGGGAAAGGGTGGTCGCTCGATGAGCGGCATGACCGCCGCGCCACCGTCGCCGCAGTTCGTGGCCGCGATCGCGGACATCAACGAGGTGCGCGGCCGCGATCCGCAGCGGATCTCGAGACTGCTGGCGTCCCGCCGCAGGCGATCGCTGTTCGGCGATGACGGCAAGTTGATGATCGTAGCCTGCGATCATCCCGCTCGAGGTGCTCTTGGCGCGGGTGGGAACCCCACGGCCATGGCCAGCCGCACGGAGCTGCTCGAACGCCTTCTGACCGCGTTGTCCCGGCCGGGAGTCGATGGGCTACTCGCGACCGCCGACATCGCCGAAGACCTGCTCTTGCTCGGAGCGCTGGAGGACAAGCTCGTCTTCACCTCCATGAACCGCGGCGGACTTCAGGGCGCATCGTTCGAGATCGATGATCGCAACACTGGTTATGACGTGCAGGGGACTATCGAGTCGGGCTTCGAAGGAGCGAAGATGCTGCTCCGGGTTGACTTGAGTGATCCGGCCACGGTGGCCACCCTGGAGCAGTGTGGTCGAGCGATCACCGAGCTGAACCGTGCCAGGCTGATCGCGATGGTCGAGCCGTTCATGTCCGGCCGGCGTGGCGGCAAGCTCGTCAACGATCTGTCACCGGAGGCCGTGATCAAGTCGGTACACATCGCCCAAGGACTGGGCTCCTCCAGCGCGTACACGTGGTTGAAGCTTCCGGTCGTGCCTGAGATGGAGCGGGTGATGGACGCGACCACGCTGCCCACGCTGCTGCTCGGAGGTGACCCAGATGACGCTCCCGACGAAACCTTTGCCTCCTGGGATGCGGCCTTGAAACTGCCGTCGGTACGCGGTCTGGTGGTCGGCCGTACCATGCTCTACCCGGCCGACGACGATGTTGCCAAGGCGGTCGACACGGCAGTGTCACTCGTGCGGTGATTGAGATGACGTCCAAGTACTACCTTCCCGCCGGAGCGGCGATGTCGCCGGGCTATCAGGTGCACGTCGTGCCGGAATCGGCCGGGTGGGCCTACTCCTCGTTGCGGGTCGTCTCGCTGGATCCAGCCGGCAGCCATCAACTGGTGACCGGCGGTGACGAGGTGATCGTGCTGCCGCTCAGCGGATCTGTGGCGATCGAGGCCGACAACTCGCGCCTGGAGCTCGACGGCCGGGAGAGCGTCTTCGCGGGACCGACAGACCTGGCGTATGTGGGGATCGGCCAAGTCGTCACGCTGCGCTCCGAGTCGGGCGGTCGATTCGCTCTCTGCGGTGCCCGTACCGAGCAATCGCTGCCCCTTCACTATGGGTCCGCTGAGGAGGTTCCCGTCGAGCTCCGCGGTGCCGGGGCGGCCAGCCGCCAGGTACGCAACTTCGGCACCCCCGGCGCGCTGGCGGCGTCCAAGATCATCGCCTGTGAGGTGATCACTCCGGCCGGGAACTGGTCGTCTTATCCCGCGCACAAGCACGATGAGGCCACCGAAACCGAGTCTGAGCTGGAGGAGATCTACTACTTCGAGATTGCTGCCGGCCCCGAGGGCGAGCAGGGTTTTGGCTTCATGCGGACGTCGTCTTCGCCGGGCAAGGACATCGAGCTGTTGGAGGAGGTGCACGATGGAGATACGGTGCTCGTCCCGTACGGGTGGCACGGACCGTGCGTGGCGGCTCCTGGGTTCGACATGTACTACCTGAACGTGATGGCCGGTCCTAGCTCCGAACGCGCCTGGAAGATTTCCGATCACCCGGATCAAGCCTGGGTGCGGAACACCTGGACGGATCAGGCCGTCGACGCCCGACTCGTGGGAGAGGAGTGATGGTGGCGGAGGCTGTTCACCTGACCGTCGCGCAGGCACTGGTGAAGTTCCTCGGCGTTCAGTTCTCCGAATCCGACGGCGAAGAGCACAAGCTCTTCGCGGGCTGCTTCGGAATCTTCGGCCACGGCAACGTGGCCGGCATCGGCCAGGCCCTGCTGCAAGCTGAGCTCGAGGAGCCGGACACGCTGCCGTACATCTTGGGCCGCAACGAGCAGGCCATGGTGCACACCGCAGCCGCCTACGCCCGGATGAAGAATCGGCTCCAGACCTACGCGGTATCCACCAGCGTCGGACCGGGTGCGACCAATATGGTCACCGGCGCCGCGTTGGCGACGATCAACCGGCTGCCCGTGCTGCTGCTGCCGGCCGATACCTTCGCCGACCGCAGCGCCTCCCCGCTGCTGCAGGAACTGGAGCTGCCCGACTCCGGCGACGTCACGGTCAACGACGCGTTCCGGCCGGTGTCGCGATACTTCGACCGGATCTGGCGCCCGGAACAGTTGCCCGCGGCGCTCATGTCCGCGATGCGGGTATTGACTGATCCGGCCGAGACCGGCGCGGTGACCCTGTGCTTCCCGCAGGACGTGCAGGCCGAAGGCTACGACTGGCCCCAAGGTCTCTTCCAGAAGCGGGTTTGGCATGTCGCTCGACCGCTGCCGGAGAAGTCGGTGCTGGAGGCCGCGGCAGCCACCATTCGATCCGCCAAGAAGCCGTTGATCGTGGCCGGCGGGGGCGTGCACTACTCGCGGGGTACCGACGCGCTGGCCGCATTCTGCGAGGCGACCGGCATTCCGGTGGGCCAAAGCCAGGCCGGGAAGGGCACTTTGGTTTATGACCATCCGCAGTGCCTCGGCGCGATCGGCTCAACCGGCACAACTGCAGCCAACGCGATCGCCCGGGACGCGGATGTGGTGATCGGGATCGGCACCCGCTACTCAGATTTCACCACCGCGAGCCGGACCGCCTTCCAGAACCCGAAGGTGCGGTTCGTCAACATCAATGTCGCGGGGCTGGACGTGATCAAACACGCCGGGCTCGGTGTTCAAGCTGACGCGCGCGAGACGCTGCAGGCCCTGCTACCGCTGCTGGAGGGCTACTCGGTGGACGAGGGTTACGCGAAGTCGATCAGGGAGCTGAACGCCGACTGGGACCAGACCGTACGGGCTGCCTACCTGCCCGATACGCGAGGGCACGCGGCCGAGGTGCTTGCAGCCTCGGCCCCAACAAATGGCTTGCTGGCCCAGAGCGAGGTGATCGGGATGGTCAACGAGCTCTCCGATCCGCGGGATGTGGTGGTGTGTGCGGCGGGCTCGATGCCGGGTGATCTGCACAAGCTGTGGCGGACTCGCGACCCGAAGGGCTACCACGTGGAGTACGGCTATTCGTGCATGGGCTACGAGGTCGCCGGCGGCATCGGTGTGCGGCTGGCGTGCCCCGACCGGGATGTGTTCGTGATGGTCGGCGACGGCTCGTACCTGATGATGGCGACCGAGCTCGCCACCGCGGTGCAGGAGGGCATCAAGATCATCACGGTGCTGGTGCAGAACCATGGGTTCGCTTCGATCGGCTCGCTGTCGGAATCGCTGGGATCGCAGCGGTTCGGCACCCGCTATCGGTATCGCAACCCCGAGACCGGTCGGCTGGATGGTGAGACGCTGCCGGTCGACCTGGCGGCTAATGCTGCCAGCTTCGGCCTCGGGGTGATCAAAGCCTCGACGGCGGCCGAGTTCGCGGACGCGATCAAGGCGGCCAAGGCGGCCGCCGAGTCGGTCGTGATCTACGTAGAAACCGATCCGTTGATCGGAGCTCCCGACTCGGAGTCCTGGTGGGATGTGCCGGTCAGCGAGAGCTCTACCCTCGAGTCCACCCGAGATGCTCGGAAGGTCTACGAACAGCACAAAGCAACCCAAAAACTCTTCGTGTGAAGGAGGACTGTGTCCACGATCACCATCGGCACCGCTCCAGACTCCTGGGGCGTGTGGTTCCCGAGCGACCCGGCGCAGCTGCCTGCCGACCAGTTTCTCCGAGAGGTCGCCGAGGCCGGATACGGCTGGATCGAACTCGGCCCGTACGGGTATCTGCCGACCGATCCGGCAGAGTTGCAGGACCAGCTCGACGCGCACGAGCTGAAAGTGCTAGCCGGAACGGTATTCGAGGATCTGCATCGCCCCGACTCGTGGGATGCCGTGTGGGCTCAGGTGACCGACGTGGCGACGCTCACGCAGGGCGTGGGCGGCAAGCACATGGTGGTCATCCCGGATACGTGGCGGCACCACAAGACCGGTGAGGATCTGGAGGATCGCGAACTCACCTCCGAGCAGTGGACGCAGCTGACCGACGGCATGAACGAGCTCGGCCGCCGCATTCTCGAGGAGTACGGGCTGGCGGTGCAGTTTCATCCCCACGCTGACAGCCACGTCGGTTACCAGCCGGAGATCGAGCGGTTCCTCGACGCGACCGATCCGCGGTGGGTCAATCTCTGCTTTGACACCGGCCATATCGCCTACTACGGCGGTGACTGCCTGGAGTTGATCAAGAACTATCCGGATCGGATCGGTTACCTCCACCTCAAGCAGGTGAACCCTTTGGTGGTGCAACACGTGCTTGACAAGGACCTCTCGTTTGCCGAGGCGGTGCGGATGGGCGCCATGATCGAGCCGCCGCTTGGGGTGCCGGAGATGGGTCCACTGCTCGACGAGGTATCCGGGCTGGACCGCGACCTGGACGCAATCATCGAACATGATCTTTACCCGTGCACGCCCGATATGCCGCTGCCCATCGCGAAGCGCACCAAGGCCTATCTGAGCTCCTGTAGCGGGGCGACCATCGATTTTGGCCGACGGCAATGACCGATCTAAAGGTTGCCGTCCTCGGCGTCGGTTTGATGGGCGCCTTCCACGTCGATGCGCTGAGCAAGCGCATCCGCGGAGCTGAGGTGACGGTGATCAACGACTTTTTCGCCGAGAAAGCCGAGCAGGTGGCCAGCCAGGTCGGCGCGCGGGTGGTTGGCGATCCGATCGAAGCGATCCAAGACCCGGAGATCGACGCCGTGCTTCTGGCCACGCCTGGTGCGGCGCACGCCGAGCAGGTCAACGCCTGCCTTGATCGGGGCATCCCGGTGCTCTGCGAGAAGCCGCTGACCACCGACGTCCCCTCGGCCTACGCGCTGGTGCAAAAGGAGAAATCACTGGGCAGGCAACTGATCCAGGTCGGTTTCATGCGCCGTTTCGACGCCGAGTATGTGGCTCTGAAGAACTTGATCATGTCCGGCGGGCTGGGCAATCCGCTGATGGTGCACTGCATCCATCGCAACGCGGCGGTCGGGGATCACTTCACTGGCGAGTTCATGATCCGCGACTCGGTGGTGCATGAGGTGGACGCCGTGCGGTTCCTGCTCGACGAGGAGCTGACCAGCGTCCAGGTGATCAAGGGCGCGGCCACCAGCGCCGCACCGAAGGGCATCAACGATCCGATGCTGGTGGTCTTCGAGACCGAATCGGGACGGATCGTCACCGATGAGATCTACGTGCGGACACAAGTTGCGTACGAAGTGCGCACCGAAGTTGTCGGCGAGAAGGGCAGCGCTGTCATCGGTCAGGACCAGCACATGCAGGTCAAGTCGACGGACGGGCGCTGGGGCGGCCAGCTCAGCCACGGGTTCATCGAGCGCTTCGGCGCCGCGTACGAGACCGAGTTGCAGCGCTGGGTGGACGCCGCCAAGGACGGTTCGATCGACGGTCCCGGCGCGTGGGATGGCTTCGCCGCCGTAGCAGTCTGTGAGGCGGGCGTGCAGGCGCTGCGTACCGGTGAGAAGGTGCCGGTACGGCTGGACGGCGAGAGGAACCGGTTGCATACGAGTGCCCGGCCGGTGGTCTTCGACCCCGACGAACC
>OCZS010000124.1_pt1 | contig 23860 bp, 30 predicted proteins | sample 1539071 | NCBI WGS metagenome assembly OCZS01 (sample SAMEA3113584, study PRJEB22503) | soil metagenome
GAGCGTCCCGTGCAGGTCGAACAGGCCGACACCGAAGTCGATGATGATGTGCAGGACGCTGACGAACATCGTCGCCAGGCCGAGCCCGCGCCACCGGCATCCGCCAGTCGCGACCGGACCACGCGAGCTGTTCGCTTGCCACGTGCCCACTGTGGCCCATGGAGGAGTCAGGACGAGCGGCGCGCCCGAAAGGCACCGGCCACCTCGATCAGCCGGTCGTTGGCCTCACGCTCGGCGATGGTCGCCCGGACTCCGTCGTGACCGTAGGGACGCACGGTGAGCCCGGCCTCGTGGCAGGCGGCCGCGAAGGCCGAGGTGTCCGCACCCAGACCGAACCAGACGAAGTTCGCCTGGGCGTCCGGGAGCCGCCATCCCTGCTCCCGCAACGCGGCAACAACCCGCTCCCGTTCGGCGACGAGCTCCTTGACGCGGACCTCGAGCTCGTCGACCGCCTCGAGGGAGGCCACGGCCGCCGCCTGGGCCAACGAGTTGACCCCGAACGGGATCGCCGCCTTGCGGAGTGCCTCCGCCACCGGCTCGTGGGCCACGGCATACCCCACTCGCAGCCCCGCCAGCCCGTAGGCCTTCGAGAACGTGCGGAGGACAGCGACATTCGGCCGGGATCGCAGCACGGCCAGCGCGTCCGGCGAGTCGGGCGCCGTGACGAACTCGAGGTACGCCTCGTCGAGCACGACGAGCACGTCGGACGGCACCCGGTCGAGGAACGCCTCGAGCTCCGCGTCACCCACCGTCGTCCCCGTGGGGTTGTTCGGCGTGCAGACCAGCACGACGCGCGTGCGCGGGGTGATCGCCGCCGCCATCGCCTCCAGGTCGTGCCGGTCCGCATCGGTGAGGGGCACCTGTACCGGCACCGCTCCGGCGAGCGTCACGAGGATGGGGTAGGCCTCGAACGAGCGCCAGGCGAAGACGACCTCGTCCCCGGCTTCACACGTGGCCGCGATCAGCTGGCCGAGCACCCCGACGGACCCCGGACCCAGGGCTAGCCACTGCACCGGGACCGCGAGCCGCGCCGCCAACGCCGTGGTCAACCCGCTCACCGCCATGTCGGGGTACCGGTTCATCGACCCGGCGGCGTCTCGCACGACGTCGAGCACCGACGGCAGCGGCGGGTACGGGTTCTCGTTGCTGCTGATCTTGTATGCCGTGACGTCGGCTCGGTCGCTCGCGGCCCGGCCAGGGGTGTAGGCGGGCAGCGCGTCGAGGCAGGCGCGGAGCTGTACCGGTGTCGCCGGTGCGCTGGGCGCGGGGCGCTCGTCGGTCATGCCGACCACTCTAGGGCGACGCGCTGAGGCCGCGGTTGGCCGACGTTCCCGCACGGTCGAGACGGCGTCTGCCACAATGCGCCGGTGAAGAACTTTCTCATCCGGGTCGTCGTCAACGGCGTCGCCCTGTGGGTGGCGGCCCTTCTCCTCGACGGGATCGACCTCGCCGAGGGCGACGCCGACTGGACGTCCAAGGTCGTCACCATCGTCCTGGTGGCCCTGCTGTTCGGAGTCATCAACGCGTTCATCAAGCCGATCGTCCGGTTGTTCTCCCTTCCGTTCCTCATCCTCACGCTCGGCCTCTTCACGTTCATCATCAACGCCTTCATGCTGCAGATCACCGAGTGGATCAGCGACGCCATCGGTCTCTCGTTCACCATCGACGACTTCTTCTGGGACGCCATCCTCGGTGCGCTGATCATCACGGTCGTGTCGTGGATCCTCAACGTGATCCTGCCTGACGACGACTGACCATCCCCGCACCGCTCCCGTAGATTCGGCACCATGCGCGTCCTCGTCTCCGGCGGTGCCGGCTACATCGGCTCCCACACGGTGGTCCAGCTCGTCGCCGCTGGGCACGACGTCGTCGTCGTCGACTCGTTCGCCAACGCCAAGCCCTCGGTCGTCGGCCGGCTGGAGGCGCTGACCGGCAAGCCGCTGGACGTGCGCTCCTTCGACCTCACCGACCACGACAAGACCGAGCACCTCTTCGCGCACGAGCCGTTCGACGCCGTCATCCACTTCGCCGGGCTCAAGGCCGTCGGCGAGAGCGTCGAGAAGCCCTTGGAGTACTACGAGAACAACCTCGTCTCGACGTTCTCCCTCGTGCGGGCGATGCGACGGCACGGAGTCCCGAAGCTCGTCTTCTCCTCCTCGGCAACGGTCTACGGGGCGAACGCGCCGGTTCCGATGCACGAGGAGCTTCCCACCTCGGCGACGAACCCGTACGGCTGGTCCAAGGTCATGATCGAGCAGGTCCTCCGGGACGTCGCCAAGGCGGACCCGTCGTGGCGGATCGCCCTGCTGCGCTACTTCAACCCGGTCGGCGCGCACCCGTCGGGCACCATCGGCGAGGACCCCTCCGACATCCCCAACAACCTCATGCCGTACATCGCCCAGGTCGCCGTGGGCCGCCGGGACAAGCTGTCGATCTTCGGGGGTGACTACCCCACTCCCGACGGGACGGGGGTGCGCGACTACATCCACGTCGACGACCTCGCCGCCGGGCACGTCGCCGCCCTGAACCGGCTCGGCAGCACCTCCGACCCGGTCTCGACGTGGAACCTCGGCACGGGCCACGGGACGTCGGTGCTCGAGCTGCTCAAGGCGTTCGAGCGGGCCTGTGGTCACGAGCTGCCCTACGAGGTGGTCGACCGCCGGCCGGGCGACGTCGCCGCGTCGTACGCGGACCCCTCACGAGCCGAGGCCGAGCTGGGCTGGCGCGCCACCCGCACCGTCGACGACATGTGTGCCGACACCTGGCGGTGGCAGAGCAAGAACCCCCACGGCTACCCGGACGGGTGACGGCACGAAGGGTGCGTCAGGCCTGCGACAGCTTGGTGTTGAAGCGGAGCATGTTGCCCGCGGGGTCCCGGAACGCGCAGTCCCGCACGCCGTAGAACTGGTCCATCGGCTCCTGGAGCACCTCGGCGCCGGCAGCGCGGACGTGCTCGAACAGCGCGTCCACGTCGTCACACCGGAAGATGAGCGGAGACAGCAGCCCCTTCGCCAGCAACGTGTCCATGGCGGCCCGGTCCTCGTCACTGCACCCCGGGTAGATGCCCACCGACTGGATCGTGATCTCGAGGTCCGGCTGGCGGGGTGGTGAGACGCTCAGCCAGCGGTAGTCCCCGCTGGTGACGTCCTGGGTCACGGTGAAGTCGAGCACGTCGCGGTAGAACGTGAGGGCCTTGTCGTGGTCGTCGACGACGAGGAAGCAGTTGGCGACGGCGAGCGATGCGGTGGCCCGCGCGGTGGTGGTCGTAGTCGTGTCCATGTCCTCGACGTTAGACACCAGCCACCTCCGGGCGCTTCTCCGATCCTGACCGCCTGGTTCGCGGGCGGTCGGCCTGCTTGGCGACACAGGCCGGTATGCCGCGTGCCGCCTCGTGCGACGCCGCTCGGTACTCGCTCGGGGTGACGCCCATGAGCTCGGTGAAGCGGGCGCTGAAGGACCCGAGCGAGGTACAGCCCACCTCCATGCAGACGTCGGTGACGGACAGGTCTCCCCGCCGCAGGAGGGCGGCGGCGCGCTCGACCCGACGGGTCATGAGGTGGGCATAGGGCGTCTCGCCGTACGCCTCGCGGAAGGCGCGGTGGAAGTGCCCCGTCGACATCAGTGCCTCTCGTGCGAGCGCGGGCACGTCGAGGGGCTCGGCGTAGTCCCGATCCATCCGGTCACGTGCCCGGCGGAGGCGGACGAGGTCATCTCGCTGCACCCGACCACCGTGCCACAGGGACGGCCCGTGCGCTGCCTCACAGCCCGAGGGCGTTCGACACCTCTACGACGCGGTGTAGTTTGGGAGAAGCGATCCGGAAGGAGCTGCCGTGCCCCACTCGACCTCGGCCCCTCGACTCGGCGACCTCGAGCGCGTCGTCATGGAGCACCTCTGGGAGGCCGCCACGGCCGCCGGTGCCGGCTTCGGCGGGGCGACGGTGCGCGAGGTGCACGACCGGCTCTCGGGCGAACGCGAGATCGCGTACACGACCGTCATGACCGTCCTCGACCGCCTGGCGAAGAAGGACCTGGTCACCCGCGAGCGGGACGGCCGGGCATGGCGCTACTTCCCGGCCGACACGCGTGAGGCGCTCACCGCCCAGACCATGCGGCGCACCCTCGACGACATGGAGGTCACCGACCGCAGGACCGCCCTCCTGCACTTCCTCGACGGTGCGACGAGCGACGAGCTCGACGACCTCAAGGCGGCCCTGGCGGAGATCGAGTCGCGCGCCGGCCCACAGCCCTCGCCCTGAGGGTGGGGTGGCCCTTCCGCGGCCCACGCCTGCACCATGGAGTTCGTGATCCCGTTCGTCCTCGCGGGGCTCGCGGTGCTTCTCGCGTGGGTCGCCCCGGGTCTCATGGCCCGCCAGAAGCGCTTCCGCCGCGCACCCAGAGCCGCGCTGGTGGCGTGGCAGGCCGTCTCGGTGGGCGGCATCCTCGCGGCGCTGGCGGCCGCCCCTGCCGCGCTTCCCCTGCTTCTCGACGGGGACGACCCGATCATGCAGGCGGAGCTCGTCGTCCTCGCCCTCGTCGTCAGCACGGCGGTGCTCGCCCGACTGCTGTGGGCGGGCCACCGCGTCGGGACGCGTCTGCGACGGATCCGCTCCGAGCACCGCGAGCTGGTGGACATCATCGCCACCCACGACCGGGACCGGGTGCGCATCCTCCAGCACCCCACGCCGACGGCATACTGCATCCCGGGCCGACAGAGCCGGGTCGTGCTGTCCCAGGGGGTCCTGGACGCGTTGCCGGAGGACCAGCTCGACGCCGTCGTCGCGCACGAGGACGCCCATCTCCGCAGCCGTCACGACCTGCTGCTCGAGTTCTTCACGGTGGTCCACGAGGCGGTCCCCCGTCCGCTGCGCTCGGACGCCGCGCTCTTCGAGGTCCGCCTGCTCGTCGAGGCACTCGCAGACCGGGCAGCCGTCCGGCGCAGCGGGGAGCTCGCCACCGCGAGAGCCCTGCTCACGCTGGCGGGGAGCCGGGCACCGGAGGCGGCGCTCGGAGCCGGAACCACCGCTCCGGTCCGCCTGCGGTTGCTTGCGGACGGTCCGCCGCCCCCTGTCCTGTCGGTCACCGCCTACGCGTGGGCGACCCTGACGTTCACCCTGCCGCTCATCCTCCTGGTCCTGGCCTGGACGTGACGCTGACGTCGGCTGGTCCCATCACGGCTCACCTCTCCGACCGGGGGTGACCCTGGGCCCAGGCGCGGTCGGCATGCTCCCGGGAGAAACCCCAGGACGGCGTCAGGCGTTGCGCCTAGCGTGAAAACGACGACATCCGCGTGCCCGCACGCGCCGATCGAAAGGTGCTGAGCCGATGACCATCCACGGGTCGCTGTTCCAGGAGTTCCGCGAGAAGGAGACGCAGGACCCCTTCGCCCTCCAGAACAAGAAGCTGCTGCGCATCGACATGCGCTACGGCGAGGTGTGGGCCCGTACGGGCTCGATGGTCGCCTACCAGGGAGACGTGCGCTTCGTCAACAAGGGCTCCGGCGGCATCGGCAAGATGCTCAAGGCGGCCACCACCGGTGAGGGCGTCAAGATGATGCAGTGCTCGGGCACCGGCGAGCTCTTCGTCGCCGACGAGGCCTCGGAGATCCAGGTGATGTACCTGGAGAACGACGCGATCTCCGTCAACGGGGCCAACGTCCTCGCCTTCTCCAGCTCGATCCAGTGGGACATCCACCGCATCCAGGCACGCGGAGCAACGATGACCGGAGGGCTCTACAACGTCGCCCTTCGCGGCACCGGCTACGTCGCCGTGACGACCAAGGGCGACCCCGTCGCACTCGACGTGGCGGCATCGCCGACCTTCGCCGATGCCCAGGCCGTGGTGCTCTGGACGGCCGGCGTCTCGATGGACATCCGGGTCGACACCGGCGGCCTGGTCTCGATGGTCCGCGGCGGCACGGGTGAGCTCCTGCAGATGGCCTTCGGTGGCCAGGGGTACGTCCTCGTGCAGCCGAGCGAGTCCGTTCCGCAGGGCGGCCACGAGGCCAAGAGCCCGGGCAGCATGCTCGGTGGCTTCCTGGAGTAGCGACCCCGCGCAGGCGGCCGTCCCGCGTACGCAACAATCGGTCGCATGACGGCACAGGCGACCGGAACCGACATCCTCGACGTGGCGCGGGAGCAGGTCCTCGAGCACGGGGTACCCCTCCGCCAGGAGCAGGTGCTGTCCGTGCTGCGCACGGACGACGACCGGCTGCCGGACCTCCTCGCCCTCGCCCACGAGGTGCGGATGAGATACCAGGGCCCGGCGGTCGAAGTGGAGGGCATCGTCTCCCTCAAGACCGGAGGCTGCCCGGAGGACTGTCACTTCTGCTCGCAGTCCGGTCAGTTCACGAGCCCCGTGCGCTCGGTGTGGCTCAACATTCCCGAGCTGGTCCGGGCTGCCCAGCAGACCGCCGCGACAGGAGCCAGCGAGTTCTGCATCGTCGCCGCCGTGCGCGGCCCGGACGACAGGCTCATGCGGCAGATGCGCGAGGGCGTCGCCGCGATCCGCGCAGCCGTCGACATCAACGTCGCCGCGTCGCTCGGGATGCTGACCCATGACCAGGTCGACGCCTTGGTGAGCATGGGCGTGCACCGCTACAACCACAACCTCGAGGCGGGTCGGTCGTACTTCCCGCAGGTGGTCACGACGCACACGTTCGAGGAGCGCTGGGAGACCTGCGTCATGGTCAAGGACTCAGGAATGGAGCTCTGCTGCGGTGGGCTCGTCGGCATGGGTGAGTCGCTCGAACAGCGCGCCGAGCTCGCGGCGCAGCTGGGTGAGCTGGAGCCGCACGAAGTGCCCCTCAACTTCCTCAACCCGCGCCCCGGCACGCCGTTCGGCCACCTCGAGCCCATGGAGACCGCCGACGCGCTGCGCGCCATCGCGGCCTTCAGGCTCGCCCTGCCGCGCACGATCCTCCGGTATGCCGGCGGCCGCGAGCTCACGCTGGGTGACCTCGGCACCCGCGACGGCCTCCTCGGCGGCATCAACGCCGTCATCGTCGGCAACTACCTCACGACTCTGGGGCGGGACCCCCGTGCGGACCTGGCGCTGCTCGACGAGCTCGAGATGCCGATCAAGGCCCTCAACGAGACGTTCTGAGAGCGCATGGCCGTGGAACCGGTCGCCAGTCCTTCCTCCCCGGGCACGTGGTGCGGGCAGTGCGGTGAGGCCGCGGACTCGGGCGCCCACATCCGCTGCGCCCTTCGGGCCGAGCTCGAGCCGCCGCGGTGGTGCGTCCACTGCCGCCGGCGGATGACCGTGCAGGTCACCCCGGGCGCCTGGACGGCGACGTGCGTCCGCCACGGCAGCGTCGAGCAGGCCACCTGGTCCTGATGCCCGCTCAGGCGAACCGGCGGCGGCTCAGGCGAACCGGCGGCGATAGACGAGCATCGCGAACCCGTAGGCCACGAGGAGAAGGCCGAGGCACCACCCCAGGGCGACCCAGATGTCGGTGCCGACCGGCTGCTGCGCGAGCAGGGCGCGGATCGCGTCGACGATGGCGGTCACCGGCTGGTTCTCGGCGAAGGCACGCACCGGGCCGGGCATGGTCTCGGTGGGCACGAAGGCCGAGCTGATGAACGGCAGGAGGATCAGCGGGTAGGAGAAGGCGCTCGCACCGTCGACGGACGTGGCCGTCAGACCCGGGATGACGGCGAGCCAGGTCAGCGCCAGGGTGAACAGGCCCAGGATTCCTGCCACGCCGAGCCAGGCCAGCACGCCCGCCCCCGAGCGGAAGCCCATGACGAGGGCAGCGAGCACGACGACCACGACCGACATCGCGATGGCGGCCAAGGAGGTCAGCACGTGCGCCCACAGCGCCGAGGACCGCGCGATGGGCATGGAGTGGAACCGCTCGAAGATCCCGCTCTGCAGGTCGAGGAAGAGCCGGTACGCCGTGTAGGAGACGCCCGACGCGACGGTGATGACGAGGATTCCGGGCAGCAGGTAGTCGATGTACGAGTCCGACCCCGAGGTGATCGCGCCGCCGAGGACGAACACGAAGAGCAGCAGGAAGGCGATCGGCATGATCGTCGTCGTGATGATGGTGTCGAGGCTGCGGGTGATGTGGCGCAGCGAACGCCCGGTCAACAGGGCGGTGTCACCGACGAAGTGCGTCGTCATGGCTGGTCCTCTCGGGTGGCGTCGCGGCCGACGAGGCGGAGGAAGACGTCCTCCAGGGTCGGCTGCTTCTCGACGTACTCGACCTTGGCCGGAGGGAGCAGCCTCTTGAGCTCGGCCAAGGTGCCGTTCTCGATGATCCGGCCCCCGTGCAGGATGGCGATCCGGTCGGCGAGCTGCTCGGCCTCGTCGAGGTACTGCGTGGTCAGCAGCACCGTGGTGCCGCCTGCGGCGAGGTCGCGAACCGCCTGCCATACCTCGAGGCGCGCCTCCGGATCGAGCCCTGTTGTCGGCTCGTCGAGGAACACGACCGGCGGGTCGCCGATGAGGCTCATCGAGATGTCCAGGCGGCGGCGCATGCCGCCGGAGTAGGTCGACACCTTCCGGTCCGCCGCGTCGGTGAGCTGGAAGCGGGCGAGCAGCTGCTCGGCGATCGCCCTGGCTCCCGTGAGGTGCCGTAGGCGGGCCACGAGCACGAGGTTCTCGCGCCCGGTGAGCACATCGTCGACCGCTGCGAACTGTCCGGTGAGGCTGATCGACTCCCGCACGTCGCCGGCCTGCGTCGCGACGTCGAAGCCGTGCACCTCCGCCGTGCCCGCATCTGCCTTGAGCAGGGTGGCCAGGATCCGCACGACCGTGGTCTTCCCCGCGCCGTTCGAGCCGAGCAGCGCGAAGATGCTCCCCCGGTCGACGTCGATGTCGACGCCGCGCAGCACGTGCAGCTCGTCGAAGGACTTCTCCAGGCCCCGCACCCGGATGGCGGCATCGTTCCTCACGCCGGGCCACCTCCGTCGGCAGCCTGGACAGCCGCGGTCAGACGTGCCCGTTCCTTGTCGATCCACCGTGTGCCGGCGTATGCCGCGGCGAAGGTCTCCGCGAACTCCACCGGGTCCTCGCCCACGATCTCTCGCACGGGCGTTCCGTCCAGGGCGGCCCGCTCCCACAGGTCGGTGAAGTCCCCCAGCATCGTGACGATGGTGTCGCCGTCCGTCACGCCCCCGTAGTACATGAAGTAGCGCTCGAACGCCTTGCCGGTGCTGCCGTAGGGCTCGGGAAGAGCCTCGACGCGGGCCTTGTCCCGCTTGTACTGCTTCTTCTGCTCGAGGGACCCGGTGAGGGCCTCGATCCACTTCGCGACCATGTCAGCTGTCTCCTTCGCGGAGCTGTTCGATGCGTTCCTGGAGGAAGCTCCACGTCCTCCAGAACTCTTCGAGGTGCGCCCGGCCACCGTCGTTGAGGGAGTAGACCTTGCGCGGCGGCCCCTTGTCGGACGGGACCTTGTCCACGTCGACCAGGCCACGCTGCTCCACCCGGATCAGCAACGCGTAGACGGTCCCCTCGGCGATGTCGGGAAAGCCCCGCTCCCGCAGCCACGCCGTGATCTCGTAGCCGTGCGCGGACCGGCCGGACAACAGCGCGAGCACGATGCCCTCCAACGTTCCCTTGAGCATCTCCGTCTCCTGCTTGCCCATGATCCACCACCTCCTCGGCAACTACTCAGTGACAGTGACTACCGGTACATAGTAACGCTGAATAGTCCCCACGCAACCCCCTTTCCGTCCAGGGTGGAATGGCGGTGTGTAGTTGACTGTTCAACCACATGATCAGCGCCGATCGCCGAACCGACCCACCTCCGACCCCTGGAGTCCCTGTGAACGTCCTCGTCCTCGTCGGCAGCCTGCGCGCCGGCTCCACGAACCGCCAGCTCGCCCACGCCGCCGTCGACCACCTCCCGGCCGGGGTGGACGGCACCCTCTTCGAGCGGCTCGGCGAGCTGCCGCACTACTCGGAGGAGCTCGACCACGACGACGTCCTGCCTGAGGTCGCTCGTGACCTGCGGGAAGCCGTCGCCGACGCGGACGCCCTCCTGCTCGTCACCCCCGAGTACAACGGCTCGCTGTCGAGCGCCCTCAAGAACGCGGTCGACTGGCTGTCCCGCCCTCGCGGGGCCGCGGCGATCGTCGGCAAGCCCGCCGCGGTGCTCGGCGCCAGTGGCTCGCCGCGCGGAGCGCAGTGGGCCCGTGAGGACGGCGTGCGCGTGCTCCGGATCGCCGGTGCACACGTGCTGGCCGACACGGTGGGCGTGGGTGCCGCATTCCAGGCGTTCGACGACGGCCGCCTCGTCGACCCCACGCTGGACGCTCGGCTGCGGTCCTTGCTCACGCGCCTCACCCTCGAGGCCGAGACGGTCCGCGACGCCGCCTGACCCCCCCTGGCGCTCGGGGGTCGCCGCGCGTGCCGACACAATGGGCTGCGATGACCCCTTCCGGTGAGCAGGACTCCACCTCCGAGCTGCTCGCGTTCGACCGAGCGCACCTGTGGCACCCGTACTCGTCGGCAGTCACCCCCCACGACCCGTACCTCGTGGAGTCGGCACGCGGCATCCGGCTTCGGCTTCGCGACCGGGGCGGTGCGCCGCGTGAGGTGGTCGACGGGATGTCGTCGTGGTGGTGTGCCATCCACGGGTATGCCGTGCCGGAGCTCGACGCAGCCGTGTACCGGCAGCTCGACTCGATGGCGCACGTCATGTTCGGCGGGCTGACGCACGAGCCGGCCGTGGGGCTCGCCCGACGGCTCCTCGCCCTCACCCCGGTCGCCCTCGAGCACGTGTTCCTCGCCGACTCCGGGTCGGTGTCCGTCGAGGTCGCGATGAAGATGGCCCTCCAGTGGCAGATCGCAGCGGGGCGGCGTCGCACCCGGTTCTTCACCATCCGCGGCGGCTACCACGGCGACACGTTCTCCCCCATGTCGGTCACCGACCCGGTGGGTGGGATGCACTCGCTGTTCCGGGGCCTGCTGCCGGAGCACCTCTTCGCGCGCCGCCCCCCGGGTGGCGTGGACCGCGCCCCCGACGACGACGCCATGGTGGCGTGGGAGCGAGAGACGCGTGCGCTCTTCGCGGCCCACGCCGACGAGGTGGCCGCGGTCATCGTCGAACCCGTGCTCCAGGGCGCCGGGGGGATGCACGTGTGGAGCCCGTACGCGCTCGGCGTGCTCCACCGTCTCGCGGCCGAACACGGTGCGCTCGTCATCCACGACGAGATCGCGACCGGCTTCCACCGCACCGGTCCCCTCTGGGCCGGCTCGGGCCGCGGCGACCTCGACCCCGACATCCTCTGCGTCGGCAAGGCGCTGACCGGTGGCTACCTGTCCCTCGCAGCCGTGCTGTGCAGCCGCGAGGTGGCCGAAGGGGTGAGTGGCGGGGAGGCGGGCGCGCTGATGCACGGGCCGACCTTCATGGGCAACCCCCTCGCCTGCGCCGTCGCCTCGGCCAACCTCGATCTGCTGACCTCCCGCGAGACCGCCGCCGAGGTGGGGCGCATCGAGGGTGGGCTCCGAGCGGGGCTGGAGCGGGCGGCATCCCTCGACTCCGTCGTGGACGTGCGGGCGCTGGGAGCGGTCGGCGTCGTCGAGCTGCGGGAGCCGGTGCGGGTCACCGAGGTGACGGCCGCGGCAGTCGAGCTCGGGGTGTGGCTCCGGCCGTTCCGCAACCTCGTCTACACGATGCCGCCCTTCGTCACCTCGGACGAGGACCTCGCACTCGTCACCCGTGCTCTGGTCGGGGCCGTGGAGGCCGTCCACGGCTGAGGCCGGCCGCCAGGTGGTCGAGCTCCGAGCGCCACCGGGCGAGTCGCTCACGGCCCGGCTCGGTGATGAACACCGCCTGGTCGCCGAAGAGCCGAGAACGTCGTCGTCCGCCGAAGAGCAGCTGCTCGGAACGGAGCCGATCGAGCCAGGCCCCTCCTGCGTCGGGCGTCAGACCGGCGAGCTGGATGAGGCGGCTCGGTGCGATCGAGGCCACTCTCTCGAGAACCGACAGGATGGCGAACGCCTGCGCACCCTGCGGCCAGCTCGTGCCGTCCACCCCCTGCCGGCCCCGAGCATGCAGCCACCGGGCCACCGGAGCGAGGCAGCCGAGCGCGAGGACGGCCACACTCAAGCCGAAGAACCACCGGAGATCGGCGCTGACCAAGAACAGCGCCAGGCCCACGCCGAGGAGGCTGGTCGGCAGGGCCAGAGCGATCGGCCACGGCAACGACGGGTAGGTGACCCCGACCACCCGGTCCACCACGGAGAAGAGCCAAGCGACGAGGATCGCGACCAGGCCGACCAGGGTCAGGGTGCGTTCTCCCGCCCCCTCCTCGAGAACCACGACGAAGAGGACGAAGAACCCGAGGCCCACCACCCGACCGGCCACGCCCAACGCCGTCGATCGACCGTCCATGAGCACCGTCCTCGTCGCCGCGTCGAGCGCGGCCCGCGCCGCCTCCGGGGTGTCCACGGTGAGGAGGGGGTCCGGACCAGCGGTATCGGCGAGCGGCGGCATGGGCGGGTAGCCGTGGCCAGGACCTGACCTCCCTGTCTCCGTCATCGGACCTCGGCCTCGCCCCAGCCGTGCCAGTGGTCGACCCGCACCCAGCAGCTCACCCGCGGACGGTCCCGCACCCGGTACGGCGCCGCTGTGTAGTGCCGGGCGAGCCGGTCGATGTCGGCGAGGCCGCGCGCGGGGTCCTCCTCCCACCGCACGACGGGTCCGCGCACGCTGACGTGGGTGTACCACTGGTCCGCCTTGAGCGCGGTGAGGGCGACGTGGGGTCGCTTGCGCATCCAGTGCAGGCGCGCGCGGCCGGCATCCATGTTGAGCAGCACCGTGCCGTCGTCCTCGACGAGGTACCAGGTCGCGACCGACATGGGTGAGCCGCTCGGCCTCAGCACGGCGACGACGGCGGGGTTCGGCCGGGCGAAGAGCTCGGCCACCTGGGCGGGCATGGGGGGCTTCGGCATTCCTCTGCTCCTCCGGCTGGCGGGCGATGGACTCCCGATCCTGCCGCGGATGCCGTGCCGCATGCGCCCCGAGCTGCACACCGCGCCCCCACCGCGCCCAGAGGCGCCTCTTCGCGACCACCGGGCGGTGCCACGGCCGGCGTGGCAGGATCGATGCCGTGACGAGCCCTCTGGACTGGATCCGCGCGGCAGCCGCGACCCGGAACGACGCCGGGCTCACCCGTCGGCTCACCACCACCAAGGTGGGTGACGGGCTCGACCTCGCGGGCAACGACTACCTCGGCCTGCGGACCCACCCGGCCGTCGTCGCGGGGGCGGTCGCCGCCGCCGAGACCTACGGCGCGGGGGCCGGGGCCTCCCGCCTCGTCACCGGCACACTCGACATCCACAACGAGCTGGAGGCGGCCCTCACCGCCCTCACCGGCGCTCCCGCGGCCCTCGTGCTCAGCAGCGGGTACTCCGCCAACCTGGCGGTCCTCACGACGTTGGCGGACGCCGGCACGCTCATCGTCAGTGACGAGCACGCCCACGCGAGCCTCATCGACGGGTGCCGCCTGTCGCGCGCCGCGGTGTCCGTGTCCCGCCACAACGACCTCGAGCACGTCGCCGAGCTGCTCTCCCGGCGGGACAGTCCCCGGGCCGTGGTCGTCGCGGAGTCGCTGTACTCGGTTCTCGGTGACGCCGCCCCTGTCGCCGACCTCGTCGCCCTCACGGCGGACGTCGGAGCGCTCCTCATCCTCGACGAGGCGCACGCTCTCGGGGTGCTCGGACCGGGCGGTGGCGGGCTCGTTCCGGCGGTCGGCGCGGCCGGTGCCGAGCACGTCGTCGTCACCGCCACGCTGTCCAAGTCGCTCGCGGCCCAGGGCGGCGCGGTCCTCGCGTCACCCGACGTCCGGGAGCACGTCGTCAACACGGCACGACCCTTCATCTACGACACCGGACTGGCACCCGCCTCGGCGGGGGCGGCCCTCGCCGCGCTCCAGGTCCTCGCGGAGGACCCCGGGCTCGCCGAGCGGGTCCGCTCCAACGCCGCCCGCCTCGCTGCCTCCTGCGGCCTGGACACCCCGGACGGGGCCGTCATGTCGGTGCTCATGCCGGGTCCGCACGAGGCGGTGGAGGCCGTCGCGCGGGCGGCGGAGCACGGCATCCGGATCGGCTGCTTCCGGCCACCGTCCACACCGGACGGCACGTCGCGGCTTCGTCTCACCGCGCATGCCGACCACTCCGGGCATGACCTCGACCGGGCCTGCGAGGTGCTCGCCGAGGTCACCGCCCCTCGTGGCTGACCCCCGTTCGCTCACCTCCGTGGTCCTGGTCACGGGGACGGGCACAGGGGTCGGCAAGACCGTGGTGACCGCTGCGCTTGCGGCGGTCGTGCGTGATCGGGGGAGCAGCGTCGCGGTCGTCAAGCCGGCGCAGACCGGGGTCGGCCCCCACGACCCGGGGGACATGGGGGAGGTGCGGCGCCTCGTCGGCGACGACCTCACGACGCACGAGCTGACCCGGCTGCGCGACCCCTTGGCGCCGGAGGCGGCTGCCCGCTCGGAGGGCGTGACCCTGCCGCCCGTGGCGGCCCACGCGCGTCGCGTAGGGGAGATCGCCGCGAGCTCGGAGGTCGTCCTCGTCGAGGGCTCCGGTGGTCTCCTCGTGCGGCTGGACCAGCGTGGAGGGACCCTCGCAGACCTCGGAGCGGGGCTGCGCTACAAGGGGATCGGCTGCGGGGTGGTGCTCGTCGCCGACGCGGGCCTCGGCACGCTCAACGTGGCCGCCCTCACCGCGGAGGCGCTGACGGCTCGGTCCCTCCCCCTGCTTGGCGTGGTCGTCGGGTCGTGGCCGAGCGAGCCGGGGCTGGCGGAGCAGAACAACCTCGTCGACCTGCCGCGGGTGACCGGGGCACCGCTGTGGGGTCGCATCCCCGAGGGCGCCGGCGGGATGCCGCGCGCCGACTTCCTCGCGGCCGTCCCGGGGTGGTTCGCCCTCGGCTGACCCGGTGGGGGGTGCGCACGGGGGCAGGAGAGGATGGACCGCATGAGCGAGCGGCCCTACCGGATCACCGTCGTGTGCTGGGGAAACATCTGCCGTTCCCCCATGGCCGAGTACCTCCTCCGCGAGGCGCTCGAGCGAGCCGGACTCGGGGACCGGGTCGTCGTCGACTCGGCCGGCACCTCCTCCGAGGAGCTCGGCAACGGCATGCACCCGCGCACGGCCGCGGTGATGCGCCGCAACGGACACGTCGACTCGGGCTGGTCCGAGCACATGGCCAGGGCCTTCGACCCGGCCTGGTTCGACGAGGTGGACCTCGTGCTCCCCGTCGACCACGAGCACGCCGACCTCCTCGAGCGGCTGGCTGGGGACGACCGACATCACCGCAGGATCCGGCTCTTCCGCTCTTTCGACCCCGACGCCGTGGAGGCCGGCACGCTGGGGATGGACGACCCGTGGTACGGCAGCGACGCGGCATACGACCAGACCTACGCCGAAGTGACCGCGGCGCTCCCGGGCATCGTCGAGCACGTGCGCTCCGAGCTGGAGCGCCGGAGCGAGGCCTGACCTGCTCTGGGAGGATGGGCGCATGGCCAGCCCTGCCGACGCGACCAGCCTCGCCGCCTCCACCTCTCTCGCCGACGCGGTCCCGCCGATCGCCCTGGGCCCGCTCGACGGGCGCTACCGCGGTGTCGTCGCACCCTTGGTGGACCACCTGTCGGAGCCGGCACTCAACCGCGCCCGCCTGCACGTCGAGGTCGAGTGGCTCATCCACCTCACCGACCACGAGGTGGTGCCGGGGGTGCGCCACCTCAGCGCGCGGGAGCAGGAGGCGCTGCGCGAGGTCGTCCGGAGCTTCGGCGTTGCCGAGGTCGAGGAGCTGGCCGGAAAGGAGCGGGTCACCCAGCACGACGTCAAGGCCGTCGAGTACTTCCTCAAGCAGCGCCTCAGCGACATCGCCCCGGCACCCGAGGACGCCGGGCTGGCCGAGCTGGTCCACTTCTGCTGTACGAGCGAGGACGTCAACAACCTCTCGTACGCCCTGACGGTCAAGGGCGCGGTGCACGAGGTGTGGCTCCCGCGAGCGACCGGCCTCGTCGAGCGGCTGGCGACACTGGCGTCGGACCTGCGGGCCGTTCCTCTGCTCGCCCACACCCATGGCCAGCCCGCGACGCCGACGACGATGGGCAAGGAGCTGGCCGTCCTCGCCTGGCGCCTCCAGCGACAGCTGCGACGAATCGAGGACGCCGAGTTCCTCGGGAAGTTCAACGGGGCCACCGGCACCTACGGCGCCCACGTGATCGCCCTCCCGGACGTGGACTGGCAGCAGGTGAGCCGCGACTTCGTCGAGCACCTAGGGCTCTCGTGGAACCCCCTGACGACGCAGATCGAGAGCCACGACTGGCAGTCCGAGCTGTACGCCGACGTCGCACGCTTCAACCGGGTGCTCCACAACATGTGCACCGACGTCTGGACGTACATCTCGATGGGCTACTTCGCCCAGGTGCGTGGGCACGGCAGCGTCGGCTCGTCGACGATGCCACACAAGGTCAACCCCATCCGGTTCGAGAACGCCGAGGCCAACCTGGAGGTCAGCAACGCCCTGCTGGACGTCCTCGCCGCCACGCTGGTCCAGAGCCGCCTCCAGCGGGACCTCACCGACTCCTCGATGCAGCGCAACATCGGGACCGCGTTCGGCCACAGTGTCCTGGCCATCGACAATGCCGCCCAGGGGCTCGAGGGCCTCGACGTCGTTCCCGACCGGATGGCCGCGGACCTCGAGGCCAACTGGGGGGTGCTGGGGGAGCCGATCCAGTCGGCGATGCGGGCGCTGGGTGCCCGCGGCGTCCCCGGGATGGAGGAGCCCTACGAACGGCTCAAGGAGCTCACCCGCGGCCGCCGCATCGACCGCGAGCACCTCGTCGAGTTCGTGCACGGCCTCGGCCTGCCGACTGACGTCGAGGAGCGGCTCGCCTCCCTGACCCCATCGACCTACGTCGGGCTCGCGCCCGACCTCGTCGACCACCTGCGGTGACGATGCCACAGCGACCGCCCCGCCCGCTCACCCGCGACGACGTCGACGCCCTGGCGCTCGCCCTGCCCGAGGTGACGCGGGAGGACAGCCCCGACCACCCGGCGTACGCGGTGCGGGGCAAGAAGTTCCTCATGTGGCGGGGACCACGCAGGGACGCGCTGGAGCCCACGGGCGAGCCGATGGCCGACGTCATCGCCATCGTCGTGCCGGGCCCGGACGACAAGGAGGCGATCCTCCAGAGCGGGCCGCCCTGGTTCACGACCCCGCACTTCGACGGCTACCAGTACGTGCTCGTGCGCGAGCGGGACCTCGGCATGCTGGACGAGGTGGAGCTCGCGGAGGTCATCACCGACGCCTGGGCGAGCCGAGCCCCGAAGCGGCTCGTCCGAGAACATCTCGGCTGAGCTCAGATCGTCAGCTGCGCTCAGATCGTCACGGGGCCGCGGACCGTGTCGAAGGTGACCGCCATGAGGCCCGGGGTTCCGTGCGGCGAGACGAACTGGAAGTCGATGACCGAGGAGGTCGAGTCCACGGGCAGACCGAGCCATTCGCGGACCCGCTCGGGGTCACCGGCGATCTGGAGCGAGTCGATGGTCACCTCGGTGTCCGCGTCGTCCGAGGGGTGCGGCACACCCTGCTCCCACTGGACGAAGAACGGCAGCTGCGGGTCTGCCTGCAGGCCCCGGACCCCGAGCTGCTTCCACCGGAGCTCCACCCCGTCGGGCCGGTGCCGGTTGCCGATGACGGACTCGCGACCGAGGCGCTTCTCCTGCTCGGTGATGTCGTCGACCTGGACCACCCAGCCGAGCCAGCCACCCCCACACTCGGACCGGGCGCGGACGACCTGACCGAAGGGCGCCTTGTCGCTGGCCGGGTGGTCGAGCACCTCGACGACCTCGACGTACCGCTCGTGAGCGAGCGGAAGGATGATGTTGCGTGTCCCGAAGCGCGGGTGCACTCCCCCGTCGACCGGTTGCACACCGATCTGCTCGGCGAGGCGCTGAGCCGTGGCCCGCAGACCGTCATGCTCTGCCGCGTAGACGACATGGTCAACTCGCATGCCGTTCATCGTCGCACACGGCCAGGGGTGCTCCTGACACACCCCGGGGCACCCTCCGGACGCCTCACCCTGACCGCTGACGGACCGCCTCGTAGACGACCACCGCGGCCGCCGTGGCGGCGTTCAGGGAGTTGACCCGCCCGACCATCGGGATGCGCACCAGCCGTTCGGAGGCCTCCAGCACGAGGGGGGTGAGCCCCTCCTTCTCCGTGCCCACGGCGAGTGCGACAGCGCCCCGGTAGTCGACGGCGGTGTGCACCGTCTCGGCAGCAGGTGTGGTGGCGATGAGGGGGATGCCGTTGCGGCGCAGCCAGCCCAGCACCTCCTCCGTCGTCGCCGATGCGACCGGTACGGAGAAGACCGTTCCCTTGCTCGACCGCACGACGTTGGGGTTGCCCCAGTCGGTGGCGGGGTCGGCGGCGACGACGGCGGACACTCCGGCGGCATCAGCGGTGCGCAGCACCGCGCCCAGGTTGCCCGGCTTCTCGACGCCTTCGCACACGAGGACGAGGGGGTCGGCCGGCAGCTCGAGGTCGTCGAGCCCGACACCGGCGACCGGCACCACCGCGAGGAACCCGTCGGGGCCCTCCCGGTACGCGACCCTTTCGAAGGCCGGCCTGCTCAGCCGGATCGTCGTCGCCCCCAGGTCTCGCGCGCGTTCCACGAGCGCGCCCTGGTCGGACGGGGCGAGCATGAGCTCCGGGCAGTGGAGCACCGACTGGGGCACCACCCCGGCGTCGAGCGCCAGCGAGAGCTCCTCGAACCCGTCCACCACGGTGAGGCCCTGCTCCTCGCGGATGCGACGCCGCCGGAGGGCGATCACCCCCTTGAGACGCGGGTTGGACGGTGACGTCACGTGCAGCTCGGCCATGGCGGCCCCAGCATCGCACGGGTGTCGCAGGTCGAAGCCCACTGCCACGCAGAGCCGTCGAGGCGGTTCGCGTGCGGTACAAAGTTCGGATGACCGGCACCCTCGCGCCCGGAACGGCACCGAGCCGAACCCGCCGGCTGGCTCGTGCCGCGCTGTACACCCTCGTCGTCGGCGCGGTCCTGTTCGGGGTGGGGTTCCTCGTCCGTAGCCGCTGGCAGCCGCTGCTGTCCCTCGACGACGCGCTCATCCAGCGCGCGACTGCTGTCACCCGGCCCCGCCCCGGGCTGCGCGAGGCGCTCATCGCCTGGCAGGAGCTGACCCAGCCCATCCGGCTCTACTTCGTCGGCACGTTGGTGTGCCTGTGGGTGTGGCTGGCCAAGGGGCTGCGGACCCGGGCCTGGTGGGCCTTCGGCACGATGATGCTCGCCTGGATGATCGGGCTCGGTGCGAAGTACCTCTTCCAACGCGCCCGGCCGCTCGTCGAGGAGCCTGTCTCCGAGGCTCCCGGCTACTCGTTCCCGTCCGGCCACGCCCTCAACTCCGCGGCCTGGGCGACGATCCTCGTCATCCTCCTCTGGCCGGTGGTGCGGTCCCGCGTCGGCCACGTCATCCTGGTGGGGTCCGCGGTTGTCGTCATCGCCGTGACAGCCCTCGACCGGGTGTACCTCGGCGTCCACTACCCGACTGACGTCACGGTGGGTGTGCTCACCGGGGTCGGTCTGGCGCTCGCCTCGTACGCGGGCTACGCCGGGTGGAACCCGCCGCATCCCACGGAGGCGCACGATCCGGACGATCCGGAGCACCCCGAGTTCATCGACGACGCCGGCCCGACGAGCGGCACCATCCACACACCCCAGGAGAGCTGATGTCGTTCCTCACCCGCTGGGAGACGGACCAGAGCCGTCCCACCTTCGGCGCCGCGCTGCGCGACCTCGCCGTCCGCGCGGTCGTGCCCGCGCTCCTGCTGTTCGGGGCAATCGTGGCGTTCGGTTTCGTCCTCAAGGGGCCGCTCTTCGAGCTCTCCGAGTGGGAGAACAACCCGAGCCGTTGGTTCCAGGACGGCCGGACCGCGACCGGTGAGACCATCACGCTCTTCATGTCGAGCATCGGCAACACCGAGTACATCATCGGCGTCTGCCTGGTCGTCGTGGCGATCGTCTGGTGGCGCACGAAGCAGTGGTGGTATGCCGTCATCCCGGGCATCGCCATCTCGCTCCAGGCGACGATCTTCGTCTCCGCTGCCTACGTCGTCGCACGGGACCGGCCCAACGTCGAACGGCTGGACCCGACGCCACCCACGTCGAGCTACCCGAGCGGCCACGTGGGTGCGGCGACCGCCCTGTACACGACCTTCGCGCTCATGGCCGCGACGCGGATCCGGAACACGCTGGTACGCCGCCTCGTCATCGCCCTGTGCGTGCTCGCCTGGCTGAGCGTTGCCTACGCCCGGCTCTACCGAGGTGCCCACCACACGACGGACATCCTCGTCGGCATCGTCAACGGCCTGGCATGCACTGCGCTCGCGTGGGGCTACCTGCGCCGAGACGGCGACGGCGCCGGGGAACGGGACCCCGGCGCCGAGCTCGCCGGCGAGACGGCTCAGAGTCGCGCGTAACGGGCGCGGGCGAAGGAGTAGATCCCGTAGGCGGCTATCCCCACGGCGACGAGGGTCAGCAGCGCCGGGCCGAAGGCCTGCTCGTTGAGGGTCTTCAGCGCCCCGTCGAGGCCCTGTGCCTCCTCGGGGTTCGCGCGCCACGCGGCCACGAGGAAGAAGAAGCCGACGATCAGCAGGGCCACGCCCTTGGCGATGTAGCCGATCCGCCCGGCGTTGACCGCCCAGCCGCCCGGGTGCTCGCGGAGGTCGCGGAGGAACTTCTTCGTCCAGCCCTTGTGGATGTGGTAGCCCGCGATCCCCAGCACCACGAGACCGACGAGGCCCACGAGGATGCGACCGCCAGGGTTCTCCATGAGGCCGGCCGTGAAGTCCTCGGTCTGCTGCTCGCTGGACCCACCACCGCCGCTCCATATCTGGAACGAGGTCCACGCGAAGAACGCGTAGGCCACACCCTTGCCCGCTGCCTTGGCCCGGTCCATCGCCTCACCGCGGTTGATGACCGCCTCGAGGAACTGCCACAGCGCGAGCATGGCGAACCCGATGACCGCGATCCAGAGGAGGATCGGACCGGTGCCGGAGTTGGCCATCGTCGACAGGGCGCCTGACGCGTCCGCGCTGTCCGAGCCGCCCCCGATGCCCCACGCGATCCTCAGGGCGATCCAGGCGATGAGGATGTGGAGCAGCCCGACGACGACGTAGCCGATCCGGGCTCCCAGCTCGAGGAGGCGGCTGTTGCCGACCTCACGGGCGGCGTTGGTGGTGTCGATAGTGTTCATCCGCTCACCATCCCACCGACGGGGATGCCCGGACGTGTCCGGAGCGGACCGGTTCCTCGTGCGCTCAGAGCAGGGCGCGTAGGACAGGCACGAGCCCGTCGTCGTCGACGTCGCCGGCCACCTCGTCGGCGGCCGCCTTGACCTCGTCGGGCGCGTTGCCCATGGCCACCCCCCGCGCCGCCCAGCGCAGCATCTCGAGGTCGTTGCGCTGGTCACCCACGGCGACCGTGTGCATCGGCTCCACCTGGAGCCTGCGCCGCACTCCCTCCAGGGCCGCGCCCTTGGAGACGCCCTCCGGGTTGATGTCGAGCCACGCGCTCCACCCCACGGCGTACTCGACGCCGTGCAGACCGATCTGCTCCGTGCGCTCGATGAACTCCTCGCTCGTACTCGTGGGGTCGCGCAGGGTGAGGCGGGTGACCGGGGTGGCCATGAGCTCGTCGAAGGACACGACGCGGGGGTTCCCGTCGAGCTCGCCGTCCGGGAACGGCGCCGTGACCTTGAACCCGACCCCGAGCTCCTCGACGGCGATGAGGGCCGAGGGGAAGTGTTCGCGCAGGACCCGCAGGGCGGGTGCGGGGTCGAAGGTGACCGCGTCGATGATCTCGTACCCGGTGTCGAGTGCAGGGTCGAGCCGCAGGGTGACCGCACCGTTGGCGCACACGGCATACCCCGTGGTGATGCCCAGGCGGTCGAGGACCGGCAACGTGCCGACGATGGCGCGGCCGGTCGCGATGGTGACGTGGTGCCCGGCGTCGGCGACGTCCCGGACGACCTCACGCACCGCGGGAGAGAGCTCGCCCTCGTGGTTGACCGTCGTGCCGTCGATGTCGAGCGCGACGAGATGTGGAGTGGTCATCGCCGCCGACGCTACCCGGGCGTCATCGGACGGGCCGGAGCACGTCGAGCCCGACCCGCGAGCGCAGGGCATCCGGAACGACGACCGACCCGTCGGCCTGCTGGTGGTTCTCGAGGAGGGCGACGAGCCAACGGGTCGTCGCGAGGGTGCCGTTGAGCGTGGCGGCGACCTCGTTTCCGGCGTCCCCCTTGACCCGCGTCCCCAGACGCCGTGCCTGGAAGGTCGTGCAGTTGGAGGTCGACGTGAGCTCACGGTAGCGACCCTGGGTGGGCACCCATGCCTCGCAGTCGAACTTGCGAGCAGCCGGGCCCCCGAGGTCACCGGCGGCGGTGTCGATGATGCGGTACGGCACGTCGATCGTCGCCAGCATGTCCCTCTCCATGTCGAGCAGGCGCCGGTGCTCGGCCGCGGCGTCCTCGAGCCGGCAGTAGACGAACATCTCGATCTTGTTGAACTGGTGGACGCGGATGATGCCGCGGGTGTCCTTGCCGTAGGAACCGGCCTCCCGGCGGTAGCAGGTGGACTGCCCGGCATACCGGAGGGGGCCGGCCGACAGGTCGAGGATCTCGTCGGCGTGGTAGCCGGCGAGCGCGACCTCGGAGGTTCCCGTGAGGTAGAGGTCGTCGGAGTCGACGCGGTAGACCTCGTCGGCGTGGTGGTCGAGGAAGCCCGCGCCATCCATCACCTCGCTCTTGACGAGCGTCGGGGTGATGAGCGGCACGAACCCGGCCGCGATGGCCCTGTCCATCGCCAGACCGAGCAGGGCCAGCTCGAGGCGCGCACCCACCCCCTTGAGGAAGTAGAACCGGGACCCCGCCACCTTCGCCCCGCGCTCCATGTCGACGGCGTCGAGCGCCTCGGCCAGGGACAGGTGGTCACGCGGCTCGAAGCCCTCGGCGGTGAAGTCCCGCGGCTGCCCGATGGTCTCGAGCACCGCGTAGTCGTCCTCGCCACCGCTCGGGACGCCCGGCTCGACGACGTTGCCGATGGTGCGCAACAGGGCACCGAGCTCGGCCTGCGCCTCGTCGGCGGCGGCCTGCAGGAGCTTGACCTCGGAGGACATCTCGCGGGTGCGGGCCAGCAGGGCCTGCTTCTCGTCGCCCTGCGCCCTCGCGACGTCCTTGCCCATCGACTTCTGCTCCGCCCTCAGGCGCTCGTATGCCGTGAGCGAGCTGCGGCGGCGCTCCTCGGCGGCGCGGATGGCATCGACGACGCCCTCGTCCTCCCCCCGGGCGCGCTGGCTGGCGCGGACGAGGTCAGGGTCCTCGCGGAGCAGCTTGATGTCGATCACCCGCGGAGTGTAACGACGCGCCAGGGTGAGACATCGCCGGAGCGATGCCCTTCAACCCCGCCCAGACGGGGCACGCTGCTCAGGGTCAGTCGGTGCGGCCGGAGAACAGCAGGCCGGTGCCCAGGCCGACCATCATGAGGCCGCCCGCGCCACCGACCCGCTCCATGCGCCGCGGGGACGAGGCGAACCAGTCCCGCGCCCGGCTCGCCACCAGGGCGACGGAGCCGTCGAGGAGGATCGCCAGCACGGCGAAGATCGCTCCGAGCGCGACGAGCTGGCTCCACACCGGCCCGGCGGGGTCGACGAACTGCGGGAGCAGGGCCGCGAAGAAGACGACGGTCTTGGGGTTGGTCACCCCGACGACGTACCCGGCTCGCACCGCGTGCAGAGAGGGCGTCGTTGCCGACATTCCGGAGTGGAAGGCCTCGGCCACGGCCCGGCTGTGACGGATGGCCTGCACCCCG